>Ga0207137_1002_pt1 | contig 150466 bp, 125 predicted proteins | sample Alteio_BWMinHeat_9_FD_153572 | JGI IMG/M metagenome (GOLD analysis project Ga0207137, IMG submission 153572) | Enriched cells from forest soil in Barre Woods Harvard Forest LTER site, Petersham, Massachusetts, United States -... | ecosystem: Environmental > Terrestrial > Soil > Temperate forest >...
AATACCCTTAGTTATTCGCTCAAAATCTATGTTTCTCGATATAGCCCAAGCACTAGTGGCCACTCATAGTATGCTTTGCATTAACTTTGAAGTGCGCTTTGAGGGCGAAGAGGGCATTGATGGCGGCGCCTTAACGACTTCGATGTACGTCCGTTTCCTTAACGAGGCTTTCAAATCGCGATACTTCCAGCAGGGTCCACAGGGTAAGTTTCTCCCATCGCCTGCCACTCAATTTGATGACGAATCCAAGCTGATCTATCGCGCCGTAGGGATCGCGCTAGCACGTATATTAATCGACGAACGCGCGGTAAGAGTGCCCTGTGCAAACAGCTTCTTCAAATTTCTTCAGATAGATAACGCAGTGTGCGAAATGAGTGATCTCGAAGATTTCGATTTTCAAGAGGCTCGAAATATGATGCAGCTGCTTTCTCCCGGTGGGGATTGCTCACTCTATGGCTTTGAAGATGTTAACGAGCCAGCGGAGGATGTGACTTCACACAACAAACATTCCTTCGTGCAGAAATACATACAGTGGAAACTTATGGGCTCCAGAATCCGGGCACTCAGACTCATTCACGAGGGCTTCTACTCTATGGGCGAAGAGATCAATCGACACTTACGCAACTTAAGTTTTCGTGACCTGCGCCTGCTCTTATCAGGCACGGAAGACATGGAACCGAAGCTAGTGCTAGATCGCTTATCCTTTGAAGGCTTTCCAGCACAGAGCAATACCCCTGGCTATTTGCGTAATGTCATCGCTAGCTTTGGATCCGAAGAGCTCATGCGCTTCCTAAGTTTTGTCACGGCTCAAGAAACATTACCAGTGGTGGCTGCATTTCGCCCAATCAAAATAGTCTGCGTGGCTGGACACGACGGCCGAATTCCTGCTTCTCATGCTTGCTTTTGGCAGCTTGATATACCCGAGTACTCCACTGTGGACGCTCTGCGAGAAAAGTTGCTCCAAGCAATGGCTACTGAAGCGAATTTTACCATGCACTAGAAGCGACACCTTGGCAATAACTCAACATTAAAAATTTGGAGATTCAAAAATGCAGCAAAGACAGCCCAATAATAGGAACAACAACACTGCTGAAGAAGCCCTGCGTGAACGCTTCAAACAAAAATCGCGCGCTGTTCTCGAAGAAAAAATTCCTGGGACAACAATCTTAGGTGAGATTAACGTAAACTGTAGATGCCACCTTTGCCATGAAGACGTGCAATCAAAACCAACTCATTGGAAGTCGTTAATCGATTTTACCGGTGAGTGCTTCAAATGCGAAAGTAACGTGTCAATCGAAACAGCGTTTTTAAATCGGGAGCGACAGGTAATTGCATCAGTGACTCCCGAATGCACAGCAGATGAATTATTGAGTTGTCTGCAGGCTGTCGCAAAATACCGTTACGGTGATCCATTAAACCACTCTCCTCCCATTACTGCTCCACCTGCTCTTGCAACTACCATTCTAAAAGGCACCACGGAAGAGGTAGAGCGTCTTGTCAACCCTCTAAATATCAACTGCTTGGTAGAACGTGGCATGACAGCGCTCTTTTTCGCTTGTTATCATGGCAAGAAAGAAATGGTGGAATGCCTTCTAAACCGTGGGGCTGACGTTCATGCCAAGAGCAAAGATGCAATGCGAGCGATGCATGCCGCTATAAGTGGCAAAAATGTCGAAATAGTGAAATTATTGCATGCCAAGGGGGCGCGAGTTAATGACATCGATGCCAATGGCTTTTCTCCTCTACACCATGCCTGCATGGAAGGGCAATTGGATATCTGTAAATTTCTGCTTGATAAAGGGGCTGAGGTGAATCGACCCAGCATGGTCAAAACCACTCCGCTTCATCTGGCTGCAAGAAGCGGTAATCGGGCAATAGTTTCATTACTAATGGGGCGTGGAGCTCCCATTGATCCAGTAGACATGTATGGCAGAACGCCATTAGCGCTAGCCTTCTCGTCTGGCATGAAAGAAGCAGGCAGGGCTCTGCTGGATGGTGGCGCCAGCCTACTCTGTCTCAAAGGCACAATTCCCGACTGGGCAGGTGGCGAAGCCGCTAGAGTCATAGCAACAAAAAACCTGAGAATTGCTCAGCTTCAAGCGCATATGAAAGCATTGCAAAACGGCGCACCTCAGCAATCTGCACCAACAGACCGACGTTTTCGGGAAGTAGAAGAGGCTAGTAAAGCTGCGCACGCACTTTGTAAGGAACTGGAGAAAAAATCCAAGGATCTGGAAGCACAAGTAGAAACTGCAGAGGATCGATCTGTTAAATTTAGAGAACAATTGTTACGTGCTCAAGAAATCAATAAAGGGTTACAGGAAGAAAAGAAAAAGCGTCAGCAGCTTGAGAATCAAAATAAGGATATCGAAACACAGAATATGCAGTGCGGCCAGAAAATCAAAGCGCTTAGACAGGAGTTAGGCAAATTAGAGAAAGCTCCTTGCGAAGCTATTCAAATACCCTGGCAAAAAGATGAAGATGATTTTAATCAGCGTTGGCAAAAAACTCAAAGCGAATTGCGAGAGGCAGGAGAAATGAATATTGACCTGCGTGAGAAATTCGGACAAAGGTTAAATGAGCTAGAAACGTTGATGGCAAAAGTGAAGCTTTCTTTAGCGCAATCCAGACCAACCTTGAGCAATTTCTTTGAACAACCAAGCACTACCACTCAAGAGCCTTTAACAAGCCGTTGGCTAAAGCTACAAAACGCTGCAACGGAATTACAAAATGCCGAAAATGCAACTCTCATTCAACAGCGTGCGCTGGAACTCTATCCTCACCTGGAATCACTGCACGCAGAGCTAAAAAATTTAACGAGCCAGGCAGAGAAAGCAGAAGATCAACCGAGTATTTCCCTGCAATAAATATTTTGAAAAAATTTACCTATCAGGAGCCTTACAATGCCAGTTACATTTTATATGACCAATGATCAAAAGCCACTCGTAGTGATTTATGATGAGAACATCACCTGGACAGATGTGGTGGGGATGTTTACCACAAATGGCTACCAAGAACCTGAAATGCCTTCGTCATACGATCAAGAATTGGATGCGCAAGAAATACCAAACAAAAATCGTATAGTCATTTTCGCCAATAAACGTGAAGGGCAGATGTATAATGATCCAACCATGGCGCAGATTTTGCAAGTGCTCAGTGCAAAGGGAATGAATATTGATAAACAAGGCAATGAAAGACTAAAGCAACTGATACAATTTCCAGAAAATTTAAAAAGCACTGCTGAAGAAATGGGCATGAGTGTTCCAGAGTACTGTCAAATGATGTTTGAAGAAGGCGATCGCATTTCACCATTAGTTCCTGGTTTGGAAGACTATATTAATCGTCCATCAGCGCCACCTGCAGGGCTAGTAGAAACCAATTTGCTTGCTCAATTTTTGGAAATCTGTAAATTATACAGCAACAACAGAGGGCTTATCAAAAACACATATCATATCGAAGCAACTAATGCCCGCGATTTACTGGTGTTAGTCAATGAAATGGATGAACGGTCTTTTTCACAGATATATCATTTTAAAGGGGTAGTTCTAGCCTTGATACTCAACAAATTAAGCGAGTTACAAAAAGACTCTAAGCTTAAAAAGACCATCGACATTTTTAAAAGGATAAATGAAAATGGATTAGGTTATCAGGATGAGGTTTCTCCAGAGTTAGTCAATGATCTCAGCAAAACGATAAATCTCAGTGACAAATCGTTCAAGGTAATTGAAATCCTTGATCACATCCTGCTGCAGTACCGCTCCAAATTTCCGGGTATGGCTGCACAGATTTCTAGCTTAGCAGATGAGTGGTCAAACCTTGGATAGTTACTAAAAACTTAAATGGGCTCGGATGATCTTTCAGCGATGAGTAGATGAGAATCGAGTCCTGCAATGTTATTGCATGGTCATTCGGTGTTCGTCGGCACATTCATCACTTATGGCTGCCAACTCCTCTTTAAGATTTTTAAAATGCTCTATAAGCTTCCTGTTTTCTTCTTCTAAGCGCTTATTTTCCTGCGAGTGTAGAAGGTATTGTTGATGTGCTTGTTTGTGCGTTTGCTTTTCTACTTTAGCTTGAGTTGCTGCTTTTCTAAATTTGGTGAGTCGATCTTCTGATATTTCTGTTTGTTTTTCCTGCTCTTTGACGCGACTCTCTAATTTTCTAACATATGCTTCTGCAACAATTTTTGCTTCCACTTGTTCGGCATATCGCCTTTCTTCTAATGAGATCGGGGGCTTTATGTGATCGCTCAATCCCTTCAATTGTGCTTCAAGTTCAGCAATGCGCAGATCTTTTTTTGCACTGGCACTGAGTTGGGTGGCACCAACTTCACGTAGAACCTTACACACTGGCTCATTGCCACAAGCGATTGCCAACGCTAAAGGCGTTTCGCTGTCAGAGTTTTCAGCATCAACTGGAGCTTTGTGATCAATAAGTAATTTAACAATCTCAACGTGTCCGCCTCTCACCGCAAAATGCAGTGGCGTCCTTTGGTTTTGAGTCGATTTGCTTATATCTGCGCCGTTCTTAATCAGGTATGCACATATATCCAATTGTCCTTCTATACAGGCATAGTGTAAAGGGGTGACGCCATAGTCATCGACATCATTGAGATTGGCGCCATTAGCATGCAGTAATTCAACTATTTTTAAATTTTTGCCTCTTGCTGCAGCATGGATCGCTCGCATTGCATCTATATTCCAAGCGTGAACATCAGCACCTCTGTTTAGAAGGCATCTCACTACTTCTTCCTTGCTATGATGACAGGCGAAAAATAGCGCTCTCATACCGCCTTCCACCACGCAATTAATATTCATAGCGTTGATAAGACGCCCCACTTCGTGCACATTACTAGCCAAAATAGCACTCGATAGACCGAGTGGGGCTTTGGGAGCATTTTTGATGTAGGTTGGATATCTGGGACTGGGAACAAACTTATAATTAGCTACGGTCTGCAAATGCATCAATAATTGCTCTGGAGTACATTTAGGTGAAACCACAGTAATATCGTGTCTATCTGGATTCAAAAACGCTGCTTCGATCGGTACATATTTTTCACATTTCTCGCATTCGCCAGCAAAGTTCATTACCGATTTAAAATACACAGGTAAACACGAGTTTTTAATGCTTTCGGAATGACACTCTTGGCATCTGTAACGTATTCTCACATCTCCTAAAACTGTACCTGATCGCGGAATCTTTTCTTCAAGCACTGTTGGGTCTTGATCGATAAAGCGTTTACGTAGTGACTCGATAGAGTCTTCAGGTTGATGGCTATTGCACATATCTGCAACCCATTTTTGCACTTCGGAAGCTCTGCGTTTAGCCTCTTCACAGTAAAAACTGATCTTAGTGTTACCTTCGTGATGAGCTGCCTTATAGCGACTCCACTGCAATAGAGCTTTGAGTTGCTTCGTAGTAATTGGAACAGATCGTTCCATTTTGGCAGAACAAACTCTCAGTGAAGATAAGTCTTTTAGCGCATAAGAATCGAAAATGCTTAAAAATTTATTCAATGCATTCCATCTCGCGTTGTAAATTTTGGCGAAGGCGTTGTCAGCTGCACCCAATGTCTCTAGGCTGCTGGGATCATCTTGATTTTCTCGAAAATATTGCTTAGCAGTTAGCCATTCGGTTTTCGCTTTTTCGTATGCAGGTTTGAGCGAATGAAACGCAGTTTCTTCTTGGTGCCAAGGAAATTCAGAGTAGCGTAATTTTAGTAATTCACATTTTGCAGAATTGAGTTGCAATTCTAATTCAGGGATGGAGAGTGTAGTCTGCGTTACGTCAAGAGCTTGTGTTTTCTGACTGTCTTTTTCACCCATATGTTTCTGGAGCCAATTTTTTTCGCGCGTCACCATCGCGCAAGCTTCATCATCGGAAGCTATTTGCGATCGAAACTCTACGTGAGCTAGAGAGACTTCGGCAAACTCTTTTATCTTTTGTTCAAGGGAAGCGATTAACTCAGGCAATTCAGCCCATTCGATTTCTAATTGCAAAGTCTGGACATCCATTTCGAATTGAGACTGCAGGGATAGTTGCTGCAAACTTATTACTGGTTTTGTCGGCCATAGCAGAGGATTTCGATTTGATGTTAGCTTAATTAAGCTATTTTGAATATTCCTGCAAACGGCGAGGAATTGGCAAGTAAGCTCAAACCTGCGTCTTTCAGCTTGCTCGTCGCCAAAGTTTAACATCCATCTAAGTCGGTCTCGTTGATCATATTCATTGTTATTCACATACACACACAAATTTTCTTGTGCGAGGTGTGCTGCTTGCGCGTCAATGAATTGCGGCTTCAAGGTGACAAGGGTATCTTGCAGATGTTGCCAAGGCAATTGCTTGATGGGCTGTTTATCGTCTGCGCGTAAATGGGCTATTTCTTGCTGAATGAAAGCCATTGCGTTTATTAAAGGTTGATATTCTTCTTGGGGTTGATTCTGCGCATTCCATTCGGCTAACTTAGTTTTTTGCATAATATTACTGCCTAGTAAATGTTAGTTCAGTTTCCATTGCGAGGAGCAATCGCTCTCGCAATGCCGCTTCACTGGAGTATTCAGGGATATCAAGTTGCCAAAAACAGGCACGAGAAACTGGAAATCGCGCGTCTGACCCAGCAACATTAACTATTTTGATTGGACGATGTTCAGCTGCCACGGGTAAGGTCTCCTGAGCAATGACAAAACCTAGAAAGCGCATGAGCTCCTCGGGTCCAAAACTCGCAATGACATTACGCAAATAGCCTGGGGTATTGCTGTGCGCTGGAAAGTCTTTAAAGACTAGGCGATCTAGCACCTGCTGCGGTTGCATATCTTCCGTGCCTGATAATAGCAAACGCACGTCACGCCAAGTTAAGAGCCGTAAGTGACGATTGATATCTTCCCCTAAACAGGTGAAGCCCTGTCGCATAGCTGAGAGTGCTGGTTTTCTGGAATCCATGAGTTGCCACTGAATGTATTTGTTCACGAAGGATTGCTTATTTTGCGCAGTCACATCCTGAGGTGGCTCGCCAACTAACTCATAGTCATACAATGAGCAATCCCCGCCAGGAGAAAGCAGTTGCAGCATATTACGGTTCTGTTGTGGGTCGAACTCTTCAAGATCGCTCATTGCGCACACTGGACGATCCATTTGCAGAAATTTGAACATGCTACTTGCGCAAGGCACTCTTACTGCAAGTTCTTCGATTAATACTCGTGCTAGTGCTATCCCCACAGCGTGATATATTTTAAATGATTTGGAGTCTAATTTCTGGTTTGCGCATGGCAAACACTTGCCCGCTGAACCCTGCTGAAAGAATGGCGATTTGAAAGCCTCGTTCAGGAAACGGACGTACATCGAAGTTGTTAACGCGCCATGGTCAATGCCTTCTTCTCCCTCAAAGCGCACCACGCAGCGAACGTCAAGACTTGAATAAAGCCCATGCAATATATCAGCTATGTTCTCTAACATGGATTTGGAAGGGATCAATACGGGGATTTCAGGTCTATTTTCATTATTTTGCGCATTGGCGTATACCAGTTTGATCGATGCCCGGAAAGCTTCTAAACGTTCTCGTGTCGTTGTTGATGGCTCTTCAGAGATTAATGACTTTGCTGTAAAGAAAGGAAATTGCAATGCCGAATGCGCAGTAGGACGCTGTTGCGGATCACGTTTCAATAACCACTCGAGGGCAAGACGCAATCCAGGTAGTGTTGTTGCAGGCACTTCTGGATGAGCATCGCTATCTCGCATATAGCATGGGTTGTTGGCAAAGAATACCTTCCAAATACATCCCCCAAAGGCATAGATATCTGCTGCCTGACTCTTCGGTGCGGGTGGTTGGGATCGCAGTTCAGGAGCAGAATATTCAAGCGCTTGCTGATCGCATGGCTGTAACTCCAAAACCGTGTCTGCAAAAGGGTAGCTCGAATCAATACTTTGATCAAAATCACATAGACGCGGGAGATCATTATTGTCTACAAGGATGTTTTGCAGACGCAGGTCGCCGTGCACTATGCCCTTCGCATGTACACAGGCGAGCCCATCTAGAACAGAGCGAAACAGGTCGCGTAGGCTATCCTCTGAGGGTTTAGCATTAATCAGCCACTGATCCAGTGATCCACCACTCATCCAGGGCATGACGAGAACGGCTGTCGAGGATGAATCGCTAAACAGTGTTTCAGCACTTTGCACAAACGGATGCTGGATTCGTTTGAGAATGTGAAACTCGCGTCTCAGCAGCGCCTTTTCACGTTGCTTCAGCGCATATACGAAGCCATTGCGCGTTGCTTGCAAAATGCTTTGGTTTTGCTGGCTGACTACCTGAAAATCTTTTAAGGACAACAAAGGATTTTCCGGCGCCTCATTGACAAAAGGCCTGAATTCTTCAAAGTCGTTGATATAATCGCGGATCTCGAGCAATTTTTCGAGGTAAGCATCACGTGCATTAATGAAGGCTGCTCTATTGAAAACTAAGGTATCCTGGGCTGATTCTTCCAGAATGACCATTTCCTGTGCGTGTGTTAGACGCTTACATGCTCTTTGGTAGTTAGTTTTTAAATCCTGTAAGGTGCGGATTAACTGCAGTGCTAGCTCTTGTTTCACTATCCGCTTTTCTTGCTGTTTTCGCTCATCAGTGCTTTTGACTGTCAAATTTTGTACCTCAGTCAAAAGGCCTGCTAATTGTTGGCAGGTTTCTTCTGCCTTATGGTTTATATTCAAGCTATTAGCAGCGCGTTGGAATTCCGCCGCTGCATTGTGTTGCCATTCTCTTTGTCTTTGCAATTGCTCCTGCGTGATAGGCTGAGAGAGAGTTGGCTGATCAGATAGATTTATTTGGGGAATACCAGGGTTATTTTGAGCACGATGAGGTTGCACCATTTCCATAAAAGTTTGTAATTCACTGAGCTGATGTCTGGATTTTTCTTCAAAGGCACAGCTCAAACTGTGCAATTGTTTGCGCATTTCATTGCGCGTTTCAATGGCTTTAATCAATTCAAGAAAATTTGCGTGGTGCATAGTAGACAGCTTTTGCTCTGCACCCGCTAATGTGCTTTGAGCTTGTTCCCATAGTCTTTTATTTTCTTCAAATTGCGGAGTTTGTTGGTGAAAATTGGCCAGAGCGGATTGCCAGGGTATCGGAATATTCTCAGCAGCTCGTTTCATGTAGGCTTCACGCGATTGTGCTAATTCCTGGATAAGATCGCTGATCATTTGCTTGAATTTGCTATTCTCTAACATTAGCTTATTATTGAGCTCCTCGGCTTCCCTCTGCAATGGCTGTTCACTTTTTAACTTGTCATTTTCGGTCTCAATCGCATTAACTTCTCGTTGCAATCGCGCACTACGATCCTGAAACGTGGCCACTTGGCCTTCCTGTTCCTGTATTCTTGTCTCTAATGCACGACAACGTAAAATAGCTCCCTTTCTTGCTTCGTCTATTTCTAGAAATCGCTTATCTGTTTCGGGAGAGGGTTGGGGGGCACGCTTTCGGTTAGCCGTCAATGTTTGGATTTGTGCTTCAAGTTGGGCAATTTGCTGATCTTTGTCAACTATGTCTCTAGCGGGTTCACCGCCTAACCAGGTGGGGATGGTGAGATCTTTTTTGATCTTGGTCAGATTAGCGCCACCGTCTAAAAGAGCTTTGCCTGCTGTTACCTTGCCAAAGAAGATTGCATTGGCTAAAGGTGTTCTGCCAAACGCATCTTCTGCATCAATCGGAGCTTTATTCTCAATCAATAATTTGACAACATCGAGATTCCCGTTTCTCGCCGCCAGATGGAGTGGTGTGGCTTTGGTCATAGTGGGTCTGTCCACTTTTGCCCCATTATCAATTAGGAATTTACATACATCGATATCGAGTTGCCCTTCCATACAAGCATGGTGTAGAGGAGAAAAGCCATTGGCATCGATGTCATTAACTCGCGACCCGTTGGCATGCAATAATTTCACTATTTCGACATTTTTGCCACTTGTAGCGCCATGCATCGCTCGCATTGCATCTTTGCTCTTGGCATGAACGTCGGCCCCAGAGTTTAGAAGGCATTTCACCATTTCTTTCTTGCCATGATAACAAGCGAAAAAGAGCGCTGTCATGCCACGTTCTACCAAGCAGTTGATATTTAGAGGGTTGACAAGACGCTCTACCTCTTCCGTGGTGCCTTTTAGAATGGTAGTTGCAAGAGCAGGTGGAGCAGTAATGGGAGGAGAGTGGTTTAATGGATCACCGTAACGGTATTTTGCGACAGCCTGCAGACAACTCAATAATTCATCTGCTGTGCATTCGGGAGTCACTGATGCAATTTCGTCTCGGTCACGATTCAAAAAAACGGTTTCGATAGCGACATATCCTTCACATTTATAGCACTCACCATTAAGCCCCATTAACTCCTTCCAATAAGTTTGGGTGGATCGTACTTGTTCACTGTGGCAAAGATGACATCTACAGCGCGGCTTAATATCATCTAAGAGGGTCCCAGGAATTTTTTCATCAAGCACCGCAGGTAATTTTTGTACTAAACGTTCACGAAGGGCTGCTGCTGTCGATGGCTGAACTGCACTGGAAGTGGTGGATCGTCTTTGCTGCATGTATGTAGTTTCCTATTTAAGGTTTATTTAATTTTGTACGAATTCAGGCCTTAATAGCCTAATTCAGACAGCTTTCTTTGTCAACAAATCTTCCAATTACTTATTCACAGGCAGCGGATTATCATTTGCGTCAAATATATCTGGAAAATCAATGCCAAAGCCTAGTCTTAATAAAGCCTTAAGCGGGAAGTTTTTCAGTTCGACACCAGCATCTCCCCAATATCTACAATCCGTATTATAGCCATTGTAGGTGATTTTCATCTCAACGCCAGACTGCGTCATTTTAGTAAAGCTCTGCAAGGTCATTTCTGTATTTGTGTGACGGTTAAAGCCTTTATCAATTAACTCAGCTATGAATACGGTTTTTTCTGGTTGAAATTTATAACCATATGCCATTCCGTCAAGTAATAACCCATACTGAGAATCATGTTTACTGATAACGAGATCAAATTTGATATCCTCTCCTCTAGTACGACTAAACCCTTCGCTGCCTATTCTAAAACGCATGCTACCGAGGTTTCCTGCTGCTAAGTTGCATGGATTAATCGATAGCGTAAGAATCCCAAGGATCTCATCAAAACCCTGAGGTTTTACATAACCATTTATGCACAATTCCGTCGAATTGTTTGTCACACTCAGCTTAAGCGTTTCCATCACCATATATTTTTCACAAAAACCCTTCATGCGCAGAGCAAGATTTTTAAGTGCTGGGTTATCCGTTTCGGGAACAATAAATTGCGGTTTGGCGGATGCTACCTGCCAAAAGCCAGCGCTACCCAAGAAACTTTTCTGCGCAATTCTATCCGCATAAACCCGTTTTTTTCGGTGCATAATAGTATCTTCAGAGCTTATTGATTTTTGTCGCACACGATAATCTTGCAAACTCTCTTTCCTGCGATTATGCAGTTCAAAAGCAGCTGCGTCACCTTCATGAATTAAAGCGAAATCTCTGAGGATAGCATCTGACTGAGATATTTTTATAAGATACGCTGGAGCGGCTAGAATGGGAAAAACAAAAAGTTTGGGAGAATCGGGCAGGTTTTTCTTAGCATTTTGATATTCAAAGTGCTCAGGATGTTTATCTATACTGCTCATTGCCTGCTGTGCAAACTCCATCAATTCTTGATATATTGCTTTGCCGTTTTGGCTTCGTTTGGACATCATCGATAAAAAATTGACTGCCGCTGAGCCACATTCTGTTTTCGTGGCTTGCAATGCACGCTCAACGAACTCAGAATCAGCATCATCGCGTCGCAAATAACGAGTATAGGTAATGACAGAGCCAATATTGGGGCACTGCACTAGATGTTGCAGATTCCCGCACATTTGAACAGGATCAGCTGCTGAATCAAGATAGACTCCATTCCATTTCCCATCAGCTTGGCGTTCCAAAAACAAAGCTGCAGTATGGCCACGAGTTTCTTGAATGACAAAAGCAAGTGTATTTTTTTTAGCAGTGATAAGTGTGTCGCTTGCTAAAAACATATCAAGCTCATGTGGCCTTAGAGAAAAATCGATCTTGCTGGTTAATAAGGGGGTTGAAAACGTATTAAATCGAAGTATTTTATCATCAAGATCGAATTTAAAATTTCGATAACTTTCGGGAGCATGCTTCTGCCAAATGTCAAAGAATAATTCTCGATTATGCAAATGTGGAATCGTTGCCCTATAAAAATTTACGACGTCTAGTGGCACACAAATGTCCCTAAGAGCCTCAGAAGTAAACGGTTTATCGAGAATCCCAACCATTATAGCCATTTTTTTGAAATCAGACAGAGCATTTAGATCAAAGTTAAGCTCATCGCGAATCCGTAATTTGTATTTATTGTATAAGCGAAAAATTCGATAAAACGCAGGCGAATGAAGGATATCTTTATTCTCATCCTTGAAGAAAGTTTCTAATTTAACATGAAAGGCTAAAAGTGCTGGAATGCAAAGAGAATCACTATGAGGCATTGTTATGACCTGAGATACTTGCAGAGATTCCCGTTCTCTAGCCTCTTCTAGATAAGAAAGAAGATGACTCAACGATTTCCGCATCCATTCTTGGTGTATTTCTTCGGTAAATTCCATGATGGCTGCAGTATTAGCAGGTTGGCTTGGAGTTTGCGCTGCAATAGCGATTTCAGAAATAATTCTTTCAGATAGCTTTTGTTTTGCTTCGAAACAACGCAATTGTTTTTGATATTCCTCCTCATCCTTGGCTATTTGTTGTGATATAGCTATAGGATCTGCATCATATAATTCCCAACAGTAAACCATATAATATTGCCAGCTAGGACTTTTGAAAGAACTTAAATCCTTGCCACTTCTAAGGTATTCCTCCTTCTCTGCAAGCAGCGATTTAGCTACAGCAATTCTTTTTTCTGCAGAAGTAAGTTTTTCTTTATCTGATTTTAAGTCCTGAGCAATATAGTAATCTAAGACTTCCAATACATTAAGATGAGAAATCTTCTTAACGCGATTGATCTGTTTCACGGCTTTCTGCATCTCCTCACACATTGCATTAGCCATTTTCTGACTCACATTCTGCATATAATAACAGGCGCTCAAATCTTGCAGTGATAATTCGAAATTTTCTTGAATGGTGTCGAGGGGTAGCTGATCATGAATGTTTTGAATCAAACCAAAGACCAAAAACCGTAATGTCAAAATAGTCGGGTAGGTGGCATTAGTCTCTAAAACCAAAAGCCTTTGCAAATTAGCCACATTTAAAATTGAAACTGCTATCGCTTTGATTGCAGGTGGTTGTGAGTTCATCAATTCCAGCGACCACGCATCTATATGCGCCGCTTTACGGCTGGAACCCAAAAATCGGTCGAAATATTCACCTAGCCACGCTTTCATCAGTTACCCTACTTTATTAAAAATAAATATTATACCCAATGAGCCTTAAACAAATCTTAAAATCAGCTCGAATTCTACCACAAAGTGCTATTTTCATATTGGAAAACTCTATATGAACTAGTTCGTAAAATGAATTGGATTGGCTTGTAATTGCGCTTCTCTTTCAAGTAAATCTTCTATCCTATCATCATCGTTTTCGGCAATTGCTGAAACACGTAAGGCATCTTGACATAATTGCTCAATCGTTAGCCCATTGTCATCCATGAGCGATTTGATTTTTCCAGGGTATGTTTCTTCGAGACTTTCTATTAAGTGCAAAAATTTGCTTAATGTGACTTGCGGTCGCGCTAACTTAATGAGGCGGTGACAGATGGTTTCTGTTGAGTCGGGAGTTGATTTGCAGCTAATGCATGTTAAACCAAATTTATTAATCAAATAGACGGTGAATTGACGTTGGGTATGCAGCATCGCTTGTAGAGCAATATTATAATCGCATTCATTGCGAAAACTTAATACGGCTTCTGAGTTACCGAATGCTGGCATCAGCGTTTCAAAAGCGTCGATATTGCCAGCATTGGCGCAGGTCATTAAAAGTGAATTGTTGCAAAAACTTCGTAACGAGGTGATATCTGTGTGCTGTTTTAATTGAGGTAAAATTTTCTTGAGTACCGCATTGTTTTGAGTCGAGATGAGATAATGAATGGCGGTATAATGCATGTTATCTATTAGCAGCCAATCATCCACAGTATAAAGCGCAATAATGTCAGTGCAACCTTTCATTGCAGCATAATGCAAAGGAAGTTTTCCGGTTTTATCTTTTTGATATTTGTCTAAATGATGCATCTCGATCAATTGCTTGAATTTCAATGTTTTGCCGTGATAAGCGGCTTGGTGCAATAAGGTGTTGCCGCGTTGCGTTTGAAATCTGCAGTCGAAACCATATTGCTCAATTAATAAATCGCTCACATGCCAATTTCCAGCTGCAGCAGTATCGATATGGAGACCTGGATATTGCAAGACTAATTGATTTGTATCCAGCTGATACTGAGTTGCATAGGCTAAGAATTTTTCAAGATGTCCACCCATTAATAGATAAGTGCAAAAATATAAATGATCATCCGTGTTAAGTGTAAGAAGCGAGAGAACGGGTGCTAATTGGGAGACAAAGTCGTTGTGACCGCCGGAGCCTGCAAACTTAAGTAAACGATCTATATCTCCGGTGAAGTAGTCGACAGTAAAGATTCCGGTGTTAATAAACTTGATTAGCAGTGTCCAATGACCCGCGAAGACCAGCAAATCGGCTACGGTAAAGTCATGAGGGTCACGTGCGGTGTTGATAGTGTCTCCCAAGCATTTGATGAGCGCGTCTTCGTCACCCAATAGGGCGGCAATTTGCCATGTTTTGTCATCGAGCTCTTTAAATGAAAATGGCAGAAACCATTGACCATGAGTCAGTAGGCGGGCGAGACAGCGGTGGTATCTAGCGTTGACAGTTCTAATGGCCTCATAGCGCGAAACGCCTTGTGAGCTGTGCCAGCTGTTGAGTAATTGCTCTTTAGCTCGGATATTGAGTTCTTGCTGTGAATTCTGCAGAGATGTCTTGCTGGTGAGAGCATAATTGAGCAGTGATGAGTGGCTAAAGAAGCTTATAAAATAGCCCCTGAGGCACCGAGGCATATTTGGGTCATGTAAGTGTTCGAATTTTTGCTCGTTCATAGTGGTTGCATTTTACTTCATATTGGGTGTTGTTGCAAGAAATTCCTGAATAAGAGTCAAATGTTCATGGTCTGCTATAATATAATTATATATTGAAATAATTGGAGGTTACTCGAATGCGTGCACCAAATGAGGACAATGAATATCCTGAAAGGATTGGAAGGCGCACCCGACTCTCCCACCTTAAGACGGTCTTCTGGGGCTAAATTGGCAACGAAAGTGCTTAATGTCCAAGAGGAAACCGAAACTTTGGCAACTAGGATTGCGAATGCAGAAAAAAAACTGGATACAGTTCGTAGGGAGATGAAGCCTGTTGTTGCTGAAATGGAGACGCTTGATGTAAAGGGTCGTACCAATGACAGTCAATTACAGGCGGCTAAAGCTAATATTGACGTGAGTCGAAAGCAGGCTACAGTTAAAGGTTTTGGAGATGTCGAAACAGAAATCAAAAAACACACTGACGTGAGGCCGTTGCGTGATGTTGAAAAAACTTTTCTTGAAGTAACAATTGATAATAAAACTATTGCCGCGACAAGAAAACTTGGGCGAGATGATTATGGTGATAACAAGCTTAGAAGTGAAGTGGGGATACTCACTGCCAGTCTTAGAGAAACTCAAGGGCCAGCGCCTAATAAGTAATTTATATAGTGGGAGCCGTCCGATGTATCCCACGAATGGTTTGACAAGCTTGCCAATCACTATTGACATCAAGGATCTACTGTAATACAATGAACTCCGATATATTTAAGATTATTTTAAGCAAATTTAAAACGATATTAGTAAGAGGTAGTTTATGTACGGTAAAAATGATAGAGATAATATACTAGCTGAGATGGTAGAAGTTTATAAGCATCTGCTAACAGATCAGCAAATGCAGCTAATAATTACGCAAAATCAACTTTTGAGTACATTATTGGCGAGAATTCAGAAAAAATTAGCGTATACTCATGCTCGAGTAAAGGGCATGCGTGATTATATTGATGGTCAAACTTCACATATATACTCAATATTGGGACAATCACACACTGCCTCGCCGCTTTCAGCAGAGCTTCAGCAATTTCTACAACAACAAAACCTGGTATTAGATGACTTTTTTGCTGTGATCGATGATTTGCACAATTTAATGAGTCAATTAAAACCAATCATGCTACAACACCAACAAGACCAATATATTGCAGGCTTGGCAGATGCAAAACTTGTCATTGAACAAACTGAACACGCTTTTAAAGCTGAGCAAGAGGCACATCAAGTTAAACGATTCGGTCACAAAACTGAATTACTGCCGATCACGAGAAAGTTAATTGAAGCATTAAATGCTTATCAGAATGCTATTACTCACTTCGATAAGATTTTAAGTAATCTGACTCGTAGTGAATCTGAGAATGCACATTTAGCACTACAACTTCACTTTAAGGTTAAACCCAAAAAAGTTCACGACAAAGTTCAAAAGGAACAGACTAAACTACGCGCCAAAGTGACAGAGTTAAGCGAAATTCGACTTAACTTCATCACTCGACTAAAAGCTGAAAATGCAGATTTAGCTGGTGAGAAAGAGGCTGAAAGTGCAATTTTAGTTCGTGAGAAAAACGAAGCCCTGAGTGAATTATCTCGACGCGAAGCAGTGATTCTAAATCAAATTTGTGAAGTCATTCAAAGACATAACGATCATATCATTGAACGCAAAGATAGTTGCATTGCAGAATTACAAATCAAAGATCAAATCATTCAGACTCAATTAACAGTGCTCAGAGAATCTGGTTTAAAAATCCCGAGTGTTGATCGAGTACGATTAGTTGCTGATCTCAAACAACAAGTTGCAAAATTCAAGAAAAAAGCATTGCGAGATACTGTTTGCGCTGCATTCAACTGTATCGAATCAGCTCACGCTGAATTGTCAGTTTTAGAATCAAACTTTGTTTGTTTCAATCGCCAAATTAAAGCGTTTGCCAGTTTCAATCCAAAATCTTGTAACCTTAAGATGATTGATGTTTACGCATGTCAAATTCGCGAAAACAATTCCGGAGTGAATCCTAAGGGCTATGATGAACCCCATACGGAATTAGCACAACTGTACGCGAAAAGAATCGCCATTGAAGCAAGTAAAGCATCAAGTCCTGTAGGAGCTCGTTTTGCTGAATTCCAAAGCTGTTTACAACTTTTAGAACCGGCAAAGCAAAAACATGATAAACCAAACGATAACAATTATAGAGGTTTTGAACACAAGCAGTGATTCGGACATCAACAATAGTCCTAAGGCACCAATAGTTAGTCGTACATCAACTCGTCTAGAGGGGTGATTTCTCGGGAGGCTGAGGACAGGATGAGCTCATTGAGGACGTCTGTGATGCACATGAGGCGTAATACTGTTGGGGTGACGTCGTCGTAGCTTACTTTTACACCTAGTACGGAGTCTTCGGCTTCGTCGAAGGTTACGCCGATGCCGTAGCCTAGGCATAATGAGCATAGCTGGTCGGCACGTCTTGATAGTGCTGGCAATAGACCGGTGTCGGCGAAGACTTCTTTGTGGGTCATCGGTCGGTCGTTAAAGCTGAAGTTGGCGCCCATTTTCTTCGCGATGGCGCACATTTTTTTCGTGATATCTACCATTTATCTCCACCATGGTCTGGCAACTTTGCGTGGCCCGGCAATCACTGCTATGGTCCAGCGCTTAAAGATACCTAATGTAAATCCAAATCGTATCAAAATCGAGAAAAAGATGGTGAATAACGCCGCAACGATAAAAGTCCACCATGTGATATGCAATAAGAAAAAGAACAAAGGGAATACCGCTCGAGAATCCAAGCCAAAAAATTGAGGGAATCGCGCCGAATCTCGCCACGAAGCATTTGCAGTTGGCATAGCCATATGTTACACCCCTCTTGATTATCTTAATGAAGTATAGCCTAAAATGACAGAAGTGGCTCAAAACTTCCGCCACCCAGCGACCAAGCCGAAAACACCTCAACAGCCTCGAAGAGCAGGTAAAACTGTTTTGCGCGTTACCACGCGCAAAACAATTTTACCTGCGGAGCTCGCACGCACCAAAAAAGCCTCATTCAGCACGACTGTCCGATTCAGATCGTTTAGCCCCAGCCATTAAAACCTTATACATCCGATCAGAAATAAGGCCTTCTTTATAAACGCGCTCAGCATCCACTCGCATGGGTTGACCACGTTCACGTAACAGCTTTCGGGTTAAAGACGTAACTTGGGTGTAATCGACTTCTAAGAGCTGATCCCGCACTTCTTCATCAAAGACCAAAAATTCGCGTAAAGGCACACGCTTGCCATCTACTGTCGGCACTAATTGTTGCCATACTATGACGCGTAACGTTTCAATAATATCAATGGTACGCCCTTGCCGCTCTTCTTGCGAAAAGCTGCCGACTAAACGTCGAATGGATTCTGCCACGCCGGTACTGTGTAGCGTTGTATACACGGGGTGTCCTGTAAGGGCCGCTTCCATTACTGCACCGATGGTTTCTGGATCTCGTGACTCACCCACCAGAATCAAACGCGGTTTACGTCGTAACGCATTGCGTACACCTGCAGCGAATGACGGCAAATGACGCGGAATTTCGGATTGGCTGATGACGGAACTTGGCATTTGCACCATATCGTAAACAAATTCGATCGGCGCTTCGTAGGTTAACATTTTGCGATGGCCTTCCGGCTCTTCACCTAATTCTCGAATGACCGCGGCTAATAAAGTGGTTTTACCGGAACCGGTTGCACCGGTAACGTAGACTACACCGTCTCTAGGTGATAAATGCTCTATCAGAGTTTCTGGCAAATTCATATCGGATAAGCGTGGCGGCTCATTGGGAATGGTTCGGAGCGTTAATTGAATGCCGGTGTGACCTTCAACTTGACAACCCGTGCCGTTAACACGAAAACGGTAACGTTCATTTCGACCTGGACGGATTTCATAATGCGTATCCACATCTTGTCCACTCAATAATTGCGTGGTGCCGTTTGGCCCGTAAATGGAGTTAAGCAGATCACCGACTTCTGTGTTAGTGAGTTTGCGTTTGGTGATTTTATGCAAGCGTCCATAGACTTCACAAAAGACTTCTACGTTGGTTTGTAATGTGACATCGGATGCATTGATGTTTGTGGCGAAGGCCAATAATCCATCAAAATTTTCCGGGGTAAACCTTGTTGGCTCCCCCGGATACAGCGTACTAGTGGCGTCTGCAGATTCCATTATTTTCCATTTTTACATTCAGGTTGTTGACCATACTGCTCAGATTTAAACCGCTTGGGTGGAGACATGGTATGCACTTCCAAGTCTTCTAGCTGCAAGGTTTTAGCCGTGCGTGAGCGCTGCTTTTGCAGTGCCGCACGCCATTCAGAGCTGTTGGTGTTCAGTCGTGATGTGCTGGTGATACGTAACACACGATCGTTAACACGCATTTCTTTTTCATCACCCGTTATACCCAGATCAGCTTCAGCAACAAACGGTGCGGTGATCATATGTTGTGCGAGTAATTTGCGATAGAGCACCATACCATGATAATCACGGTTTAAACGTTCCAAATTCGCATCGAAAATCAAATCAGCTTGGCCAATACCTTTCTGCCAACCTTGACGAACATAGCAGTTCCAAACCGCAGCTTCGCAGCGATCTTTCGGTAGCAATGTTGCATGGGGATTCTCGGGTTTGTCGTAATGCATCCAGAGATAGTCGCGCCAATTAGGTGGGTTACTGACAAAGCAAGGGGGTGTAATAATGCGATACATAATGTCTGCTGCGCGAATGGTTTCGCAATTGGCGATATTCAATGCATCTCTACCTTCGCCCAAAACGGGAGGGAGGATGTTATTGCGCAATAATAAAGCACGGAAGTTATAGATTCGATCTAGCATTTTGGTTTGGCATTTCAATACGCAATCGATACGCTCAGCGCGCCACGCTAAACCGCCTTGGGCGCCAATCGCAATCGCAGTATCACGCAAAGCCTCTAAACGAAGATTGGTACCACTAGATTCGCCATTTTGCTTCAAAGCGGCAATCTTAATTAATTCAGTGGGGCCCCTATGTACTGAACAGTCTGTCAGACTCAGCACCGATAGAGCAATAATGAGCGCAGTTTTTTTCATGGTGCTCCCAATACCTTAGCCATGATAACGCAATTCGATGACGTGCGTACTGGGGTACAACACGATATCGGCATTTTTTTGCGCCTGGTAGGTGACATCTCGCAGAATATCCATTAAAGGAACATTTTGAGTGGAAACTTGCACTAATACCGGAATCGCAGGACGAGGCCCTAAGATACGCACACGGTAATGACTTGCTGCAGCGATGCGTCGTACGAGCGGCTCAACAGGCCCTGTCCAATCAATTGACGCAGTGCCTGCCATTCCCACGCACACGGGATTTGGCGCTACTGGCAGCGACACACCTGGATTTACGGAACGCTCAATCTCAGCTAATTCTTTGAGTGATTCACTAACAGAATCTGCGGATTCGGCGATTTTGACTTCAGCCTCATCACGAACTCGAGGTTTAAAGCGCATTGCAGCTTCGAAGAAGCCTGGATTTTGAGCAGTGCCATGCTTCGGCTCAGGTTTGAGAATTCCACAACCTTCGACCAGAAAACACACACAAATAGAGAAAAGTAGTTTAGCTTTCATATTCCCTTAAGCCAATCAGAATGGATGAGCCATTGAACCAAGATCACATTTGGATGTCAAGAAAGAATTTTGCTTGTGCTTCTGCTTGCGCGAGAAACATTTTGTCTCCATAGATTATTTTAGTTGTGTAGTGTTGGACACATTGAATAAAAGCGGTTTCTTTAGGCTTATATACAACGTCCATTACCAGTGTCGCAGAACTTATTACGTTCTCCACTATCGGGCTAATAAAATCACGTATCCGTGGCATATCCGGCAAAGTGTTCACTACTAAATCAAAAGATTCTTTAATATCATAAGGTTGCACTCGAATGGCAAATTGTCGTGCCAGTAATTGCGCCTTGTCTTCGCTGCGATTAATGACCGAAACTACTGCGCCAGCAGATTGTAGTGCATAAATCACGGCTTTTGCAGCTCCACCGGCACCGATCACCAGCGCCTTTTTGTCCTGCAATGCCATTTGCTGTTGAATGGGTTGCAATACACCACTCACATCGGTGTTAGTCGCATATATTTCGCCATGGATTATTTTTAGGGTATTTACCGCGTTAACACGTTCTGCGGTTTCATCACAATGATCAACAAATGGCAGCACACTTTCTTTTAACGGCATAGTGACACTGAGGCCTTTGATGGGTAATAATTTTATGCGTTGAAAAAATTCGGCTAATTCATTTTTTGACAGTTTAAATTTCACATATACGGCATTCAGATGGTGATCTTTATAATACGCATTATGAAAATAATGACCATCGCTCTGTATGACAGGATCACCGATCAACGCAAAAATTGTCGTCTGACGATTCAATTTCGGATAACGGTAGATATTGACCAGCTCATTCAACGTTAACATGCCGGGGGCAACTTCCACTTGATCATGCGCTGGTACATAAGTCCAACAACTCCCCACCACTGGCGCCAATATTCGCGTGCAACTGCCATATTCACCCATGCAGAGACCAATGATTGTCTGTGGTTGTTGATCTTGCACAAATTGTAACATGCGTAACGCATCAAGCGTTGAATTGGCTTGCGTGGCTATTTTATAAATGTGCACGGCGGGATGCCGCATTTCTGCCAAAACGGCTGCTAAATCAGCTGGGGTCTCAACAAAATTATGATAGGAACGTACGAGTTTAACTTGTGGATTCAGCGCCTTGAGTTGCGAAATAACGCTGTTTTCGAGTGTGTTTTCGATATCAAGGTAAGCAGGTGATACGGCAATTAATTGCTGCAATAAATTGATCCGTGCCGTTTCGCTGCCTTGAAAACGCCCACCCTCGCTGATGGGGCGCAGCGTCAGCATGACAGGCACACTAGCTGCCGCAATAAAGTTCGCGACTTGGACTATCTCGATATTTTGCCAATAATCTAAACGTAGCTCAATGAGCCCGCATTGATCTGCAGTATCGTCGATGTGTTCAGTGGTAATGACTTTCGTTAACATGCCGATTATAATATCATAATGAAACTATATCACACCTCAAATTCTTCTGTGCTTGCCATCTATTTTCCACTGATGGCCGTATTTATCGTATTGTATTTCTTTGCGACCACGCAGTATGCCAATCTGCATCGAGCACATTGGGTGTTTTTGATATTAGTAATCACATTACTTATCTCACCTGCACGATCACTGCGTTTTGGTAAACGAACTTGCGCTTGGCCAACCTGGTTATTTTCGATCACCGGGCTGATCAGCTTATTGATCTTGTTTTTTTATTTGGGCGCTGCGTTTTTATCTCCTGTATCGAATGCTTTTTTATTGACCGAAGGTGGATTGTGTCCTTGGGCGGTGGTGGCATTGTTTGCTATCACGCTGCAAAAAGTCTGTTTACAAGATCATCAACCTGGACTCATTAGCAGTTGTTTAAGAGACTTTTTTCACACCAACGAACACGAAGACGTTGGCAAGTTTATTAATATTTATATTCGCCATGTGATGTTATTTGCGCTGATTATGCCCATTATTTTATCTTTGCTTGCTGTTTTGCATTTAGTCATATCGTTTTATCCTTTTCATTTACCCCTTGGTATTAATGTCGTTACTATGGCAGTCACCACGTATATTTTTTGGCTTATGAGTTTTACGCGATGGGCGCGTGGTTTAAATTGGTTGCTAGATCATCATGTGCCTAAATTATGCAGTGTGATGATCATGACAGCGAGCATGTTGATTTTATTAGCAGGTCTTTCCATTCTCGGAGTGTATGCCGCTGCTTTCTTGCAAGTCCCTTTGCAAGATTATCATTTTTTCAATCCTGCTGCTTGGCCCTTACTTTGGAAAAGCTTTAATACATTCCTGGTTTTTTGCTGGGTGCCAATTGCTAGCGCTGTGATTGCCGTAGTGTCACGTGGCTATCCTGTTTGGCAAATTATTTTAGCCACGTTGTTTGTGCCAGTGATAAGTTTATTTGTTATTCCACGACATCCTTACCCGGCTCCTATTATGAACGATATTTTTTTAATTTTCGTGAGCCTCGCGTTATTGCTAATATTTTATCGCGAAAAATATTTAACGAATTTTTTGCGTGGCGTATTGCCATTTCCCGATGAAGTTAAACCTCGCAATACGGCGATGCTAAGTCGCACTCTGTTGATCTCGGCGGTAACACTGCTCTGCGTTTATTGGGTGCTGGGAATTTATGGCCTTAATTTTGTTCTCGCGATTGCCACAACGCCCGCACTCATTTTGATCATGCTGAGTATCTTAGCGAATTTTAAATCTCTGTTGGCAGGAAGCTATGGAAAGAATACTCACCACACCGCGCCATAATTGGCAAACGCAAGTAGAGGCTTTGGGCTGCAGTTATTATATGACGGGTGATAAAGTATATTGGAACGAAAGCGCATACTATTATTTTACCGCGCAGGAAATTTCACTCATACAAAATGCCACCCTTGAGATCGAAATGATGTGCATGGAATTAATTGAAGACATCGTCAAAGAATGCCGCTATAACGAATTGGACATTCCGGAATATGCGTGGGCTTTCATTGAATCAAGTTGGCGAAAATCTGAACCACAGCTTTGTGGGCGTCTTGATTTCAGTTTTGATGGCATACATCCACCTAAATTACTTGAATACAATGCTGATACAGCGACTAGTTTACTGGAAGCCAGTTTATTACAAAAGCAATGGCTCGAACAAACTCGTCCTAATCATCAGCAATTTAACCATCTTCATGAACGTTTGGTTGCTACATGGCCACAATTTAATACCAGGCTGATACATTTGACTTGTGTCAACGAAGAAGAAGATGATGATGACGATATGATTGAGCACATCGCTTATTTAGGTAAAACCATTTATGAAGCAGGCTTACGCGCAAACCTATTGACTATCGAAAAAATTGGCTGGAATGGTGACACGCTTCTTGATGAAAACGATTTACCTATCACCACTTTATTGAAAGCGTATTCGTGGGAATGGTTTAGTGAAGCGGAGTTCAAAAGAATTGTGCAAAGCCATATACAGTTAATTGAACCTGCATGGAAAATGCTGTTAAGCAATAAAGGATTAATGGTTTTGCTGTGGAAAATGTTTCCACACCACCCGAATTTATTGCCCAGTTTTTTCGAGCAAAAACACCTCTCCGGTGATTATGTTAAAAAACCTCTACAAGGCCAATGCGGTGAGAATGTTTCAATACACAGCGATCGCGGAGTAATTGTATCGCCTATCAGAGATAATAAAAGCAAATTTATTTATCAGCAAGCGCACCTTCTTCCGAACTTTGCAGGGAATTATCCGGTTATTGGATCTTGGCTCATTGCCGGGGAAGCCGCCGGCATTGGACTTAGAGAAGACGACACTCCCATTACTCTCAATGAATGCCGATTTGTGCCGCATTGTTTTGATTAACCACCTTTACCACCAGCCTTACCTCCGCCTTTTTTAGCCGCTGCATTTTCTCCGGTTTGTTTACCCGAAGAACCACCAGCGTCCATCATGCCTTTTCCTCCTTGAGATCCAACTTGAGCTGAGCCTTCATGCGCAGCTTCTGCAGCGCCGAGAGCTGTGGTGGCACCCTCTGGTGCTTCAACACCGACACCCACCCATTTCATCACACGGTCTGGCACAAGATGAATTAATGCATAACTTTGGACTACTACTTGCATCACCAGAGAGACGTAAATCGTAAATGCCGCAATGAAAGTGAGAAAGCCAATCGTCCCACCGAGTGCATTCACAAAACCAAAGTTGACTACCTGCAACATAATGGTGCTCAGCAACATTGCAGCAAATAAACCCAATAACATTAATGCAGGTCGTAAAAATACGCTTATTAATAGCATGAGCGCTTGCTCGGATTTACCCATCCAGTCATGGCCTTCTGGATGTGCCACACCCAGCGCAACTAATGGTGCTGCTGCCATGGCCTCAATTACCGTAATAAACCAACCTAACACGGTAAACGTAAACACAATAAATGGCACTAGCGGTATATACACCGCAATAATGGATCCTTGTACAAAAAGGACAGCGAGAAAGCCCATCAAGAGAGGCATCACTACCGACAACGCATCTCGTCCTGCAAAACCAAATGATAATTCCGAAGCCATCAACGACATAATGGCTGACATAATGAACATGATAACGGCACCCATAATCCAACATGCCAATACCACGCCCATGAGTGTATTACCCATAGCCTCCAATTTCAAAATCGGATCACCTTGCGTTGCCATATTATCGAATACACTGGGAAGACCAATTGCCAATGGGAGTATCATTGGCAACAATACCGCGAGCCCTAACAGCGCACCCGCATCCAAGCTCATATTGGCTGTTGTAGAGCTCGCACTCGACACTGCGAGCGCCAATTGTTGTGCATTAGCAACGTAAGTTCCAGTATTGCTATACGCATTGGACAAACCCGGGAAGTTATTTGTACAACCATTGGGGACACCAACGTTAGGAAAGGTAAAATAGGCACCCCCGACTGAGGTTAAGCATTGTGGCGGGGAAGCGAGTTTTACAGTAATGGAAGATGCGTTACTAATATTACGCTGTATCTTCGCTAGGTTATAATAGAAGCTGCCGGCGAAAATCCAACCTGTCTTACGTGCATCAGCCATAAAGTTTTTTAATTGACTAGGATCTTGCGCTTGCGCTCGTAATGGAATCAGTAAGTTAGTCCAATCTGAAGCTGAAGCCAGTAACGCTGCACTGACATTATCTTGTAAATTCGTTCCTTTGGTATCTGAAGAATTCGGACTGACGACTCTTCGAGCAGCGCTCGCATTAGTTTCAATAACATCTGTCAGTGCATTGGCCACAATGGCATTATTGTTTGAATTAGGTTGCGACCAATTGATGCTGCCACAACCATTATCGCTGGGAGCGTTGCCAATAGCTGATGGAAAATTGACTGTGTTATTCGCAGGATTAAAATATGGCCTAAAACTAGGAATGAACTGGTTTGCCAATTGCTTATCCAAAGGTGAGGCAGTGCCTGCTTGCACTCTTTGTTGTGCACTGGCTTTTTGTGTATTAAACATTTTTTCTTGATAGTACATACAGACTTGGCATTCCATTATCGTGCCTGATAGCGTCACGACAGTAGCTAAATCCATTGTGGGATTGACAAAAACTTGGCCTCCTGAAGCAAAGTAATCTAACGCTTTATTCCACATGACATTGGCAAAACCGCAACCTTGCACTACAGCCCACATCACCACAACTTGTATGATGGAATACCCTGTGGTGCCACTTGGAACGAGCAAGCCAATTCCTGCTATAGTACGACCAACTGTAAAAGCCCCTTTACCTTCCTTACCCATGAAGGATCCCTCTGCGGAGGATTCCATCACCATTTTAACCACGGTCCACACCATAAAAAATCCGGCTACAGATAAAATGCCGAGATTAAAATATTTGAACAATGTGCCAATCAACTGACCGCTAGTACCGTGCACCGAGCCACCTACCGTTCCAAAAATTTGGCCGAGATAAAGCAAGGATGGATCAGTTGCCGATATTCCAAATACCGTGGTCGTGTCGGCTTGAGCAAGCACTAGCATCGGTAGAAATAAGAAACTGGATGCGATTAAACGCTGTAATAACCGTTTATTGGCCATGAAAATTCCTTATTTCTTTCCGCCTTTACCAGCTCCGCCTTTACTAGCGCCAGCTCCGCCTCCGCCAGCTCCACCACCGCCTTTACCAGCGCCACCGCCTCTGCGCGAACCGATCTTAGGAGTAGAACTACTTGGTGTGCTGCCGCCTTGACTAGGAGATGCACGGTTCCAAGATTGTTGACTCTCTTGGCCACCCTCCTTACCCTTACCACCCGCCTGAGACCCCTCTTTACTAGCGGCTGCATTTTCACCTAATTGTTTACCCGATGACTTTCCAGCCGACATCATTGATTGCCCAGCCTCTTTACCCAACCCAGCCATCGCTTGCGACTGTTCCGACGCAACCTTGAGAGCCTGAGTAGCACCTTGAGGCGTTTCCACACCGACACCAATCCACTTCATCACACGATCAGGCACCAAATAAATTAACGCATAACTTTGCGTAATCACCTGCATCACCAGTGAAACATAAATCGTAAACGTGGCGATAAAAGTCAGAAAACCGATCGTCCCGCCTACTGCTGTCACAAAACCAATGTTCACTATCTGCAACATAATGGTGCTCAACAACATCGCTGATAATAAGCCCAAAATCATTAATGCAGGTCGCAAGAAAACGCTTAATAATAGCATCACCGCTTGCTCAGATTTGCCCAGCCAATCATGACCTTCTGGGTGCGTCACGCCCAAAGCAACCAGAGGCGCCGCCGCCATTGCTTCAATGACAACAATAAACCAACCTAAAACAGTAAAGGTAAAAACAATAAACGGAATCAACGGCACGTACACCGCGATCACCGCGCCTTGCACAAACAATATCGCCAGAAAACCCATCAGTAATGGCAATACCACCGACAGAGCATCTCGCAAAGCAAAACCGAAAGATAACATTGAAGACATCAAAGACATAATTACCGACATGATAAACATAATAACGGAACCGACAATCCAACATGCTAACACCACACCCATAAGTGTATTACCCATGGTTTGCAGTTTCATTATCGGATCACCCTGTGTCGACATATTACTGAACACACTCGGCAGACCAATCGCCAAAGGCAATATTAACGGCAACAATACCGCGAGCCCTAGCAACGCACCCACATCTAAACTAAAATTTGCTGTGGCCGTACCCTGCTGCGAAACAGCCAATGCTAAACCTTGTGCATTAGCAACGTAATTTGCCATGTTACTATACGCCGCCGACAAACCAGGCAAAGCATTAGTACAAGCATTCGGAACACCCAAAGTTGGAAAGGTAAGATATCCACCACCTACGCCCACTAAACACTGTGGAGGTGTGGCTAGTTTGACAGTAATACTCGATGCCGCATTCATAGTACGTTGTATCTTCGCCAAATTATAATAATAGCTGCCAGCGAAAATCCAACCTCCTTTACGTGCATCCACCATAAAGTTTTTCAATTGTGTAGGATCTTGTGCCTGTGCACGTAATGGAATCAGTAAGTTTGTCCAATCTGACGCGGCGGCCAATAACGCCGAGCTTGCCGTATCTTGTATTTGGGTTTCACCTGTGGAGGGATCTACCACCGCTAAATCTGAACTGGTCGGGCTTACAATCCTTCTTGCTGCGCTGGCATTCGTCTCAATGACGTCTGTCAAAGCATTGAGAACGATTGCATTATTGTTGGGATCAGATTGCGACCAATTGATGCTGCCACAACCAGTATCATTAGGACTGTTACCTAAAGCTGATGGAAAATTAACGGTGTTATTTTGAGGGTTATAATTTGGCGTAAAACTGGAAATAAATTGGCTTGCTAATTGCTGATCAAGCGGTGTGGCGGTACCTGCTTTCACTCTAGCTTGTGCGGCTGCTTTTTGCGTATTATACATTTTTTCGTGGTAGTACATACAAACCTGGCATGCCATCACCGTGCCGCTCATGGTCACTACATTGGTTAAGTCCATCGTCGGGGCCACAAAAACTTGACCACCTGCAGCAAAATAGTCTAACGCTTTATTCCACATCGTATTGGCAAAACCGCAACCTTGCACCACCGCCCACATCACGATCACTTGCACGATGGAATATCCGGTAGTGCCACTTGGCACAAGCAAACCGAGTCCTACTACTGTACGAATTACCGTTAAAGCCGCTTTACCCTCTCGACCCATAAACGAACCTTGAGCTGAGGTCTCCAAAACCAACTTAACCGTAGTCCAAACCATAAAAACGCCCGCTACCGATAATATGCCGAGGTTAAAATATTTAAATAGTGTGCCCACTAACTGGCCGCTGGTACCATTCACTGTGCCACCACCGACGGTACCAAAAATTTGGCCGAGAAAAATTATTGATGGATCTGTCGCTGGAAGTGCGAATACTTCTGTAGTGTCAGTGCTTGTCCCGCCTTGGGCTAGAGCAAGCATGGGTAGAAATAACAAGCTGTAAGCGATCAAACGCATGAATAATTTGCTCATTATTTTTTTCTCCCAAAAAGAAATTTTTGGTATTCTTTAAATGAGCAACCTAATTTACGCACAGACATCTGAAAATACCAAAAGCTTTCTCGGTAGGCTAAGGCCCCTGCAAAAACACTCAATATCCAAGCAATTAAACCAGCAATATAGCCACCAATGACAATTAAATAAGCGCCATAGCAGAACAATATTAGAGAACACGCTACGTAAAACCAACCGGTGTAGTAACACTGCTTCTTGCGGCGTGCTAGCCCTTCTTCGTCCATGCCTAATCTTTGCATAGCTTCTTCGAAAGTCTCAACACGTGTAACGGTGTTCGTTTCACTGAGATCTTTAAAATTCTTAACGATGTTATCACCGGTTTCTTTGAGGTTTTTCACCCCCATCCAACCACCAACATTAAACATTTGTCTGAATAGACCTTTACGACGACTTTTGGCCATGCGAATTCCCTCTCACATAAAAAAACGAATAATACTCCATTAAGATATCCTGGTCTACTCACATTTGTTAGTCTTTTCCATTGTAAAATTAAATTTGATTGCCATATTGGTAATATGTCTACTATAATTGTATTTTGATGGAATACTGAGGAGCAGCAATGCCCGATTTAAGTAACCAAGCCTGCCATGATTTTTGGCACGAATACCGCGATCCCATGATCTATCGTGTAATTTGCTTTATGGAAAGCGTTGAAGACTGGACTTTAGACAACCACCCAGACCTTGAAGCCGCAATGGCTGAATTGGGTGAAGCACTCGAAGACATCGGCAATATCGATTTACAAAACGAAGCTGAATTCATTCGCGTTGCGGCTTACATTAAAGCCGGTCGCGGCTTGCGTTTATTACAAACACTTGACACTGCATACCCTGGCGCTGCCTCAAAACTTTTAATGTACGCTGAAGAAAACACCACGTCGAGCGATGATGTTCCGGGATTATTTCTACGACGCAACATCGTTTTCGAACGATTACGCTTATTAGGTCGAGTGTTCTCGCCAGAACGTTTCGCCTTAGTCACTAAAGCCTTAGAGGAGGATTGAGATGATCAAAATTGCATTCGCCAGTATCGTGTTAATAGGCACTCTTTCAGCAACGACCGCACTTGCAGAAGAAGATTGTTTAACTGCCAATGCCGAGCGTCCTGATCGCGAGGCTTATTGTTTTAAGCAAGCTCAAGATGCCGCATTGCAAGCAACCAAAGATAAACTCAATCAAGATTTTCAAAATAGCCTCAAGAAAAACAAACCACAACCTGCAGAACCTGGCGCCGCTGCAGCCGGTGGTGCCGCTGCACCTGATGAGTCTACCGCTAACCCCACAACTACACCTAAAACAACCGATACCGTCACAACTCCTGCAGCAGCGTCGCAAAATCAAATTGAAGGTCCAGTGACAAACTCAACAAAAGTCACAACACCAACTGAACAAATTGTGAAACCTGGATCTGATGCAGCAGTTCCTGATGATCCTAAACGCGTGTTACCGAAACCGAAAACGCATCCGCCTATTCAATACTACTGATTAACCAATGAGAGGATATGATGAACCAATTCATCTTTAAATCGAAATGCCGCGCACTGATCTTTGCGGCATTGTTTATTCCAGCTCCGAGCTTTGCTGCTGCAACCTTAGACGATGTTGTCAATGCATTGAATCAGATCTACACTTTTTTAAATACGCAAATGTTGACCAACAATTGGTTGGGGCCGCAACCTAATCTCCAAAAGACACAAACCGCTACGACTACGGCAGCACAGCTTAGTAATACGGTGACTTCTTTAACGGGCGGTGGCGTTTCCGATCAATCGCTGCTAGCAATATCAAGCGTGATTGGCCCTAACCCGAATTCTTCCATTGCTGCTTCAATGTTAGCGTTTCCTGCGGGCGACACGCTGACTGCCGGCTCCTCACAGTCGCAAGCTGTACTTTCGGGTATTTATGGAGCGTGTGGCGATAACGCATTCAACTTTGAAATGCTCATGTCACCTTCGATATACAATAAAGTAGCATTACCTTGTGCACCAAGCCCACAAGATATTTCTGCTTACGCCAAAGCGTATATTCAGTTTGCAGCTGATCTCGGTAATCCAATCTCAACCTATTCCCTCAACCAACTCGTTACTGATAATACCGTGACACCGGACCAAGCTACCTCTGTCTTGAACAGCCCAGAATGGCAAGATTTTGCCCAATCTCGTCGACATATTGTTGCGGCACAATCTTCTGGGTTAAGTAATCTGTATTATTTAGCACAATTACGCACACCCAATTCCAATGGTGTCAGTCCACAATCAACATCTGACAGCGTTGCCTACTGGCGTACGGATCCACCTCCAGCTGGCGCAAATCCATCCACTACCTGGTATATGCAAATGCAAACTGCTTTACCTGCAATGGTTGCTCGTGAAACTTTGTTTGTCTTAGCTGAAATGCAACGTGATTTGCATGATATGCGTAAAGAAAACCAACGTCTGTTGGCAATTCAATCTATTATGCAGCTATCTTCGCTATCACCGTCTAAACAGATTCTCAATGTTAAACTGACACAGGTTCAGAATAAAGTGGCGGCTATCACTGCACCGCCGCCATCTTCTACTTCGGATAAGGACAGTACTTCTTCAGGGACAAAGAACGTGGGTGGTTATAATATTGATACCGGCGGCACAGGTGATACAAGTAAATCGACCAAATCAGATGACTCAAACAATCCTGCCTCCAAGATAAAGCTTCCTACAGGTGGTTCACCATAGTCATGCAACAGGATGGGGTATCTTCTTCGATACCCCATTCAGCCAATCTAGATATTTTTTTGTTCCCGTCGACACATCCACAAATGCATTTTCATAACCAATACTGTGTAATTTTGCATTATCTGCCTGAGTAAAAGCTTGATAACTACCCTCTAAATGTGGGGGAAATGGAATATAATTTATATTACCGCGCTGATGCCATGCTATTACCGCATTGGCTACATCAATAAAAGTTTGACTACGACCTGTGCCCACATTAAAAATACCTGAGTGATGTGGACGATCTAAAAACCAAAAAATCACTGATACGACATCCTCAACATAAATAAAATCACGTTTAAAATCATCGCTGCCGGCGAATAATTTTATGTTGCCGGTTTCAAGTAATTGTTTATTAAAATGATAAGCAACGCTTGCCATGCTGCCTTTGTGTTGCTCACGTGGGCCGTACACATTGAAATAACGCAAACCTACTACTTGTGAATGCTGTGCGGGTAAATGTTGTCGCATATAGCGATCAAATTGACATTTGGAATAGCCATACACATTTAAAGGCATTTCATTAACAGTATCCACGGCAAATTGTTGACTTGCACCGTAAACGGCGGCACTGGATGCATAAATAAAAGGAATGTGATGCTGTAAACAAAAATGAAATAAAGCTTTCGTGTAATCATAATTATTGTGCATCATCATGCGACCATCCCACTCGGTGGTGGAAGAACACGCGCCTTGATGCAGAATGGCTTTAATTTTTTTGGGATCGTATTTTCCTGCAAGCAGCTCTGATAAAAATTCGTCTTTATCGCGATAATCTGCGATATCAGCGTCAACGATATTGCGAAATTTGTATCCATCAGTTAAATCATCCACCACAATAATATCTTTGATGCCACGTTGATTTAACGCGTGGACAATATTACTGCCGATAAATCCTGCGCCACCGGTAACAATAAACATTATTGCGTCTCCAATATTTTCTCTAACATTGATGTGGTCGAGCAACCATCAACAAACGGTAATACTCTTACGATTCCGCCATTGGCGATCACCGCGTGTGCACCTGCAATTTGATCAGGCTGATAATCGCCACCTTTTACCAGTATATCAGGTAGCACTTCTGTGATTAAACGTTCGGGTGTATCTTCACTGAATGGCACAACCCAATCGACCACACGTAATGCCGCTAACACAGACATGCGATGTTGCAGCGAATTTATGGGACGTTTTGAGCCTTTTAAACGTGCCACAGAGGCATCATCATTAACTGCAACAATTAAACGTTTGCCGAGTGCTTTTGCTTCTTGTAAATAGCTGATATGGCCGGCATGCAAAACGTCGAAGCAACCATTGGTCATGATGATCGTTTCATCATGGGCACGGGCGTCAGCTACGGCAATGTGTAGTTCTTGTTGGGTTAATACACCGAGCTCGGTGTCCATCTCGCGCTGCATTGCGCGACGCAGCTCTGGAACGCTGACGGTGGCTGAGCCTAATTTGCTGACGGCAATGCCGGCTGCCGTGTTCGCTAGACGCACTGCATCTTCATAAGGTGTTCCTACGGCAATTGCTGCAGCCAAGGTGGCGATAACGGTATCCCCTGCACCGGTTACATCAAAAACTTCTTGCGCCTGTGTGGGCACGTATAAGGGCTCTTTGTCACGTTGTAATAATGTCATGCCGTGTTCACCTTGAGTCACTAACAATGACTGTAGATTGTGGGCGTTCATGAGTGCTTGACCATTTTCAGCGAGCGCTCTGGCACTGCGACAAGGGCCTACCACTGCTTCAAATTCTTTTAAATTCGGGGTTAACATGGTAACACCATCATAGCGGCTAAAATCTTGCCCCTTGGGATCAACTAAAATAGTGATGCCTAATTTCTTAGCCAATTCGATAATGGTTTGTACATGCGCGAGCGCGCCTTTACCATAATCGGAGAGTATCAACACCTGTGCTGTAGGCAATTGCGTTTGACAAGAAGCGAATAAATTGGATGGATCGATATGATGAAAGCTGCGCTCGAAATCTAAACGAATCAGTTGTTGATGTTGGCCTATAACGCGTAATTTACTGATGGTGGGCATGTCTTTGACACGTTCGAAATGACAGTGCACGCCTGAGTTTTGCAATTTGGCTTCGAGGCGATCGCCTAAATCATCGTTGCCAATCATACCCATAATGCGCACATCGCAACCCAATGCGGCTAAATTTAAAGCGACATTGCCTGCACCGCCTGCTCGTTCTTGTGAATCGTTGATGTGTACGACTGGCACGGGGGCTTCGGGGGAAATACGATCGGTGGAGCCATACCAATAACGATCGAGCATCACATCGCCGATCACTGCTACTTTCGCTGCCTTAAAATTGGGTAGATTGAACGTCATACGCCTTCCTCTTACTTAAATTAGTCAGATATGATAACATATTACCTTACATTTGCATAGTTGAGGGTTGTGGGGGCGCCGCAGCTTTTTTGGTGCGTGCGAGCTCCGCAGGACGTCCCTAAAGATCCGTCGAAGACTACGACGTTGATGAGAGGTAGCCTTGAAATTGATATTCCTTGGCCTTTTCTTCGGCCTGTAGTATGATCATTTTGGCAGCGACCCTGTCGTGATTTAGCTCCAACGTTGATTGCACTTAAAAATATTATCGAGTAAGAGTAAGCAAATGAGAATGAGTTCCAGCGACGTTAATGCTGTTATCACTGTTCTAAAAACAAAATAGGAAAGAGATTATGGTGGACGGAAAATTTTTAGAGGCAGTGCGGGCTCACAACAACAGTCAGGCGCTTTTCAATGCGATGATGGCCTCAAATGAAGATAATGTCGCCACGGTAATTACAGTAGTTAATAAAAAAAATCCCAAGCTAAATGATACTTTCAAGGGGCATCTACCACTTGAATATGCAATCGAAACTAACAAAACAAAATTATTCATTGCACTCGCAGAATGTCATCCGCCAGTGGGTGAAGTTGCAAATTTGAGCGCAACAGTTGTGGATGATGAAAAAAAAATAGCGATGAGTTTATTGCATTATGCGGCATCGCTGGGTCGATCTTTAATCGTCAAATTTTTGCTAAGCAAAGGTGTCGATCAAACAACACAAGATAGGCATGGATTGTTACCGATCCATTATGCGGCACAGAGCGGTGACTGCGCTACGGTGGATGCATTGAATAGTCATCAGCAAGCGATCAATGCAGTTTCTAGAACAGGGGAATATGCTCTACACTTCGCCGTAAAAGCCGGTAAAATGAACGTAGTTACGCATTTACTTGGATTAGGCGCCGACGTCAATTGCCGAGATAAGTTTGGCAGAACGCCCTTGCATCTCGCTGCAAAGAACAACTTGCGAGATATGGTGGTGCTGTTGTTAAAGCAGAAAAATACATCAAGAAGGCATATGGATTACCGAGGCCGAAATGCATTTCATTTTGCAGTAGAAGGTGGCAATTCCCAACTCGCATTTGGCCTGGTATCAAAAGCTGAAAAATTTTCTAAGCCTGATGCTGCAGGCATGACAGCGATGCATATTGCTACTGAAAGATCAAATATAGAAATGCTGAAATATTTGAAAGGTAGAGATGGCTTATCTTTTTTGGATAAAGATATTAAAGGCAGAATGCCTTTACATATTGCAGCACAAAGAAACCTCCTAGAGATGTTTAATTTTTTGGTTGATGAATTGGGACAAAAATCGCTTATGAGTTTTATGGATGAAGCTGGAGACACTGTCATAGAATATGCTATTCGTGGCAAAGCACATGCTATTCTGCAGAGGCTGAAAGAGCTCGGCGTAAATTTTAATAGAACCAATAAATTAGGATGCACGCCAATGCATGAAGTCGCAAAGGGTCAGGCAGGCATGATGAATTGGTTAAACTCTTTGGGGGTGGGATATTCGTCTAAAAATAGCCTAGGTCGTGCTCCGGTGCATATTGCTGCTGAATTTGGGCAGCTTGGTGTGTTGGAAACTTTACGTTGGATTAGCAATGACTATATTCAGATTCGAGATGCAGAAGGAATGCATCCAATTCATGTAGCATGTTTTTCGGGTCAATGTGAAGCAGTAAAATGGTTTGTAGAAAATCGTTTTGCACAATTGAGCGATGTCGACAATAAAGGTCGAGATTGTTTATGGCATGCTAAAAATGGCAATCAAGACAAATTAGTTAGCTATATTTTAAATATTAATGATAAGCCTAAAGCAAAACGAGAAAGAGCAGACTCTCTAAAGCAAGAACCTGATATAGAAATAAGAAAACCAAAGAAGGCAACCGCGGAACAATTAGAGGCTAAAGCTAAAGCTAATGAACAAGAATTTATGTGTGCGCAAGAGCCTTATGACGAAGACTATGATGTAAGAGCGTTACGTCCTAATTCTTAGGATGCGAAGGGTTTCGGTTCTGAAATAAAATTGTCCAATTAAATGAAGCTTATTGTTATTTTAGATTTTCACTGATTTCGTGCATAGTGATCTCACTTTTACTTGCTTCATGTGATATCTAGCGGCTGAACATAGTATAGATCAAGAGAGATGATATTGGCATCTTTATACAGTAGCTCCCGTAATGAGCTCATTCAATTATCCGGAAATACCGGCTTGACGTGATGTGAATAATATCAAAGCGATTGGCATCACTAATCAACGTGAAACTACGGTGCTTTGGGATCGTCATACTGGTATGCCGTTGCATAACGCGATCGTGTGGCAAGATCGTCGCACCGCAATACGATGTCGTGAATTGCAAGCAGCGGGACACGAAACATTAGTGTCAGCAACCACTGGCTTATTACTCGACTCGTATTTCATGCCCACAATTAGTGTTCGTGAGCAATTTTGCTCCGGCAACTAATGAGGTAGTATGTTATAAAATAACGCACCTATTACTTCTCTGTTGAACTTCGTCTTCGACTAATTCAACAGGGTTATCTTTTAGAACAACGATTTCAGTTTGTTGTGACTGCTTATAATATGATTTCAATTGAGCGCATGCAAAATCCATTGGTGACGCATATTTCTGCAAATTCATTTTACACATCTTTTCAACCGCCCAATGTGCTTGAAAGGCTTTTTCGTGGCAACTGACATTAGTTTCAGCGATTTCCAAGCTGTGAAATGCAATACCGGGTTGATTTTGACAGACAGAAGGATTTTCAAACAGCGAAGCAATTTGGGTAAACTCATTTTGTCTGAGTTGTCTTACTCGTTTACTATGGGTGAGATTAAAGCCACTAATATAAAACCGATTTAAAATAGCGTCATTAATATGCCATGCCGTATCTGCAGGTGTTGCAATAAAAGACACTGATATATTTTTAGCATTCAATGCTGTTTTAATTTTCTGCAGGTCAGCCACTTCTAAAGAAGAATATCGACGCATGTTTGCCAAGATAGCGATTTCGGTAATATTTTCTTTTTGGAAGTATTGCAGTCGCTCAGGACTTAAGGAAAAAGTGTTGTCTGCTGCTTTTTCTAAAACGAGCAGAAGAAGTGATTTAGTCAACGCTTGTCGCTGCGGGATACTTTCAGTTGTATAAGCTATGTTCATGTGTCGCCTCAATAATATTAGCAATAAGCATACTTTAGCATGTAATTCTTAAGAAAACATTAAGCAGGCGTGTCACTAATTGAAGTGATATTCTAGGATTTGTACGTCTTCGCTACTTACTAATCAGGTGAGCTCTTGCTTGATGCAGTTGGGGTTCCCGGCATTACTCAACATGCCTTGAAATTAGGTTGTTGATTTGTACGCTGTTCCATATCTTCTTCAATTTTTTGAAAATCTTCAAGAATACAGGGCTGAGTTGGATATGCATCGGATACATGTGCGCTGCGTATAAACATAGCTTCTCCATACGGATTTTGCTCGGTAGTTTTTGCGGCACATGCTAGAAAAGATAACTTAGTCATTTGAACGTCAAATAATTTATCGTAATGTTCTGCGGGCACACCGATTTCGTAACTCGAATTAGGTGTTTTAACTAAATATTTTTGCGAGATTTTTGCAGTAATAACGGCAGGAATGTCACAACAAAGAGTGGCTGCACGTAATGCATAGTTATAAGCGCGATACTGATAACCCGACCGGATAGGTGTAACATAAATACCATACCCAGGAAATTTATTAGCAATGCAATCTAACGCATAACCTTTATTCTTCCCAGCTAAGAATTCTTGAATGAAACCATGACCACCGCCAAAATTAACTGTGCAATACGCCTCGGGATTATCTGAATTTTGATCAGGATCAGTATATCGACCAAAGGTAACGGGTGTTGGTTCAGACTGCATAACTTCGGGCCGAGTATACTTTTCTTTGATATCCTTCCAGGCGTTTTGTAAAATAAATTGGAAAGATATTTTGCATATATGAACGCCACAATTTAACCCAACCATGAATAAAGTGAGTAGTTGTAAATTAATGGTCATAGAGGGTCGTTGACGGCCAGCGTACAGTGCAAAAGCTAGCGCTCTAAAATTATGGGCGTAATTAATTGTTATAGCATATTCAATTGCTTGCCTTATATGATCATCAAATTTACCTGCCCTAATATCTTCGATAGATGCAGCTCGAATTTCGGGTATCAATTTAGAAAGCGTTTCTTGTTGGAGGACGTATTCTTCTTGCATGATGTCTCCTGAAAAAATTATGTTTAAAGTATTTTACAATATTTATTTATTTTAAGCAATCATACAATAAATATAATAACGATCCCGATCAGAGAGGTGTTTTTATTTGATCGACGTGGAAAACAGGAGAACTCGCTCTTAGCAAAGCCACATCTTTATGAGGATCATTGGCTTCAAGTGCTTTTTTGAGAGCCTGCGTTTCCTCATCAATTTTAGCTCTTTTGAGTGCTTCGGTTCTAGCCTGCATTAGGGCAATAACTGCTCCAATTGCTGAACCAATGCTCATCGCTTGACCCAAATTTTGGGATAATGCATTACCCTCAAATGCGTTACTTGCAAGTGTTGCAGCGCCTGCGCCTGCGCCTGTGCCTCCACCTATCGTGCGATTAAGAAAACGCACCATATCATCAGCTGTTTCTCCAAATAAATGATTCATGCCACTATGGTATGCTTCACTAGCAATTTGAGACGAAAACTTCGACACACCTCCTGTGAGAGCGCCTTAATGTTTCCCTCTATTAAAGTTTTTATTACGCGGGGCGCAGAGAATGATTTTTGTCTGCGCCAATCTTTGCCGGATTTTATTCTCGCGTTGCGTAATGAGTTGCAGTGTTTGAGCGTCGATGATAGTTCCCTGCTCCTGCGTCTGACAATCTAATGATGACGTTGTAGCTGATCGCTAGTGGCTTGCCTCAACTACCGTATAATGATCATACGGATCCATGTTAGTCGCAGGCACGCTGATCTTGATGCTAACCGCCTTTACCGTCTTAAATTTTTCAATCAAGTGTTTTGCAAGGTTGTGATTCACCACTTCAAAAAAGTCAGATTTAGCTGGGTAATCACTCAAGAATTTTTTAGTTTCATTAATCATAATATTGCTGTCGATATAATCAGCGGTAGTCGGATTGGTTTTGAATGACCAGCCAAGATTGATGGTTAAATCATGTTGGGCGTTATCCAATGTCACCTTTAAATGTTGAATCTCTACAGCGTAGCATTCTTTTAATTTAATGTTGTCTGCGAGGGCCGGTGTGCTAAGGCTAAGTATCACGGCGCTGATACAAAAGGCGCCGAGTTGTTTGAGTTGTTTGAGTTGTTTGAGTTGTTTGAGTTGTTTGAGTTGTTTCATGTTTTTCACCTGTTATATTTTAACATGTTATAATATATTCATCCAGATAAGTTGTCAATAATTAATTTAGTTTTGAATTGCGTCATGGTGGGAGCATTTTCTTCTATAATTTCCGCAGGCCTAGGGCTTGAGAAGAAAGTGGCTTTTGAAAATGAATAGGAAATACAATGCGACTTTTTGACTGACGAGCGCTGTCCTTGGCTCGATTTTCACCAATTGATAGTTTGATCGTATTGATATTCAGAAGCCTCTTCGACTTCGTAATAGAGATTATCGGGAGGGTCTCTTGCTGAATGCATGTTGGGTTGCTCACTCTCTTCGTCAATGTATGTAACTATCTTATGGATGCTTTTCGCATTTGTAATGTATGCGATTATTTTCATGGTTTCACCACATTACAGCCAATTTTCCGCTCTCAAATTTTTTGTAAATTACCATGAATCCATTAACGTGCCAACATAACACCTTTAAACGATTTCGATCTCGATTATAAAAAATAAAAATACCTCTTCCAGGTTGGCTGGATAAATCATCAATCACTATTTGGCATAACCCTTCGATTGATTTTCGAAAGTCAACTGATTTAGAGACTAACCAAATTGGCATGTCATTGATCATAAGCTGCATCATTCATACTCCGTAATAAAATCTACAATATCATTGGAAGAGATATTTTTAATTTTGCAATGAATCCAAGATGAAAAATTAAGTCAAATGTTTAGTGCAGCGTCAGACCACTTTGACGCCATAACCTAAGATATTGTTCGCGTTCCTCCGCAGTATATTGTTGCCAAAGATCTGACCCTTGACTTCCTCTGCTTAGTGATTAGCTGACGCAATAGCATCACATGAATAGGTAATTGGAATTGACTTGTCACCATTTGTTCCTATCCATCTAAATTGGATAGTCGAGTTTGATTTAAGATTGATACTTATCGGCGAGGCGTTAATAATATGATTTTTATTATCTAAGATAATGAATGTATCGTCATAGACAAGACGACCATCGAGATTGAATGAGTTTATTACACCAAAAGTATTACTAGAAAATTCAACTTGCGAGAAGTTGGTATCACCTTCTGGGTGGTTAATAGTGCATGAAATAGTATAGTTATCTCGTGTGTTTAGCAGGCCGGATAAAGAAATGGTCTCTGTTCTATTGCTTGTGCCATTGATGAAGCCGTGGCCAAGTGAAAACCCAGGCGCCGCATGAGCCTCATTGAATGTGATCATTATTAAGGCTGAAAGCAATAATTTTTTATAATTCATGGCATTGTCTCAAATATTAGTTGAAGTTGTGGCAATATTAATGTATATTTAGTACACAGTCAAGAATAAACTATATTTTATAACCTATATAATAGAGGATTTATGTATAAATACATTTTATTAGCGCTCAGTTTGCTTATGAATACCGCCAACGCAGAGGTATTAAAAACCATTACCTTTAAGTGCACCGCTCGTGTAACAGCACTTAACGACCCATCAATAACCTTAGGTTATTATTGTCCTAATGCACAGATTCATATTGCCTATAATAATTGTAACCGGGGAATTCCGGACCATTGTGATAGTTATAGCGTTACGGAAGATCAGCTTTCTTTATGGCTTCCTGAATTTACCTCAAAAACGCCTATTGAAAAGAAGGTTACTATTCATCTACCGGATGATGTTAAAAGCTATAGTGTAATGCTTTGGACACAATCAGTCTCTCCGCAATCATCGACATTAATGTGTACGTTGCCTTTCGAAGGGAAATCCGTATTTGAGTGGACAGGAGAAGGCGGAATGGTATTACCCAGAGATCCTAAGGCGTGGGGCAAGTGCATAGCATATTAATAAATTCTTAAGCTTTGTGGGGCATGAGATGAAAGAAGATGAACTGATGCCGGTCATTTTCGTTCCAGAAAGAATAAAAGCTGCAAGTAGAGATCGCTAAATTAATAAAGCATTGCGAAGTAAGCGGCCGCAAATACACTGTCGTCATCTAATTTTTTGAAAAAAGCGGTAATTTCTTTCATGTAATTGGTTGATTCAAAACCCTGGATCCATAACTTGTAGCCATCTTGCATCTTAATCCAAGTTTTCGTCGAATTAAATCCGTGTTTCATGTTAAAATTACGGCCAATATCAAGGTGTTAGCCTTGGGTATATAGTATGGCAAGGTGTACTCATGTGAGTATGGTCCGTTTAGGAACACACTCTGAGGCTGGGCAGTTGTTGCAAAAAATGCAACAGCTCAAAAAGAGTATATGTATTATGATGTATACTCGAAGCGTTTGATATTTCGGGTTTTTGGGCGACGTTATTTTTTGCGTTAGGGGTTTTTAAAAGTGCGGTAATAGCTAGACTATTGCCGTACTTTTTAAAATTCCTAGCGCAAAAAAGAACAAGACCAAATCCCGAAATATCAGACGCTTCGAGTATCTTAGTTGGAGAATTTGGATGGGCGACAGCGGAAAACAAGAAGGCCATGGTGATAAGCGGTTGATCCGTAATAGCACGGCCGAATTTTTGATGTTTACTGGCCAGAGCGGTGAACAGAGCATAGAGGCCCGCTATGAAGATGAGACCATCTGGCTTTCTCAGAAGCTGATGGCAGAATTATTTGACGTTGATATCCGCACAATTAGCGAGCACCTTAAGAACATCTTTGAGCAGGGGGAAATCGCCCCTGAGGCAACTATCCGGAAATTCCGGATAGTTCAAACAGAAGGCAGTCGCGAGGTTACACGGAATGTCGATTTCTACAACCTTGATGCCATTATCTCAGTTGGCTACCGGGTTAACTCTGTGCGCGCGACGCAATTTCGGCAATGGGCAACGCAGATCTTAAGAAAATTTGCCATCAAGGGATATGTACTGGATAAAAAGCGCATGGAAAATGGCAGTTATCTTGGAGAAGACTATTTCGAGCATTTGCTAGAAGAAATCCGAGAAATTCGCCTGAGTGAGCGGAGATTCTACCAAAAAATCACTGATATTTATGCTACCAGCGTGGATTACAACGAAGATGCCCCGACCACGAAAACATTTTTCGCGAAGGTCCAAAATAAGCTTCACTTTGCCATCCATGGGCAAACTGCTGCGGAGCTAATCGTTGATCGTGCTAATAGTGAAAAAACCAACATGGGGCTAACATCTTGGGAAAATGCACCCTCAGGCAAGGTTATGAAAACAGATGTTGCTGTTGCAAAAAATTATTTAACACAAGAAGAATTAACATCACTGGGTCGCATTGTGAATAGCTATCTTGATTTGGCAGAGGAGCGGGCTAAACGAAAAATTCCTATGAGCATGGAAGACTGGGCCAAACGCTTAGATTTGTTTTTGGAATTTGATGACCGACAAGTTCTACAAAATAGTGGGAATGTCACTGCAAAACTAGCAAAAGAACACGCAGAAAGTGAGTTTGAGAAATATCGCATCATTCAGGATCGATTATTTGAGAGTGATTTTGACCGAGTCATTCAGCAATTAAAACAAGATTCAGTCTGAGCTGTTTTATGATGGAAGGCCATTTGAAGAAAAGAAAGATGAGATATTCACAGAAAAATAAATTGAGTCGAGAAACATCACGCTCTTGCAATTTCAAGGTGTTAATCCTTTGTGTTATTTTTATTCCATTTAGGGATATAGCGGTAAGCTGGCGCTTAATCTTCCGTAAAGCCCTTCTTTATTGTTAACGATTTTGTTAAGCATCCGCCTTTGAGACAGTATGTGGCAGTAACAGTAAAAGCTGAGTATGTCAATATACTTAGCTTTTACTTCATTTTTTCAATTGAAAAAGCTGAGTATCATGCCATAACCAGCTTTTACTTGAAAATTTCAGGGGGAAAAGCTGGATTTGCTAATATAGTGATAAGTGGTCGGGCAAATAGGCGGCGTTTGTATCGTGTGGTGAATGGTTATACAATCGTTAATAATATTTGAGGATACAGATGACCACATTAAGCGTAATGATAATCACTAAGAATGAGGCCCACGATATTGCGGGCTGCTTAGATTCTATCAGCTGGGCCGATGAGATCGTTGTGGTCGACTCGGGTAGCACTGACAACACTGTTGCCATTTGTCAGACTTATACTGATAAGGTGCAAGTGACTGATTGGCAGGGCTTTGGGATACAGAAAAATCGTGCTTTGGCCATGACCACCGGCGACTGGGTGCTTTCTATTGATGCTGATGAGCGGGTGACTCCAGAGCTTAAATTGGCTATACAGACTGCTATTGCTGCGGCTGGTGAGGCGGTTGCGTTTTCGATTCCTCGACGCTCGACGTATTGTGGCAAAATTATTCGTTTTGGCGACTGGCGTAATGATCGCGTGGTGCGGTTATTTAAGCGTAATCATGCGAAGTTTTGTGATAGTCAGGTGCATGAAGCGTTACAAGTTCAAGGGGCGGTTTCGGCATTATCAGCCTATTTGATTCATTATGCTTTCAAGGATCGCGCTGAGGTGATGGCGAAGATGGAGCAATATTCTACTCTGGGCGCGCAACAAAAATATGCTGCAGGCAAGAAAGCCACTCGATTTACCGCTCTCTCGCATGGGGCTTGGACCTTTTTCCGTGGCTATGTCTTGCGTTTAGGCTTTCTCGATGGCATCCGCGGGCTGCAACTGGCCATGTCGAATGCCAAAGGGTGCTACTATCGATATATTAAGCTATCTTCTCTTTTAGCCGCATCCTGCGATTCAGCATCATCGGCACGACGCCGATAGCGATACCGCCAATACCGATCAGCACCGTCACCAGATCAAAAGTTGGAATACTGTAGAGCATGACAAACACTAAGAAACTGGCGCTCGCTGCTGGCCAGAATAACAACATAAAAAATGGCACTATTCCTTTCATTGCTTTATGTCGAAAATGCCATGCACAGGCATATCCTGCTAATCCGTAATAAAACGCCACTTGGAAACCAATCGCATTGACCGAATCTTTGATGATGAGGTTAATCGTTGGAAAATGCGATGACAGGAATAGCATTATCAAACCTAACGCCACAATGACACTGGTGGCTACCCAAGGTGTGCGCCAACTGCGGTGCAAAATCGCGTAGCGGGGTTGTAATGCGCCGTCGCGCGCTTTGGCGTACATGGTGCGGGTAAATTGCAGAATGGAGGTTTCTAAGGTGCCAATCGAGCTCAGCACTACGGCGATCACCGCGAGATAACTCCAGGGATGTGGAAATAATTTTTCTGCTAATGCGAATAACACATTTGTGCTAGCTGCTTCGATTTCAGTGTCACTCATCACCAACAACACGGCTATTACAAAACCAATAAATAATAATTGGACGATAATCATTGAAGCCACTGCACCGCGTCCCGGGGCGTGAGAAGAATCGCGGGTTTCTTCGTTTAGATTGAGCGTCACGTCCCAACCCCAGAAGAAAAATAAAGCTATTAAAGCACCGGTGGCAAACAGGGTGGGTGTAAATTGGCTAACCGAAAACCAGCTGAAAGAGAATGTGTGGGCACTTTGATGACCGTATTGGATTAGGGCGCCAACGATCACGGCTATGAGCACGCCTACTTCGATGGTGGTCATCACTACTTGGGTATAACTGGTGGGTTTTATGCCCTTTACAATCACTGCACTTACCGCTAATAACCATCCCGCGGCAACGAAGGTGACTGTGGCCGGGTTAGTTGCCAGATGCGGGGCAATCAGAGTTAAGGTCGCAGTCGCCGCTGGGATGGTACCCGAAACCATAAATACAGCGGTTGCGACTAACAGCGCCCACCCTGCCAAAAAGCCGAGTATGGGATGAAAAACTTGTCCAACCCAAGCATAAGAAGCCCCTGCATTGGTGATGACCTTATTCAGGTGCATGAAAGCGAGCGTAATGCCGAACATAATGAGCCCACAATAGAGCAAACTACCGGCAGCCAGCACGCCCACCGTTGCGATCAAGGTCGCAGTGGTAGCGGCAACACTGAAGGCGGGCGCAGTTCCTGCAACTCCCATCACCATCGACTCAACGACACCCAGTGCATCTTTATGCAATTCTACTTCAGGTTTCAAGTCTTTCTCCTTACAGGTCTCACTTAGTCCGGGCATTTTACATGGTTATTCCCAGTACGCAATAATTTATGCGCTATTCTGGAAGAGAAATTGCGTTGAAGAGTTTTGTGGCTTCTTCCGGATTGCGCGAAGTGCCAATACCACGATCGTAGAGCAGTGCTAATAGCAATTGAGCGTAGGAATTGCCAGTGGCTGCGAGATCGTGTGCCGTTTGAAATGCCCATTGTTGTTTTTCTTCGTCGGGGGATGTTGCGGCGTAGAATGCTGCATTGAGCTTGGCCTCTTCGATGCCTGCATCTAATGATTCTTGATATAATTTTGCCACGCGTTTATGGGGTGGTGGTGAGTCTAACTTGCCACTTAAATATAAGTTGGCTAGTTGCAATTTTGCGGGTGGATAATCTGATACTGCGGCCAGACTGTACATATTCATAGCCAACGACAAATCGGGTTTGTCGCCTAAACCCAATTCTGAAATTATTCCGAGCACATAGGCAGCATAAGCATTGCCTTGAAAAGCGGCACTTTCTAGCCAGGAATACGCTTGTTCGAAATCGCTTTCGATTTCATCGGTGCCTTGTAAGTATAACAATCCTAATTGATATTTTGCTTTCATATCGGATTTTTCAGCGGCTGCTTTATAAAGTGCAATCGCTTTGTCGATATCTTTTTTAATATATGCCTGTGATACATTGACGGGTTCTGTAGTCTCTACTCCATCATCAACATCAAGATCAAATGGCTTTCCTTGTAATAGTTTTTTCAATTTAGTATTAACAGGCAGATTGATTACAGATTGCACCGCTACGCCTGCTTCATAGAGTTGCGCAAGCTGAAATTGTCCTCGCGGATCACCATATTCTGCTAATCGCTTTATATCTGGAAGTAAGTCAGGATCATCAATAATATTAGGAATTGCATAACGGGGATACGTTAAATTGTTTTTATGTTCTTGGTATAGCATTTTTCCAACAGCTTCGATTACATCAAAGATTTTGGCATTGCGTAGATCAAAATTGACCTCCGCAGAAGCGTTAAAGGCGAGGTGAGTTAAAACGAAAATCGCAATTAAGTATTTGATCATTTGCATTGTTACCTCCTTATCATTTCGTTTTCAGTAAATTACCTTGTTGCCTGAGATCTTCAATTGCTTCTTCCACACTCATGCTGTTAACAGCCCAATAATTGCCATAACCATTAGGTGAAAATACGGCGTTGGTAAATTGACAAACATCTAAGACTTCTTGACAACTTACAATTTCACCGAATTTTGAAGAATCATTCGGAATTGTACAAATAAATTTGGATAAATTCTCATCGGTTGCGTAAACAGCCCAGCGATTTTGTTCGATTGAATTATTAATATGTATATTGAATGGCTCTTCACCTGTGCGCATTTGATAGAGCGTCACGGGCTGGTCTGAAATATTGTGAATAAAATACATCGATTGCGCTACGTCTTTTCCGCCAACTTCGAGCTGCAAAACATTTAAATTAAAAGCATAACCATTTTGATAGCAACCTACAGGATATTGTCGATTTTTCGCTTCGCACAGTGTGACACTGACTAATAAAATGACAATGAGATAAAATCTAGTTTTCATCTTGGCTTTCATCCGGTACGGTTAAATTTTGAATGACGACTTTCGTGCCCTGAACACCTTTTTCTTCATCAGTAGCATCGACAAAAATTTCATTGAGCCAACGCGCGTCTTCCACAAACATTCGAATGCAACCATGACTCGCACGACGACCCACCACTTCAAATGAGCCATGTAACGCAGAGCCTTTATAATAATACATACAATAAGGCATGGGTGAACCGCCGCGTTCAACTGGAAATATATTGGAATAACAATCTTTATCTTTTTTTTCAAAAATACGATAGATGCCAGTAATGCTGCGACATTTACGTTGTTCATCAGCACAATAATCCTTACCAGAAGACACCGGGCCCCATTTCACTAAACTGCCTTCTTTATCGTAAGCAGCCCACGCTAATCTATCTTGATCAACGATAATTAATTTCTCGTTGTCGGTATTGACTTGACGAGGAAAAGGCGAGACATCGAAAATATCAATCTGACTTAAATTACGGGGCACGGCAATTTTTTTGCCTCGCGATAAAGCGGTGTTGGTGCGATTGACACGTTGCACAATATCGCGCTGATCTGCATCCGGAAATAATTTCTGCCAATTCTGTCCGCGTTTGACTGTGATACATTTATAATGAGGATCTTGGCATAATCCATCCCCAAAATGCGCAGTATCAGCGAGCGTTGTCATACCATGCACGAGCAACAATGAAGCAATGCATACTCTGATCATGTTTTTAACCGGGTGTATAAATTCAACCAATCCAACATTTGTCGTAAAGCGATGGCAACCATTTGTGGATTGCTGAAGGAATGACCTTCTCCTGGAAAGGTGTACATCGCAACAGGAATTTTTCGAACATTCAGCGCATTAAATAATTCTGCGCCCTGACTCAGTGGCACAATGTGATCTTCAGCGCCGTATTGAATCAACGTCGGTGTCGTGATTTTATTGACAAACATGATCGGCGATCGTTTTAGATACAAGGATTGATCCTGCCAAAAGTAGTTGTCAAAATAACTGGAAAAATAAACTTGCGACAATACACTGGTGCCATCAAATGATATGATATCGGTTAAGCCCGCACCGACTATTGCAGCTTTAAATCGAGGTGTTTGAGTGATCGACCAAGCACTTAAATATCCACCATAACTCCAACCCCAAACAGCCAAGCGTTTTGGATCAGCAATTTTTTGTTGGATTAAATAATCGACACCCTCCATAGCATCTTGGAAATCTTTTCCGACTAAATCCTTAAAATTACTCATAGCAAATTTAGGGCCGTAACCGATACTGCCTCGAATATTCGGTGCTAAAACAGCATAACCGTGGTTCGCCAGCATCCCAAATGAAATGGGTATTGCTTGCGATTCAGCGCTACCTAAAAATTCTTCGCGCCACACATTAGTCGGACCACCGTGCAACACCAATACTAATGGTAAAGGTTTTCCAGATGGGTGATTACTAGGAGTAATCAAAATCCCCTGTATTTTTTTGCCTTCTTTAGTAGACCATTCAATCAGTTTTGCTTGGCCTAAGTTGGCAGTAATTTTAGGTTGGACATGACTAATTTGTATTGCTTTAAAGGGTTTTAACGCAGTGATAAATGCTTCCGGTGGCGTTGAGAATTGTTGATTAACAAAGCCCAAATATTGACCCGTTTTATCGAGAAATGCCGTAGGGTTTAACTCGGTTTGCGCTGGCAGTATAGTTTCAGGTGCAGCGCCATTGGTGGGTAATCGATATAATTTATTTTTCACACCGCGGTGTTCTTGTACGATGATAGATTGATCATCTGCAGCCCAACCGAGTAAAGTGGGTCTCTGATCAAAGGTCTCTGCCAAACATTTCCGTTGCTTGCCATCGAGTGAGACCAAACATATCTGGTTAAAGAAAAACTGCCTGGCATCGTGGCGTGCAATGGCAGAAGCATTACTGGCATAAGCAATCCAGCGACCTTGATGCGAAAACATAGCTTTGGTATTCATGGAATCATCACGCACTAAATCTGTCATTTTTTTAGATGCCGTATCCAACACCGCTAAATGCGAAACCCAGCTTTGTGCATAGCTATCATTAATATCATTTATCGAATAGTTGAAACTCAAATAACGACTATCAGGAGACCAAGAAATGAATCCTCCATCGCGCACTCCAACATTTTTTGTCGAATCAGTCATTAGCTTAGGTGAAGTGTTTTTATACAATGTAGTCAGCCACAACCCTTTTGGAGTTTGCACGCCGTAGCGCACTGCTAATGGATAGTTTTTTTCAGGTTTGAGTGTAATATCCGCAGTAAAAGCTAAGGTTTTTTCATCAGGGGCAACAGCAAATGCATCTATATTTTGGCTAGTTTCAAATTGTTTCTGTAGAACTTTTGATGGCAGATGTAATTTCCACACCGCTTGATATTTTTTGCCCTTAGCTAAAAACCAAATATTATCGCCACGTTTAGACCATGCCGGATGATCTAGATCGATCAATTTTTTAGCATAACGCTTAACTCTGTGTGAGTAGTTGTTTGCCACATACAATTCAGACAACCATCGTCCATTCGCCAAATCAGCCTTTTTCACTAAATAAAACGTATGCAAATGATCTGGAGCCACTTCAACCGTATCGATAGATTTGACATTAAAGACGCATTCCGGCGTCCAGTTTTGACAATTAGACAAAGCCATGGAGCTGCTAGCCCATAGCAGTACGAGGCAAGATATTAATCGGGTCATTTCCAAGCACGTCCTTATGCATTAAGAATTAAGGCATTATAGCATTTATGCTGGCATACACCATCCAGAACAGACCTTTCAAGCTCTGTCGGCATAGGTATGTTTTTTTTTCATAGATTGCAATCAGAATGCGCTATAAAAAAACAAGCACAGAAAGAGGCACTCTACTCGTGTAAATCTAAACGAGATTCAGATATACCGAGCTAAATCTCTTCGAAATCACTGTATTGTCCTACGATAAAAATTTGGGATATACATTAGAATTTTTAGGAATTTGGGCGCAAATACATCATCCTAATTTTAAAGGTATCGAATTCGACACCTTTAAAAATGAGGCCGGTTTGAACAGCTATTAGTACTGGCTAATATCGAAGCCTTGAATGCAATTAACTAAAAGTTGATGATGACCTTGTACTAAAATCTCTTCCAAGCCAGGTTAGCAATGATTCTTTCTTCGATAATAAACAGGCTTAATTCATAGTCGCAACAAAAGCATGCTCGCTTAGTGCCCAAGCAAAAGATAGCTTTGCGGCTTCAAAGAGCAGGTAAACTTGTTTTTCGCGTTATCAACGCGCAAAAACAACTTTACCTGCGGAGCCCGCACGCACTAAAAAGTTTCAGTCCTCCACAATACTAGAGCGATGCTGAATACATAATGTTTATATTAAAAATACTAATAAAACCTTAAGGTTTGATGCGTATACTGCTGTCAAACTATTAACTCGGGGCTTATCGTGCAGAAAACTACATTAGACGAATATTTTGACTTATTGACCACCACCCATTCAACCAATTTAGTGCGAAAGTTCTTGCATGAACATCATGAGGTTCTGTTTCAAAATCCGCTGCGTTATGCGGTGTTTGCTCATCGTAAGGATATTGTTGCGTTATTGCTTGAGCTCAATGTTGATGTCAATGCGACTGATTTGCATGGGCGTACTGCTTTACATTATGCGGTGAACAATCGGCGTACAAAAATCGTTCAGATGTTACTTGCTCACAAAGCTTTACATAATGCTGATAGTCAAGACAACACACCGTTACACTTGGCTTTAATGGATCCAGAATATTTAGTTCTACCTATTTTATTAGAGGATTATTCTGCTGAATTAAGTCTCGATCTTATCGTTAAAATAATTCGCAATAGCAACATGCCTACGAAAATCCGACATGCTGCGTATTTGTATTTGGTTGCGAAAGCGCCGGTTGCGCTATTAAGAGAATTTGCAAAAGATATGGATTTTAAGTACGTTGATTCTAAGGGTAATGGTGCCGTTTTAGTTGCGTGTCAAGCAGGTAATATTGATGCGTTAATCTGGTTGTGTAAAACTAAAGCGCAGCCTCTCACTTTAGCAGTATATAATACTGCAGGGGAGTGTCCCGTTCTTATTGCTACTGCGCATGGACAAAGAGATTTGTTATTGGATTTCTTAGTGAGGCCAGTAGCTTCCGGCGGATGTGGATTGAATCCCTACGTAGGAAATACTGTTGACAATTCTGACACAGTTCAGACGGCCATTGCGAATGGCCAGGTTACTCTTTTGAAAGAGTTTGAGCATGTAATCAAATTCTCAATAAAGCAATATGACAACTATTTCAATTGTCCAGTTGCATTAGCGATAAAAGGTGGCCATAAAGAAATGTTGGCACTTCTCGTTAAACCAGTTCGTAAAGGTGGTTACGGCTTGTCATTAAATTCTGTTGGACAGAATCCTCAACAGGGATCTAACGCCATTGAGTGTGCAATTTTTTATAAGCAAAAAGAACTGTTACGTGAGCTAGTTCGACCAAAATCGCAAGGTGGTTTTGGGTGTTCATTTAATGTAAAAAAAGTTTTGGCTTTTGCGATAGACAAACCAGAGATGTTATTAGAATTGATAAGACCTGTGGCAGAGGGAGGTTACGGGCTTGATTTTAAAGTCTGTGAAAAATATTTTGCAAATCACTCTGTATATCGTGGTTCCATTGCAAATCTAAAATACGCAGGCATAATTACTCTGCTTCACGCCGGAGCAAGAGAAATGCTTACAGACTACATCGCAGCAGTCTATCCAGAAAAACAAAGCGCGCAACTCCCTTCTCATTTATCAACTACTGTGATCGCTCAAGGTCATGCTGAAATCTTAGATGATTTGGTGAGACCCATTGCGCAAGGTGGTTTTGGATTGACATTAGATTTTAATGCAATAGTAACGGCTATTTTTCACAACAGATGTCAAATATTGTTAAAGTTGATGAGACCTATTAAGGACGGTGGTTTTGGTGTGACAGCTGATGTCCAAACTGTGATGCACCAAATCTTTTGTTATAATGACTTTCCACTTGAGGCATTCTTTCTATTTACAATCGATCATTTTAATAAATTAAATTTAGAGAATGGCATCGATACAGCGATAAGTTGGGTGAATGGTATACAGCTTTACACTGCTGAATCTTTAAGAGGCTATGCCGATTATCCTCCCAAAGATTTGCGTGAGAAACGATCAATAGAATTTAAGAAGGTTCTTGCGAATCATTATAAGGAACTGATTAGCCATTGTTTTCACAATGAGAAAAAAGAGGATGCTCATAAAATCGCGATGGCATTGGAAGATATTTCACCAGGTGAAGGCCTATTTCACATCGCTGAAATCAGTAACCGCGCAGGTAGCTATCTTGATGCGTTTCAATATTTTTTAAAGGCCTTTGCAATCAAAGATTCACCTTTACATGAAAGAAGTGGTTGTGCGATGGCAAATTTAATACTCAGTGGGAAAGTTGTTGTAGCGGGAGATAAAAAATTATATGAAGTATCTCGACCACTTCTCGATTGGCATTCAGATTTAGATTTTATGCAAGACCGAGCCATCAAGGCGTATCAGTATTTGCATGGAGGAATATCGGAAGCTTCGATCGAATTGCGAAATTGCTTAGACCAAATTTTGGCGGGTAATCTCTGTAATTCTTATGATATTAGTAAGGTAGTAACATGGCAACATGAAGCGCTGATAAAATACAATGACTATTATGTAGAGACAGCACCTGCACTTTTGAATGAGCCCGCTTGCAGAAGATCACAAGCTCATGCCAATCAGGTTTTACGCGAATTAATGAGCCCGTCGAAATATACGCCTCGCTTCGTGATGCCTACTGATAAGCAAGAAACTCCTAACGATAACAATCTACCAGCTTCAAAGGGGTTTTAAACCCCTTCAAGAACAGTATCATTGGCATCATCCGTTATAATTGAATCTTTTAATTCTTTATCAATTATTGTGGTGATGCTAATGTCAGACCAGACGTTGAGTGCTGTTTCAATCATATCCATCACCGCATAAATTGGCAGAATTAATCCCATGATATAGAGTGGCACGTTCATTGAAACTAAAAATGCGCTCGAGAGAAAATAACATCCCATTGGTACGCCTGCATTACCGATCGCTGCCAATGTTGCGAGGAAAACCCACATGATCATATCGAACATCGTAAACTGAATGCCGTTGCTCATTGAAACAAATAGCACAGTGGTTAAGATAAATGCTGCACACCCGTTCATATTGATTACTGAGCATAATGGTAAAGATGTGCTCGCGACTTTGTTTGATACACCCAGATTTTCTCGCGCAGTTGTAATAGACAAAGGCAGTGTTGCGTTCGATGATTTGGTGACAAAAGCCATGAGCAACGCTTTTGATGCACCACGAAACGTTTTAATCGGTGAAAGGCCACGGAGTTTGAGTAAGATCGGAAGTATCACTAAACCCTGCAATAAATTTGCACCGAGCACTACAACGACATACAGTATAATCGGTTCAAATTTTTCGGTTTGTCCATTGATATCATGCATTAATAATGTCATGAATGCCCAGATTCCGATGGGCATTAATGCAATTGCGTAGCCGGTTACTTTTAATAGTGCGGCAAACAAACTTGAAAATAACGATTGTAAAGTTTTTTTGTTTTCTTCCGGCAATTGCAGTGTCGCAATACTGAGCAAAAATGCGATGAAGGCAATACCGATGACATTATTTTCTTGAAAAGCTTGCACAAAATTCGACGGAATAATTTTCATGGCGAAACTAAGATAACTCTTGTTGGCAGCAACCGGTGCTGATTCGAGCACCGAAGAGGTAATGAGCCCGTGTACAGGGTTGATAATTAAGAACAATACTAATGCAATGGATGCTGCAATCAATGTGGTCAAGAGTGTATATTTAAGAATACGTCGGCCAAGATTGTGTACTTCAGCCCAGCTTTGCATGCCTGTAATTGTTGAAGTAATACCGAGAAAGATGATGGGCAAGCTGACAAATTTTAAGAGATTCATAAAAAGCTCAGAAATGACAGTGGCTATCTGAAAAAGCTGATGATTGCCAGTTGCGCCACTGACTAACCCGAGCGCGACTCCGAGTATAATCAAAATATTACTCAATTTATTCTGCATTGTTAGTACACCATTAATTACAAAAAGTAACTATATCATATTAAAATTTTATAATGAACTGAAAAATGCGCAGCCAGCCAAGGCAGTACACCTGATTTCATCCGCGCTGAGCATGCCTAGTCACTAATTTGATCATCCAGTTCAATCATCGTTTGATGCTTGATTTGACTAAGACAAATATTACTGCGATAAGTTTTGATGTTGGGCTCGTTGGCGAAAATACGTCGTGCGATATCATGGTAATGGTTCATATCATCCACACAGACCACTAAAATATAATCCACTTCGCCTGAGATAAAATAACATTGCAGAATCTCGGGTTGTTCGAGCATTTTTCGTTCAAAATTGCTCAGCAAATCTTCTCGCTGTTGCAGTAAAGTAATGTTGGTGAATACCAGGGTTTTATTGACTTTAAAAGGATCGAGTATTGCGACATCTTTCGCGATTACTTTCGATTCACGTAATTTTTTAACACGACGCAGGCATGGGGGTGGCGACAACCCCACCTGTTGCGCAAGGTCTTGATTTGTAATCAAATTATCACTTTGCAGCACGTTCAAAATGCGCCTGTCGATGCGATCTAGCTTGGGGTATTTCAATTTCGAGAACTTTTCTTTAATATTTGCCATCAAATTATCTCAACTATTTCAGGATTTAAGGTCTAGGCATGCTACCGCGTTAAATTTGGGGTGTCAATACGATATTGTTTTTACTTGGAACTCAGGTACAATCACGATCAAATTAGCATTTAGAAGGATAAATCCATGCTTAAACGTGACATTTCCACCACGAATGTTTTGATCGCTGCTGCGGGCGGTATGATCGGTTCAGGCTGGTTATTCAGCCCCTATATTAGCGCGCAGATTGCGGGGAGCAACGCCCTGGTGAGTTGGATTATCGCTGCTATTTTTATGGTGTTCATCGCTCTACCGCTCTGCGAGCTGGGTACAATGTTTCCCGTTTCAGGTGGCTTAGCCAATTATCCCAGTTTTAGTCACGGCAGAGAAGTTGGGTTTTTGTTCGCGTTTACCACTTGGATATCGTATTTGGTCATGACCCCAATCGAAATACAGGCTATCTTACAATACTCCAGCCATTTCATTCCTCAACTCACTGCCAAAGACGCAACCACATTTAAACTCTCTGGAATTGGTTATGTGGCAGCCATCAGCATTATGCTGTTTGTGGTGGTGTTAAATACCTTTGGCATTAGATTGTTGGCAGAGTGCAATAAATATGCAAGCTTGCTAAAGTTTATCCTCCCCAGTATTGCCATCGTGGCCCTAATTCATACTTCACCCACCTTCGCGAATATTGATATCCATCTTACGAGCAAAGAAAATTGGGAACAAATTTTTTCAGCATTATCCGTAGGAGGAGTGATTTTTGCTTTCACCGGTTTTCAAAACGGATTAATACTGGCAGGTGAAGTGAAAAATCCGCAACGTGATATTCCAATCGCCATCTTAGGTGCTGTATTCATCGGATTCCTTTTATATTTTATGTTGCAGTTGAGTTTTCTTGCAGCGATTCCAGAACAATATCTCGCCAACGGTTGGAATGCTTTAAGTTTTCCGGGCGACAGTGGTCCGCTAGTGGGTTTGACCTTATTATTAGGGCTGGGTGTGATCGCGATGATGTTAATGTTTGATGCGGCATTTTCACCGTTTGGCACTACGTTAGTGTACACCGCAGCCACCTCGCGCATTTTATATGGCATGGCAGAAAATAAACATCTACCCGAATTTTTTCTAAAGCTTAATCGTCATAGAATTCCCTACATCACTTTATTCGTCAATTTTTTAGTAGGCAGCTTAAGCTTTTTACCTTTCCCAGGCTGGCAAAAAATGGTGGCCTTTCTCTCTTCAGCAAGCATTCTCTCATACGGCGCAGGCCCCATTTGTCTACTAGCAATGCGAAAATTACAGCCAACATTTCATCGACCATTCAAATTATCTTGGAGTTTAGCGTGCTGCCATGTTGCATTTTTCGTCTGCAATTTAATGCTCTATTGGTGCGGCTTCTCAACAATCTGGAAATTATGCTTAGCACTCGGAATCGCATTAATCATCAGCCTAGCATACCAAAGAAAAAGCTTTTTAAACTGCAATCGCAGCCTATACTGGTTTCTATCATACATGTCGGTTCTATTGATACTGTCATATCTAGGAAGCTTCGGTGGCATCGGCCTATTAAAATTCCCCCAAGATATCCTAGTCATTTTACCCTTCAGCATCATAACCCTCTATTCCTCACAATTTTGCTTGAGCGAACCCAGCCCCCAGTGTGATTTAACCCTAGAGATTGATAAGGCCTATTAAGGTAACTAAAGGCACGCTCGCTTAGTGCCCAAGCAACAGACACCACAGCAGCATCAAAGAGCAGGTAAACTTGTTTTGCGCGTTACCCACGCGTAAAACAATTTTACCTGCGGAGCTCGCACGCACTAAAAAAGACTCGGCCCCCCTAAAAGCACGATAAAGCACTATAAAGAGTTGCATTTGCCATCAAATTTGTGTATGATTGGTCAACTAACAACCCAATTTGGCATACTAACTTTAATTAAAGAGTAATAAACAATGCATTATCGATTTATTGGCAAATTCGTCTGCTCACTCGTTCTTAGCTTACTTGCACCTATCGCCATGGCAGCCTCATCGCTGAGTATCCGCCCAATGGACTACACCTACCATGATAAAATGATCGCCCTTGGCAGCACTTTGACCATTCCTTACCAAATAACAAACAACACGACACAGACTCTTTATAATGTTAAGGCGGCTCTTTTACCTAGCGGAATCAGCTCTTCAGTTTGCACAACACTAGCACCAAAAAGCAGCTGTACTCTGAATTTAAAAATTGACTGGAGACTCACCCGTAATCCTCGCGAAATTGATCAAAGCTTTACAATCTGCGCTAAGGGTAACCCCAATATCTGCACTTGGGTGAATCCAAAAAATCGATTAAATATTACGGTGGGGAACTTTAATACATTTTTGGCGATTACTGATATCCACTTAAAAGCAGGCAACACCTCTCCGATTACTTATGGCCAAGACACGAACGATGCATTATGGGAAAGCACTCTCACTAAAATAAGTAAGTTGATACCCGAGCAATTGCCACAATTTATGGTGTTATTAGGCGACTTACCAGCGCATCGCGATCGACCCAATTTGGAAAAAAATATCGCTGGGGTGTTGCAAGGCATCAGCAAACTAGACGCTATCAATAAAAATAAATTGCCCGTATTTTTTGTCTTTGGTAATAATGACTCTTTAAAAGTGAATTATGGCCCATTCTCCAATGACTCAAAAAATTTGTTTTCATTAGATCCACAGCATAACTCACCTGAAACCAAAGGCTGGCCAGCATTAAATGCCAATCCTGATTGCAGCGTTTCCCCAAACAAGGCTTGTACTTATACTACAACCAATCCAATGCCAAGTGCGCATGCAGAAGATATGGCTTATGCAGCAACGCGTGGTTACTACAGCGCGTATCCATTAGGAACGGCTTATCCATTGCGTTTTATTAGCGTCAACAGCGTTATTTTTTCCCATGAATATTTTCAGTCAGGTGAGACTCAACTGAGCGCAGCACAAGAACAAATGAATTGGTTAGAGCAACAGCTCAAGAACGCAAGCGCAAATAATGAAGCAGTTTATATTGCCATGCACATTCCGATCGGCAAAGATGCATTTAATCATGGCGAAGACATGTGGAACGACACTTTGGTTTTAAATAACGGCTTAAAGTTTCGTGATGCCTTTCTTGCGCTGATGTCGCAATACAAACAAAATGTACGTACAGTGATGACGGGTCACACGCATTACAATGAATATCGCGCTCTGTATGCTGACAAAACCTTAACGAATGTGTCTGTACTCGGCCTTGGATTACCTGGCATCACTCCAAATCATTATAATAACCCCGGCATGCAGGTTTATTTGTATGATGGCGCATATCGATTAACTGAAGCCAAAACCCATTTTACTACTCCAGATCTCAGAGAATGGAAAAGCTACTCATTTCAAAATGATTATGATTGCCAAAAAAATAGCACCATGCTCAATTGTGTAGCAAATACACTTTTACCTAAATTATCTGAATGGCAATTAGGCCTAAAACGCGATTTGCAAAATCCATACCAAATAAATTTTTCGGTGAGATCACCCAATTACGACCCGAGCACAGGTGGAGTTAGCAGTTGGTCTGCCATCTTGGATGCTATTCAGGTAATACCCACACAATAATATTTCCACTGTTTAAATTAATATAATATGAGGCGACACCCATGCAGAAGATTGACAATAATGCGATAACCTATACGCTAGATCACATTCCAATAGATGTTCTCAAGATAATACTTGGTCACGTTCCAGCATCGCAATGGCCTGAACTAAAAACGGTCAATCGGACATTTTTTCGAGCGCTGCAGGCAATTGAAAATGCGAATCCCTTGTACAACTGGGTTAATTATGATGAACAGTTTTATCAGCAGGACTCTGTCGATACGCTAAAACATATACAACCTAGTCTTTATCCGACATTTACTTTTAGAACTAAAAAACCACTCGTCGCGATTACACAACTCGGTTCTAAGGTCACCCATCAATGGGCACCACTCCTGACTTGTGATTGGCAAAGTACGTTAAGACTATATCAGCTTATCCCCAATCCTGGTAAAGCTGTGCGAGTATGTACCTATACATTCCATGCTTTAGCAGCTTCTGGATTTCGAAATCCTCGCTTATCAGCTGCAATTTCATTGGGTAACAATGTAGTAAGCGCCGATCAAAATGGTTTCATCGCCGTGTGGTTGCCACCTGCACTTCCTGCCTTTGCAGCATTACGAAGCAAAAGACCTCAACCAACCACAATCCGGTTATACCATGAACACACCACAGAAGTGACCGCTATTGATTGTGTAAACAATACACAATTTGTAACTGGTGATAGATTGGGCACGTTGAAATTTTGGGATATTCAACAGGAAAAATCGACACTCACGATTGATACAAAAGAACCAATTAGAGATCTCAGAATTTTACCGCAACAAAAATTATTAGTCTTAACATCGAAAACACAAAACTACTGCAAATTAACCGTTTATCAGGGCAACACAGCAACCATCTTATTACTTTGTGAAAACTACTCTACGTTTAATCTTGGCAGATGCCTTCCTTACGATGTGATGAGAATTCTAACACCGACCGTTTTTATTGGATGTAACTTATATTTCCAACCAGAGCACGAACAAAACTTAAGTACATTGGACTGCACAGACAAAACCCAACCACAGCCAACAGTGCATAGGGGACCGCTTAATCCAGTATGGGGCATGACCTGTAATTTCTTTAGTCGTTCAAATCATTATTGTTATGCTGAAGAAGCTACCAAAACCACCCCTGAATATATTGCAGGGGTAACACCCATCAAGAAAAAGGGCTATCGGTATAATGTAGTTTTTTGCAAAACCGCATCGGAATTGCGGCCACTCTTACCTGAGATCAAGATGCTTGAGGAAAATCCACCTGAACAGCCTGATCCCAACACAATGAATCACTAACCTGCCAGATACAAATTAGGAAACTCAACTTGCGCTTCCTGTATGGCTTGTAACGACTTTGGAATTGGTTTTGCATATAACGTATTTCTGTTTTGACTGAGAATGGCCACATCGTCTTGTGAAAATATGGGGGTTTTTGAATCGTTCGTGTTACGCAAACGACGTCGTGTGGCTTTAAATACTTCTCTTTTATTAAATGCAATGTCGGTTTTTTCGGCAGGTTTTTCGAGCCTGTGAATTTCATTACTGAGTTTTTGATCTAATTCATATCGTTGCCACTGCGCTGAAACTTTCACTGGAGGCACTTGTTTTTGTTTAGCAATGCCAAATTCCTTTTTAAGACAATCGGTAAAAGGCTTTTCACCGAATGCTGCGTTCCATCCTGCTGCCGCACATTTTAGCGGAGCGAGCAATACATTTAAGAAAAAACCTGCTAAATCAGAATGGTGGTGATCATCGTGGGCATGATCATGATGTTTATGATCATGATCGTGATCATGATCCGTCATATAGTGAATATCCGTTGCGCCTTCTTGTAAAGTGCAAATAGAGGCAGTAATTATTGGAGGTACTTTTCCCACATGATCGCCGGTGACACCGATGCTAATGAGATGACCCAAAAAAACGGCTGCGCGAAAAGGTATTTCTACAATCTTATTTATCCAAGTAAAGGGATTACAACGCTTATACAATGGTTTTTCTAGCCAATGCGCATAAGCATGCATTGCACGATAACGTAACAAGGTAAATGTTTTTTTAATTGGCGGCATAGCTTCCACTTCAGCGCGATGCGCTTTTGGAACCGCCGCTAATGAAGCTTTGGCAGTTATTAATGCGAAGGATTCTAAACTGTTAGTGTAATCGAAAACCAAATGACCTAACCCCATGAGTCCAATGCCTATTCCGATAATCACATTTTTAACAATGTTTGCGGCACGGGCTACAAACGGAAGCAATACTAATCCGGCTTGCGCTGCATTCCACCATGTTCCTGCAGTAGCTACTGTTGCAGTAACCGCTAGACCAATTAACAATACCATTCCAACGACATATAATGTTTTAACAACAGGGCCGCCTTCATTAAATTTCGTTTTGAAAGATGTCCAATGTTTTTGCAGCGTTTTGTGATGAATGATATCGACAAAGGTTTTGTACACCATGATCATCGCGCCTATTGCAATTATCGCTGCCATCGGCCAAACACATGCGCACATCACGGTTGCTGACATCGCAACTCCAAAAAACACTAGCGCTGCAGATATTTGTGGTGCCATGACGAGTGCCGTCATCAAGCCACCGATCACGGTAATCGGCATCGTTGCCCACAACATAATTCGCTCACGTTTAATCATTTTTTTCAATTGCTCTACTATAACAACCCTATCATTACCTATGGTTCTATCTAAGGATTTTATTAATCTTTGTTCAATGGGATTTGGCGCTTTATCTCCCCATTGATTGTTTAAATAGCATGTGAAAAAAGCTTCAATTTCAGCAATGCGAGCTTCTGTTCGCGCTAATTCATCGCGCTGTTTTTTAGACATAAATCTGAGATGGGATAATTTATTACGATATTTCGATAGCTCATGATAATCTCGAAAAATAGCACATTGCTGACGATTGATTTTATCCATCGAAAGCTGTTGAAGCACCTTACGATAGTTACTGAGCTCTAGAAATTTCCCCATCTGCAACAAAGAATTTGTGCCACTCAAAATATTCTGTTTATAAATTTCACCTTCAATAATCACCGCTAAAATACCAGAGGTCACTGCAGCACCGACTGCAGATACCAAATAAAACATGCCTGTAAAGCTCAAAGTCCAGATTAAGGCAATTGCACCCAGCGTAAATAGCGCGGCTATAGTGTAGCGCAAAACCTTATTATTCAGCATTTCTAATCCTTGAGGTGGTTTATGACAAGGCGCACACCTTAACACGAATGAGAATCATTATCAATAACATCTCGACAGGTATTCACTTACCGCTTACAATACCCTCTGACTTAAAAGAGGACACTGTGATGCAAAAAGTTTTATTAATGATGCTATTCGGCGTATCCATAGCAAGCACAGCTACCGCCAACTTCTCAACCAATTTCTTTCATCAGATTGCCAAAAACAAATCCGATGAAAATTTTGTACTGTCTGCCGACAGCCTTGAAAGCGTATTGCTGATGTTACAATATGGCGCGACAGGATCAACACAACGCGAGCTGTCTCTCGCCCTCTGCGGCAAATCAAAGCCTTGCAGTATCGAAACGCAAAATGCTCCTGAAAATTATCTTGCTGCAAATGCAGTCTGGTTGCAAACTGGTCTAGCGATCAAACCGGAATATCGTACAAAAATCGAAAAACAATTTCATGGCGATATTGAGACCGTCGATTTTAAAAATAATACGCCGCAAGCCATCAAACAAATTAACAATTGGGCAGACAAAAATACCCAAGGCATGATCAAAGAAGTTGTAGGTCCACGCGACATTGATATCAAAACTGCAATGGTCCTAGCTAACGCACTCTACTTCCAAGGATTTTGGCCAGAACAATTCGATGTTAAAAACACCTCCGATCGTGAATTTACTTTAATCAATGGCCAAAAGACCCAAGTGCCAACGATGATGAAAAATGATGTGTATTTTGTGGCCAAACAAAATAACACACAACTGATCGGCCTACCTTACCGAGATAGTCATCTCGAAATGCTGGTGTTAACACCCGAAGATCCGAAAAAATTTAAAAAGTTTGTTCAGACATTAACAAAAGAAACCATACACTCGCTCGTTGCAGCTCAACAAAAAACTAAAGCAACATTATATTTACCAAAGTTTTCCATCAACTCTTCTTATTCTGATTTAAAACCTAATTTACAGGCTCTCGGCATCCGTAAAGTTTTCACCACAGCTGCAGAGTTAAACAACATCACCGACCAAGCACCACTGCAATTATCGAAGGTCCTACAAAAAGCGGTGATTCAAGTCGACGAAAAAGGCACCAAAGCCGCAGCAGTCACAACGGGAGTAGTTATTTTCGGCTCTGCTGCGCCCCAAAACCTGACCGTTGACCACCCGTTCGTATTTGCAATCTACGATCAAAAATCACATAAGATTCCCTTTATGGGCCAAGTTATAAACCCGGGAACAAAATCATAATTGAGGGAATATGGATATGACAATCATCGATGTGATCAAGGCAGATATTACAACATTAAAAATAGACGCTATTGTTAATGCTGCCAATACCAGCTTATTAGGTGGTGGCGGAGTGGATGGTGCGATACATCGTGCAGCAGGTCCTCTGCTATTGGCTGAATGTAAAAAATTGCACGGTTGCGAAACAGGACAAGCAAAAATCACACAGGGTTATCATCTGCCAGCGCGTTATGTGATTCATACTGTTGGCCCTGTTTGGCGAGGCGGCAATCATGGTGAAGATGCTCTATTAGTCGCCTGTTATGAAAATTCGATGACACTTGCCGCCGCTCATAATATTAAATCCATCGCTTTTCCAGCAATCAGTTGTGGTATTTATGGTTATCCAATTGAAAAAGCAACAAAAATTGCTGTGCAAACAGTCAAAAATTATATCTCGAGAAATTCAAATTTTGAAAACATCTATTTTGTGTGTTTCAACGAGGAAATTTATCAGGCTTATCTTACAGCCATGAAGTGAGCATGCTATTTCGAAATTTACAACTGAATCTCGCCGCAGCTTCTCCTATGCTTCCTGAATTCATTCTTAAGCTACCCTTCTTGTCCATAAAATGTGTACATATTTTAGACAAAATGCAAATACTTTACTATAGCTTCAATCTATGAAATGTGGCACCATCTGAATTTCGGTGGCTACTGAAGGTATACCATGTCATTTGAATATTTTATCGCTTTTTTGGTTCTGGGAATTTTGACTATTCTTGCGCTTGGGGTCTTTGGTTTTTTTTTGGCGAATCAGGTCAATCGCAAGCTTAATGCTCTTAAGAATGAATTTGCTACCACCACTCAAGAATTGAAGCGTAAAATCGAAGCCTTAGAAACGACTCGGCCTGCTCAATCACCACGTGAAGAACATATTGTAGCAGCGCCTATCCGTCAACCCAGCGTTGCCGCTACAATCACCCCTCATAGCACACAGCGTCAAGATAACGTTAACCAGCCAGATGCGTTCACGGCAATGCTGGTGAAAATAAAAAATTATTTTATGAGTGGCAATACGCTCGTCAAAGTCGGTGTGGTGCTCATTTTTTTTGGTGTTTCATTTCTGCTGAAATATGCCATTAATAAAAACCTATTGCCAATCGAGCTTCGCCTGATGGGCTCGGCGATGCTTGGGGTGGGTCTGGTTGGACTGGGGTGGACACTTCGCAATAAATCTCGTGATTACAGTCTTGTTTTGCAAGGCGGTGGTATTGGCGTTTTAATTTTGACGACTTTTGTTTCATATAAAGTGTATGGCCTCATTCCTCCTACGTTTGCGTTTTCTCTATTGGTATTCTATACCGTGATCACATCCATATTAGCTGTATATCAGAACTCACAAAATTTAGCTGCATTTGGCTTTTTAGGTGGATTTCTCGCACCCATTTTGGTTGCGACGGGTGAGGACCACCATATCATTTTGTTCAGTTATTACGCCATCCTCAACTTAGGCATTTTGTATGTCTCATGGAAAGAAACGTGGCGCGAGTTGAATCTGATGGGGTTCATTTTCACTTTTGCCATCGGATCAATTTGGGGAGTGCTGCAATATCAAACTGATTATTACTGGTCTACACAACCCTTTCTTATTCTCTTTTTCTTGATTTACATCGCCATTCCCTTAATCTTCGTTCACAAAAAGGCTCCTCAACTTCGAGGTTATGTCGATGGCACTATTGTCTTTGGAAATTCAATGCTGACTTTAGTGCTACAACTGGAACTTGTTAAAGGCATTGAGTATGCCGGCGCATTTAGCGCTCTGATTTTGGCTGCATTTTATATTTTTCTCAGTCAGTATTTAATTCGTCATAAAAATCCTAACTACAAATTATTGTCGGAAGCATTTATCTCAATCGGCACCGTATTTGTGACTATTGCCATGCCTTTAGCATTTGATGGCTTAAAAACTTCGGCGATTTGGGCGCTACAAGCTGCAGGAATTTATTGGGTCGCGGTTAAACAGAACAAACCGTTCGCGCGATATTTTAGCACCTTGTTAATTTTTGCTACATCCATCGCCTTTTTTCTAGGACCACAACGCGGCACATCAGATACTCTTTTTCTCAACACCTATTTCTTTAGCTGCGTAATGATTGCTGCCGGTGCATACATTATCAGTTTTTTGAGCGAAAAATACCAAGACACTCTCACTAAAACAGAGTCGTTGGTGTCAATCGCCACATTTGCTATGGGCTCGGTTTGGTGGGTTTGTGCAGGGCTTTACGAGATTGATCGATTTTTTGTGTCCCCCATCTTATTTAACGTTCAACTGGCATATCTTGCGATTGGGACTTTCCTACTCTTTATTATAGGAAAAACCTTAGAGTGGAATAAACTCCGGTATTTCACACACGGATTCGTTTTCGCCCTCTTCGTAGCGCTTTATGTGAGCATGATGGAATATACGCATCCGTTTGCACATTATGGTTATGTGTCATGGGCAATTTCTTTTCTAATTTATTATTACATCCTTTTTTGTAATGATAAAAAATTCGATATCCAAAATAATGTATTCCTGAAACTGGGTCACGCTGGCGCACTGTGGGTTTTGATTGGAGTACTTGTTTTTGAGTTTAATTGGCTCGGCCAAACCTACCTGAGCGAGTCAAGTGCGTGGCGATATGCTGCTCAGGGAATTGTGCCCATCCTGTGCATTCTGCTCATCACTGAAGGCAAAAATTGGCTTTCATGGCCTGTGAAACGCCATAATACCCTCTATATGCAAATGGGATTGGTGCCCATCGTTGTAGCCACTTGGGCATGGCTGATGGTGACAAATTGGCTTAGTAGCGGCAATGCGGCGCCTTTACCCTACATACCATTACTGAACCCGCTTGAATTGACGCATATTTTAGCGTTATTTGCTATGACCCTGTGGATATTCCGCTTGTTGAGTGATGATGGCATCGGAAAATCCATAAAAAAGAGAGATGTTGGCATTGTTGTGGGTGCAACGTATTTTATTTGGCTCAATGGGGTGTTGTGCAGAGCAATTCATCATTACGTAGGTGTACCGTTTCGATTTTCCAGTCTGTTTGCCTCGGTGGAAGTTCAAGTTGCATCTTCATTGTATTGGACACTGTTAGGTATCGCCCTGATGATTTATGCTACTAAGAAAAAATATCGTTGGCTTTGGGTTACGGGTGCTTCGTTGTTAGCCGCTGTTGTTTGCAAAATGTTTTTGATTGATCTTTCTACCACCGAAACGATGGCAAGAGTCATCTCGTTTATGGGTGTAGGAATGCTGTTTTTAATTGTTGGGTACTTTTCGCCCATCCCTCCAAAAGTCGCTGATCGGGAGCCTAAAAATCATGCTCAATAAGTTATTTCTAGCAACGGTATTTTTTTACTCCACTTTGACGCTGGCACAGCAATCGCTGATGAAAGAAGATTTCGCTTTTGGTAACGAAATCGTCATCACTGATCAAAAGAGTGTGGTGCAAATAACTCTGCCTGAAGATGTGTATAAGACAGCAATCAATCCTTCACTTTCCGACCTTGGCATTTTTAATTCGCACAATGAAGTGGTGCCTCATGTTTTCGTCGCGCCTGCAGTGAAAACGATTGAAAAGGAATTACCATCAGAAGCCCTGACGCTCTTTCCAATTTATGGCGAAAAAGGCGAGCAAAATGGTTTTGAGAATATTAAAGTGTCCACATCAAACAACGGAGCCATTGTCAACATTCAAAATAATAAACAAACTAATAACAATAAGATAATTACAGGCTATCTGATAGACACATCAAAAATTAAACATCCAATAAATAAGTTGCAGTTTTCAGTAGACGACTTGCAAGAAAATCAACTGATCAAAATATCGGTTGAGGGCAGCAATGATTTGAAAACATGGAACACAATTGGATCAGAAGATGTATTAGGTAAGTTTGAGATCAATAACGAAAAATTGATCAGAAATGAGCTTGCTTTGCATGGAAGTAAATATAAATATTATCGACTGGCCTGGAGCAGCCATGATGGAGTGAAACTAAATGCCGCAAAAGCAATCTTCATAAAATCGGAAGAAAAACAGAAGGAAAACTTACAATGGATGAATGTCGCTAGTAAAAAAATAGAGAATCCGCAACATAAGACTCTCTATGAATATGATCTTGGCGGGTACTACCCTATTTGTGCTGTACGGGTGAAATTCGCAGATCAAAACTCGACAGCTGATTTATCAATTGAGGCCGCAGCCAATGAAAAAGGTCCTTGGACTGCCATCGAGTCAGTCAATTTCTTTACCCTCATGAAGGACAATACCAACCTTGCAAAACTGCAAGCGGATTTTGATCCACAGAAATTTCGTTTTTGGCGCGTGATGCTTAATTCAAACATGGCAGGTGTCGGCAGCCATTTTCCAGAGATCTCATTTGGCTGGCAGCCTATATCACTGCGATTTTTAGCGCGAGGTGTAGGACCCTTCACTCTAGCGTATGGCAGTTCCACTACAGAGAATTTGCCACAAACCGATTTGATCAACAGCGAAATGACCAAAGAAGTGGGGACAGGAACACTGAAAGAGAAAATAGCACTAGGTGGCCCCGAAAAATTGGTTGTTGTAGAAAAATCGGAATATCCGTGGAAGAAAATAATGCTCTGGAGCCTGCTACTGATGGGTGTAGCCTTACTAGGATTTATGGCATTTCAAGTTAAAAAGCAGACCTGAAGTTAGTTATTTTCCTACCCGTTGCAAGGCAAGAATTTCTTGACTTACTTCATACATTACCGAAGGTGGAGAAAATAGTCCCAATGATTTTATGGCAACGTTATTGTTATATTTATGTAACTCAGACGAGGGCTGATTCCTTAACTCTACTCTATCAGTCCGCCCACCTTGTTCTCTCAATTTCTGCGGCAAATTTAAAGCAATTATCTTTGCGGAAACACTTTTTGCGTTTACCTCAGGCACACAGAGATATTTCTGCTCTTTAATGGCCGTTATTCTGGCATAAATTCCCGCATCCAGTAATGCAGTTAAAGTTTTATCTGGATTTTCTTGTTCAGAAACTTTATGGACGCAATCGACAAAAAGACTTGGCCGTTGCTGAGCTGAAAAATAAATATCGAACGTAGCACTCAAAATATTAGCGGCAGCGTGATTTGGTATCGGTTTATAAAAATTTTCTACTACAGGGTTTACTAGCTTTTCCAGTCGCAATACAAAATCAGCTAGATCTGACGAATCGACTAGCGCTTTTTCTAAAATGTGAAGTTTTTGTTTAAGCCTTGGGTTGTTGAAAACCAGTTCTCGTGGTTTACTTGCTTTCGTTTTGTCCTGGCATTTATCAATCAGACTATAAGGATATATAACTATAACCTCACTTAAACACTCTAGTTCCTGAAATTTCAACAGCTCGTTTTCAAGATGCTGCTTACCAACAAAAAATATTACTCCGCGGCCCTCACGTTGCAATTGCAATAAGTTATTGACATGACACTCTTCGCGTTCTTTGCTAGCTTCAATAATCTTTGGCTTTCGGCTAACCGCCAATTCAGAGTGATTACCAAATACTTTAAATTTTTCTTTTACTACATCAACGCCACGAAACTGTCCCTGTAACGCGATTATTTTTTGCGCCAATTTTAAACTCATTCTAGTTCCAGGTAGCTCGATAATCGAATAAATAACTTCATTTAGCTGGGCTATTTCTTCTAGACTCTTGGCCTGAGAATTACCCTTAACATAGTGCTCAAGTGTGTCATAGTCATAGTCCAATAAGGAATTAAAAATCCCACCTTTAGACTTTAACAGCTTTTCAAGATGATTAAGCATTTTGGTATTAGCCTTTTCTGCCTCTGTAATAGCTGCAACGATTTCTTCTTGTGTCGAATCCCAAGGCTGCTCCATACAGAGTGTGTCATACCCCAGACGATTCAACATCGGCAGTGCTTCAAGTAAAGCTTGCTTAGCAAGAGCATCCCAGTGATCTTCTGGCATAATAATAATGGGTTTTAGCATGTTCTTACCTTATGTTAGTCTTCTTCAAGTCTTGCTCCAGAACTAAAAATGGCTCAGCTAGACGGCACAATTTTCTTAATACTGATGATTCTTCGAAAAACTCAAGTGATCTTGTATTAAAGACTGGAATATCGTACGGCTTGTCATTTCGTAAAGCATCATCCAGGTTCGCGGCTAGTTTGCTGCCTGGGTTTTCATTAACAAATTGTTTTACCATATCTAGCAGGAGCATTTTTCTACTTCCATATTTTTTAATACCAATGGCATTATCGATTAGCTTCAGTGGTTTGGCGCCGAAATAATCAATAAATATATTTACAAATTGAACCGAGCCTGCTTGATAAGCAGATTGCAATAATAAATCTTCAAGATGGGAAGGAAAAAGAAATGGATTCTCTCTCAATGTTATCTTATCAATATTAGAATCGTAACGAGCAAAGCCTTCTTTTTCAAAAAACCTGATCAATGGAATCAAGATTTCGGTGTTGCCATAATCACATGCAGCTACAAATATCTCGACTATTTTGTTAAAGTTTCTTATCGTTAGATCAAGTGAAATATCTGGATAGAGTCTTTTAAAGATTTTTTTAGTGGGCTGGAATGTTTGAATTCCCAATGTCAGAAATCGTATTTGATGATCCTCAGGAATTTCATCCACTAACGGAACACTACCATCAATATAAAGCTCTCCGGTAACTGCATTTCTCCATCCATTATATGGTAGTCGATATACATTCGGGTCATGTTGCCAGTTTTTTCTTCTAGTAGAATGCTTATAGAAGCAACCATCCAGATACCTTTTATGACCACGTGATGCGGCTAATAAAATATCATGAGCCCCACCATCATCAATTTTTGGTATCAACTTTGCAACATTCTGTTGAACTCTCGCAAACACTTCAGGAAATTCTTGGTTATAACATTGATCAATAATTGGAATTAATTTTTTTACAGATAAAGCCTCTAATTTGCGAATAAGGATTTTTTGATCTCCTATCTGATGACTTCTGAAGGAAAAGAAAACCATTTTAAGAATATTTTTAAGGATACCAATGGGGAAATCCGATAGTTTCCTCGTAATTCTGACTAGCAATCCATTTAAATATTTATCAGGTGAAACACCAGAATTTCGAAAACCGGTAAATTTTCTCACTTCGTTAAATAGTGCAGACAATTTTTTTAATAGCGGATCTTGGCTATGAGATTTTTTAATGAGATCTAGCACAGCATTGATTTTTTTTGGATTATTATTAATACCAATATATTCACGGATAGCTTGCAATAATACATCTTCAAAATCGAAAACAATCTGATGAATTTCATTTTCGATCTCAGGACAATTCCCTGCCATTACTCGTAAAATGTCATAACGTCTCGTTAACCGATCTGCCACTGCATCAGGATTTTCATCAGATAAAAGTTGAGCTCTAAGTTTGTTTAATAGATGTTCCCGTAGATTTACAGCAAGCTCTGCTTTTGCCGGAATGGCCTCACCATATTTTGTAGACACTTCATCAGTAAATTGTTGCATGACTTGCTTAGGTTCTTTATTGATGCTAACCACTGGCTTGCTGATAGCTGGAAGATTGCGCGGCGGCGCATAATCTTCAACATTTACATGGTCTTTTAGTTTCCCACCTTCTTTGACATTGATTTCTAGTAATTCTTCAAAATAAGCTTTTGAAATAATGTTATTTGTCCACCCATCAAGAAAAAGTTTTACATATTTTATGCTGGGCACCTTCTCCGGGTTAATAAAAGTCGCGATGTAAGTATAAACGTTGAGGTTATTGTGTAATTTGACGAGCACTCTATAGTAACCTTCATACTTTGGATCGGTGTCGAGACGAGTCCCGTCAGCTTTAACTAACCCTTCCTTTTTATCAAGTTGCTCTAGTTGAGCTTTGGTTAGATAAAATAATCCCCCCTCCACTACATCAGAGTTATTACCGGTGTGAACGATATTAGCAACATTATGTCGTCGTTTTTTGCTTAATTTATTAAACACCAGTTGATATCCTGGCAACGTTGCATGACGTGGCTGATCTCGTAGACTTCCCACACGTTGTTTCATTTGGTCAAAGTTCATGTTCGAGCCATAAGCAAAATATGGAAATGTTTGATTGACTTCAATTGGAGTTTGTTGCACCGTGCCCTCTGCCCATATTGTTAGGTTAGATGCAAGATTATACCTTATTTAGCTTAAGATAGTATTAAATCTACTCGTTAAAACCCATGCGTAGTCAACCAGTTGCCGAGATAGTTGATGAATAGCCTTCTACTAGGTTCCAGGGCTGCAGAGGTGATATGCCCTGCATTTGGAACACTATAAGAGGTTACATCATTACTACCAGTGAACAATAAACTTTGCGTTTTAGCCGCAGATTGATTCGGAACTGTTGCAGGGAAATAGAGATCATTGTCACCGGTAATGACAGTAACAGGCACTTTCACCGTCTGGATATTATTCAGGACAAAGCTCTCTTCTGCTAGCTGCGCAAATACGATGCCACAACCAAATAACTGAGCATCCTTGACTATTTGGGCTATTAAATTGGGAGCATCGTAAACAGATTCTGTGGCGATGGACTCGTCACCAAAAAATGGAGCATAATGCAACGGACCACCAAAGCGATTATCAGCAGGCAACCCATTATTTTGACAGATAAAAAACGAACCATTTTGACCAGGACCAAATCCGAGTGGCTGAGTCAGAGGTTGTAATCGTGTTGGATAGTTGATGAAAGTGGTTCCCGTAATCAAATCACGAAATCGAGGTGTACCTGGAATTAAAGGTATATCGGCGTAGTTCATCACAACGAGAGCATCAATATGATGCTGCGGCGATTGAAATCCTATCGTTGCAATTTCAGCGGTTAAACTACCAAGAGAGCTCCCCGCAAAAGCGACACGATTAAATGGAATGCCTAGAGGCAATGGGCCGGTATTGTAGTGACCGGACCGCAACTGATCAACGATTTGTTGAGCGACATCGGCTGAAACGCTCGAACAAAAATTCAAGCCATCCGGACGAGTGCTGGGCAATACACCTAGCTGCTCGATCACAAGAGAGATATGCCCTTTGCTTGCTAATTCATCGGCCATATTAGCGCCTTGCAAAAGAAACTCAGACGCCGCCAATGCGGTACCATGTAAATACAGTGTAATGCTTGGATGAGGGCTTACTAATTTTGATAAAGGCCCGACGAGCAATCCAACGATACGAGCTTTTGAAGAGCTTGGTACACAACCACCCACATTGCCTGTACCGGTTGTGTTTTGAATAGTCACTGCAAATGACACTGGAAGTTCAATTACATCTTGAGCTAGATTATTGGCCTGAGTGACCATCGGTACGCTCAACATCCACAGAACTGCAATACCTAAAATTACTTTCATACCTAGTTTAATATTACACATACCTACATACCCCAACTTAGATGTTTATATTGTAAGTATAGCATATCCAATAGGTTGACAAATTGATTAGAATTTACATATAATATCAGCTTATAAATAGATACGAGACTACTATCGATTCGGTGTTTTGATGGTAAATGGAGATAAAAAATGAGATTAAAATTAGAGGATAATAAATCACAAGCAGATCTTAATGCTGAACTATTGAGTCATTTCGAAGTAAAAGATGATCCCTGTGCAATCATCAAAGCATACGACTTAGAAGCTATAGAGAGTTTACTCAAAGCGAGGGCAGATCCAAATTTATTCACTATACATGGTATGGCGTTAACATCACAAGTCGCTATCAATATTAATATTGATCTAAGTGTATTAAAGTTATTAATAACCTACGGTGGCAACCCGTGTTTACCTACTAAACGATCAACAATGAAAAAAGCTCGCTTGACTGATTTGTCCCATGAAGAATTTTATCAAACTCTCTATGAATCAAATGACACAACATATACAAACCTGGTTCATTTGATCAACGAGGGTGCAGGATTGGCTGCGATGGAGAGATTGTCGCTTTGCTTCCCTAACCCTGAAGAGAATATTCCTCCTAAATATAGAATTAATACTCAGCATTTAGAGGATATATATTTGCAACTCGCAACCAAAATTTTAAAATATTTTGAAGAAAGAAAAGAGAGTAATTTGAAATTAGTGTTTATAGTAGGCGAACATCATAATTCCTATTTCTCTTTTATAATCGAGTTGATGGTAACATATATTCTAAGGGAAAAAAGAATATCAAAATTATTGCTTGAATCTGACGAAGAGGATTTAACAAGAAGATTATCAGATGGGATATCTTTCAATATATACGGGGTCGTTCCATCTTGTGCAATTCCAAAATTAGCAGTAAAACTCAATTTTGAAATAATTCCGATTGATAACTGGCTATGTTATCGAGATGCAGCAAATGGTAAAGTTGATGCTGGCAATGAGGAATCTATGAAATGTCGGGATCGACAAATGGCGATAGAGATCAATAGCACTGATGAACATGCCATGTGTGTTGTTGGAGATAACCATTTATATGGTCTTAACGTGTTAAATGAATTAAATAAAGATGTTTTTAACATTAGCACTATGCAAAATGGTTCCTACTATGATAGCACTCAATATTCTGAAAAATGCAAGAATTTTAGTACGACAGATAGCAATGTATTGAGAATAATCTCTCCTTTCGATGATAAAGAGGTTACCCTAAAGGCTGGTTATACGTGGCATATGCTCCATCAAATGATCCAGAACATTCATTTAAATAAATTTGAGGAAGCCCTTTCTGAGGCTAGAAGACCCGCTACTATTTGGAATTCACCTTTCGCTTTTTGGAATGATAACAAAATTTGTGTCAGAAACAGCAATACAGACTCAACAAAATCTTCATATTTTCAAAACTGCCAAATTTTGTAATTGACATAACAAATTTTTTAAAAAGATATCGTATCTGACTTACAATATCTAAGCATTCCCGTAAATAAAGTTGATTAATCAAGATTTGGCCCCATGCTCCTCAAAGAGTTTTGATGGGCATTTGCATCTGAGAGCATTTTAAACAATCCAGATAAACCTATTCTTAACAACGCATACACATCATTTCTAGGTTCATTAACATCATCCGCGACAACACTTTTTTGATGCGCTTGCCATGCATCATATTCTTGACGATAAGATTCTATATGAGCAGGGTTATTTATCTGTAGCTGTGCATACCATTCTTCAAAGTTGAGAATATCAATTAATTCTGGCGTGACTTCTTTCATTAAAACTTCAGTAAAAGGTAATTTGAAAATACAGCTCGTCACCAGTAATATTTTATTGAACGTTGTCAGCAGACTTGCCACTTTAATTCTTGCCGCATTCACCAATTCATTATGGCGCACATAAGATGCGTATTCACATCGTTCTTTGGCATAAGCAAAAGCATCACGATTTGGATACTTACCAGGATTTAATGCATCGAGTAATTGCTCTCGTGGCAATGCTGCATTACATAATTCAAAAAACAATCTGTTGAGACTATCACCGACTGTTAAATGATCTGCAACATTGATGACGCGACGCCCGTTGATGATAGTGTACGAATATGCCGCATAAAAAAAATCAATTTGTACCGCGGGTACAAAATGCACTTCAATATCACTGTCACGCAAAGCATCATCTAACAGCGTCTGCAAATCGGGCATCATCCACTGCAACACGCCTAGTTCAAACACCCCCCTGATCATTTTCACATTATCTCTGCCATCTTCTAGGTCAAAGATTAACCGATGCTTAAGCTCTTCTTTTTTCATACATAACCCCACAGATTTCAGCAATAATAACGGAATAATCCGTTGACGTCAAGCAATATGGGGTGCAACTACGGCTGGTTTAAATACAATGATATTAGTTCTTTGCTCGAGCTACAGCCTACAATTTCCATTGTTTTTGAAATGTGGCCTTCTACTGTTCGATAGGAAATATCTAATTCCTGACCAATTTCTTTTGCTGATTTGCCTTGAGCTAAAAGTTTTAAACAGAGTGCTTGCTGCGCAGTGAGCTCAATCGGTTGATGCGTTTTTTGATGATACAAAACGATATCGCGGTTATCTATTGCTGTCAGAGTACTCTCCTGTATCATAGATTCCAAGCCAGAATCTTTTAATACTGCATCAACATGTTCATACAAAGCATTATCGTCAGTATTTACTGTGATATTTGCAACTTCCATGAACCACTGATCACGATCATGTAGATCTGACAATAATTTATTTATATCACTATCAACGATTAAAGGTGCAATATGTCGCTGCATACGCTCTAGTTGTGCAGGTAAACTCATAGTAACAAATACCACATAATCGTTCTTTAATAGTTCACGATTTTGTTGCGATGCGACAATTCCAACATCTGTGGTAATCACCGTATGACTAAGTGGTTGTGATAATATTTTATATTCCGTTTGGCGTAATTTGTTAACGCCCTCTTCACCTAGAATGTCTTGCATATCGAGCCCTGTTTTCACTTCAATACCATAATCAGCATCTATAAACTGCCATGCGAGTTTCTCTGCCAAAGCACGAGCCAAAACTGCCTTACCTGCACCGGGATGCCCTACAATAATTAATCGATTTGGTTTAATCATCTTACCACCTCATAATTGAATACCTGATGACAATTATAGATGATACACAACTATCTTTCTACACGTGGAAATACGCAGATTTGACACTATTACTGACGTTCCAACCAAGATGACCAAAGTTTCTCTGAATTTTCCATCATCATGTCAATGTATTTTTTGTTTTCTAATTTTAGTTCGTTCTCATCCACAGATGCATTTAGTAAATCATCTGGCAGCTTTTCTATCCATACATCAATGATGGCTTGTGTGACCTCAGCATGAAATTGTAATGCTAAGCAGTTTTTTCCGATTTGAAATGCTTGGCAGCCATAGGAAGATGCGGAGGCCAATACGATGCTATTTTTGGGAGGCTCATAGAAATCATTTTGCCAGATGAGCACTTTACTATCTTTATTATTATACATCGAAAGGATCTCATTCTTGACATCTAAATTATACCAACCAATTTCAATATTTAATCCTTTCGAACTACCCGACACGACTGTCGCGTTTTGCGAACAGGCAATTAATTGGGCACCAAGTGCAATGCCTATCGTTGGCATGTCTTGTTGAATGCGAATTTTCAGAAATTCAATTTCGTCACGTAAATAAGGATATTTTTCTTGCTCATAGGGGCTCTGTGGGCCACCTAACACGACAACTAGATCGGGATCAGTTGGTGATATCGTTTTAATATCTTCTTGAGTTGCATCGAGATAGGTAATACTGTAGTTTTTTTCGATTAGAACAGCCTCTAATGTTCCGAGAGGAACAAACTGACTATTCAGAATTATTAGAGCAGTTGGATTACGCAAAATCAAAATAAGTTCCCACACCATAATGAATATGTTGATCCGCAAAATGCTGAGTCAGTTGCATTTGCGCTTCTCTACCCGTACAGTGACCTGTAATGATGAAATCAGGGTTAATATCTTTTAGATCTTGCACAGTTGGAGCGATTCGATCGGTATATTCATTACCCGCAAGATGAAATCCACCCATAATAAAATGCACTTTGTTATTATTAGCAAGCTGCTGAGCATGCTGCGTCGCATTCACCACACCGGTATGACCGCACGCAGTAATCATGCAAATGCCCTTATTTTTAAGATTAAAAATAACGATTCGCTCATCAACTATTTCAGGGGAGTTAACCCATTCCCCATCGATCAATCTGCACTCTGCAGGATGACCTAGTTCATAAGGTGTATTCCGCGGAACTTCTCCGCTAATCAAAACTGTATTGTCAAACAACGCAATAGGCTGCGTGTCTTCGATAATTCTTCCACCATGCGCTTCGATATCTTCATTACAAATATTATAACTCACTTTGATCAATTCATTTTTTCTAAAGGCGCGCGGTAAAAATAATTGTGGATGGGTGTAAACAGGCAAATCCTTTTTACCAATCGCGTCTAGAACACTCAGCACGCCACCATAATGATCAAAATGCCCATGAGACAATACAATCGCATCGATGGTAGATAAATCCACCTTCATACGTTTCGCATTATCAACAACCAAACTCTCATCTGGCCCCGTATCAAATAGCAACGTATGTATTTTGTCGCCGACATGAATTTTAATCAGGAGCGATAACCCATTACAAGCACGACAAAAATCAGCCCCACACATATCATGTTCTTTATTAACACCAAACCGATATTGAGACTCATTCCACCGCATACCATCATGGGTCTTGGTAAATGGATCCGAAAAATTATCCATCAAGGCAAATACTTCTATGCGATCGACGGGCTGTAGCATGGCAAGACTCCTATTCATTGATGAGCTACATTAGCATATTCTACTTATATTCGGAACACGTGACTTCTATATGTGTAGAGGTAATGTCCGACCCAAGAACAATACTGTAACCTAGCCAGCCTGTTAACCAAACGTTATTGGAGCATCTTAACCAATGTGCTGAAGCTCTGCCGAAGCCTGCCGAAGTGTATTTTTTTGTGAACATCCAGTTTCTTGAAGCTGCATGTCCCTCTGCATTAACATAACCATTTTTCTTTAATTTGTTAAGTTCATCACGCAACTAAAAATGAGCCCGGTCACCACATTCTCCAAGTCAACAGCATGCATTACAATGACTTATCAGTTTCTTCCAGAACTATACATTTTTAAATAATTAACAAATCCACAACAAACTGAATGCAAAAGAATCGCGTCCTCTAATGAACAATTATAACCATTTTCTTTATCGGCATGAGCCGCGACATCCCCTCTAAACTGATTTATTTTATCTAATATTTTGATAACATGCTTATTCATTTTACCGTCTTTCGTAAAGTTTTTTATATTGTCACTCAACTGGGCTGTATTATTGAATATTATATGACAACTTGCTTCAACTGCGTGAATTGATTCGAGAGAGGAACCAGAAAATGAACGAGCTGTAGCTTTTCTATTCGAATATAGTCTTTGCGCTTCTTCAAGATGATTTTTAACGATTGAGTTGGGAGAATTCTCTATCGCCTCTTCCATATATTTTATAGTCTCACCATCAGAAACTGGCTGAACAATGTTATTAATGATTCTATATGGCGAATCATGCTTTTTAAATTTTTCATTAAATTCCTGAGAAAGAGCATTTTTTTGCAAAGTCGAATCTTGCTTTATTAATAAATATTCAATTAAGTCTAACACCTTATTCCATTCTAAACCTTGATAAAGCTTATCTATTTCCTTGACATAATCTTCCGCAGGAGGAAGTTTGATAATATTCTTATTAAAGAAATCTGTCCATAATGATTCGGCGATGTCCTTTTTATGATATTCTGAACCGTTATAACCTCCTGTACCAATAGAGATATTGCTATTGATAATCTTATACATTAATGTCCAAATATCATTTTTTAGATTGTCATTGATTGATCCAAGCTCTCCATATTTTGGCTTAATAATTCCTGCTCTTTCGCTGAAACTCATATCCATTTCTCCCATAGTAATTTATAATCCACTATACGTCTACGATCAAGATTCAATTAACAATTTACAACTCTACAAATCGCTATCCTTTCCAACATTTTTGTATCTAGAAAATCGAATCTTCATTGTCAAATGTCGACGCATTCACCTCTACACCATTTATAATATGTTATCAATTATAGCAGAAAATTCGAGATTTAATCATGGCGCTCTTCAGAGTAAAACTCATCAATGCAGGATGCATTTTGGGTGAGTCGCTCTGCTCAACGATATGAGAACATATCCAGGCTACTTCAACCAAACAAGAAACAAACATTCACGGATAAATACCCATCCGTATCTTTGTCCTAACCTGAGATAACCACTCCTCTCTATATTGCCTATTAAGGGAACATAGTTTATCGCGTGCCACACCAGCACGTTTAGCTAAGCCCTCTAATGAGATAGTAGATTTAAGCCAACCCAAATCGTTTGTTGCTACCAATGCTGCTTTATCAGCAGTTGTAATAAGATTTTCCAGTGATGGCAGTATATTATTTGCCAATAACCATGCAAAAAGATGCATCTCTCCATCATCGAGCATGGCGCATGAAGGCTGAGATAACACAAGTGCGGCAATATCTTTCCGAGTTACCGGATGATTTCCTGCGAGGCCTTTTTTCAATTCAGCGCTTGGAACTTTAATATGACGAGGATCATCTGGATTTCCTGTAAGAGTTTCCTCCACACATTTTTCGACCGTTTCTATCGCGAAATGATTACTTATTACTGGCCAACAGCCAGTCCGAAATGACTCAAGGATGACATTTGTGTCGGCAAAGACTCTTGTTTTTGGCATAAGTATTCAACCTCAAAGTTCAAAGGGAGCATGAAGATCATATTGGGCAAAAAGTTCAGTCAGACCACCTAACCCAAGCCCTAGCGCTTTTGCTGCTTTGCGTGCTGAAATTCGACCCGTTTCTAATGCGTCATGAAGCAGTTGGATAAATGTAACAGAGAAGGGTTTGGGAGCAATCTTTGTACCGGGTGGTTGTTTCTTTTGAGAAAGTCGGTTAAAAATATCTTGATCAATCCATTTGAGATTTAGCAGACGATAGGCCATAGCAATAGGAGTGACTTGTAATTGCGCTGCAATTTCACTGAGATGCTCAACATCTCCGATACGCTTCTTAACAATCAGTTTTGATAGAGAATCGCTTGGCATCAATAATGCTGCAGCAAAATTATCTGCCAAAAGTTCTATACGTTTGTGTTTACCTTTACCACCACGCTCGGAGGAATTGGATTCTCTATATTCTGGTTTCATCTCATCCCAAGTTAGCGCATGGAATAACTCATGTGCAATATTAAAATTGCGTCGCCCTTCAACTTCATTCCTATTTATAAGAATCACACCCATTGCATCAAGGTGACATGTCGCGCCAGATATTGAAGAAGCATCGTCAGATTCAACGTCATCTAAAAACAATACTGGGATATCTAACTCCTTCTCAATTTGGCTAATGAGATTTTCCGCCGGAATAAGGCCAAGATTGAGTTCTGCAGCTAAATTCTCTGCGCAATTTCCAACCTCTTCAAAAGTGGGACTCGAAGATAAACGCAATGCTCGCTTCAGCACACTGACTTTTGTCGTCTGCTGCTCACGCAACCAACGTAGCAAACCTATCCATTGCCCAACCTTTAACGTAAACCCATCCAATATTTCCCGAGGCACTTTAGGAGCCGCACGCCAAGAAAATTGAGCTTCACCAACGACAGCAAATGGATTGATGAAATATTCGATGTCTTGCTCAAGCAAATCAGAGAGTGCAAGCAATTCTTCGGGCTTAAGATTGCGCTTGCCGTTTTCAATGTCAGATATCGTCTGACGATCGTTCAGGCCAAGACCTTGAGATAGCCTATGTTGCGTCCACCCCATAGACTCTCGAGCAGCTTTTACTCGGCAGCCTATCAATTTTTGTGATATCTGTTCATTCATTGCAATGCCCTCCACATATTTAAATTATAGCATTGCATATATCGTTTTGCAAGAATTTTTTGCTTTAACCTATATGCAAGACGTATCCCTTCCTAAAAAGAAAAATGCCCACCACTTTTCAAGGAGTAATATAATAACCTTTTTAAATTGCTACCTCATAATCGGGTTTCATAGAAGTATCGTCCAAACGTAAACATAATAGCGTCCAAACGTAAATATAAGAGCGTCCAAACGCAAATACTAATCCGTACAAGCGAGCCCTAATGCGTACTAAAACTCTCAAGACAAAATCTTTCTTCGCTATAATTCAAAACAGCATAACCATCTTTGGCATCAGGCAAATTGATATTCCATAGTTTTTTATACCAATATTCATCCCGCTGTATTTCGCGTTTCATTAAATCGTAAGCCAATTGTGCCTCTGGCGTCATATTGTCTAGCGATAACTTGTCGAGCAGACTAAGCTCAGAATCAAACCAAGCTAGAGATTCCTCCATTTTGCGAATGGTAAATTGATTCCAAATACAAGCATATGGCGCACCCATATGACCACTAATCCAAAATTTTGGCATGAAGTGGATGATTAAGCGAGTTAATAATGACTCTTTTCCCGGACTAACATGTGAGACAAAAATTGAAGGCTTGCTCTTGTTTTTAAGATTTTGATATAGTGCACCAAATTGATGCAACGTAGACCAAACTTTTCCTGCATTCCCAGCAATGGGTTTTCTGAGAAGCTTTTGACCAACTAGAAAATTTCCACCCAATCCAAATATCCGAAAGGCCTCTGAGTCATTTTCACTGATTGAGTATATATTGTCTTCATCTAACAGATTTAAATTTTCAATGGGCTTATTCTCTTTCAACGCTCTGATCACACTCACATCTTCGTGGTTGCCATACACGGCATATACAGGAACATTAAATTGCTTTTGATTATCCAAGTAGTCTGTGAAAGTTCCAAGTAATTTATTTTCCTTGACGATTTTGATTAATACATCTCGATCAGTTTGCTTATCGACAGAGAATTTACCCTTATATGAATGCTTCGCCAAAAGCATAAGCTCGCGGGTGCTCAGTCGAGAATAACTGTTTTCATCGTAAAATCCAAAATCACCGGCATGAATCACTAAATCAGAGTTTGTTACATCGACCAACTGATTAATAATATCTAAATTGCCATGTGTATCACTGACCAATAATATTCGCATTTCATGCCTATTAATAAATAACCAAATTCCATCCTAGATTAATCTATATCAATTTTCAATACCGTGTTTTTCTGAAATATTTCTTCTATAATTACAATTATCCTTTATTAGAGGCACGAATGATTAATACCACACATGACAACCCTTGGATCTCCGCCGGCATCGACCTGCTGCCTGAAATGATTGCTCTGCGACGTGCAATTCATGCTGAACCTGAGATGGGTTTACACACACCCAAAACCACGGCGAAAATTAAGCAAGCTCTTGCAGGTTTGCCCTTGGAATATTTTCAAGGGCCATCAACCAGTGGATTTATAGCTCTGTTACGCGGGCCTACTGAGGGTAAAACCGTTCTGCTGCGTGGGGATATGGATGCACTGCCACTCACGGAGGAAACAGGTCTAAGCTTCAAATCTAGCGAAGAAGGCGTTATGCATGCCTGTGGTCATGATGCCCATGTTGCGATGTTGGTTGGCGCGGCCAAGGCACTCTGCGCTAAACGTGAGCTAATCCATGGTTCAGTGATGTTTATGTTTCAACCTGGAGAAGAAGGTGATTATGGTGCGCGTCTCATGTTAGAAGATGGTTTACTTAATCCACTCCCTGATAGCGCTCTTGCGTTACACATTTTTACCAACTTACCGAGCGGGATATTCAGTAGTCGAGCAGGAGCGATTATGGCTGCTGCCGATATCATGGAAATCACTATTACCGGTAAAGGTGGACATGCCTCAATGCCGCATCTTGCCATCGACCCCATTCCCATCGCCTGCGAAATCGTAACCAATTTACAAATGATGGTGACACGATGCATTCCAGCACTTGATCCTGTGGTTATTACAATTGGAAGTATTCACTCAGGCACAACTTTTAATATTATCCCTGAAGTCGCTACACTGTCAGGCACCATTCGTAGTCTCTCAGAAAAATCTCGCACCTTAGCTTTCGAAGGCATACAGCGCGTTGCAACCCATATCGCTAACGCCCATAATGCTGTCGCCATAGTGCAATTTGAATCTGGATATCCCGTAACATACTGTGATGAAAATGCGGTAAATCTTGTCAAAACAACCGCACAAAATTTGTTCGGTGAATCTGGATGGTTAACCGCACCTTACCCAGCTATGACTGCGGAAGATTTTTCATATATTTTACAAAAAATACCTGGCGCGATGGTTTTCCTCGGCGCCGCACCAGAAGGCAGCGATTTCCAAACGTGTGCTGGAATACATTCGAACCACATGATTCTCGATGAATCTGCTATGGCACGTGGTTTAGCAATGCATTGCGCTTATGCACAAGCGTATTTAAATGATACCAAAAAGGAGCCTCTGTAGTCATGCTTTTCATAATGACTCTTTACACTTTACTAGCGGTTACAGCCACAAAACCTTTATCTTCAGGAATTTCGAACTTATCTTTCGATGGGCGCACTGTATTCCAGAAAGAAATTAGCTCCTGTTTGGTTCTATTGCAATAACCGTTTTTATCTGCATCTTTGAGCACTCTCTCCGCTGCCAATTTGGTGGCGATCACAGTGGCTTTATCATCACAGCCCTGTCGCAAACACGCTAATAACATTGCCGTAGAGTTCATGCAATCTTTTATAGTCACAATTTCTGGGGCACTTTCATCCACACCCGAAATTTTGAGTTGATTGGGGACAGCTATCCCCTCTTTAAACAGAGCGACATGATCCTTATGTATTGACGCGAGAAATTGTTGCATGGGTACGTCATTCACGGTCAGATATTCTTGTTCTGCTAATAGCTCTTGAATGGTTAAGCATTTGTTGCCTGGTTCCGGACTGTACTCACCAATATGATATCGTAAAATTACCGAAGGCATAACAATAACATGATTGCTTTTTGGACACGTGATATGGATATGCAAGTTCATCGGTTCTCTGCCTTCGGAAAACTTCAAAGCATGAGACACATCGACGCATCCGCCATAACCGATACTAGGTCGATTAACCAATAAATAATTTCGCGTCTCTCTCACAGTACCTGCGAACTCACGACCGGTATAACCACCTGCTACTGCAATATCCGTAATATCGCGACCGTCCATACGGAATACCATAACGGGTTCTTTTTCATAAACGGCTTCGCTCAACATTTCTGGAGCAAGCATTTTTTGGACCAAAGTTTTGACACCACTCACAGCTAGTTCTACTCTTGACTTCATCACATACCTCAACCGACCTTAAATTTAGCAGCATAGTCATTATACATGGCCAATATTAACAAAATGTTAACCGGTAGGAATTAGTCGAATTTATGTGTAACAGGGGTGTTTTTGGACTCTATATCGCTATTATTGCCATATTTCGTCTGATTTAGGGAGGTTAACCCGTTGTTAAGGGGATCTAGAATGAAGAAGCAATCAGTTGATTGCAGGCGAGAATTAGCGCTAGGGTCGAGCTGAGTGGGGTTCAATTGTGAATAGACACCAGCCGGATCATCACTGCTATCACGTGGAGAACCAATTTGTGCCTCGTTGCCCACTAATGACGCAGAATCACCGCAAAAATGCGTTGCACCGACTTCACCGTCCCGCTTGGGATGCTTTTTATCAGTTGGAGACATAACACTGCGTGTTAATTGTATGTCACCAAATTCAGCAATCTGATGGATCTCGTTCCAAGTTTGCTGATTCTGCCAATCGGATGGTAAGTTGATGAGATTCACCGTGCGGATATGCTGTAATTCTGGGGAAATCTCCGCTAACACTTCTATTACGGCATCAATATACAGTCGTTCCATGATGATTTGGTTGTCGGGTTCCGAAAATCCAAATGCACCCAGACCCATACCTTTAAGATTAAAAACTGTGCCAGTATTAGCGCGTTGCATCGCCTCATCGCTGCTCAGAAGCAATGTGGTTAGCAGTGTTTTGACACGAGCATAATAGGCTGGTTTATACAACCACATGTCTTGTGACATGACCGATAAATGAATAAATTCACCCGATTGGTTTTGTTTTGCATCTTCTGCAGTAAAATCGATGGCAAGTTTTCCACCATAAATATCTCTGGCAGCATGCATTAATGGTTTATCTTGTTGTAAATTCTGGATGTGTGATTCGATAACTTTTGGAGGATTTTCTATCACCACGCAGAAAAGAAGATCAAGATGCAACGTAATTCCATCACTGAATTCAGGCGCGACAGCACTGGTTAACACAGCCAGATCCGTTGACCATTTTGCTTCTGAAATGCAGGGCCAGTCGATTTCGCGTGAACCGGTGCCAATCATAATGGAAATAACTTGAGGCAATAATAAAGGTGTTAAAATGAGCTCGTTTAAGGTCAGATATTCTTCATAAATTTTGTCATGATCGGCTTCAGTTCCGACCATTGAGATAATTTGTCGGTACCGAAAGAAAGGGTTTGAAGAAAAGAAATGGGTAATTCTAAATTTCCAAATGGCTTTAGCTAATACGTCGGTATTACTGCGTGGGACTAGTAATCGGCCATCTAAATAAACAGTCCGATAGCGTTTTTGGAGCAGACGCAATAAAAAATCATCGAACGTCATGGTGCGATAAAAACGGCCCATGATGGTATCGGTGGCAGATTGTTCTGCAAAATAGCGTTGAAGAACGGGGATATGTTGTGCAGCAATAACCACGCGAGCAGATTCATCACACGCTTTCAGTACGTCTCGTTCTTCTGGTGTAAAGGCAGGTGGATTACGATCTACTACGTAGGCGATAGGGTTTTGGAACGGATGCCGGCCGAACTGGCCGGTTGTCGTTAGAAATGAAGATTTACTATACGTATCGATGCATTTATTGCGGATGCTCACTATCAGCATTCGCGAGAATGATTCTGCTTTTTTCATAAACCACTACCTCAGTTCTTCATGTAGAAAACCTCTTCTACATCATTATTATAGCTTATGAGCTGGGGGTTGTTTTTGATCGCAAGCTGGCGGGTGGCTAGAGAATTGCGGGCTACGATAATGGGTTTATTCGTCGCGTAATCAAGTCCTTCATTTACCAAGTGCTGAATGGCATTTTGGACTGCTTCTTTGATGTTATTGCTAGCATTAAAACTGGAGGTGGTAGTCGTGAGGGATTGTTCTTCTTTGGCATTTAATGTCTCTGCCAATTCTTCTTCGAAAATAGCTTCTTTTGCTAGCTTGAGTCGTACCGCTGCCAATCCTTCTGCCAATATTTCCTGTTTAAGCTGATTTTCCACTTCTTCGATCGTGGTGCCTATTGGGTTACACTTTTCGAGCATTGTGGTGCGGTCTGCAGGTGTCAAGAAAACCCTAGATACTTCAAAAAAGCTATATGCTAATTTTTTTAATCTCACTTTTAACTCCTTTAAGGAAATATTCGATTCTGTAAGGCTAATTGAAATTAGCATGAAGTGTCAAGTAAAAAACTTCTTTATATGTAAAACCCAAAAATAAACATTAATTTACGCTAATAACAATATAAAACATGCTAAATCTTTACTTTACGCATTAGCGCCTTCAACTGTTCAATGTGCGCGGGCAATGTCAGTTGATGTTGTTCAGCAAAATCTGCTGGAATCTGAAATGTGCGTGCCGCTGCTTGCTCTATCGCTTGTCGAATACCATTTACCGTTACTGATTTAATAATGACACCGTAATCTTCGCTCACCAAATCTTTTGCGCCTACAAATTCAGAAATAATTACCGGAGTACCGCAGGCCAATGATTCTGGCACCACCAAACCGAAAGGCTCATAAAATGAAGGCAAAATAGTGAAATCAACTGCTGCGTATAATTCTGCCATGTCTTCGACATAACCTAAACAGCGTACATTTTCTGGTAATTTATGATTAGCTAATTTATCGCCTGCAATCAACAACTCGTATTGATCAACGGGCAATTGCATAAAAGCCTTCATTAATGGCTCGATGCCTTTGCGCTTGTGTCCGGTTGAAGGGAACAACAATGTTTTTTTCTGAGGATTAATATTCCACTTTTGTTGTAACGCTTGACGATTAATCCGCAAACTATTATTAAATCGTTCAATATTAATCGGAGGTAGCAAACAATGAATTTTACGTGGATCGATACCATAGTAATTAGCAATCTCACCCGCGATCATTTGTGAATGCGCCAGAATCGCTTTCGATGCATCAAAACTTTTTTGCTCTGCACGAATTTCCCAACGGTCCCACAAACTGGGTTTTTTATCGGTGTGCATTAAAAATCCACAATGCGTGCCACCACTCACCACAATTTCCTGACTAATTGAACGCATTAAACTGATAGTGCAATCATAGTCATTACGTTGATGCAGTTGCGATAAGCGTTTGGCAAAGTAAAACTTTCGCAACACTCGCGGCAACCAATTTAATTGATATTTAATGACGCGACAATTTTTAACCAAGGCTTGTGAATAATCTTGTTTATACACTGTGACGGTGGTCTGATCTTCAGCACGAGCGAAGCCATCTAGAAGATCAAATAAATAACGCTCCATTCCACCTTTGCGTTGATATTGATGGTGAATAATCGCTATTTTCATTGGATGGATTTCCTGACGGTAAGCGTTTTTGAACTCAAAAATGCTGCAGTAAAAATAATAAACAACTCACCCGACGGGCTCACATCGAAAGATACATTGCATACGCCTAATAAGATAAAGCTGACCAGCAAAGCTTCTAATAAGCGCTGTTCATCGCGGGGCAGCTGTAATGACTCGCGGTAAATACTCCATTGCCACAATAAAAAAAGGAATAAACCAACGAGCCCAAATTGAAATAGAATCATGACATATTGATTATGCGGATGTGACAAGCCACCTCCACCAATGAAAGGACCACCCGTAGTCTTATATACATCGATAAAGCTGCCCGTGCCGTTGCCAAAAATAAGATGGGGCTTAATCGCTTGCCAGCTATAATCGACAAAGGCAACGCGTAAGCCTATTGAATTATCTCCCTTCACATTGTTAGGAGAATACTGCATAGCTTGAGTATAACCTTCACTAATGCGATGTTGGAATTTTGGAAAAAAACTGTATAGCGATACAGTCGCCACTAACAGTAATAACAACCCTGCGAACAAACCGCGCCAACGAAATGATTGCCAAAACAATACTGCCATCATGGCAAAAAACACCAAGTAGCCGGTACGCTGCACATTATACACTAACATAAAACATGCCATAAAAATAAACAACGCAGCATAAACCCATCGCCAATTGCCACCGTCAAGAAATCGTCGCGCCAAAATAAAGCAAGCAAACCCTGCCATGAAGCTGGTATCAATTTCATTCACTAACGTTTTTTCCGTGACACCGAATAACACGATCAATACAGCACAGAATATTCCTAATAAGAAGGCCCCAATCGCCATGTCGCGAAAACGTCGCTCTGTAAATAGCGGCAGAAAAATAATCAAATAAAACAACTTGGCATAAACGCTTAAACCGTGCAACGCATGATAAGTTGATCCGGCACTGTAAAAAACACCGATTACTGCGACCGCGAAAAATATTACTGTATAGATCACGCTTCGATGCTGTCGCAAGGATGTTGCACGTTCTGTCCACCCCCAACCAAATAATGAGATGATGGCACTGGTGATCAGAAATTGATTCATCCAATGCGTCGACAAGGGCATTAACACTAAACCCACCAGCAACAAAACTTGCGCAGTTTTTTGCGCGAGCTCTCGCCAAAATCCGCTTATTGTGATGACCTGCGTTTGCATTATGTTTGATCACACTGTTGTTGCGTCGTTAATAAACGCTGCCAATTTTCAGCAGTGTTTTCTCGAGTATTTTCTGGATGCCATAAATGCAACACCACAGTCAGAAAACGTCCTTGTTTACGCTTGATGCCATCGTTCAATAAACGCACTACCAAATCAGAATCTTCGTATCCCCAACCCACATACGCTTCATCAAAACCGTGCACTGCATCGAAATCGCTGCGCCACATGCCTAAATTACACGTTTTAACTCCGCGCCATTCATTGGCTTTTCCTTTGCGGTTAAGCATCGGTAGTGGTAATAATGGCAAAATGCGATTCACACTACCCTGCCAACGCGCGCGCAACCAGCCCACTGCGCTGAGTTGTAATAACCTTTGTGGATGCTGCAAAACTTCTGCAGTAAATTGTGGATTTAATAACACACGATTGCCGGCAACAAACCATCCTGGTTCTGCGAGCTGATAATGTTGCTCGACAAATTTTGGCCCTGGAACGCAATCGCCATCTAAAAAGACTAAGTATTCACCGCGCGCTAATTTAACCGCACGATTACGAATTTGTCCGGCGCGAAAACCATCATCTTCTTGCCAAACGTGTTTGAGTGGAAACGGCCAAGCTTGTGCTACTACTTCTGCAGTAGAAGCAGTTGAACCATCATCAGCGATCAATACTTCAAAGTTGTCACACGTTTGTCGCGACAAACCCATTAACACCAATGACAACGCATCCGGTCGGTTATACGTTGTAATAATAATTGATATCCGCATCTAGCACCTACAAATATTAATGAACTGCTGCCACACTAATTCAGGCGACAACGAACCAAAACAAGCAGGCGTCACTTGCGCAACACCCTTAAAAGTACATCGCTCTTGCAAGCAAGGTGCGCAAGCAAATTGCGCAGCTAAATGCACTTGATTAGCACCGAGCGCACCCGTTGCAGTCGGATCAGTAGGCCCATATAACGATACCGTAGGCACTGCCATCGCCGCACATAAATGCCCAAGCCCAGTACCCACTGCAACCGCACCTTGCGCCTCTTTCAATAATGCCCCAATTTTTGATAGCGGTAATTTTGGTAGCACCGTCACTTGCGGGTGATTATCGGCAATGGCTTTAGCGCGCTCAAATTCAATTTCATTACCCCACGGTAACAGCACCGTAAAACCCGCTTGCACAGCCTTATCACGTAATTGTTGCCAATAGCTCAATGGCCATTGTTTGCTTTCCCACGAAGTGCCATGAATAAATAACACACTCTTTGCAGGCAAAGGTTCTGGATAAGCCATAAATGCGTTAGTGCGAATACCATAATCGGGCGTGCTGTCATCATAATCGTATCCCAAAACTTGCGCAAACAATTTGCGCATACGCACTACCGCATGTTGCTCTGGATCTATCGCCACACGCTGTTGATAAAACAGACTCGCCAAGGGCTCCCATGCTGAACGAAAACCTAACCCACAACGCAAACCGTTTGCTTGGTAAGTAAATAACGCGCTCTTCAATAAACCTTGTGCATCAATAATTTTGTCGTATTGATTTTTCTGCACGTGTTGTTTAAATTCAGCCCATTCTTGTCGCGTTTCTGCACTAAAGAGTGTCTTGCGCCAACGACGCCAAGCGATAGGAATCACCTGACCAACGTTACCATGCCAACGTGGCACCTCAGCGAAAGATTCTTCTACCACCCAATCAAAACAAATCTCGGGAATGTGACGTGCCGCATCGGTTAATGCCGGCAATAAATGAATCAAATCCCCCCAATGAAGAGGTTTTTACTATTAAGACTCGCATAATCGATCGATGCCGGCTAATACTCGCTCCGGCATTAAATCTTTGAGACAGGCATTATGCCCAAACTGACAAGTGCGGGCAAAACAAGGGCTGCACGATTTATTCAACGTGACGATATCCACATTCTGCGCGAGCGGTGGCGTAAATTGGGGCGATGAAGATCCATAAACCGCCACCAATGGCCGTGCCACCGCCGCAGCGATATGCATCAAACCCGTGTCATTACACACCACAGCCTTTGCTAGCGACAGCAACGCTATCACCTGTGGTAAACTGGTTTTTCCGGTTAAATTAATGCATTCTGCGTCAGTTAAAGCCTGAATTTCTTCGGCCAAGACGATTTCTTTTGCTGAACCCAACAACCAAACTTGCCAACCAGCCGCTAATTTTTTGCGTGCCACCGCTGCAAAATGCTCTGTGGGCCACCGCTTTGCTGGGCCATATTCAGCACCTGGACACAATGCCAAAATAGGACGTTCGGTACTTAAACCCTGGGCATTCAAAACATCACTGACAGTTTCAGGCTTAATTTGCAATCTAGGCCATTGCGGCTCAGGCAAATCTGCATCAACGGGAAGCCCCAGTGCCATAAATCGCTCAATCATCAAAGGATAGCGCGCCTTATCGAGATTGCGTACATCATTGAGCAAGCCATAACGATACTCCCCTCGCCATCCCGTGCGCGTGGGAATCTCTGCAGCAAAAGTGATAATCGCCGATTTCCAAGAATTGGGGAGGACTATCGCATGAGTAAAGCCACGTTGACGCAATCCACGACCAAACTGCCATCGCTTCAGTGGCTGAAAATCCCCATGACCAAACGGTGCAATCATCGTGTCATCGATTTCCGGCATCAGTTGTAGCATCCCCTGACCCCATGCCTGAGCCAAAACGGTGATTCTGCAAGGCTCTCGCTGCTTTAACAGGCTGAGCAACGTCTGCATCATGACCAAATCGCCCACCCAGGAGGGGGCTATAATGAGATAATGTGGAGTTGGAATCCCCTCAGGCATCCGCTTTTTCCAAGAAATACTCGGCATCGCAATAAGGACAAACGACATGACCGGTTTTTTCTATGGGTAAATACACTCGCGGATGAGCATCCCACAGCCGCATATTGGGCATCGGGCAAGATAAAGGTAAATCTGCTGTTGTCACATCATATCGGCGCAATGTACAAGCACGCTCTGGCTTTTGCATGCCAATCTCCTCAAATAAACAAATATGGCCGATTATACGCTATATGAAAAAAAAGGCTAGCACGGGGCTAGCCTTTCTTATACGAGACTGCTGTTTAGCAGAGGAACTTGTACGTGAAACCGAGTGAGAAATAATCGATATCAGGTAGATAATGGTTGTCGATTTTGCCATCACCTTGGTAGTGCTGCCATGTGATCTCAAAATGGGTGTTAGGCGTAAAAGCGTAACCACCACCTGCACCGAATGACACACCAAAGGCTGAACGTGAATTATCAATCGAAGGAGGTACATTAAATCCTTCAAATTGTGGCGCTCTTTTGGTCTTGTAATAATCCGCACCCAAAAGTGTAAACAGGTAAAAGCCATTATCGAGTGGTAATTTTAATTTACCCACTATGTCGAGCGCATAAGTACGCAGACTGGGATTAAAAAACACGTTACGATTTGGATCAGAAACGGAGATATTTTGTTTATAAATATAAAGATAACCCATTTCAGCTTGAAAATAGGCGCTAAAATCGTAACCTATCGAAGCACGCCCACCCAAAGCACCATTGCCAGCATTCACATCAAAAGCAGAACCTAATTGGGTGATACCACCTAAATCTTTCCACCAAACACCTGCATAACCAGCAGAAAGGCCGATGTAAGCACCCGGGGGATAATACGCACCGCAGTTGTCAATTTGACCGTAACCACCACATTCGCCACATTCATCGCCACCACAATCGGCGAACACATTGGCACTGAGACTGAGCGCTGCAATAGCACTTAAAGTTCCTAATACGAGTTTCCTTGAAATCATCCCTAAATCTCCCTCAAAAAAGTTGCCCTACTATAATAGTTACACACTGCTTCGTCAATTCTTCGATTACAGATGCGCAGCGATTCTAAAAAATGCCCGCGTGTTGTTACCATCTTGTCCCGATAACACTTGCGATTCAACTTGACGCGTTAATGGCTTCGCCAAAACAAATTCGCCAGTGAAATATTGTGTGAACACCAATCGCACGCCGCCTTGCACTGACGATAATTGATTGCGATCATTGTCATTCAGCTCATTATGTAACCAGGTAACGCCTGCATCATACCCAAGAAAATATTGTGCATTGTTACAATATAATGTGCACGGTTTGGTGTCATAACGTAATTCCAGTGTACCAACAATACCGCTGTCACCTAAGATTTCCGCCCAATCGTAGGCACGACCCCATATGCGTCCACCGATGCCCATTTGCTCAGAAACACTTAATGGTTTGAAACCATATTGCCCGTGTCCTGCCAGATAAAAGGTAAAATTATTGACGATGTAGTGCTGATAATTTAACTCGCCTTCAACTTTAGTGAAGTTCTCATCGCCGAACGGCACAGGCTGTGATCCGCCTAATAGATGCAAACCTTCCGACAATTCTAAATAACCGTGCGATTGTCCACCCCAAACACATTGGTCAAGTGATGCACCCAAAAATGCCACACGAATATTTTCATGACCGTATTCCCGGCCCAAAGTGGTTAAATCACTCTCTGTAAAGCGCGCGCCGATATAACCATATAGGCTGGCGGGTAAACTGAGAATAAAGGGATATTTCACCAACAATCCGCCAACGTAGGCATCACCCCTGAAATCGTATCCTGCTAAAGAAAATTCAGGTTTGTTTTCTGCGTAATTAAACCAGGCGTGTATGCGCGTGCCACTCATGCCGACAGGCAGATCGTATTGGAATCCATAATATTGCAGCTCATTGACATCCGTGCTGGTGACAACATCCGCTACCGCGCGATCGCCAATGAATAAGAGAGAGTTAGCATAAACTGAGCCGTTATATTCATGGGGCCCTTGCCAATCGACGTTATAATTGTCATACGCTAAATCTAGACCAAATTGTTTAAAGTAAGACGTGATACAGACTTTCAGACCACCTACGTGTGCAGGGTCTGGCATGATTTCGGCTTTGAGTTGTACGCCAGCCATTTGATTTGCCAACATCAGAACGCGATCTATCGATGCACCTAGTGATCCACAACATCCAGGTTTAAGATTCTTGAGCTTCGTGGCATAACATTCCAAGGCGCGTTGAATACAGGGGGAACAATTGCAAAAATCCACTTGGCTGACAAACGGCTCGTGAATCACCAACTCCAACTCGCCACCAGCAAAAGATTGCTGCGGCACTTCAACCAAGGTAAACGGATACCCATGCTCGCGGTAATACTGTGCAATGCAATCTGCCAAACGAGTGATATCGTGCTGATTGACACTCTTGCCAATTAATTCTTCATAGAAAAAACTACCACAACTAGCCAAATTCCCGCTAATACGCACGTTGCGTAATACAAAGGGCTGGGCCACTTGCCCATAAACGGCAACGGTCGGAAATTGCGCATAACGGATTTCTATAGGCTGCGGCACCACATTGATCGGCACGATTTCATCATGCAATCGCCCAGGCGCAACAGAACCAGGCACGAAAGGCCGCGCACTTTGAGCCATAGCGGAAGATAGAAAAAGGCCACATGCAGTAAACATGCATAAGGATTGAAAACGGCGCAAATTATTCATAACCACAATTCCCTCTGTTATGCGCTGATTCTGCCTCTCACGAAACCTAAAGTCAATTGATTGCTACGCTCTGCTCAGCTTCCAACGGCTCAGTCAAGGCAAGCGAGGTTCTCCTTGCACCAACTTTAATTCAATTGCAATGCGTGTGTGCTATTTGTAGGAATGGGTTTAGCCGATTTTGATTGCGATTGAACGGACTTCAAATCGAAGAATGCTGAAAAATTATTGAAAGCATTACATTTCCTCAATCTTAGATTTGAATCAGGCTGTTCTGTTACAAACATGGGTTTGATAGCTTCGATCGGTTGATTTGCCTTTAGGTTGGCCATGTATTTTTTTACCATCATTTGTGGAGTCTCATATTCTTTACGAATTGCCCAGTGTGAATGCCAAAGAAAGTCTTCCTTACGCTTATACAGCGGGAGCAAATCTTTTAATAATTTTGCACCTTGCGCCAAAACTTCGAGCTCATGTTTTGTCAAAGATTTGCTATGCCGGTTGAAAAGCTGAGTTTTATCTTGGAAGTTTTTAACCATTAGAAGTTCGAGATTGTCTTTTTGGTCTAAATCACCATCTTTATGCGTATAAGCTAACTGTAAATCAAATTCCACACAGAATTTCACAAACTCAGTTTGTAACTCGAGTGTCATGCAAAATTTCTTATAATCAAATCGCCAAAATCTCTTGGAGTTCAATCTGGCAATTTCAAACTGCTTAGCAAATTGTAAATCTTCATCAGATAGATTGCTTTCGTTAGCATCAGCAAATTTCTTAATATATACAGGCTTGAACTTTGAAACCAATTCTTTAACATATGATTCTGTAAACACTCGCATACAATACCTCTCCCAATAGTAATATCGTATTGTAACCACTGAACCTTAAGGCAATATTAGGAAATCGGCAAGAAATGAATCAATATTTTTGGCGATGGGATCGCCTTCAGCATGAGATCGGCAGACCCGTTTCAGCTAGCGTACGCAGCACATTAGAATCGATTTTCCCAATACAATTGGATCAAATCACTTGTGCTATAGATATCATTTTTTATCTTCATATTTTCAATATGTTTTTGAATGGTGGCCATACCACAATAGAGATCCATACCGCTCTCTTTTGCAGTTTTTCCATGCGCAATTTTTTCTAGCGCCCTATATTCTGATCTGCTCAGGCAAATTTCCTTATCACCATAATTCAACCAATATTTTTTAATACTCGGCAGACTTTTACGAGAAGAGATCTCTACCTCTTGATCTCTCGAGAAATCACCGCCAAAAATATTCATCGTTCTTTTACATTCATCTATAATTTTTCGCGCTTTATCTTTATAATAAAATATATATTTTTCGAAATCTTCCTTTTGATTACAATATTTCTCATACGCATTATGATGATCCATTGTAAAATAAAACATTTCCGATATTGTATGTGTTTTTCTAATCATCATCATGGGATTTGCCATATTAAAGCGATCTTTTAGCTCTATACCCATGCCATCTGTCCAACCTAAAACATCATCATCCTCATAGGCAGGGAACAAAAACGAATTTTCTAAATAATCATAGTTGGTCAATCCGCTCACTGGAATGCTGTAGTTTTGATGGGAATACTCAAGCGGTCTAGCATCCGTTGCAATAATGAAATAGCGTCGATCGGGAGTAACCACTGCATGACCAAAGTAATTAATACCCAGGAAATTCATGAGTGGCTCCGCGATCTGCTTCAAGTCTTCGGCATACATATCCCAATGAGCTGTGATTGCTCGCATTCGATCTTTGTTCATACATAACCCGCCCTAATTTATAAGTCGTGATATTCTAAACAGAAGCTACTAGCATCAACAATGGATAAAATATGCCCCCTCCCTTTTATGGATTAAATACATTTTCAGCGTTTTTTTCATTGAACTCATCAAGCATAGCGGGTAATTTATCCTGCACAGCAATCCTACCATTATCAATCAACTGTGCTTTCTCAGCCGGATCAAGATTAAATTTGACGGCAGAAATCCCCATATGATCAATGTATATCGTACGCTTACAGGCACTATTTAGATCATGATCACAATCCGCTAATGAAAAGCCGATTTCAGCAACACGCTGCAACAATCCCAGCAACCCCTCGGGTGCATCAGCACGTTGAGGATTGTTTTTATCTACCAGACGAAAGCCTAAGGTAAACGGATTCTCACGGACGTTCCCTAGATCCATTCCGTCAATATTGTCATCAAGATAGCACTCATAATCGAATAATCTCAGTGCGTAATTCATCACTACCCCACCATCGACAAAAAGGTCGTCGCTCTGAATTCCCGGATTTCTAGGATGATCATCGAGATAAGGCACTCTTTCTCCCTGTGGATTCTTCATGTAAAGTTTATGTGGCTCAAAAACAGCTGGGATAGAAATTGTAATACGCAAAGCATCACTGATAATAGCATGCGGTGTTGTTTTCCATGACATTAGCACGGGCTGCTTCTTGATGAGGTTAGTACCCACCACAAAAAGATCTTTATAATTATCAGAATCTTTCACAGAGAGCTCATGTAACTCTAAAAATGTTAAATAAGGTACCTTGGTTTTTTGCTGAATGACTTTTTCAGCCCAACGTTCACGAAAATAATCGCCTTTAAATAATCCCATTTTAGGATTATTTATTTTCTTAATCATGGCGACGATTTTTGAAATATCTTTTATTGATTCGATTAACTCACCACACGCTGTGGTCGCTTTGCACGGTGCGGAGGGATTTACTGCTTTCTTTACATTACCAGACGCATTTCTTAGCTTAGCCTCAATTTTTTCCTGCTCGGCCACTAACGCCAAAAAGGCATCAGTACAATCGCCATCGAAAAATTTCGTAAAATCAATATCAATTAAACTGTCTAATTCATCTACCTTGTAGCCTAGCGCAATAGGCAACGCTGTCAAAGCACCCGCTGACGTTCCAGCAATTCGTTTTAGTCGTCTAACATCAATAAAATACCGAGCAAGAATCTCATACGCACCCTTGTAGGCTAGCCCTTTAATACCGCCACCTTGAAAGACGATATTTAGGATAGGCAACACGTTCAATGGGTACGGTGTTTCAGCAATTGTTGCCGACTGTATCAGATAAAGCGCGCTGCGAAAGTTAGCCAATTTTTGGTGCCTAGCCATATTTGCTGGACACAAAGCATACATCTCTTCGTAAGATTTTATAACTTCAGTTAATATTCTTACTCGCGCTGATGGTTCATTCTGATCTGTTAACGCAACCACCATTGGTTTAGTACATCGCTTGAGTCTTTCATATAATAGATTTTTATAGCTTTCATTGCCAGGTTCATGTTGAAGATAACTTCTTAATCGGCTGATAGCATCAACATCACTTAAAGTATTAAGATCACGCTCACGCCGCGCCATTTTTTTCTCGTCTCTTCTCACCTTAAAAAACTTCTGCATCATTTTCTCCTCGTTGTAAAATCACGAGGTGATTATTGAATGCTTTTGATTAACAAGCCATTCGCAATAAATACGAATGAGTCTGACTAACACTAAGTGCGAATGACGTGATTTTGTAAGTATAATTTTCTGAGATCTGCTTTACGCGATAAACCGGTTTTAACCTTAATCTCGGTAATCACATTTTTAACAGTGCTTTCAGATTTATTGAGCAATATCGCTATTTCCTTGGCCTCAAGCCCACGTCCAATTTCAGCGAAAATAGCGTATTCATTTTTGGTAAACCTAACATCACCATTTTGCGTTGTGATCCAGTAGGTATTAATTTCGAATCCGCTATTGAGATTATCGATACATTGACTCACTTGCGATTGCTCAAGAGGCACAGGCGCTGTAGGCATCAATATTTTGGCATCATCGATAATGTCTTTGGCTTTATCTTTATAATAAAACAAAAATTGCTGAAAGAAATCCGGCTGTTTTGAATAGGCTTGATAGGCATTGTCAAGATTAAGACCAAATAAATACAGCTCAGCAAATGTATCATGCTTTTGCACGCACAATAATGGATTAACGATATTAAAACGCTCTTGCAAAGTCTTTAAGGTACCAGCAGTAAAGCCTAACGCATTATCGTCTTTATCACCGAGAAAAACAGCGCCTGACTTGAGCTGGTTAAAATTAGACAACCCAGAAGGCGGCAAGCCTTTTTCGGATATATAGTGCTCCGTAGCCGAAGGGTCATTTGCCAACACAAAATACGAGCCGTTTGGCTGTATATAGGCATGCGCGAAATAGTTAATATCTCTGCCATAGAGGGGCAAACATATCGTTGCGATATCCTGATAATGCTCTAGCCATGGTTTTCGCATAATTCATCGCCTTAAAAGACTATTTAATAATGTATATCGAGCCAGTCTCATGAATATTTATACCATTCTATAGAGCAATAATCAATACCAGTGAAGATACGCATTTTTTGCGAATAGTCTCATTGAAAAAAACACTCTAACCTGCTCCTGTCATAAATAACTTAATGTGGAGATTACAATGCAAGCGAGAACCTATAGAAGTGTGATATCTGGAGAGCCTTTAACAACGGATAATTGCTTAGTTCGATTATGTCATAAGATGGAATACAATAAAGAGAAGGATAAAATCGTTAAGGATCAACACGCGGTGCTTTTTATTGAGGAGTATACTGCGGGAGAGATGGCGATCCTGACTAAATTTGACTTAAGAATGGACTATGCCGTGAAACACATAATTTGCAACACTGCAGAGGAGTACGAGGAGTGCATTAATAGTACTTCTGATAATGTTAGGGAGTGGGCGAGCGGTAGCCTAGCAATCAGACTCATTATCAATAGCCAATTGGGTCGAATCCACTTTATATCCGGAAAAAACAAAGTACTTGAATCTAAGGACTCCTCTAATCTACATCATGCACCTGTCAGAAAAGCTATTGGTGATTTTCTTGAGAAAATCAAAAAAAATCCCTTGTCGGATAACCCTAAACAATACACCGAGATTGCTGAACTCTATCAAGCTTATTCAGGACATTTATTTTCAGCAATAACGACCTGTGAAGCAAGACGGGTCTTTGCAGCACAGGCCACAACATCATACATCGAACTATCCAAGGGTGCTGAATACCGCGGCCCGTGTTGGATTCTCCCAAAGAAAGTAGCAAAAAAACTTCATAAGATAATGGAAGATACGCAAGGAAATCGATTTAATTACAGTGTTTTAGGCCCTGATTCGATTTTTTCCAAAATAGCCGATCGAGCACTACAAAAATTTAAAAATCACGCCATATCAAGTTCTAGCATATGTGTAGAAACTGCGAGCAAGGTAGGCGGTACAAAAGCAGCAGCGATTGTGCGCTCACTACTTTCTGGAAGTGGACATAACTGTGTCAGTTTAGCGCTAGAAATACTAAAGCATGCAATTACCTATGTGGCATTGACAGAAAGTCCAACTCCAGCCATTCAAGCTGCATTAGAATTTTTGAACGGAGGAGTAGTTCGATATTTTGCCGCCGTCACTTCCATCGTGCTCGATACAAGTGCGGGTAAAGAAACCTCAACAGCAGATAATATTACGGGTAAATTGTTTAGTCCTAGCCTAGGGTAAGGCCAGAGGCCAGAGGCCAGAGGCTAATTCCTATATTAGCCTCATTTACTACCACTATTAACTTGCTCTTTAATGATTAATTTAAGCAATTTACTAGTGTGAGCAATCTAATCAGTGTCATTTGTCGTGATTTAATGGCAAAATGCACCCTTGTTTATATATGAACATACATAAGTGGAGGTTTTTTGTGGAAAGTAAACCAAAAGTCAGCATGAATATAGAATATAAATACTCAGATCTAGATATCGATATCTGCTTAAGAGCCTATTTACAATCTAATAAAGCAGATGGATGTACATATCTTCTTAAAGGACAATATGATTTCGTTCACTTAGAGCCAAAAAAATGCATTGTAGCTATTTTACCTTCCGTCGCTAATTTAGGACAAGTGGTAGGGGCATTGCCAATTAATTTCTTTTTTGATAAACAATGTCAGATCGATCTATTTAATGATAAACAATATACTTACAGTGATGTATTTGATGAGATTCTTCCTCACTTATCTAGACCAGAACATGCTATTGCAAGAATACTATTCCCTTATAATGATATAGAGCGAGATCATTGGCTGACTGGCGAAGTAGTGATTGAAATGAAGGAAGATCACTTTCAGGTTGATATTTGTGCCCATGATCCGCTAACGCACCATGCGCCAATAAATCAAGAAAATCTTGAAAAACTCGTGAAATCTATTGAATCAAGGCTTAAAGAGTTCTATCCAGATCATGCAGTAAAATATAATATTACACCTAGTAGATATGAATCAAGAAGACAAAATGATGGAACATCCTGCGGCCCAATACTTGTCATGGAGTTACTACTGCGTGTCGAAGGAAAAGCTCTTACGTACAATCATGAAATAGGCGCGGGACGATATCGGGCACAGCACCTTAAAAAAGTTGAAGATCCGACATCGACAGCCGTGACAGATAAGGAAAAAATCAATTTCAGAAAATGTAATATGATTGAAAAAATCCCCAAATTTAAAGCCGAAGCTCAATCAGCTGAAGCAGCACAACCCAATGACAATAATGCTTTTGCCCCTGACAATACAACGCAAAACATAAGCAAACAAGTTCCTGCCAATCTATTTATTCAAATTTCACCCAATCTAGATAAAAATACACAGCAAAATTTAACAACAGCAAAACTTATTATTAAGAAATCGAGCTATAGCTTTATACCATTATCCAATGGAAACCAACGAAGCATTGCTATCCCTATCAAACCTTACAAAATAAAATCGTCAAAACAACACACCAGCAAAGATCAAAATGGAGAGATTGGAACCGTTCATACAAAAGCGTGTTTATTTGGCAGCTATGGCATAAAAGGCGTAGGCACTGATGGCAAAATATATTATTTTATGCATGAAAAAATCCCTCGTGGCGTACTCATCAACGAGATCAAATTTTCAGAGGAGTTTACTCTATACGAACGGACAGCTTTGGCCTGCTTCAAATACATCGCGTTGCATATCAAAAGCAAAAAAAACATCAAGCATGAGGTTACTCATCTATTGCCAGAGGTTGAGTACTATCTCTACGGGATCTCATATTTAATAACTACGTCATTTACCAAGAAAGCTTTCGATCAATATATCCGTGCCGTTCAGAGCCGTATTCGGAAGCACAAAGATGAAATTACAAAATTATACGATGCACATAATATAAAGGTATTATTTAAATCACCGTTTGACAATCTAGAACTTGATAACAAAACACCAGACGAGATTATTAACACTCTAATAAAATTATTTAATAGAGAGGACATTACCAGTGCCAAAGATTTAGTAAAGATAAATCCAGATGATCTTTTATCAATGGTAATCAATATCTATGCGGACAAAAACCAAAAAATAAGCGGAATTCGATCAACTAGTAAGCTATTCGACGAAAAGGGCTTAAACAATAAAAAAACAGTTGACACATTTGCTGAAGCTGAAGGGCGTTGCAATCCTTTTTGTCCTCAAAACTATAAAACTCCTCTTCTTGAATTAATGGAAGCACATCAGAAAAATAATCCTGATCAAAATATATTTATGATTCTTTCTAAATTCAGTGAATTAGCAGGCCTAGTCGAGTTATTGATTGATCACAACGCAAAAAACCAAAATGTTTTGGCCTTTTATCATAAAGATCAAGAACAAACCCTTGAAATATTCGAAGAATATCACTCGAATTTATTACGGAATTTGGAGGCTATTATCTTCGAGTTCCCTGTTATTGTTGAAACACCAGAAAATGAGCGCCTTAAAAGGCTTTTCATCCAACCAGACTGCTCATTTATAACAAAGCTCATCATTAAAACGCAGATGCAGTTAGCAGGCAAAGTTACCCCTAACTATATTCAAGATGCTAATAAAAATCTACAGTATTATGACAATATGTGGCACGCTCCTCCCTTGATGCAGAAAAACCAACCTGCAATTCGTGCAGCACAAATGAATCGCTATTTTAAGTACTATAATCGTCAAAATGATGCACAATTAGTTGATTATTTTATGAAATGGGGATTATCACAACATGGGCATATGCACAAAAATAAGCCAGCCAACCCGCCTAATAGTGATCAGAAAACTCACATCTCTGAAATCAATCGCAGCAGCATTGACGGAAAAATGAGGAAATTAATAGGTGCCAGCTTTATGGTTATTCCTTATCGCACTAAGATTTTGCACAATATACCAGATAAAATATTGTTTACAATAGCATGCCGATTAGCACGGTATACTATTTTCTTAAAGAACCTTTATCCTAAAAAAGATAATTTACACCTAGTTTTAAATCTCTCCGAACAGGAACCGAAACAAAATGACGAAACTTTAGACACAACGGATGTCAAATCACAAAAAGCGATCCCTGATAGCATTTGGTATATTCAAGATTTTGGCAATATACCAAAGGAATTACGTAAAACAATACTTAAAAATCTGCCTCTGTTAGAAACAGTACATGAGAGTAAACTAGAATTAACCACAAAATTTCGTTCATCTATAATATTGACCTATTTGGCTATAAAGAGTAGCGATGAGTTTAGTATAAGAGAAGCACTGCCAACCGCTAAAATTAATCATACTGATTTTTTCGACCACTATATTGGGACGATTATTCTAATAAGAAAATTGACAGATTCAGAAATAAATATTCAAGACCTATTTATCCGTGATCTTTCTAGAGAATCAATTAAGCTATATTGTTACATGGAAAATACCTTTCACAGCAAACAGAAATTAATCCAACAGAATCTCATCGATCATATGAGAAATTTTGCACGACACTTAGCTGATTGCTCTATAGCAATGCATTTTTCAGCAAACAATTTATGGAATCTATTATTATCTGCATTCATAATATTATTCCATCGTATACCTTCTGTAAAATCACTAGGTAGTCATAAATATGGGTATGACCTTCTTTTAATGTCACAATTGCCTGACAGCCGTCCTGAAAAAGCACAGCCTGGTAAGATTTATATAGATGAAGCAACACGCGCTTATATTGTTTACGATCAGAATGGACTTCTAAAAAGAGGAAAACTTCCAGACAATATTGACCTTAATAACCTAAAAGTTAATCTCGATAATGCAGAATTGAAAAGTCAAATTCTGGAGCACACATCACAAAAAGGTCACACTCATAAATATCCTTTATATCATATAATAGCCGATATTGATGAAGCAATACAAAGATCTATCAGCAGATCAAAAATTGGCAAGCTATTGAAATATCCTTACTTCCGTGAGTTAAAACGATTATCTGAAGCCTTCAATGACCCGAAAAACCAAATTGAAAATTTCATATTAAATCCAAGCTTACGATGCAAAACATTTTTATCTCCAAAAAACAACAGTAATGCTAAGTATATATTAGAGCCAAGCAACGTATTAATTGGGCTTCGAGTCCAGTCTAATGGGCATGCGTCACTGTATGTGCAAGAATTTGACCAACTTGGAAATGTCGATTTATATATATTTGAAGCGGCTTTCCCTAACGAAAATAAGTCCAATCTTGAAGCAAAAATGAAACATGAACATTGTAAATCCAATGATCCAAAGGATATCAAAACTGCCCTAAATCACTTAATTAAAGGCAGAGGAACGTCAGGCATAACCATCAAATCAGGTGAACCCGAGTTTATACAAAATATAGATATCGAACCTGATGATTTTCTCAAGGAGATAAAGTGGGCAACGATAATTAACCAAGCAGAATTTGTCAGGATGAAAAAAGCTTATATACAATCGCGACTTGAAGGCTTGATAGCACTTAACAAAGCCGGCAGCACATCGATGTTTGCACCAAAGGGCACTAGTAATTGCTTTGATTATGCGCGTCGATTAATTGTAGCTACACGCAATCAGCAGGCTATAAGATCCTTTCCAATACCACCTTTGAAAAACCTTGCCGAATTACCTCCGCTGATCAAGGGGGAATGCACCGCTTTTAAATTTAACTAACAGAACGACACTATCAACGATGAATTAGCAGCGACCCAAGATACGATACCACGGCAGAGCCCATAGGCCATTATCAAAAATATTCGCAATTATTGCGAATGGGATAACGGCCTATATGGGATAAAATCATTCTTTTAATCCACACGGAGCTATAAAGAATGAAACCCGAAAAAAATTTTGAAGTTGTACCTGGCGGCAGTCGAAAACTTAGGGCTTTAGATGAGGCAGAAGATATTCGCAAAGGTGTTCTGAAGGGGTTTTCGAGTGGGGCGGAACCATTCGTCGATAGAGCATTTCAGCATTTCGATGCCAATGAAGAGGCTGCGGATCGACTCTATATGCGAATACCTTCGTCAGGACTCAATCATTTTATTAAAGGAGCGGTAGCTGACAGAATTACTGCTCGTGAGCGAATTCGCGAGGACATAGGCCGCTTTAATAACACATTTCCACACCTAAGCTTACCGGAACAATGCGAAGAAGTTGCCTTACTTCAAAAGCGTCAAGCTGATCTTGCTCACAATGGTCTGCAAAAATATCAAGCGAGCTATGTTGAGACCGAAAAAAAACTAACAACAGATCTCACAAAAAATATGATTGATGAAATTGTTAAAATGAAAGCGGAGTCATCTGGTAATTCAGCGCTATTAATCAAGCTAGAAAATGCAGCTGAAAATATCTTAAGTCAAACACATTCTAATCATATTGAGCTGTCCGAGTTACGCGAAAGCTTCGGCCTGTTCACCCGAGAATTTATGCAATTCCAGATCGATAACCATTATGACATTCAGCTGACCCAAGAACAAATAGTAAAGATGGAACAGCGTCTAATCGAATTCGATTACAAATATGATCAAGATCGCGCTGAACGTGATATAGAGTATAAAGCTACTCATGCTATGCTCTCTAAAATTATTCAGGCTGAAGAAAACAGAAAACGCATTGAGGAAAAACAAAAAATAGCTGATCATAGCGAACAAGTGCTGATGGCAGTCAATGGATCTTTTTGCGCAATACAACAGCTGGGTAATCTCATGCAAAACGATGCGCTATCTAAAGTGGGGCAGCTTGGGCAAATAGGTGTGAATATTGTTAAAAACGTTAGCCTACTGACAGGCTCATTTGGTTTCGCTGCAGTAGGTGGCCTCGCCATGTTAGGACCTATTTCAGCAATTGCGATTAGTGGCATTGCGTTATTCAGCTTGTTTGGTAAAAGTGGTCCCTCTGAAATGGAAATGCTTTCTCGACAGATTCAAGATTTCAGACGATCAATGGAACGCTATCTTGGTAGAGTTGTTGACAATCAGCAGCTCATTTATAAAGAAATTACTGACTTATATCGGTTTGTTGCTCATGATCTGAGAATGCCAATCAACTATAAGCTCGACTCCATGTTTAACACAATGTCGAAGTTCAACACTGAACACTGTTTACGCGACCTAGATCGAGAGCAACAGTCATTACGTGATGACATTATTAGTGTTGAATCTTTATCTCATTGGGCAACCCAAGAAGGGCGCAATGTCTTCGAGAAATCAAAGGCATTTGATTATGAAGGTAGGCTAGCTGACTGGATAACACATGGTGCTAAGCGGTCTACATTTGTAGGCATAGTAGATAATAATGCCACCGTTGAAAATTGGCTCATTGATATAGCCACTAAAATTAGCTATCAAAGCACTCACTTGCTCACACTACCGCTGGCAACACTTGCCAGTCACATTGATCCTGAATTTCCTGTAAATATAAAACTACACGACTTGGTTAATATTAATATGTATTCGTTGGCCTTAGAAAGCTATAATGAGTTATTACGATCTAAAAATCAGTACGAAGCTTATAATTATGAAACCTTATCAAAGGCAAGGTATCTCTTGAATAATTTCAATTTATTTACTGACTATCTAAAGCATGCTTCAACAGTCTATTTATTTCTGATTAAAACCTATCAGCAATGCTTTGCAGAAATTCATACTCTATTCCAAGAGCAATTCAAGCAGGACAAAGATAGGATATCCGAAGGCAAATCCGAAACGTTTTTAATAAAAGGCATTCTCGGATCACTACTTTCAAATGATATGCCCAATGGGCTTAAACTTAGAAATACTCTTAAAGTTATGGATGCCTGTCGTACTTTACTCTGTGCATATTGTTCATTCTCAGGAATTCCCGCCAATAGATTCTTGGCAGAAACACCCTATTCCTCAGCTGATATTTTAAATCATAATGTCGATTGGTCATCTCAACATAATGATGCATTGAAAACCGATAATAGGGTGTTATTTCGAACGGTAGCCGCAAAAACGGGTGAATCAGAATCAGTATTTCTGATCACTCGAAATAAGGATAGTGTCACGCTGAAGCAATATTGCAAAAATGACAATACTTGGCTCGACAAACCTGGCTTCAATATTACAAATTTGGTCAAAACTGATTATACGTTTTTAAGAGGTTGCTTTCTGGCAAAAAGACTGACACATAATACCAAAGACACTATTTACCTGGTTTATCAAGATGGTCCAAAACTCAAAATGTCTTATTATGATGTTGAGAATTTAGAGTGGCATCACAATATTGATGCTCCAGTGATATCGAATAGCTCACTTAATCATGAGCTCCATTCTACTACGATGAAAATGCTGAGCTTTAATAGCGTCGATCAAGGACATCTCTATTTTCTGATGTGCGACAAAGACTGTGTAAAACTGCAATCTTTTGATTTTTCATTACAACATTGGCAACAATTACCCGATGGGCCAGCCTGGTCAAATTCACCCGATTTTTATCGATCAGGGCAATACAAAACCTTTGATGTGTTACCTATAGAAAATCATTTTTCTCAGCATAAAATTGCGATAGTAATGAAATCAGGAAATACTATTCGACTAGCAACTTACGATACGGAGAAACACTGGAATGCAGATTACGCTGCGAATTCCGAGTTGACAACTCTGTTAACATGCAAACCGAAAGTAAAAGCAAAAAAGAAAAAGGCATTCCCGTTGAAAAATCTCGCTGTCCTCGCACAACAAAAATCCTTACCATACCCTGAGGTGACTGTACGTTACGCAGCAATATCAATAGCAAATAATGAATACATATCCTTTGTTCTCCGCACGGAAAATGGGGTCGTCATAATGGCATACCATCTCGACAAAAATAATTGGGAGAAATGGGACGATGCAACAGATAAAAATTATTCCGGCCCAGATTGGTCGAATACAGCAGGTTTTGGCACTGAGCAATGCTTCCACAGTATGCGAATAACAAATATCTGTTTGTCCGGACAATACCACCTTGTTTGCGGAATTCGTAAAGAGCAACTCTTTGAGTGTTACGCGTTTAATCCGGCAGCAAAAACATGGTTTCCGATGTTAGAGAAACCTCAGTGGAGCAACGTGCTTCTTAATCTCGCTGCCAATAATGCACTACAGAGTCATAATCTAGCGTCCATCACACTATTACCCGTTATTACAAATAATCAGCATGCTCAATTGGCAATAATAGCTAAAACACGATCTGGAATAGATTTTTGGCAGTGTCAATTGAAAACCCCTAACAATATTATGGCAACCAAAACAAGAGATTCTGGTTCATTAATAAAGTTAGGCGTATTTAGAGCACAATCAAGTCAGCTTATTCCAGAACAAGCAACATGCGATTCAAATACAGATGTCAAAACTAATGAATTGAATTAGGGGAAAGAATAGGGGTCAAGTCCTGGAACTAGCGATTACAACCTCAGAATGCGCAACACATCTACGTTTTCAAAACATTTATCGGTAATGCAGTTTTTTCGATAAGGTTTTTGATGACGAAGCTAGAGTGGACACTGGTGACACCGTTAATTTGTGTCAGTTTATTTAGCAAGAACTGCTGGTACTCAGCGAGATCTCTAACAACAATACGCAACATATAATCTGCCGACTGGCCAGCGATTAAATAGCATTGCAATACTTCCGGTGAAGCTTCCATTGTTTTTTCGAAATTAAGCATGGTTTTAGGATCATGACTGGATAAGCCAACTAAAATGACTATTGTTAAAATCAGACCGACTTTTTCAGGATTTACTATGGCTACGTATCTACTGATATAACCACTGGTTTCTAGGTTATTTACCCTGCGTAAACACGGTGAAGGAGATAATGAAACTTCGTCTGCTAATTCTTGATTAGTGATTTGGCTATTAGTTTGCAATATCTCAAGAATTTTTTTGTCAATTTTGTCCATGGCATAAAACTCCAACAAAATGAATTAATTTGGCATTATATTCTAATACTAGGCCAAATGGTAGCATATTAGCAATCAATTACTCCTGAGTCTTTGATACAATAAAACCGTACACCTTGGGAGACAACATTATGAAGTTATACAAATGCTACCATTCTTTGTTTAGTCCAACGCGTAGAACTAAAATTAATCCTAACTCATTTGGATGGATCAAGTTCCTTCCGACAGATGAGAAGCCCATCAGTTTATTTTCTAAAGGCTTTGTGGGCTGTGACGGTACTTTTGTCTATTGGATCGATCAACTAGGCGTACAAGGTGTCTTTGGTGCCCATTATAGATGGGGACACGAGCATCACTGTGATATTGTTGAAAAAAATCTAAAGCAAATTCGCTTTGACAACGGTCAACTGGAGATAAAAAAAGCGATATTAATCACTTTCAATGCCAATTTTAACCCACATTTCGGCCCACATGATGAAGAAACAAAAAAGCGTCATGACGATCACCGTGATAAATTGGTACGAGACCTGGAAGATATTGTTTTAAAATGTTTCAACCCTAAGGAGTTTCAACTGATTCCAGTGGCATACGAAGCACCACGCATTGGCAGGTGCTGGATTGGAGATGGCGAGGTCAAGTTCACGCTGGGCAGAAGTCAGTCAACCTGCAAGCTTGTTAGCGAATCAGGGAAACGAACGCTAGACTTTCACATATGAGTAAAAGTCATGGCAACCGACTTAGGATTACAATCGTTTGTCGTGATTTTCCTGTTGTAGTTGTAACTGAGCAATACCCTCTTCAACGTGCCTTAACACCACTGCAGGAGATAATGGGCTAAAACCGGTTTCTTCGTTATTCACACTGTTATGAGACGTGTTATTACGTAATTCTCTGCATGAAATGACAAAACTCCAGATTTGCTCACTCAAACCTTGCGTAGTGCGCAGATGCTTCGACAATTCCCCCAGTTCGACTATGCAGGCTTCCATATCTTTAATGAGGGTTTGCTTGCTGAAATTTTTATAGGTTGGGTCATTGTAGTTTCCGAGCACTTCTTGCAATTGTTGCAAATATTCCATAATGGTTTCTTGATAATTGATTGCAGCTGGGCAGCGGAAAAACCCCTGTGAGTAGTTACTAAATACCAACGGTGTTACTGGAGGACGTTTATTTTTCATAACACTATTCAATATCGCACCAATGTCCGCACACTCTAAATCTTTATAGAATTTTTTGATTTCATGCAGTTCTGGAAAGTAATGCGCTAAGATATTGCGAATCTTCCATGCGACTTGATCTTCTTTATCTGACAACTGCCGACACAAAGGATTGTCTTGCAAACGCAGATGTATAGCATTCAGCAAACGCTCTAGCGCAAGCTTTAAAACATTACACACAATCTTATAATTGCTATCTTTTTTGACGCGAATTTCTTTAGGAAGTGCACGCCACTCTGCATAGAAACAACGCATATTGATTAATTCTTCTTGTATAACAGCTTCATGCAGCCACTTTGGCCCTGCTAGTACTAAAGATGATTCCAGCGCGTCCAGGAGAGTTAAGGGCTGCTTACCTTGTCGTGTTGGAACGAGACTAAGTTGTTCTGGATTGATGTCCAATAACACTTCTAAATCAAAAACTTCTGCCCGAGGTGGGCGATTGAGGATGTCGAAATCACGCTCAGGCTGTTGACGAGTTTGTGGGCCACTCGATTGGTTCGGTGCTGGTGCAGATATTGGTCGACTGACAGCGGCTGCAACAACCACGTTTTTCTTTTTCTTTTTATGTTGCGCTTTTTTAACTTGAGCAGGAACGGCCATCACAGGGTTCACTGTCGCCCGCACTGGCACGGCAGGAACACTGCTAGAACTCGCAACGGACACTATTTTATTTGGTAGTAATCTCGCAACATCCGCTGAACGAGCTGTAAGCACCTTAAGATCAACAGCCAAGATTTTTTCATAGGAAATTACGCATTGATCACTGTCAGCATTATGTTCTATAAAGAGGTCTCTGCAGTGTTCATTGCAATATGCCTTCATTTCAGCATTTTTATAAGTGAAGACAATGCCCTCTGGCACAGATTGTAATTTACCTGTTTGACGTATGCAGTTGACCATTTCGATTGCTGTCCGCAGTTTTTGTTTTGCATCTACAGCCGCTGCTTGAATGGAAGAAAAATCATCTTGAGTCAATTGCATTAATGATTGCATTGAAATACTGAGCACACTATTCGGGGCAGATGTAATGACAACTCCAGGTATGGCAAGCACAGTGAAAACCGTAACAAACAACGGATCTATTATTGTAGCTTGAAACTCGTCTTTTGTTTCTGACCACACCGCACGATTTGGCAGCCAGCATTCTAGAGCATCCATAAATCCCAGTTTAGCGTTTTGTCGCTGCAGTTTAATCTTGAGCTGCTTATCACATTCAAGATGAAGCCTTTCCATTAAAGCTGGACTTCCCTCAAATATCAGTTCGTAGCTCATATCCACTTCGCAAGCCGATAACACTGCTTTATACAGTGCAGCATCTTGACCATCACAAACAACTGTAACATTGTCTGGTGTATAATGTATTTTGACTTTACCTATTTTCGTTATCAAATCTTTAAAGGCCTCAAGACTGCGAGATCTCGCTTCGATCTGCAGATAAAACGCCTCCAATGCATTCTCATTAAACTGAAGAAACTTATCGACTGAAAAATAATATTTATTACCCTGTTGTTTTACGTCCATTGCATTAAATATTGGCTCAATCAATGTAGCAGAGCTGAGTTTCATCGTCATGACCATGAACCCATTACGTATCTCAAGATCTTGATTCATGGGACAGAGTGAACGCAACTTTAAGAAAAACTGGCCGATATTTTCATAAACTTTTTGTTTTCTTTCAGTAATAAATTTTCTAAAGCTGACAATCATTTCGATCCGCTCACGCACTGGCATGCGGATAATATCTCGCATTGGGACTTCAAATTTATGTTCGTCTATTTTTTTGACGAAGGGTTTTTGTAGTAAAGCAGAAATTCCAGACTTATCAGGAACAGTCAAGACGAACTCTACACAACTGGTTGAGACAGTATGCATACTATCATAATTTGCATGATCTAAACACTCTGAGATCAATTGCAAGATATCAGTTAAATGGCTAAAAACACATTTATCGACCTCAAAAAGCTTTTTCAGTTTAAGAGCATTCGAACTACTGATCCAAATGGGTGTATGCTTGCCATGCTTATGCATCTCGATATCATGACTTTCAAGTAAAGATACCACACAAGATTTTACATCCGGTGGAAGATGCAAAACAAGGTAACGTTCATTGGTTACTGTTACCCATTCAGTCTCTATCATTCTTGTCGCACCATGCACTTTAGTTACGAAGGCATTAATAAAGGTTGCGGATAACACTTTTTCTTCAGGGCTTTCAACAGGCTGACGAACAGCTAAAGCTTTATTTTGAGAAGCTTGAACGCCACGTTGGTGTATAATATTTTCACACTCGATTATTTTCAGCTTCAGATTTTTTAGAAATTGATGACTGGAGAAAATCGCTATAGGTATCAAGTAGTCATTTTGTTCTCTTTCCGCTCCGAGAAATTCTAGCAGCGGCTCGGTGATGATGGCCTCTTCAGTAGAAAGCTCTAACCGCAGTAAGCCATTCTTAAGAAATGCACTTCTATTGAATAGCTTAGAAAATGCCTTACCGAATTCTCTTATTTTCGTGTGCAAATCATTCCAATTACTCACTTGTATATCAATACTATTAAGAATTTTTTTTCTTTGCTCTCGGTTCATAGCAAGAAGCTCATTTAATGCAACTTCGCAACATAAATCATCCAGTATGACTATAGCTTGGCTACATAGAGCCGATCTAATCATTGTCACACCTCCCGGCGCGATAAAACGATAGTGATTTATGAACTCGTCAGTAGCGATGCCTTCTTCGCAATAATACCCAGACTTTTTGCTAATTAAATCGCTTAAACTATTAATGATCGTAATGTAATCCTGCCAGCTTGAAGAGTCACTCTTAAGATGCGAAGCAAGCTGAGTGACGGCATCTTCTGTAAGAACAATACGTTGAGCAGATTGAATCTGAGCTTCATTAGTAGGCGTTATTCCGTAGAATTTAAGAAAGCTGATCAACAATTCAAGGGATCGATCAGGCACTATAGGAATTTCAAGCAATGTCACATTGTCGGACTTAACCCAGCGACATTTTGTTGACTTGGTTGGCAACATCGCTTTTTTGAGCAGAGTGAGCATTGCTTGATGGCTAGTGTTAGGATCGATAGCAATATTTTGATCTATTATTCGCTTCATCTAGTGCCCCTTATTAATCTAAAATTATCTTATTCTGTATCATACCATGATAAGGTCATACGATCAATCCGACGAAAACTCTGATAAATAAAGCGTTCGCAACACACGATTAAATTCTGGCAAGCCTTCATCAGATGTTAAATTGGCTTTGTCGCGCTCTATTTTTTCTCTTGCCTCACCGTAGTTCAACCAATTAATACTAGCCACATAGGCCTGTGCTTGATCCAAAACTTTACAGTAAATTCGAAAGTCATTATCTCTTGATGCTAATCGTAGGCCATTTAAATAGTTATCACGATGCACAGTCGGAATAATAATTTTATAGAGACCTGCCTTCACTAATTCAGCATTCATCATAATTCTCGACAACCGGCCATTGCCGTCATCGAATGGATGGACTTCACTGATCAGTAAATGCATAAATAATGCTTTTTCATAGCCATCGCTCAACAGTTGATAGTAGTCAAATCCTTGCGTGAGGGTGCCGATGACTTCTGTTGGAGAAACAAAAAACGTATTACCTGCCTTATTGGGTTTCTCTTTAAAATACCCTGGTCGCTTATCCGGACGTTCACGCATCAGATAGGCATGCCGATTTTGCAGAATCTCTATCAGTTCCGCGGGATTTTGTGGCGTGAGATTCATTTCCGAAAAATCATTGCTTAATGTGAAATTTGCTAGAATGTCGTGGCTATCGGCATGTCGCTGGTAAATTTCTTTTCCTTGAAAGACGATGTCTTCTGCCTCATCGATGATGAACTCTGTGCCTTCGATAAAGTTTGAGAAATATGACTCAAAAAATGAGATATTTTTGAAAGTGGTTTTACTGTACTCATAATGGCGAGATTTAAATTTACATTTTTTAATATAGAGCATTAACTTTTCAAATAATGTAATACGAGAACTATCAAAAGGCTCATTTTTTACCATCGCTTTTGCGTAACGAGACTGCAAAATATTATTTTCTGGATGTGTAACAAGTAATGCGCTAATAATATCATTCAGCTTTTTGTACTCATAAGCATATCCAAGATCAGTTGCTATAGTTTTTGCCAAATCACGATAACCATTTAATGTCCTTTCGTTTGTACGAGAAAGTTCTTTTGCTAAAAATGTCTCAACACCCTCTGATCCAATGGTTTTTACCGTTTTTAATACCCCTTTAACAGGCATTAAGTTTTCTAACAATGTTCGAACAATATTGCCACGAGCTAAATAGGGCAACAATTGCTCAGTATAATCAATATTATTTCCTTTGATCACTTTAATTGTTAATCCAGGGAGGGTGATGGTTTTTGCATACGAACTGGTAACGAAAACAATTCCACTCCCTTTGTAGCGAATCGGTTTTAACTCTATTGCGGTACGAAAACTTAAAATGCCATCTGAAATAATATACGCTACGATATCCATCCAATGACTTAGGACTATAGCTTCGATAGAATCCTGTAAATTGTCCGAGTAAATGCCCTTATATAATCGGCGTAACTTGCCCTGCCGGTATAGTGCTGACAGACGTTTTGCCTCATTTGGCCCTTTAGCGAGTAACAATCTGCCCATTTAGACGAACTCCAGAATAACATAAAGCCAATTATACACGAACTTCGGAATAAAATCTACCTAAAATACGAATTCCAGAATAAAATAAACATAAAATACGAACTCCAGAATAAAATAAAGACGCCCTGAATCAACCCCTTAAACATGGATATACTTACTTTCGCTTTTAACCCATCTGGCAATCAATGCTGCAACTAGTGAGGGATGATGGCGTAGCATTTCTTGGGCTAGCTCTTGTACTTGCGGTAATAAATGAGCGTCTGTAATTAAGTCGGCGATTTTTAGTTGTAATAAACCGGTTTGGCGTGTGCCTAGAACTTCTCCAGGGCCGCGTAGTTCTAAATCTTTTTGAGCGATGATAAAACCATCTGCGGTTTCGCGTAAGGTGGATAATCGATGTTGCGCTGTTTGCGATAGTGGAGATTGATAAAGCAGCACACAAAAACTGGCTGCGGTATCACGACCGACGCGACCACGCAATTGATGCAGTTGCGCTAAACCCAAGCGCTCGGGATTTTCTATAATCATCAAACTCGCATTGGGGACATCAACACCGACTTCAATTACGGTGGTGGCAACTAATAAAGAATATTCACCTGCTTTAAATAATGCCATTACGGCTTCTTTTTCAGCAGATTTCATCCGACCGTGCACCAAACCAATGCGCAAGTTTTTTAATTCTTCGCGCAATTGCGCGGCCACTTCTTCTGCTGCTTGGCATTCCAGTACTTCAGATTCTTCGATTAATGTGCACACCCAATAGGCTTGCTTACCTGCTGCACATACTGCTGACACACGCGCAACTATTTCATCGCGGCGATTATTTGGAATCATCACTGTCGTTACTGGAGTGCGTCCTGGTGGTAATTCATCGATAATAGAAACATCTAAATCTGCATACGCCATCATTGCTAACGTGCGTGGAATCGGTGTTGCGGTCATCACTAATTGATGCGGACTGGCACCTGCAATCATACCTTTGTCTCGCAAACTCAAACGCTGTTGGACTCCGAAACGATGTTGCTCATCGATAACCGCCAATGCCAAACGAAAATATTGCACTTCCGGTTGAAATAATGCGTGTGTGCCCACTACAATTTGCGCTGAACCATCTGCCACGGCTTGTAACATTTCACGTCGCATGCCTATTTTTTGTGATCCTGATAACCAGGCAATCGTCACACCTAATGGTGCTAACCATGCCGTTAAATTACGATAATGTTGTTCTGCGAGCAATTCCGTTGGTGCCATAAATGCAGCTTGATAACCAGCAGCAACAACTTGAATTAACGCAATTGCTGCTACTACAGTTTTACCTGAGCCTACATCGCCTTGCACCAAACGCAACATCGGTTGTGATTTTTGTAAATCCGCAGCAATTTCTGTGACGACACGTTGTTGCGCTCCCGTAAGCTGGTAAGGCAATTGCTGATAAAATGTTTCCAGCAATACACTTTCTGTTGGCAATTGCGGCGCTTGATCTTGCTGAATTTCGCGTTTAATAGCATGCAAACTTAATTGATGCGCAAGTAATTCTTCTATCACCAATCGTTGTCTCGCAGGATAATTAGCTTCACTTAACTCTGCTTGATTCACCGACGCTGACGGTGCATGGAGCAGTTGCAGAGATTCTCGCAACGTGGGCAAATTCCAATTCTTAATCATTGCTAGCGGCAAATAATCGGGTAATAAATTATCATCACTTAACGCGGTTAACGCTTGCGCCATTAATTTACGCATCACCGATTGCGATAATCCTTCTGTTGCAGGATAAACGGGTGATAACGCCGTTTCTGTTTCTACCGATGTATTCGGTAACACGGGTTGATATTCTGGATGTACCATACCACGTTTATTTCCCACCCAACGAATTTCACCAAAGCAACGCAAACGCAATCCAGCCACTTGCAAACTACGTTGTTGAAATTGATTGAAATGAAAAAACCGCAACTCGATGACGCCACTGTCATCCGCTAATTGCACTAATAAACTGCGCCGCGCACCGAATTGCACTTGCACACCTACAACCTCACCTTCAATTAACGAAGCTTGATTAAGAGGTGCGCGCATAATGGGATACACACGTGTGCGATCTTCATAGCGCAATGGCAAATGAAATAATAAATCTTGAATGGTGTGAATGCCTAAATTTCTCAAGCGTTCTGCAACAACGGCCCCCACACCTTTGAGACTGGTGCACGGATCTGTCACACATAACGCCACGGACGTCACGCTAAAGACATAATCGCATCGACTTCGACGGCCACATCCTTGGGCAATGCCACTACTTGCACCACAGCACGTGCAGGAAAGGGCTCCGTAAAAAATTCCTTCATCACGTCGTTTAGACTGGCGAAGTCAGCGAAATCTATGAGATATACCGTGAGTTTCACGATCTGATCGAGATCACCACCAGCGGCACGCGCCACGGCTTGCAGATTGTGAAAAATTTGACGAATGACAACTTTAATATCATCGCTGACCACCAACTCACCGTTGGGCAGTAATGGGATTTGTCCGGATAAAAACACCAAACTCCCAGCTTGAATAGCCTGGGAGTAGGTGCCAATTGCAGCCGGAGCTGCACGCGTTTCTATCGCTGTTTTCATATTAATCTATAACTCAATTCCAATATGCCATTTGCATGACGTTCGCATGTTCATAGGTCAGAGGCTGAAAGAACTGCGGTGTTTTATAATAATAGACATAACTGCTGCCTGTTGAATAACCATCGAGCGCGTTATCGGCAGTCACGGCGACTTCTGAAAAGCCGGAGGTTTCTACCCAAGCATCCCGTGTGCGCAAAAATTTCGCATCGATCTGTGCATCAACCAAACCACGGATATGCAAGGTATCCACTCGACCCGCTAATCGAATTAACCCTGGGCCTTCGCTGGTAATATCCAGATTGTTCGTATTTACGGTGCCAATATTAATAAAACCTGAACCATACTGTTCGATGTTATAGGGATTTAACGCGCCGTTTAACATTATCGTGCCAGAAGTATAGGATTTAACTGCCATTCTAGCGGTGCGATAGCACGGTGCATAAATTGAACTCTGCTCGTATAATCGCACTGATTCAATGCAATTAGCATTGATGATGACTTGCAAAGGACGTGTAGTGACTTGGCACGCCTTAGTATTAGGGTCTGGATCGCTGTAGGTTTTGCACGGCCGCTTGGTGAGATCGCAAAGGTACAATGTGCCATTTTTTACACGACAGCCGATTAAACGACGACCACAACAATCACGACTCAAAACTTCAATGCATGGACGGGTAGCGTTATTCAACACGATATTGATATCACTTCCCGCTACGATATGACGAAATGGTGCAACGTGAGTGATCTGACTAGGTTGATGTGCAAAATGCTTTTTAGGATGATGCATGACATACTTGGGTGATTCTAACGACAAGACCTGGCTTCGGTGGCCACGCTTGATAGGGTAATAATGGCTCCCCGCATTTACCCACCCTTTGTGTTGGTTAGCGTGTCCTCGCATATGTGGGGGCAAAGGTTCTTCGTACTGTCTTACCACTCTATGATGCTGACGAGTATGCACAGGCTGATATTCTTTGTACTCTCTTACCACTCTGTGATGCCGACGAGCATGCACAGGCTGATATTCTTTGTACTCTCTTACCATTTTGTGGTGCCCACGAGCATGTGTAGACACGGGTTCACCGTACTGATTTACGACTCTGTGATGCACACGAGCATGTATAGGCTCATATTCTTCCTGCTCTCTTACTACATTGTAATGCTCACGAATATATGCAGGTTCCCGTTCTTCGTAATGTCTTTTCGCTTTTTGACGCTCACTATCATAAACAGGCTCCCCTTCTTCGTACTCTCTTACCACTTTGTGACGCTCACGAGTATGTGACGACTTTGTAACTTCCACGATAGGATCTTCATCTCCAAAATAACTTGGAGCGGAACCATAATTGTTCATCGCCAGAGGTTCGCTCGTCGCAGGTTTGCTCGTTGCCGGAGGTTCGCTGCTGATTTGTTTCTGCGGGCCTTGCGAAAAATTTGAGTAACCATCGCTGGGTTGAGAAACAGTAGGCAGAGCAAAGCTACTTGGTAACTGCGCCTGACATTTTTTACAACCTCCAGGGGGCGATGGAATGAGCACATCCGCATAAGCGGCATTCGCCAAAGACAAAGTGGCCAATACGCCAATAAACATGAATGACAATGGCTTCCTGCGCATAATGAATTTCCCAGTTAATCGGTATGGGCGGATGGTAACATGAACCACCAGAAAAGCAAATCCACTAAGTTGACTTATAGAGAGATTCCAACGAGAATTGCCTCAGTTCTCAACTCACAAGGAATTGTACATGAAGCACTCCAAAGCTCTGTTAACCCTCAGCATTCTCAGCGTGCTATTACTCATCAGTGGTTGTGCGTGCATCCGATGCCCCTGGATTCCCCATGCCAATCCTAAAACGCATAAAACTAACAACCATTTCCATCGCTCACCTGTGGTACAAAATCCAGCGCGTTTTCCGGCCAACGAACCTACCAGTGTCATGGCAGGACGCCCTCGCCCTACAAATGGCCGACTACCAGCCGAAGTTAAGTTTTGACTTGCAAAGGAGGGGGCAACCCCTCCTTGCGATTTAATAGCAATGACTTAATTTTGTGGATAGCAGGCTGTTCCAGGAAAAGAAATAATGGAACTGCAAGCAAGTAAGTGATCAGAATTAATATCAGTCCGTATTGGAAATACATTTCTGCGGTAATGGTGCTATGGGTTGCAAAATAAATAGCATATCCAATGATAAACACGATGGGATGGATCATATAGGTACCATAAGACAGCCGACCTAATGGCCGTAACACCACCGATTTTAAAATGCCTACAATGCCTTTAACCACAATCCCTCGCGGAAACTGGGCCAATAATAGCAACGGACACATTACCAATGCAAAAGTAAAGTGCTGAATTAGCATCGTCCAATATGTACTTGTCTGCCAAACTGGGTGATGCAGATCAAAAAACCAAATTGGGTCATTCACCAGCAAAAATAAAACCACAGCTAATAACATTAACACACAGAAATTGATCAGAAGTTTGGATGTGTTAAGTATGCGACTGCGCAGTTGATCTTGGTGATAAACCACTAAATAGGCAGAAATTATTCCCGATAAAATTGCCGGTATGCGCACATAAAGTTTATCAAAGCCCATATTAAAAAACTTCCAAGCCTCGGGTTGATTGATAATATAAACATTTTTTGTCAGGTGATAAAAATCCTGCGTGGATATTAAAATCGGTATGATGATTATCGGCAGCAAACAAAAACTGAATGCCAACACATAGCTCGTTTTTTTGCCTATAAAACGCTTCGCAAGTAACCACATGAAAACAGCAAACAGCACGTAAAATTGAAAATCCACCGCCACCGACCAAGTCCACGGCATGAATTGATGCTGCACTGGCAGCATATTATTGATTTGCAAAATATTAGTCCACACATAACTAAAATTTTCCATTAGCATAATGCCGCACACAACAATCACGAAAAAATACACTGGCAACACGCGCGCACAACGCCGCACCATAAATCTGTAGAAATCAAGAGTGCCTGTGGCTTTATACCGATTGATTAACGAATAACTGATCACAAACCCACTGATGATAAAAAATACATCTAATAAGACACTGGTAGAAGAAGCCAGTTTGAAAAACGGATGATTCAGCATTTGTGAATATTGAGCTGGCTCGAAAAACAGTACACCAAATACCGCAAGATGGTGCAACATAACCCGCAGTGCAGTGAAAGCGCGAAGTCCTTCGATATGCCCAAAGTAATGTGCTTCTTGCCGATATAATTTATTGAGATGTTCCAGTTGCGCCACAATCAGCCCTCTGATGTATGACTATATTTTCACATGAAATCTTGGGCCTGTCAATCCAAATTCGCTACATTTTAGTAAGGATTAGATAAGATGGAAGACGTCTCGGCTTAAGACTAAGATGATTTCAACTGAAATCAAGGTAATAATAATCCACTCTAAAAGTGCAGAGTGCTGATTATTTAATTCGGCGGCGAGCATATCAAAAAGTTCATGCATCACAGCCAAGCGTTGATTCAAGTTTTTGACACGATCATGGATGTCTAAATGTAATCGCGTCATTTCATAGATGGGCTCAAGTTCTGCGTGGCTCCAAAAATATCTGGGCTTGTACAACATTTCCATGTGCAGATTGATGGCATTACGATCTAATAAAATTTGTCCCATCAGGTGACGAATGTCTTTACGAGATAAATTGATTTTGCCTTTTTTAGCCAAAGTTAGCGGGATATCACGCGTCATTAACGTGGTTTGCTGAATCGCCATTTCAAAACCCGTTAATTTTACCGATTGGGCTAATGCAAACGATGCCGCTAATTTTGTGATGACTTCTTCATCTGGTAAATAAATAACTTCGTTGACAACACGTGGCTCACTACCATATTCAAATTGATGTACGTCACGGGCTGTTGCACCTAATTGCTCATCTTTAAATTCGCGCATTAAGGCAACAATGGCCATTTCGTCAGCGCGATCGAGTTCCCAACAGACCACTGCACCATAGCCGAAATAGAAAATTTCGCCGTGGTGACTGGTTTGCAAAACATCGCCGAATCGGGTGACTTCACCTTGCATTGCTAGGTGCTTCTCTAACAATTCCATGTTAAAGGTATAATTTGAAGCTAAGGCTAAACATCTCATAGTAATAGTGTATGGTTCATTTCGATGCTTGTCAAATTAAGATTCGCGGGTAATAATAACGCCATAGAGAACCATGAATTATTTACGTACATTTAATTTTATTAATCTAAAAAACGAGGATAATTATGGAAAAAAAGGAAGAAAAGGTTCGAGGCGGTTTAGTAGTAATTGGAATGCCAGAATCCGAACCGCATACATTAGTACAACGTTACACAACGGGCGAATATCTTCCTAAAGAAATCCCTATGCATGGTCTAAATCATTACATTAAAAAAATTGAAGATGACACCCTGGATATTTATTTCAGTAAGTCTCTCGCCATTAGCTTAGCGAGAGAACACTTCAAATTTGCGAATATAGCAATGATTGTTTTAACTTGTACAGAAAGCTTAGCTGACTGCCAGGAATTTCTTCAAGATCAAATTAAATCCGCGCCCACAGAAAATTATGCTTTTATAATCGTCATTGCGCAGAGTGAATGCATCGGCACACCTCTGTGCAAACTCAACAATAGTGATGCCAAAGCTCTATTCGATACCAGTGAAAATATTGAAGCGTTATTTTGGTGCTCTGCTATGACCGGGAATAACATTGATGAGGCATTTTCTCATGCTCTTTTAAATAAAAAACTCATCGAATCGCCTTTTTTCAACGAAGCCTTCGAAAAATCTAAAACACATCTACAGCAATATAAAGGCTTTAAATTAAACGCTGAGCAAATTGGACCGGTCAGATTTTTTCATTCACGCTGCAACACAACAAAACATCTTTTTGAAATTATTAATCAGTATCAACGCGCAGAAATCACCAAAAAATCCGCTAAACAATTAGCACGTATCGTTTTTGATCATTATACCATCATTCACAAAATTCGCTCTGATCTTTCATTATGTCTAGAACGGATGTTAGTGGCGTTATTTGGTCATATCAGAAACCATAATTTAGACGAAGTTTATCAACTCAATTTAAACCGTAGACCTTCCATACTTATCCCCTCAAAATCTGATGACATTGTGTATATCTGGTTACTGAATCTGTGTGAAAATTACGAACTGCCTGCGGCAAATCCTGTCGCAATTGAAATTTTGGAATATGTACAATCATTAGAAACCACGATGCAATACAAATGGGCCAGCACAGCTAAGCAACTCAGCATAGAGCATCTTATTAAATTCGCTTGCCACTTTATAGACCAACTCTACAAAGATCATTTTAACGGCTTAGAAAATAATCTCGCGCAACTACGTAAAGCATACGAAATGTGGGCTGAAAAATTCCCTCACATCGACACCTCAAAAATTGCAACTATTCTGAAAATCGCCCACATTAGACTCACTAATCCAGACGATGATCCAGATGATGAAATGCTAGTGTATAATTATTAGTTAACGCTATTCTAAATCTGAATAGATACTAGTGATCTCTCGATAGTTCAATAACTGAATATCCGAAACGGTTTGTTTGATATCACTAGAATAAATTAAGTAACTTTGTTCAACAGGATACTGTCGCGCCAGCGAAAGTAGTTCAGCACTCATGGTTCGAGCATATATGATAAAATCCTTGCAATTCCGCAGTACGATTGCATTATTGCACAGTTTTGGTATTTGTCAAGCAGGTATAGCGCACGCTGGGTTCTAACGAGGGGCCGGCAACAACAACTGTACAGGGGAAACCTCCTGGGTTGATGGAGCTGATCTACTGACTTACTACCGTGTTATAGAAAATTCATCAAGGCGTCCGTTGTTTGCTTGGGATTTTCTTCGAGCACCCAATGACCTGTGTTTCGCAGAACAATTTCTTTTGCGTCAGTTGCAACACGTTTCATTTGCTGTCCGAGAAGAGCTCCATTTGCTTTTTCTCCACCTATAGCTAATACGGGCATCGTAAGCTTGATTTGAGAAAGTGTTGCAAAATCTTTGGCAGTTTGCGGGAATGAAACAAAATAGGCCCAACCTGCGCGCATTCGACCGGGACGTGCATAAGCAGCAGTATAAGCAGTTCGATCAGCGTTTGGTATGGAATGTGTTTTATCAGCAGCGAAATTATTCCAAAAATGTTCGAAGTATATTCGCTCACGTCCGCTTACTAGCGCTTCGGGTGTTTGGCCATTAAATCGAAAATGCCAAATGTTTGGACTGTTATAAACATCCTCCCATCCGGAAACCCCGGGCAGAAAAGCATCCATCACAACCAACTTTTCGGTTTCTGCAGGAAACTGCGCAGCATATGCATAAGCAATCATCAATCCAATATCATGACCAACGATTCTGACTTTTTCGACTCCCAACGATTTAACCAATGCATGAACTCGAATTGCAGCGGTCTTCATATCCAAACCGTCTTTTGGAATGCTTGAGTCACCGATGCCAGGTAGGTCGGGAGCAATCACTCTGAATTTCTTGGCAAGCTGTGGGATGATCGGTTTCCACATACGTGAAGTTTGCGTATAACCGTGCAGCAGAATAACTACCGGACCATGTCCCGCTTCTAAATAATACAACTTGAATTCATCAACCTGGGCAGTGTGAGAATTGATATCAGCAACACTACTGGTAGTAGCATAAATGACTCCGGATAAGAAAGTGAATATAAGAGACACTGCAATTCGCATGATGAAATCAAAAAAAATCCCTTTCTTTATCATAACATCCCTCTTATGTGCAATAAAACGTTCCCACACTGTATAACCTACAATAAATCAAGTCAATCTCCATTTTCTTCCATCTATACAAAGTGAGTAGACCGGTTCCTTCAACCCAGAAGGTCTCCCCTGTACAGTTGTTGTTGCCGGCCCCTCTTGAGAACCCAGCGTGCACTATTAACGCACTAGGCTCACGACAATATCTTTCGCTTAGTTTATGAGTTAAAACAATCGGTGCTTAACACTCACCGCCGGAAGTGGCATACGTTTTACCAGTAGCTCGAACTCACTCCAAGCGAAAGTAGTTCAGCACTCATGGTTCGGGTATACATGATAAAATCCTTGCAATTCCGCAGTACGATTGCATTATTGCACGATTTTTGCATTTATCAAGCAGGTGACGACCAATATTTGTTTGAAATGCCCGCTTTGGTTGCTGACTGCGCGGGTTTCCCGCGCTCCCTTCTATAGTCCGTAGCTTTCTTCTTCCGCAGGCGGATTGATGCTTACCATCTCAATGCTGTTTTTAGCGCCAGCCATTAAGCCTGTTTTTTCTCCTGGCTGAGCAGTGGGGGTTCTTCGAAATAATCTGTTGAGATATATTGGTTTGGCTCCTTCTTGACTGGGGGATGCGGTTTTCTTTGGGGCATTTTTTGTTACTAGCTCGGTTAAAGATTTTATATCCGAAGCTGAAAGGCTGGTACCCTCTAATTTGATTTGGCAGAAGGATTTGTTCTGTTTAAATGCTGCTAGTAGTGCTGGCATACACGCAGGAGTAATCAGTTTATTATTGGAAACTGACAATGCTTTCAATGTGGTATTCTTGGCTAAGCAGTTGGCGAAAGCAATCATTGCAGCATTATCTAAATTATTACATTCTAAGTTTAAGCTGACTAATTTGGTATTTCTGGCAAGTATTTCAAAAAGTGCGATGGCACCTCTGCTACTGATATTGTTTGCGCTGAGTCGGATGTGCAAAATATCTTCATTGAGCAATTGAGAAAATACTTTGACTTCTTCATCATCTTCAAATTGTCCGCTCACTGTTACCAGTCTAATGGGTAATTCAAGATCTTCGAAAGTGTCATGGATTAATGCTAAGTGTTTATGACTAAATCGAGCGGTTGCTTTGAAATCTTCAACCTGATCGTTGAGGGTTTGTAAATTAGTTCTGAGTTTTTCCAGCAGAGAAAATAAATCAATGGCTTCATCATCTGTCGAATTATATTTTTCTATGCGTTGCTCAATGGATCTAATTTTTTCTTGCAGTGCCTCAAGGGCGGCTTTGTTGAAGGGTCTAATATAGACATTGCGGTGGAACCACCCGGGCTGGGGTTTGCCGACGGCACAGGTTGGAGATTGAAAAGAATTGCCTTTTACATACCATTTGCCGTCAATAACATGGCCAGCTTGAATTTTTCCTGCCAGATTAAATTTAAGGCGATAGTCTTGGTTATTGCTCGAGTGTTTTACCGTGGAGGGTGGGACCTCCTGGAGTTTGGCTTCATTCATGCGAAAAGCTCCTCTGTTCTTGTATTAAAATGCCTAAGCGCCTCTTGCGAGGGTCAGTCCGGATGACAGTATAGCAAGCTGATCTTCAATATGATACTCGTAGTAAGCGATAGACTTTCATTTCTTTGAGGTATATTTGAAGAGATTTCAATTTCAAAACCGGGAAAATGAAACGCTAAGGGTATATTACTTACGTGCCAAACAATTTGGCACGTAAGTGCATTTTCATAACGCTGGTCTTTTAATCACTTGTTTTATTGATTGCTTGCACTAGCTTTTGTGCAGCGTCATGTGCGGCAATGTTTAATGCGGCTCTCATCAGATTTGGATTTTTTGATAATCTGTCTGGATCATATGTTGGAAGGTCGCTCGTCAGTAACGATTGGAGAGTATAATCTTGCCAAATGACAACGCCGTTAAGATCATATAATTCCGCTTGCAAATTGATCATGGGTTTAACGACAGAAGAATATCCATTTGGAATACTGAAACCATACAATTTCACATGGATTTTCATTACAGCATCTGCACGCCCCTTTTGTGCAGGCTTAAATCGTGAATTACGTTTTAATTCATTCTCAACAGATTTGGCTACCATTTCGGGGATCTCTTTTTTAATGCTGTTCAGTGCTTGAAATTTATTCTTTTTAGCAATGTCACTTGAGATCGCTGAACCCAAAGCACCAAAACAAACCGTCGCAACTGGATTAGGAGCGTTGATGTACATTTCTTCAGGCATCTGAATGACTCTGTCAACTTTAATGGTGTGAATTTTTGCAGATTGCTCGGCAGTCATTTGTTGCACAGCACAGCCGGCGTTCATAACTATAATAAAAATGGTAAACAGAATCTTTTTCATTTGGTCTCCATGTAAAATTTAGAAGAATTTATCTTTAAAACTCTTTTATACAATTCACTTTTCAAAGTCAACATATTCTTAGTTTTCTTGCAAAACGTTCCTATTGCAGGCCAATCAGATAAAACGGCAAGGATACGTTGTACGCTCATTTAACCTTAAATATTAATTGTGCGCGTCAACTAAATCGGTCATGGTTACAATTGCTCATTCACAGCCATGAGGAAAGTGGCATATTGGTGTTTCACTTGAATTTTCACGATAGTAGACTATAATGAAATCATATGCATTTCAATCTAGGGATCAGATTTAATGTTGTCATTTTTGAATAAATTTAACCATCTTATTATCTGCATACTTATCGTTATGCTAGCGGTGACAATTTCTTTAGCGACAGTTGAATTAGGATGGTTAATTATCGTAGATATTATTAGACCACCCATAGTCCTGCTGGAAATTCACGAGTTACTTAATATTTTCGGCCTGATTTTACTTGTTGTGCTTGGTCTGGAGCTACTGACGACCCTGAAAGCTTACCTGATTGAAAAGAAAATTCATTTTGATCTCGTTTTTATTGTTGCCCTTATTGCTGTTGGTCGTAAAATTATTGTTCTTGATATTGACAAAATTTCCAGCCTCACTCTTATCGGCATTGCGTCGATCGTCATTGCCTTATCCGCGGGATATTTCCTTGTTAAACGATCTTCTTCCGATAGACAATTAAGTAATACCGAACAATAAATATAGACATATAATACAGCGGGCGCTACTAACAGAACATTTAGCGCAAAGCATTTAACAAATCAGTTTGCAAATCGGCGATGTCTTCGATGCCTACTGAAAGTCGGATCAAGCTGTCGGTGATGCCGAGTTGTTCACGTATTGGTTTAGGGATCGAGGCGTGTGTCATTATGGCTGGGTGCTCGATTAAGCTTTCTACTCCGCCTAGGCTTTCTGCCAAAGTAAAAACGCGGCAGCGTTCTAGGAATTTTTTTGCACCTTGTAAATCAGTGTCTAATTGCATTGAAATCATGCCGCCGAAACCTTGCATTTGTCGCTGGGCTAAATCGTGTTGTGGGTGGGATGTTAAACCGGGATAAAACACTTTGGCGACTTGAGGCTGAACTGCTAACCAATTCGCTAATTGCTGCGCATTTTCGCAATGGCGTTGCATTCTGATGTTTAAGGTTTTTATGCCTCGTAATGCGAGATAACTGTCTTGCGGACCGGCGATGGCGCCTATGGCATTTTGTAAATATTTTAATCGTTGGTGCAAGTCATCGTTGTGTGATACTACTGCTACACCGCCTATGACGTCTGAATGGCCGTTGATATATTTACTGGCGGAGTGCACTACGATATCACAACCTAATTCTAATGGGCGCTGCAAAATAGGCGTTGCGAAAGTGTTATCGACTACCGTTAAACAATTATTTTCTTTTGCGAGTTTTACACACGCTGCGATATCGATGAGTTTTAACATAGGATTTGTAGGTGTTTCTAGCCACAGCATTTTGGTGTTTTCTTGCATTGCAGCTCTGACTTTATTGAGATCGGTCATGTCGACAAAACTAAATTGCAAACCACTGGAACGCTCGCGCACATTGTGAAATAAACGATAAGTGCCACCATAAACATCATCGCTAGCGATAATGTGTGAACCATGATCTAACAACTCTAACACCGTTGCAATTGCAGCCATGCCTGATGCAAAAGCAAAACCTGCGGCTCCTGATTCTAAATCTGCCATCGCACGCTCATACGCAAATCGTGTGGGATTTTGGCTGCGCGAATATTCAAATCCGCTGTGCTCACCCGGGCTGCGTTGTGCGTAAGTTGATGACAACACTACGGGGGGCATCACTGCACCGGTTACGGGATCCGGTTGCTGACCACCGTGGATGACGCGAGTGCCTAATTGCCATTCAGGATTGTTGCCGCTCATTGTTGTTCCTCCAAAAATCCTTCTACACGCATCCAATTATCATCAGCAAATTTGGTTAAATAATTGCGGATGCTATCCGGTAAAATTACTAAACATTTTTGACCTGCAGTTAACGATTTTGCAGCGTTTAATGCCGCCCATGTTGCTGCGCCACTTGAACCGCCAATTAATAATCCTTCTTCACGAATTAATCGCCTTGCCATTAAAAATGATTCGCGATCTTGGGTTTTGATATACTGATCTACGAGTGAATTATCTAAGACATCAGGAAAAAAATCATAACCGATGCCTTCCACTTTATAGGAATGCACTTCAGTGCCGCCGCCTAAAATTGAGCCATAAGGATCGACACCCACGATTTGTATTTTCGGATTAAATTCTTTTAAGCGCTTGGCTACACCAGTGATGGTACCACCTGTGCCCACACCCATCACTACCATCGCTAAATCATCACCCATATCATCGATGATTTCTTGTGCGGTAAAATGATAATGTGCCCCTGGATTAGCACTATTGCTGTATTGATCTAAAATATGCGCACGCGGTAATTCTTGTTGTAAACGTTTAGCGAGTGAAATGTGACTGTCTGGAGCATCCCATGCAGCTTCGGTGGGTGTGCGATAAATTTTGGCACCTAAGGCTTCCAACACCACTTGCTTTTCGTGACTCATTTTTTCTGGCATGGTGATCACCAGATTATAACCCTTCACTGCTGCTGCGAGAGCGAGACCAATGCCTGTGTTGCCGGAGGTGGGTTCGATTAACGTATCGCCCGGTTTAATTAGCCCTGCAGCTTCTGCTTGCTCAACCATGTAATAGCCGATGCGATCTTTAATTGACCCACCTGGATTTAAAAATTCACATTTACCATACAACTCACACGCTAAAGGTGCACCGATTTTTTGCATGTGCACAATGGGTGTGTTACCAATTGCGTGTAAAATATTTTCTAACAACATTGTAACATCCTTGTGTATTCATATTACTTAAACGGATTGGGTGACACATCATCTTCCTCGTCACCCGATTGCACAGCTACTGGTATGGGCAATTCACCAACACGACTTTGCACATCGTCTTCAGAACTGTTCATAACGACTAACCTATTGTTTTTCCCTAATACGGGAGCAACAGGAGCATCAGAACTTCCAAAAAGATCATACCAACCTTGAGGTTGAACTCTAGGTGCGCGTCGTTCAATCGGCTTTTCATCCCTAACTAGCGGTACATTATTATCATTCTGACCATAATTAGCAGGACTAACAGCAGGTTCCAAGACATGTGGCGTTTCTACCAGCAATCTAAAATAACATTCACCTAAATAAGCAGTGGGTGTAGGCCCAACTTCTTCCATCCCACCATTATTCTGTTGCACCGCTTCTGTACTGCGATAAGCGAGTGCAATGCGTGCTGCAGGATCTGTAAATTCCTGAAATTCAAGATGATCTCGAACATTCACCATTTCTTTGCTGAAGAGTTTTACAAAAGTTTGTTCATCAAATTCAGGTGTATCTCGCCAAAGTTCCTCTTTGATTTCAGTGACGAATATCATCAGTTGTTCGCTTTCTCTATGATGTAAATAACCAATTAAGCCATACAGTAAAATGGCCATATCACAGATTTTTTTAAGCGGTGAAGTCAGCTCTTCGGCATTAATTTTATCGACTTCGGCTTCTATTATCGCAATAGCTTTGGAGTGAGTGCGCAGCTGTCCTGCAACATCTGAAATTTTATATTTTACAAATTCTAAAACTTTTTTACTGGTTTCTTTCGGATCTTGCTTAAATTGTTCGAAGGTTTCTTTTGGGCTATCTAATTTGACTTCTTGCAAATCTTTAAGAACTTCAGGTTTGCGTGCGTCACGGTAGGCATTAAATTTAATTTTTATAAAGTTGGCGAAATCATCTGGGGTGTAAAACATATTATTCTCCATGCTGTAAAGCCGTTGATTTTACTGGAATTTCAGAGGATTAACAAGAAGGTTGGCGAATCAAGGTCAGAAACGTCATCGCATACGGGTTTTCTGCGTCTTTGGGGCACTCGACGCGTTGCACTTCGTGCCACTCTGAAGTTGACCATTCGGGGAAGTAGGCGTCACCATCTACCTCATGATCGACTAGGGTTAAATAGAGCCAGTCTGCTTCCGGTAAAACTTGTGCGTACAGTTCAGCGCCACCTATCACCATCACCTCTTCGGCACTGCCACAGGCCACTAATGCATCAATCCAACTGTGCACTACCGTAACGCCTGCAGCGTAAAACTTAAGGTCGCGTGTTAATACAATGTTAGTGCGACCTGGTAAGGGCCTGCCGATGCTAGCATAGGTTTTACGACCCATTACGATAGGTTTGCCCAACGTCAGTGCTTTAAAGTGTTTTAAATCAGCTGGCAAGTGCCAAGGGAGTGCGCCCTCTTTACCGATGACTCGATTATTTGCCATTGCTGCGATAATTGAAATCATAATGAGTTCCTAATTAGAATATCTGTCGAAGATGTCTACATCCGGTGGATAATAAGCATCATACACTTTATGATTCAACCGTAGCAGCAAATCTGTGCGAAATTTCTCTCGCCCGCTGGTATTTTGCAAATTATAATGTGTCAATTTTATCATTGCTAGCTTGTCAATAGGAACTGCATTTAAATTATCTGCTAAGCCCAGCTCCCGGCAAGTAAGAGTATCTTCTAATATTATTTTTAAAACTTCGCAGTCAAAACCCTTTACTCTCAGCTCTCTAAGACGAGGCTGACCTATAAAACCGAACAGTTGCGTTTCTTTACCAAGATATCGATGTAAGTGATATAATGAGCTTTTTAAACGGGTTTGCAAATTAGCCAGCATTAATTTTAATAATTCTTCAGAACTGCGTTTATCGATAAGCATTTCGGTTTCAGAACGATCTGCGGCAATTAATTGTTGTCGCGCCATCGCGCATTGCACCAATACCGTCAGCCTAAAATTCAAATCAGTAAGCGCACCCGGGATTATTCTCTCATACCGTTGAAAATCTTTGTTCTCTATTCTTCCCCAGATTAGCTCTGTTGGTCTATCAACTCGAGCGATTAAAACCAATAAAAACTGAAATAAATCTTTATTTTTTGTTTCAATGGCGATATCGAGTGGCGTCTGCGAATCATTACCTCGCATGGTTAAACTGGCCCCATGAGCAAAAAGCAACAATAGAATATCTTTGCGATTTTTTCGCAGCGCATGATGCACAGGTAAATCGTTGAAGGCCGCAAGCTCAAAATTAGGATCGGCAGTTTTCAGCATAAATTTCATTAAACTTAAATCACCACCTGCATTAATGACGCACCAAGTGAGTGGGGTTAACAAAGGTTCATCATAAGCTAATGCCTGTCTCGTGTTTGAATTAGGATTCGCGTCATGGTCGAGCAGATATCGCACTACTGCTTCATGCTTATATTTACAAGCCAATATGAGTGGGGTGCTCACTGGTGGTTTTGCCCAAACATTAACGGGTGAACCTGCCTCTATGAGAGCTTGCACAATTTCCAAATTACCAGTGGCCGCCGCGATATGAATCGGCAATACATCTTTTTTAGTCGCCTTACCAACGTGATCAGGACTTTCCGCTAAAATCTGTTTTACTAACGCAACGTTACCCTCAAAGCAGGCCTGATGGATAGCTTCAAATCCTTTCTGACCTTTCTTCACAAATTCGGTCACTGCTTGCATAGATCGCTCCTTTATTATATTGCTGCCATTTTCGGCAGAGACGTTTGACAGATTCATCCGTTTTTAAATTTAAAATTTCATCGGGACTATACCAAACCAAATCGAGAGACTCTTCGCTCATCACCAGGGCTTGCGTGGATTGCAGTTGCAATAAATATCGAATATCAAAATGATAGTGGGACGGGTCTTTGCCTATCGCTGGAATAGTATGCACATCAACGTCAAAAATTCCGCCTAACACTTTAAGATCCGTTAAACCTGATTCTTCTGCGACTTCGCGTTGCGCTACTGCTAGTACATTTGCATCGTTATCGGCGTGGCCACCCGGTTGCAACCATAAAGATAATTTACGATGCAAAGTTAATAACGCTTTTTCACTGGATTGATCGATCACCCACGCGGAAGCGGTGATATGACCGTAAAAATTATCGCGCTGAAAACATTTCTCATCTGTTTGCACAAACTCTGTAATCAAGCGCCGCATTTGCTGCTGATGATCGCAGCTTGCCTGATATGCTGATAATTGCGCTAATAAATCTTCCCTGGTCATTGTGCATTCCTATGCGGGCGTTTTACTCTTCATTAATCGCACACCTAAATCTTTGAGCTGCTGCTCATCGACTTCGCTCGGGGCATCAGTTAACGGACACTGCGCTGTTTGCGTTTTTGGAAATGCAATTACATCACGAATTGAAGCAGATTTTGTCATCAGCATGACGACACGATCGATACCAAAAGCAAAACCACCATGTGGAGGTGCACCCAACGTTAACGCTGTCATTAAATGACCAAATTGCGCTTTCGCTCTTTCTTCCGTAAAGCCCAGTAATTTAAACACCGCATTTTGTAATGCAATCTGGTTAATACGAATGGATCCGCCACCGATTTCTGAACCATTTAACACCAAATCGTAGGCGCGTGATAACGCTTCTCCAGGATTCTTGAGTAGGGTTTCTGGATCATCAATTGAGGGCGCAGTGAACGGATGGTGCATCGCATCCCAACGTCCAGTCAGTCCTGAATGTTCGAACATAGGAAATTCAGTTACCCATAATGGTCGCCAACCGCCTTCAAATAATTGCAAATCTTCAGCCACTTTTAAACGTAATGCACCAAGCGCCTCATTTACAATTTTGCTAGTATCTGCACCAAAGAAAATCACATCGCCGGTTTGTGCTTCTAAACGACTTAAAATTGCTTCGATAACATCGTCTGGTAAAAATTTCAAAATAGGTGATTGCAGACCTTCTTTGCCTGCAGCACGATCGTTCACGCGAATATAGGCTAAACCTTTGGCGCCATAAATTGACACAAAGCTGCCATAATCATCGAGCATTTTGCGACTTAATTTTTCGCCATTAGGCACGCGTAAGGCCGCTACGCGACAACGTGGATCTTTTGCGGGCGCAGCGAAAACTTGGAATTCAACTTCAGTCAATAAATCAGCGATGTCTACTAACTCGAGTGTCACACGTAAATCGGGTTTATCTACACCAAAACGTCGCATAGCTTCAGCGTAAGTCATATGTGGAAACGGATCTGGTAGATCTTCACCGAGCAAATCCAAAAACAATTTACGCGTCAAACCTTCAACCACATTTTGTACGTCTTTTTCTTCGATAAAGGACATCTCGATATCAAGCTGAGTAAATTCAGGCTGGCGATCGGCACGTAAATCTTCATCGCGAAAACAACGTGCAATTTGATAATAACGATCGACACCCGCCACCATTAATAATTGTTTAAAAATCTGTGGAGATTGCGGCAATGCATAAAATTCGCCGGGATGAACGCGAGATGGCACTAAATAATCGCGCGCACCTTCAGGAGTTGATTTGGTTAAAAACGGTGTTTCGACTTCGTAAAATTTATGCTCATCCAAATAACGACGCATGATTTGACTTGCACGTGCACGAAATGCTATACGTGCAGCCATTTCTGGACGCCGCAAATCAATATAGCGATATTTCAAGCGCACTTCTTCGCTGACTTCTTGATGTTCATCAACACGAAATGGCACAGGCTCTGATTTATTCAGTACAATCACTTGATTGACTAAGACTTCCACTTTGCCAGTATGCAAATCAGGATTGACTGTACCTTCAGGACGATGACGAACTTTGCCAACAATCTTAATCACATATTCACTGCGCAAACTTTCCCCAAGCGGAAATGTCTCTTTATTTTCAGGATGAAACACGATTTGAACGCGGCCTTCGCGATCGCGCAAGTCAACAAAAATAACGCCGCCGTGATCGCGTCGACGATGCACCCAACCACATAATTCAACGGTTTCGTCGATTAAAGATTCTGTGACCAGACCACAATAATGAGTTCGCATATTATACACCTTTCTTTGGTTCAAACGTGTCGGGTAAAACTACCCCTAAAGAAATTACCATCTTCAAAGCTTGATCGACGCTGATGTTCAGCTTGGTCGTGTCTTTGCGTGGCACAATAATCAAATATCCTGAAGTCGGATTGGGCGTGGTAGGAATGTACACAGTCACCACATCAGGGCCTGTCACCTCTTCTGCAGTATTGAAACCGCTGCTGGTTTGAAAGCCGATGCTCCAAACACCTGGACGGGGAAACTCTACCAACAATACATTTTTAAAAGAATCTTCGGATTGCGTTAGCATGGTGGAGGTAATTTGTTTTACCGCATTGTAAATCGCTCTGACCAAGGGAATGCGGGACAACAACGTTTCCCACAGTTCTATCAGTTTTCGTCCAAGAAGATTCGTCACCAATATACCGGTGAAAATCACAATAATTATCGCCACCAGCAGGCCGAGCCCAGGGATATGGAAGCTTAATAAATGATCAGGCCGATACGCTGCCGGAATGATACGCTGTAAATTATCAAACAAACTAACCAGGAAATTCAGAATTAATAAGGTTACCCAGATCGGCACCCAGACCAATAATCCGGCGATAATATAGCGGCGTAAGAGAGCACGGTTCACTTAATCATCCTTGTTTCCACCTGAACCACCCGATTCGCCACCACCGCTGGTTTTAAACCAACCGCCACCTTTGAGCTGAAAACTACTCGATGAGATTAATCTAGATAATTGCGGCTTCCCACATTGTGGGCACTCAGTTAGCGGCGCATCGCTAATCTTCTGAATTTGCTCCAGATGATGCCCGCATGCCCCGCATTGGTATTCATATATTGGCATTTCACACACCTTTCAATGCAAAGCCGACAACCCTATCGCATCACCGGTCGCTGGTCAAGAAGCTTCTTGCCGCAGCGCACCGTAAGCAGTATGATTGGCCACTTTGACTCTCACCAACAAGAGAACTTCATGCGAACATCACAGTTTCTATTAGCGACGCAGAAAGAGATGCCTGCCGATGCAGAGGTCATCAGCCATAAGCTAATGCTTCGCGCGGGCATGATCAGTAAATTGGCTTCCGGCATTTATATTTGGTTGCCGATCGGATATCGCGTCTTGCGCAAAGTCGAACAAATTATTCGAGAAGAGATGGATCGATTAGGCGCAATCGAAATGCTCATGCCCTCTATTCAACCTGCAGAACTGTGGATTGAATCCGGACGTTGGGAGAAATATGGTCCTGAGTTACTGCGCATCAACGATCGTCATGACCGTGAATTTTGTTATGGTCCAACGCATGAAGAAATTATCACCGATTTTGCGCGCAATAAAATTCGCAGCTACAAACAACTGCCTCTGGTCTTTTATCAGATTCAAACTAAATTTCGAGATGAAGTGCGTCCACGTTTTGGTGTGATGCGCGCACGAGAATTTTTGATGAAAGATGCTTATTCATTTCATCTGGACAGCGAATCGCTCAGCAAAACGTATCAAGATATGCTGCGCGCCTATTCTGCAATTTTTACACGCCTTGGACTCAATTTCCGTGCTGTGCTCGCCGACACCGGTAGCATCGGTGGTGAGTTTTCCCATGAATTTCAAGTGCTAGCGAATTCGGGTGAAGATTTATTGGCCTTCAGTGACAGCAGCGATTACGCTGCCAATGTGGAACGTGCTGAAGCTTTAGCGCCTACTGAACAAGCTGAAGCGCCGACCGCCGAGATGACAATGGTGGCCACTCCTAATCAAACCACTATCGAAGCAGTCAGCCAGTTTCTGCAGATGGATCCAAAACAAAGTGTAAAAACATTGTTAGTGAAAGGTGAAACCACTGAAATTGTCGCGATTATTTTACGTGGCGATCACGAGTTAAATGAAATTAAAGCTGCAAAACATGCATTGATCGCAAGCCCCTTGCAATTTATTGACGAAGCCGATGCAGTACGCGTGATCGGCGCGCCATTTGGTTCCATCGGCCCCGTTAATTTGCAAGTCCCTATTTTAGTAGATCGAGATGCTGCCGTGTTAGCCAATTTTGTGTGCGGTGCGAATCAAAAAGATCAACACTTTATCAATGTAAATTGGCAACGCGATGTTGCACTCGGTGAAATCGCTGATTTGCGCAGTGTTGTGGTGGGTGATGCCAGCCCTGATGGCAAAGGCACGCTGCAATTTGCACGCGGTATTGAAGTCGGGCACATTTTTCAACTCGGTGATAAATACAGTAAAGCCTTGCACGCGAATGTACTCGATGAAAATGGTAAAGCACGTGCGATGTTGATGGGATGTTACGGCATCGGCGTATCACGCATTGTTGCAGCAGCCATAGAACAAAATCATGATGAGAAAGGGATACTCTGGCCTGAAGCCATGGCGCCATTTCAAATTGCATTAGTGCCAGTGAATTTACATAAATCTTACCGCTTACGCGAAGCTTGTGAAGCGATTTATTTAGAACTGATTGATGCTGGCTATGAAGTTTTATTCGACGATCGCCAAGAACGACCTGGTGTGTTATTTGCGGATTGTGATTTAGTTGGCATTCCTCATCGCATCGTGCTCGGTGAAAAAAGCCTCGACACGCAAACTATCGAATATAAATCACGTAATTCTGAAGAAACTGAATATTTACCACTCGCTACTTTTTTAGATGAACTAAAAATACGCGTATTACCGAAACCACGATAAAGGAACAGAAGCCTTGAAAATAGCAATATTATCACGAAACGAGAAACTCTATTCGACACGTCGACTCAAAGAAGCGGCTGAAGCACGCGGGCATTGTGTGGTGATTGTGGATTATTTACGCTGCTATATGAATATCACTTCAGAAAAACCTACAGTACATTTTCGGGGTGTTGAGCTGCCACATTTTGATGCCATCATTCCACGTATCAGTGCTAAACGCACTTTTTACGGCACTGCGATTGTACGTCAATTTGAAACCGGAGGTACTTTCAGTATTAATCCTTCGATTTCGATTACCCGTTCGCGCGATAAGTTGCGTTCTCAGCAATTGCTCACAATGAAAGGCGTGGCGATGCCCATAACGGGATTGGCAAATTCACCAAGCGATATCGACGATTTAATCCGTGTCGTAGGCAAACCACCGTTAGTCATCAAACTACTCGAAGGCACTCAAGGCGTAGGCGTGGTATTAACTGAAACGAAAAAAGCCGCAGAGAGTGTGATTCAAGCGATGATGGGATTACATGCCAATATTCTCGTGCAAGAATATATTAAAGAAGCGGAAGGCTCTGATATCCGCTGTTTCGTTATCGGTGACAAAGTGGTTGCTGCAATGCGCAGACGCGCCGCCCCCGGAGAATTTCGTTCCAATATTCATCGTGGTGGCAGCGCTGAAATGGTGAAAATCACCAAAGCAGAACGCGAAATGGCCGTTCAAGCTGCAAAAATTATGGGATTAAAAATGGCCGGAGTGGATTTATTACGGTCAAATCGCGGACCATTAATCATGGAAGTGAATTCTTCACCAGGACTTGAAGGTATCGAAAAAACAAGCGGGGTTGATGTTGCAGAATTGCTCATCAAATACATCGAGAAGCACGCAAAACCCATGAGCCCAAAAAGTCAAAGCCGTTATCAAGGATAGTGAGAGGTGCTACAAATTGAAAATTTTAATTGGTTGGACTGAATGGTGTCAATTTCCTGAGCTAAAATTGCCTGCAATCAAAGCAAAAATTGACACAGGCGCACGCACTTCTGCACTACATGCTTTTAATATTGAAGCGTTTAAAAAGGATGACAAAGACTGGGTGAATTTTGATATTCATCCATTACAATATAATGACACTGTGGTAGTAAATTGTCAGGCACCGATAGTTGACGAACGCAGCGTTATGAGCTCAAACGGCAGCAAAGAACACCGTTATGTTATCTCAACCCCACTACTACTCGGCAACGAAGTCTGGGAAATCGAACTCTCATTATCAAATCGCGAGCCTTTACGCTTTCGCATGTTATTAGGACGTGAAGCGCTACAAAATCACACCATCATCGATCCAAATCGCCGCTATTGCGGTGGCAAATTAGCTAAAAGCAAAGCATTACAACTCTACGCAGATCGCCACGTATGAGCCAAAAGTGATTTAGAGTAGTGTGAGGAGGCAGTATAATATGCACGACACAGAAAGAACTATGGTTCTATACTTCAATCATTCTAGAAATTAGAATTCTCAATTTTATAATGTGCGTTAAGACATTCTTTAGCTATTTTTTCAATTAATTCTCTAGTCTTTCCGCATTCCACATTAAATTGATTGTGATTTGGTCGATTTAAGTCGCAGGTACTTTTACGGAGATGTTGCAATAACGTTAATGTCTCTTTGCATGACTCTTTACTTCGCATGGTGTAACTCCTCAATTTTTGAATGTTTATATGAACGAACAAAACCATATCATCATTTTGAGCAGCTATCAATGGAAACGAAATGATCGCTGGGTTGCAATGGATGCACTACAAGCCGATATTGATTTTTACTATAACATGTGTGAGACTTCGCGTGTTATTAAATTAAAAACTGGAGATAACCATGAAATTTACTGAATTAGCTGCCGAACGTGCTGATATTTTAGAGGACCTCAGAAGACGTTTAGATATTGACCTGACTTGTGCCAGCCAAACGTGTCGTCAGGCCGCAAAAATGCGGTATGAAACCAGTCAAAATCCCGCTGTTTCGCCCTTCTTTTTTGTTCCGCCTGAAGGCAATAATACAAAAGAGAAAATGGATGCAAGCGAAGCCTATGCACAGAAATTCTCTAGTGAATGGTCCCCCGTTAAAGCCGCAGTGAATGCACTTATTAATGGTATACCTACTAAAGAGCATTATCTCACGTTAGCTACAATGTCCGCTTCAAATTTGGACACATACTTTCATCGCAGCATTAAATCATTAATGGCTGGCGTTGAGCCCTTTGACCCACCTATCCCAGAGCCCGTCAAGCCAGATCTGTCTTACCTAGATGCTCTGTATGAGCAAAACCCAAATTACGATCCATGCATGTAAAGGGAGAAAGGTGGCGGGTCTAATCTAGGCCTGTCACCTTCTTTTTCCGGGGTCGCGTCTTTCGTTGTGGATTCTTTGCTGATTCTGCTGCTGTTATACAATTAATTATTTCGTCTCTTCATGGAATATAAACATCTATCATAAAGCACTTGATTTCGCTCGTAGACAGTCTATTATGCGCGACTCAGAAGAACGATGGATATCGAAACATGAAAAAAATTATTTGCGCCTCTTTGATGGCGGCTTCACTTATTACTACCCATGTAGCTGCGCGCACCCAACAATATGTTGACCTAGATATTGGCTATGAATTAGATTTCGTTCCTTTTTCAGTGATGTTTATTAATGGTGTCGTTTCCGTCGACTGGATTGAAAGCAGAATTGGTTTCGGAACACAATATATGCCATTTAATTCTTCTGGTTTTTTTATCGGTCTCGATGCACATTTCGGCAGCAACATTAACAGCGTATATGCTCAAGTAGAAGAGATTAATGTTTTTGAATCACTCAAAGACCACTTTCATTATCAGCTTGAACCCTTTAGCCTCTACTCTCTCGAAGCACAAGGACTGATTGGCTATCAATTTCGAAATGCTGTAGAATTAACGGTAAAATTGGGTGGACGTTATCTGTGGTGCAACAGTATAGATGAAGATGTCCTTATTCCTAATTTTGGTATCAATTTGGCCATACCACTGACACAACACGTTAAACTCATCACAGAGATCGATACGATTATTTTATGTAACTCAGCACGCGCTGGTATTCGTTACACTTTTTGAGACTGAAGGGGATAAGTTATGATTGTGAAAAATGAAATTCCGCAAAATAAAACTGTATTTGCATTTGCGATTGATGTTCTACAGACTCAAGATGGACTCAAAGTGCTCGATATCATTGAGGGCTTTAATGATGCGGGTTCCATTGGGTTCAGTATGTTAGGCAAAAATTTGTATAAAGCTTATTTGAACTATTTTGCGGATAAATACGAGCACATATTTTATTTCACTTTATCGACGGGTGACGTTTCAACACATTTTTTAGCTGCTCATATCAACAACCATGCTAAATTCACAGTCGTTGAAAATTTTACTGAGCTGCCGAAAAAATTGCATGCTGCTGGCAAGAATTTAGCCAATTGCCTAATCATTGTGGATCATCGAATGATAGACACTGTAATGGCTGAAAAGCGTAGAACGTTGACATCGGGTTGCGAGCTTACGCCGTATGCAATCCACGAGTTTCTAAGAAAAATTGGGCTTGGGCAAATTCCTGTGTTGTCGAGCTGTGAATTTCTAACGTCTTTACATTTACGTCAGTTGACTGCGAAATTTTGCGAAGAAACCTCATATTATCCCAAGTCTATTTTTGTGAATCCAGAAACTGCCGATATCGATAGCCTCAAAACCCCTCAAACGAATCAATATATCATTAAATTATCGCTGGTAATTCCTCGAGTTAAGCCATGCAAAATCAATTCTTTTGCTGATTTGCAAAAAGTATTAATTGCTTTCAAAGAAAAAAATCGCGCAAACCTTGAATTGGTTGATATCGATGCTGATGGCAAAAAAGCATTAATAGCTTTGTATGACCAGTATCAAAAACTACCCTCAGCTTTGGTCATTCAAGAGTTTTTAGAAACAATCCCCACAATCGTAAATGGTATAGAATATCGCTCTAAAGTGAGACTGAATTGCGTAGCCGAAAGTGAAAATAATCAGATTAACATTAAAGTTATCGACGGCTTTAGACAAACAACGCTGGAACCAATATCGCAAAACGGGAATAGCGCTGCAATTACTTCATACAAGCGTAGCTATAACGAACTTTCCGCTGATGAAAGTAATCAATTTATGCGAAAGCTTTTACCCACATTTTTTTCTGCGGCGATGCTATCATCCAAACATTTAGCGCCCACTAAAGAAAATGCAGATAAGCTACTGCATCGTGAATGCAATAAGACTTTGAAATATTCCATGGAACTATCCTCAGACGAAATGCGACAACTCGAACAAGATCTGAGTGGTTTATTTCATGCTCGTGGCTTTATTCTGCAACAACCATATCATGATTGGCTGGTTGATATTTTACAGCACGATGCTTCACTCGTTGTAAATGAGGGGTTTGTCGCAGGTTCGTTTATGCATATGACCACCCTAACTGACAATTATGTCAACTATTTAAGGGACGCACACCCCAAAATCTTGTTAATTTATATATTAATTGCGATAGAAGAAAGCTTGTTTCACTTTGTTTATTTTCAACAGCATCCTGCCTTTTTGAATAAGAAAGCTATCCATCTTTTAATCGACAATCAAATAATTTTTAGCCATGAAATTTACACGGATGCTCGCATCAATATGCTTGCAAGCGCAATTCTTGCCAAACTTGAAATTCCTGTAAATTTTTTATTACGAAATGATCTTAATGAGCTAAGCGCACCATTAATACAAATTTTGAAGATGATCTGCGCACAAGATAATTTTAAACTTTACACCCAACTCTCACACAGAAAAACAGGCACAAAAGACGAACTACTTGAAAGAATAAAGCAGGGAGAACAGCAGCTAACCCAAGCTCAGAACAATAAAACTCTAGCGGATCATGCTATGCGAATGATCTTATCTGCTCGTTATGAATTGCATTTGCAAGCAGTAGCAACTAATGACCCAAATGCCGTGGTTAATGCAATACACGTTGGAAACTGTTATAATCAATAAGCCACGTTTTGCCATGTATTTTCTATTTCGAAATGCATATGAGCCGATGACAGAGAGTGACAAGACAAAATTTAGCTCACTATTATTCAGAAAACTGGAAAATTCATTCACTGAATTAAGCGCTATTGCCGCAAGTTACTATCGCCTTGCAGATCAAGCACAAGACTCCAAACTATTGTATAACATGGTAAAAAATATCTGGTTAGAAATCATTACACTGATAGAAACACATCAATTAACAGAACGCCTCAAAGATCTCGTATTTTCATTAACAAAAAACCTGGGATCTATATCCATTAAATTACGTGAAGATGACAGCGCACGCATGTATTTCGAGAAGGCTCTAACATATGCAGCAAATGATGGTCAACGTGGAGACATTGAAAAACGCTTAACACCATTATCTACAGTCTCGTCAGCTCCTGGATTTTAGCCCAACTACAGCTGGAATTTTACAATACGCAGCCAATTCACCTAACACTCGCACCGCGAGCAATATGGCGTTATATATGGAGATTTACGGCAGCAACATCTTCGACTGTTCTGACAATTTCCACCTCAGCCAATTGTGTTGCAATGAAGCTATGACGTCTATTGCCGATCAATACGTTTGTGGGTTGATCTGTCGCTATATTTTGCTGAGGTTCAGGTTCAGGTTCAGGTTCAGGTGCGGGAGCATGCTCCACTATTGGTTCAGGTGCAGGCACCGGTGCGGGTGGTTCAGCAACAACGACGTTATCTCGCTGTGCTTTTAATTTTAAATATTCTGCGGCTTTATCTTGAATCGCCATCTTGGCGATTTCTTGATTATAGCCTTCTGTGCGTTTATCGCGTCTGTATTCTAGTACTTGAGAGACAATAAATGTTGTCACTAAAACAGCGGCAATCGCTGCTGCGACTATTGGAAAATACGGACCTGCTGCAACCACCGATGCCAGTGCAAATCCGATGCCTATCGAACTGGTGGCTGTAAATGAGAACGCGGTGGTATTGGCAAATACTCTCATGAAGCGTCGGAAATTACCGCGATGGTCGTGCTTAGTGGGGTCATCAAATTTTCTGCGAAAAACTCTTGCTGGCAAGGAGGCTTTCACCATTTTGTCGGTTGCGATAATTGTGCCATTATTATTGCCCGTCATATGCAGTTTAACGCTTCTTGCTAAATCCACTTTTGAGAGCTCACCCGCGCTGGGGTCACTCAATTTTCCGGCTAAATAACTATAAAATGCATCGTCGTTTTTTGCAATTGCTGGATTGTATCCCATTAATTTCACACCACTATCAAAATCTTTTTCTTTATTCACAATCGGACGCTTAAAAAGGATCATGGCTTCGATACGTTGCATAAATAATTCTTTACTCTCGGCATCATTCACTTCTAAAAATGCTTGGACATATTTTCGCAGTAACGCGCTGTCGCTCAACGTGGCGGTCTCTCGCAATTCAGGATCTATGCTCAAATTGCTACGCAAACAAGATTTTTTGGCGTTAATGTCTGTAATGACTTTTTGTTCTTGTTTGTTGGCTTTATAAATTTCCAGCGCAGTTTTTGAAAGAAATAAAGCACCCGCAATGACCACTCCTACAATCGGCAGCGCTAATGCAGCTTGACTTCCGGCAGTGATTGCTGCACCACCAAAACCCGTCACGATTTTCATGATGGTATCGATGGTAAACCAACCTACGACAATACTCAGTGCTCCTGCAGCAATGGCTTTAGTCGTGACGCCAAGGCCAAATTCTGCTTTATGCTCAAGATGCGCATCCTCGTGATCTGCAGTGATATTTGCAGGGGGAGTGATTGATACTTGCGGTTTAAACAGCGGCTCTGCTAAATCCGGCTTATTATCCAACTTTAAAACATGATCATATAACGCAGCTAATTGTTGCGTGTGCATATTACGTGTAGTGACATTCACCGATTTCTTGAATCGTTGTCTGGATTTTTTCTCGTAGAAAAAGTCTCTTACTAATCGAATTGCGGCTGCTGCAACACCCGCTGCCAACATCACCGCAGCGACAATCACGTTCACCACAGGCACCATCACCAGCGATGCAGCATAGCTGCTGGCAATACTCATACCAGTAGTACCTGAAAACGCAGCGTCGCCTACATTTTGAATTTTCTCAACCACTTTTTGCGCTTTGGATTTTTTCAGAGAAAGATTGCGTCTTCGTCTCATCACAGACTCAACCGCATCAACTAAATCGTTTTCAGTTCTATCAAGTCGATTTTTAATGTTACTTGCTTCTGCAAAAATAAAATTTTGATACGCTTGGCGAACAGAAATATCATCATCCGTGATCGCAGCCAATACACTGCGTAATTTATGCGCATCAAACGCTGAGATTTTATTGCGGTTTTGACGATAGTGAGCGATAACAAAACGAAAATAAACACAGTTTAATTCCGTAACTAAGTGTTCCTCATCGTAATCATTTTGTTTAACTTTTTGTAAAAGGGTGAACAAGCTTTGCATATCGGGACTCAGCACATAGTCTTTTTGCCCACCCTCATCTAGCATGGCAACGAATCGCTCAAACCGGCTGACGCGAGCCGAACGTTCTGTTGCTGCCAAGGTCTCTTGATTAGTGATTTCTTGCTCGCGTTCTTTTTTACTCACTAAGGCGAAGGCAATGGCACCCGACAACGCTGCTAACACACCATTCAGGGTTAAAATATATTGCACACTAGGATGGTCTAGCACAGTTGGTGGTTTTGTAGCATCAACTTCAACAAAATTGCTAAATTCTCGCGATACTTTCTGCGATGCTACTGAATCATCATAGCCACCAAACACACCAGTAAGCGCGTAAACGACCCATTCCACACCTTTTTTAAGCATTGTTTTTTTCCACTAATTCTTATAGTGGTGTGAGGATACATCTATAGTATTAAAGAAATATTAACAGTCACGTCGTGAGTTGGCCTATTTTTTGGGGTATAGCTTGCTGCTTTGCCGCTATTTTCAAAGTGCTTGCGAGTTCTTCAGGCTCTTCTTCATAGCCCCCCAGTTCTTTGGCGTATTGATCGATGCGCTTGTACAGGTCGTCTGTGTTTGTCTCTTCTATCGGCAAATAGGCTTCTAGATAGACATTGCCGTTTTGACGTCCCAATTTATAGGGTTCGGAGATGACTACCACCGACTCACCATCTTGCACTGTGTGAAATAATTTATCGATATCTTGCGGGAACATGCGGATACAACCCGAGCTACTCCGTCTTCCCACACCACTGTTATCGTTAGTACCATGAATCAAATAGGTGCGCATAGATAAACGTAAGGCATATTGACCCAGAGGATTATCGGGCCCTTGTGGCACAACTTTGGGTATTTCTATCCCTTCTTTTGCACGCTCGACGCGAATGGATTCGGGTGAATGCCAACTCGGATGATCCATATGTTCAATGATGGTCATCGCCCCGACAGGGGTTTGTGAGCCTTTGCGACCAATGCCGACTGGGAAGGTCCACACTTCTTTTTTATTTTTCGGATAATAATACAAGCGCATCTCAGCTAAATTAATCACCACACCTTCGCGCGGCATATTCGGCAGAATGTATTGCGATGGAATTAGCATCACCGTTCCGGGCAGGGGTTTATCCGGATTTACATAGGGATTGGCTTGTACGAGTTCATAATAGCCCACATCATATTTTTCTGCGAAACGGGAAAACGTATCGCCTTTTGCAGTAATCACCGTTTGAATCTTGCCGACCAAATCATTATTTTTTTCTGGCATTTTATAAACCGCAGCCAACGCAGCTTGTGCGCTTGCCAATAATAAACCTACGCTTAACAACGTTTTAATGTGTTTCATTTGCTTCCAACTCATCATTATTGCCCACAACATGCGCGACCACCGCACCAATTAATACGACTACCCACGATAAATAAACCCATACAAAAAAGATGGGGATAGCCGCTAATGCACCATACAATAATTGGTAGGTGGGAAAGTTGCCAATATAATAGGCAAATCCGCGCTTAGCCATCTCAAAAAGTAACATGGCTACCAATCCGCCAACTATTGCATGTCGTACCAGCACGCGGCAATTTGGCAACGTTGCATATAATATGGTAAAGCCGATCCAAGTCAACAAATATGGTGAGATTTCTAACAGCGGTTGTTTAATGCGTAATACTTCGGCGGTATCTGTTACAATACTCAATGAGCCCACATAGGTGCTCACAGCAAAGCCAACGCCAATAAAAAGGGGCAATAAGGTCAGCACCGCCCAATAAATCAAAAATGCGGAAACGCCACTGCGTCTTTTTTCGACGTGCCAAATGGCATTAAAGTCAGTTTCCATATTGAAGATCATCATCACTGCAGTGATGATCAAAAAGAGTAGCCCGGTTACCGACAACTGCGTTGCTGCTTCGGTGAATTGTTTGATATGCGACTGCACCACATCGGCTGAGCCTGCGACAAAATTTGCAAACACGATATCTTGAATTTTGGTTGCCACATCTTGGAATACGGGAAAGGCTGCTAAAATAGATAAGCTCACTGTCATTAACGGCACTAATGCTAACAGGGTGGTATAGGCTAGTGATGCCGCCCTTCCTAGACAATGATCATCGAAAAACTGGTAGAAGATCTTCTTACAGATCTGATATACCTTTGAAATTAATCTTAACATGATGAATCCTTATCTAATGGGCAAGAAGTGTAGCATGCTAAAAATGGCGTGCAAGCAGTACATAATGATATACTTGGGCTCAATTTAACGGAGACGCTAGAAATGGCCACCATTCTCGTTCTATATTATAGTCGCTTCGGCGCAACCGCACAAATGGCGCACTACATCGCACGGGGTATCGAAACCGTTGCCGGGGCAACCGCCATGCTAAGAACAGTCCCAGCCGTCTCACCCACTACTGAAGCCACTGAGCCTCCCATCCCCGATAGCGGCGCACCTTATGTCACCCTCGAAGATCTCACGCAGTGCGACGGCTTAGCCATGGGCAGCCCCACTCGCTTTGGCAATATGGCCGCTCCATTAAAGCATTTTATCGACAACACCAGCAGTCTGTGGTTTTCGGGCAAACTCGCCGGCAAACCTGCTGGTGTGTTCACATCCACCGCGAGCATGCATGGCGGACAAGAAGCTACGCTCCTCAGCATGATGATCCCCCTGCTTCACCAAGGTATGATCATTATGGGCGTGCCTTACACCGAACCCGATTTAACCACCACCCATTCTGGCGGCACACCTTACGGCCCCAGCCATTTGGCAGGAGCAGACAGCAACCTTGCCATGACCGAAGAAGAAATTCGTTTGTGCAAAAACTTTGGCAAACGCTTAGCTGAATTAACTCTAAAATTAAGGCATTAACAATTCAGAGGAATCTATGAATAAAAACAATAATGAAACAATTACCACACCCAGTTTAAAATTTTTTGCAGCACGAGCCATAGCCACTGCAAAAAACAAAAATGAAATTTTAAGTAGAGCGTCCATTGCCGCGGATGTTCAAGCGCTCATCGATAATTCTCCTGTCAGATGGGAAATGTATCAAACGTTTTTTGCTACCAAACTACTCATAAAGAATCTCTCAGCCACTGGTCCGTTTTTTCTCAATGAAAACGACATGAAAAAACTCTGGTCATCTGCGAAAGTATTTATGGTTGCATTAGTCGTTGCGGGCGGAGCCTGGAATTTTTTTAAAAATAGTCAAGACTACTTTTTCATTGCTCTGGTTGGATTTTTGTTTTTATTCTTTGCACCAAAGTTAGCGCCAAAATTGCTGACAATGCAAATCGAAGGCAAAAAAAGTATTGAGACAGCACTCACCAAGTTGCGTAACGCAATTCAAAAAAATCGCGACGAGTACATTAATGATCTTTTGGGCGACGACATTCTGCAAGCCAGATTAAACGCAGCTTGCACTGCGCTAGTAAAACCTCTCGATCAATATCGCACTCTAGAAGCCTTGAAGAATCTTCAGGACGTCTATAACGAAATCTTATCGCTGGAAAACGCGACTACGCCCGATGACTTGCGCACACTGGATTTCCACAACATGTAAACGTTATAAAGCACCACTGCCAACAACAGCCAACGCAGGCTTTCGGAATTGATATACGTAACCATTGGCGCTGCCACTAATACACCGACCACACCTGCTAAAGCCAAAATAAAGGATGCCTTCAAGGCAACTTGGCGGCGGATGATAAAGGCGTATGCCGCAACAGATTGTTGAATCGCTCCGGATGCGGTCATGATAGGAAATGCTGCTAACGGACTCATGCCGAGTAAAAACAGGATCACCTGGGTGGGCGCGTAGGCACCCACTCCGATCGCGGGTAGAGCACCAGCAAGCAACATCCCAACTACACCTGTTAGCAACCAAGTTCCCTCCAGCGCCATCAAATCGCCACCCACTGGTAGCCACCCCATTTTGCTAGCAAGAATCATCGCCGCTATACCAACATAGCCTATAAACATGAGGCGGCGTATCTTTTGTTTATCCAGCCTAGATACGAAAAACCCACCAAAGAACCCGCCAATACTGGCTCCAACTATCAGGGCGACCAGCGTTGTCACCTCAACCTGCACTGCTTGCAGGAAGAACAACGCCTGTCCCATCGCCGGCAGGATACTGTGCGCATTCAGGGTTCCTGGGAGCTCTTTATCATCCACCAGTTTCCAATGCTTATCGAAGGCCACCACCACCGCAAAACTACCAATTCCTACCGTATCGGCAACATTGGCTACGAAACCGGTTATTGCCAGTCGCACCTTAACCAAAAAGCTCAGAGGGCGCGTCAGCAGCCGCTCTTGCCAGGTTAAAAGGAAAAGCCGCCCTACCACATAGAGGGATATCGCCACCACGAAGAACTTAATGATTAATGTCATAATATACCAAAAACATTAGGAAATTAGCGACCATTATATGATATAAAAAGCTTTTTTGCAATTACTAAATTCATATCATTTTTTAATCAATAGTGGTACAATGGCGTATTATTATTTTGAATTAATGATGGCCTCGACCACCCTGTCCTCCGATATGTCCACTGCCACCACCATGGCCACCGCCTCCGTGACCTCCACCAAAGCCACCGCCCCCGTGAACTCCGCCAAAACCGCCGCCTCCGTGAACTCCGCCAAATCCACCGCCTCCGTGAACTCCGCCAAAACCGCCAAAATGACTTGGTGCTTGATAATGCGGCATTACCATAGATCTTTGCGCACGATGTTGCTGCAAATGATGACTACGAACTCTCGCTTGTTCATGACGATTTAAGTGCTGGATGGACTGTTGATGATGCTGTTGTTGCCATCCTTTATGAGTATGCTGTTGCCAATTTTTGCCACCGTGATGACGATAGACATTGCCATGTTTATCACTATAAAGTTGCTTATGAAGTTGTTGCTGTTGCTGATGATGATCTCGTCCGTGCGCTACATTATGCGCATTGACATGTTCCATTTTATTTCTCTCATGGAATGAGCGCATGTTATTCCAATGTTCATGATGATGATCATGATGATCGTGATCAAAATGATGCCAAACTGAGTAGCCTACTATCGAACCAAGTGCCAAGCCACCAAACCAATAATATGGCGCAGGACTATACCAACCATAATAAGGGTCATACCCATAATCAAAACCATAAGTGAAAGGACAACCGTAATAATCATCACCAATCCAAGGATCATAATGATATCCTGTGCCATAAATCACAGCACCATTGTAAACATAACTGCCCTCATAACCTGGTGTGCATCCTACAGTGATGGCATCACCCGTCGCATCGTAAATATAGCAATAAGTCAGTCGATAAAAAGGACTCTCGGGCGGAATATCATAGAACACATCAGGAATTGAATCTGCAACCAACCAAGGACCTTGTGGAGAATCAGCCGCAAACCACACTGAATTATCATTAGCAAAGTAACGATTTTTATAGCGGATCACAGGTTTATTAGCATTGCGAATAGATTCTAAATCAGTACCTGCGATTTTTGCAAATTTCGGTTTGCCATCATATTTCACCTGCAGCTTAAGCGATTTTTTATCAAACTTTTTTGTCACTGGAATTTGATTGCGAATGATAGCTTCTTCCGCTTCGTTAGTCCCAGGCACACTCGCTAAAACGTCGCTGATTGGCAAATCTGTTGGTATTTTGCTAAACGATTTAGGTAACTCATTACCAGGCACATAGGTCCAATCTGCAGCAGTAGTTAATGCATTTGTGCTATACCAACGCCCTGAAATTAATGCAAAATATCGTTGCGAGTTTGTTTGCATTATGATTTTAGAATCGGAATTTTGCACATACAATAAATCCGTGCCATTAATGGGCACATAATTTGCTTCACCATTAATTTCAATCAGAGTTGCAGGCGTAGTGCTCACGATAATATTATTGATACCGCTTTCGCCTTGATTTGCATCCTTTAATTGCGACTGCACTTTTGTGACATCTTCTGGCACAGTATCAGCAACTTTCCATTTACCCATGATGTCGTTAGTGGTTTGCCAACTACTACCAGCCCGTAAATAAT
>Ga0207137_1001_pt1 | contig 104694 bp, 77 predicted proteins | sample Alteio_BWMinHeat_9_FD_153572 | JGI IMG/M metagenome (GOLD analysis project Ga0207137, IMG submission 153572) | Enriched cells from forest soil in Barre Woods Harvard Forest LTER site, Petersham, Massachusetts, United States -... | ecosystem: Environmental > Terrestrial > Soil > Temperate forest >...
CACATTACTTGAAAAGCTTAAAACCAAACAAGTCATTGACATACTTGCATTACATCAAACCAATGACAAGGAAAATATTCTGCACTACTTGGCAGGTAGAAAAGCATTGAACTTCTTGATAAAGCCATTACGTGAAATTCTGAGCCAAAACACATTTTCACAAATGATCACTACAGCTGACAACCAAAATAATACGCCATTGCATATCGCTTGCGCAACTCAGCAAACACACGCCTTTGCAGAAATGCTGACTGGAGCAAGTCCTGAAGCACTGAGCTCACTATCACGAATCACCACCAACACCGAACGCTATAATCTATTGCATTTGGCCTGTTTATCACACCGTCAGCAACGCGCAATAGAAGTTCAAGCACTATGTGAAGGACAAAAAGTCATTGCCGCCAAAACGCTGCCTCGCGATTATTTAGCCAATATCGATGTGAGTTGCGCAACCGAAATGGTGAAATTACTGATAAACTATTTGCCTAATGATGTAGTGCGTATGAGCATGGAAACCGATTATCGTGGTAACACTGCATTTTTATTATGTTGCTACACCGGCAATCTTAAATTATTCAATCTAATTAGCAGCATTTATACTACCAGTGCTGACAATCAACTCGCTGCTAGCACCATTTTACCGCCATTAAATATTACCCCATTACAAATAGTCTGCGCCTTTGGCAACATCGATCGCATTGAAATCATGCTAGAAATGTTGGCTTCTGATCTGATTAATGCTTATTTAACATCCAGCACATTATGGGGCTCGGCGTTACAAAGTGGTGAGTTCACCTCTTCCGATGCCAGCATAGTGCCAGAAATTGTTAGAGTGCTCGCATTGGAACTGAGCGGACATCTCGATGAGATTATTAACTTAAACATGGATTATATACAACTGATCAATATACTTCGCAGAGGCATTAATGAACAGAGTCTAACGAAACTGTGGAATAAAAACGGAGAGAATATATTATTGATTTTCTTGCGTAAATTATCCACTAGCGGTTTAACATCGAACGCCATGCAGGCTGAATACACTAAATTTTCCGAAGCACTGAATGAAAGCATCATCTCCTCTTTATTACACCAACCTAACAAAAAAACGGGTGATACAGTGATGCATCTTCTTGCTAGTGAAAAGACACTAACACCACTGCTCAGTGTATTTAGTAACCTATACCCTCATAAACAACTCTGTGAATTATTCACACCGAATCACAATAAAGAGACACCATTGCAAATTGCGTGCCATCACCCGCATCTGGAATTTATAAAATTCAGCAATCACATCGGCATTCGCTCTTATGACCACACCTTATTCCACTTATTAATCACTTCCTACTACACTGACAATACATGGCGAATTAAAGCGATATTTGAAGGCGCAGAAGCACAACCTGATCAACCACTTTCACGGTGGTTACTGCGTGAAATTGTCGATACTGACGATATCCATCACCTATTCAGTGAGCTGGTAGGCATATGCAAAAATTCCATCAAAGAGGTGTTCGCGCAACCTGATCCTAATGGCAATACGGTTTTGATGTTACTCTGTTATCTCAACAACCCGAACCTATTAAATAGTTTTATTATTGCAACCCAATTTGATTTTAATTTTTTAAGCAACATTGCCAATCAAGCGCTGCCAAAAACAGGTGTAACACCACTACAAATGCTTGCAGCTTTTGGCTCAGCAGCTTCACTGAAAAAATTGATTTCCATGTTAGGTGAATCGGCTCGTATGGCATCTCTGCAAACCAACAGATATCTTGGCGGCCGCAACGCCCTGGCCTGCTGTTATTATCTTAGCAAGATTAATCATGCAAACGACAAAGAGCGGCTTGCTATGCAACAAGTTCTCAGCGAGTTAATGGACATTATCCCAAATGAGCAAGAAAAAGCATTAATCTGGGAAATGTCGCCCAATACGGTTCCCACACTGACTTTATCTATCACGCGCGATCAGTGCCTAGCACGAGAAATTATTTTGGAAGAAGTTTTAGTCGTTGGCAAAATTGCTACTGCCCGCAACACTAATTTTTTATTTCCAGTTGAGTTATTGGTGGATACCTTATTCGAACCCAGTGACATACCTACACCACTAACGCGCACAAGTCAGCTCACATTTTTCAGCGAACTCAATACTGACGAAATCGGCCCTCTAATGCGCGTAAATGACTTACGCAATAGAATATTAAAACGAATTTGCATCATTTCATTTATTCCAGAGGAATTACTCGAAGCCATGATAGTGCTTGTCTCTGATGCACGCACTCGCCTAAATATATCAGACCGAAAATTAATCTTACTCACGCTATTGATTGAAAGCAGTCGAATGCTAGAGCTAAATGAACGCTTCAAAAATTACGCCTCACTATTTTTGGCAGCAGTCTATCCAGTTCCACAAAATCTCTCACGAACTGAAAGAGACTACTGTGCACTTTTAATGCAAAACTCAAATCTATTCACTGATACATTGCGTGATTTTATGGTGTTTCTAAATCAAAGCACCATCACTGAAGAGCTTGGCAATGAATTCTTGCACAAACTCTACCAAGAAGATTCTCTCTTAAGAGCGGCGACATGCATTGTCTTCAAAGATAAATTTGACAAAAAAGATTTACGAGATGCAAATCTGTTTGTAGCAAAACTCCAGCAAATACTCGCTAAATCCACTGCCAAAACATCAATCGGATGGTATGCTGATGCAAATTTTTGAAGCCATTGCCGTCATTTTTGGCATTTTATATATATTGCTCGCTATGCGTGAAAACCGCTGGTGCTGGGTGACAGGGTTCATCAGCACCGCTATTTTTGCTGCATTGTTTTTTGTCTCGCAACTTTATATGGAATCATTGTTGCAAGTCTATTATGTGGTTATGGCATGTTATGGCTGGCGCCAATGGCAAGATAAAGATCAACCACTTGCCATCTCCAATTGGTCTTTACAGCAACATTTCGTCACTCTCAGCTGCATTTTCGTTCTGAGCATGGCATCCAGTGCTTTTTTGTCTTATTACACCGATGCGACTTACCCGCTTCAAGATTCTATAATCACCTGGGGTAGTCTGATTGCCACTTATATGAGCACACGAAAAATCCTTGAAAATTGGCTATATTGGGTGGCCCTCAACAGTCTAGCGCTATTTTGCTGCTTTAATAAATCACTCTATCTCACTGCCGGCTTATACCTTATCTATGCAACATTAGCCATTGGTGGCTATTTTGCCTGGAGACACCCCAAGATATCAGGCAAAATTTGTTAAGTTTGCTACACTTATTATATCGAGTTATTTAGGGATATTACAGTGAGAAGACTTTTCGCTGGAATTGTGGTGTGCACACTGTGTTTAAGCGGCTGCTCAAAAAAGGCTGCACCTGCTGCTATCGCAGAACCGCAGCTAGTAAAAACGATGGTTATTAGCGGTAGCAACAGTGCTACAAGCAATCTTTATTCTGGGCGGGTTGGGGCTGGAGAAGAAGCCAACCTCATGTTCGATGTCGCTGGAATCGTCACCGAAATTCTGGTCAAAGAAGGCCAAAAAGTGACTAAAGGTGCTGTGTTAGCAAAACTCAACCCTCGCGATTATCAAAATCGCTACGATGAAAGCAAAGCGCAATATGAATTAGCCAAAGTCAATCTAAACCGTTTTGCCATATTGTTAAAATCAAATACCGTGTCACGTTCTGAATATGACCAGAAATTAGCCGATTATAAAGTGGCTGAAGCGAGTTTAGATACAGCAAAGAAGGCTCTTGAAGACACGCACATTAAAGCACCTTATGATGGCATTATCGCTAAACGCTTCGTCGAAGAACATGAAAGTGTACTGGCAAAACAGCCGATTCTATTGATACAAGATCTTACTTCAATTGAAGTATTACTTAACATTCCTGAGCAAGACATGGCCAAAGGACGCAAAGTTGTCTATAGCGAAGAAGCCGATGGCAAAAAAATACTGCGTAATGCTGTCAGTTTTTCTACATTACCTGGTAAAACCTTCGATGCTTCTCTGCGAGAATTTGCTACTCGTGCCGATCCCAAAACACAAACCTATCAAGTGAGACTCACTGTAAGTCAAATTGGCAAAGATAGAATTCTCCCCGGCATGACTGCACAAGTACGCGTAACGTTTAATACCACTGGCAATCCGAATTTAACAGTACCTGTTGATGCTGTTGCCATCGATGCACAGGGTAAAAATTATGTTTGGGTAATCGACACAAAATCCATGACCGTACATAAAAAGATCGTTCAGGTTGGTGTCATGAAAGAAGCCAGTATTATTATCACAGGAGGACTTGAGTCAAATCAAACCATCGTGATTGCCGGCGTTAATGCACTCCAAGACAATATGAAAGTAAAAATCCTTAAAGACAAGATAGGCAGCTAGTAATGCGTATTGCTGAGCTTGCTATCCAAAATCGTGTTGCCACCTTGTTTTTAACAGTGCTCATATTAATTATGGGTACAATGGCCTTTTACAAATTAGGACGATTAGAAGACCCCGAATTCACTATTAAAGACGCTTTAATTATCACACCTTATCCTGGCGCCACTGCGCTAGAAGTCGAGCAAGAAGTGACAGATCGTGTCGAAATTGCCACCCAACAACTCTCGCAACTCAAACGCATTGAATCACTATCCAAACCGGGGATTTCTATTATTACCGCAAAGATCAAAGACAAATATGGCAAGAACGCATTGCCTCAAGTCTGGGACGAACTACGCAGAAAAATTAATGATATGCAAACAAAATTGCCACCCGGAGCAGGCCCGTCTATTGTCAATGATGACTACGGTGATGTATATGGCATTTTACTTGCGTTGAACGGCAAAGCGTTTAACTATAAAGAATTAGAAGAAACTGCCGATTTTTTACGTCGTGAATTACTGCTGGTTAAAGATGTTGGCAAAGTGGTGATCTTTGGCGTTCAACCACAACAAGTTCAAGTGGAAATCACTCGTGATAAATTAGCCAACGCCAAAATCAGCTTAAATTCAATCTACGCTTCTTTAGCAAGACAAAACATTGTTCTGCAATCAGGTTCTGTACGTGTGGGTGATGAATATATTAATATACGACCAACCGGTAACTTTAAAGCATTGGAAGAAATTGGCGACATATTGATCGGTGGCGCCGGAACTGGCAAATTAATTTATTTAAAAGACATTGCCACAATTAAACATGGTTATCAAACGCCACCACCAAATTTAATTCGTCATAATGGTAATGTTTCTTTAGCCATCGGTGTTTCAATAGCTTCCGGTGGTAATGTGGTTGAATTGGGCAATTTAGTCAAACAAAAAATCGCAGCATTGAAATCTCAAATTCCACTTGGCATTAAATTAGATGTCATTTCATTTCAACCAGACAGCGTCACAGCGTCTATTGATAATTTCACCATCAGCTTAGTAGAAGCTCTCATTATCGTCATTGTAGTATTAATGATTTTCATGGGTTTACGCAGCGGTTTATTGATTGGGCTGGTGTTGCTCATCACAGTTTTAGTCACATTTATAGGCATGGAAATATGGGGCATCAATCTTGAACGAATTTCGCTCGGTGCATTGATCATTGCATTAGGGATGCTGGTCGATAATGCAATTGTAGTGACTGATGGTATTCTGGTGCGAATACAGCAAGGCGCTGATCTCAACAAAGCCGCAAAAGATGTCGTTGCACAAACGGCATTACCTCTTTTAGGTGCCACATTTATAGCGGTATTAGCCTTTGCAGCAATAGGACTCTCGCAAGATAACACTGGCGAGTACACGCGCTCATTATTCCAGGTAATTTTAATTTCATTGATGATGAGCTGGGTAATTGCTATTACAATCACACCGTTATTGTGCGTTATGATGTTAAAATCAGATAAAGCCAATGCAGCCGCAGAAACAGATCCCTATCAAGGTAAATTTTACCTCGCTTATAGATCATTATTATCAGCTTGTATGCGTGCCCGCTGGTTAACGGTATCATTATTGGTGATTTCCATGGTTCTTGCCATCTACGCATTTAATAAATTAGAAGATAGCTTTTTCCCAGATTCAACCAGGCCTCAGTTTATGGTGCATTTTTGGCTGCCTGAAGGAACCGATATTCGCAAAACTTCTGATGATCTCGCCAAACTCGAAAAAACTATTTTGAAAATGAAAGGTGTTACTGGTGTTTCAACCTTTGTCGGAGGCGGCGCACCCAGATTTATCTTAACGTACACTCCTGAGAAAGAATATTCTAGTTATGGCATCATGTTAGTTGACGTAGATAATTATAGAAGCATCGATGGTCTCATGGCGCAAATCACGAATTACGCGAATGATAATTATATTAATGCTATGGTGAAAACAAGACGATTTATGCTTGGACCCGGCACAGAAGACACACTAGAAGCTCGTTTTAGCGGCCCTGACCCTACCATTTTACGTGAGTTAGCAAATCATGCTAAAGCTATTTTTTACCAGGATGGCGGAATTGTAGGCATAAAAGATAACTGGCGTGAACGTGTTAAAATAATTCGTCCAACCATCGCAACATATCAAGCACGTGATGCCGGCATTAGCAAAGCTGATGTCGACAACACGTTACAAACCATTTATGGCGGCAAAAGTATTGGCATTTATCGCGAAAATGATAAATTATTACCTATAGTTTCACAGGCACCAGAAGAAGAACGTACTGACGTAGCCAACATTAAAGACGTGCAAATCTGGAGTCCGTTGGCACAATCAACCATACCATTACGACAAATCGTAGACAATTTCGAAACCAGTTGGGAAGATACCGCCATCCAAAGACGCGATCGCAAACGTACTATCACTGTTGCAGGTTCGCAACGCACAGGCAATGCCAGCGTTGCATTCGCACGAGTGCAACCTAAAATCGAAGCAATGAAACTGCCAGTAGGATATGAATTCGCATGGGGCGGGCAATATGAAAATTCCAGAGACGCACAAATCGCACTATTCAAAAACATTCCGATGACTATGGCATTGGTGGTGGTAGTTTTAGTGCTGTTATTTAATGCTATTCGACAACCCCTCATTATTATATTGACAGTGCCATTAGCCGTTATCGGCGTCGCAATGGGTTTGACCCTCACCAATCAACCGTTTGGATTTATGGCATTATTAGGGTTTTTGAGTTTGTCAGGCATGCTCATCAAAAATGCCATTGTGCTGATTGACCAGATCGATTTAGAAATCCGTGCAGGCAAACCACATTGGAACGCAATCCTAGATTCCAGTGCTGCAAGAATGCGCCCTGTTGCCATGGCCGCCGTCACCACAGTACTCGGTATGATACCTCTCCTAACCGATATTTTCTTTGTAGGTATGGCAGTGACAATAATGGCTGGATTAACAGTTGCTACCGTATTGACACTGGTTGTGGTACCCGTGCTCTATGCAATATTCTTCAGGGTCAAAAGCCAATAGCTGCACCAGATGAGGCTCTGCAGGATTTGCTGTTTCATGCTATACTTTCTATGTTATGAGGACAAGGTAGTAAATTATGGTTAGTGAGAAGGAATTTAATCCATTTGACATCTTACCGCGCGCGTTAATGATGCAAATTCTGCTGCACACCTTCAGCAATGACGACATTAACACGTTGGAGATTTTTCTCGACTATGACAAAGTCAGTAGCGAACTCAGAACCATTCTAGGAGATGAAACAAATTTCCAATACATCCTGGATTCTCTTCCCAAAGAATTTAATGTCGGCCTACACCTTTCTCTAAAAAAACGTATCACGACTACAGAAGAAGGACGCTATCGCGCTGGCTCCGCATTGTTATTTTTAAAAAATCTTTATTCAAAAATAAAACCCTTTCCTAATGACGAATACATCAAAATACATTATGACAATTATTTTGCGTCTCTAAAGTACATTGAAGATCATTTGAATAATGCACCACTACCCATGTACGTAACGGGATATGTTGCATTCTACATTGCTAAAAGGCTGTATCTCACCAACCCTCTTGACAAAGAAATTCACGTAAAAGCATTTAACCTGTACCTACTTTCGGTTCACTGCATTGCACAAGCGCATGAACTACAACACCCTCTCGCGAGAATTTTTTATTCAGACATGGAATTGCAATTACAACGCAATAAGATAGCCTTTATTGATGACAATAGCGGTGACGCTGATGAAACACCACAAATTGAATTTGATGAATTATTGTCACTCCTAGTTGAAGACATACCCTTTAACGTAAAGATGTTTTCCGATGAAACACAAACATTACTGTTAGTGACTTGGCTAAAGCTGATCACTGAAGATTATTATAAAGCGCGAGCACTTTTCAACTTCGCCTATCGTAATGAAAAGTTATTACAGCTCACTGAGTATTATTATTCCTGCTATCAAATTAATCATTTTCATCGACATATTTTGGCCTACAACCCTTTGTTCTTTCATGCCAAACAACAGGAAAATATACTTTATTTACTCCAAGTATACGATGTTGATACCTTAGTGGCTTTGCACCAAGGATTTCGAGTTTACCACCCAAGACCAGATTCTATCCTGCTGTCCACCATGTTGCGCATGAAAAAAGATGATCTAAAGGATTTTGGCAGTGTTATAGCTGAGTTTCTATCTTTACCACAAAAAGGCACACCCGTCTGGAAAATCTGTTTCCATGACGCCTATCGCGACGCAATCGATAACGGCACAATCAAAAGAGCGACGACACTGCAGATGAAAATGGTTTTACGATATCTGATCTTAGTCCATCACACCCGCAGATTAGACGAAATCATTGATCGAGATGCAGAAATATTAAACTCGATTCTATACTGTAAAATCGACCAATTACACAAAATTGCATTAGCCACCATTCGACAGCTCATGTCGTTTAACGTTTTAAATCCTCTGGGACAAATTACGCATCAAGAGATTATCCTGAAACTCATTTATGAAGATGAAAGCCACTTAAGCTTATTGAAAATATCAGCACCACAGGACTATGATCGTATAGCAACAATTATCATTGACAATTATGCTGCAACCATCGCAAAAGAGTTGGCAAATGAAGCCGATATTGGAGCATTTGATTACATGTATATCAACCAATCTCAATTTCGAGATCTGAAACAACAGATTCACACCAAATTCTTTGACTCCAGATACTTGGAAACTAACCCATGAGGAAGACATTATGAGCGCTAAAATTACATTCAAACCCTTTAACATTTTGACACGAAATTTGATGATGCAAATTTTATTGGAGACTTTCAAAGAAGATGCCAGTAGCACCCTGGAGATTTTTCTGGATTATCACAAAGTCAGCAAGCGCTTAAGTGGCATTTTGGCAAATCAAGAAAACTTTCAACATATCATCGATTCCATGCCAACGGAATTTAACATGGACATCTACCCTTCATTAAAAAAGAGAATTACCACAACGAATGAAGGCAGATATCGTGCCGGTGCCGCGCTATTATTCTTGAAACATATCTATGCACATTTAAAACCATTTCCCGATGATCAGTTCATCACAGAGCATTACGATGAATACCTTTCATCACTAAAATACCTTCAAGACACTTTCAAAGATTCACCCATGACCATGTACATAGCAGGGTTTGTTTCATTTTATATCGCAAAACGATTATGGATCATTAACCCGCTGGATAAAAAAACGATTAAAAGAGCACAGGTAATTTATATCATGTCGACCCACTTCATTGCTCAAGCTTATGAATTGGAACACCCATTGGCGCAAATCTTCTACAGTGATATGCAGCTGCAACTTGAGCGCCACAACATCATCGTTGCAGATCAAATCAAAGAAAAACTTCCTGAAACACCCATAATAAATTTCTCTAATTTATTAGATATACTCATTGAGAATGTTCCTATTAACATAAAAATGTTTGATGAAGAAACGCAAACATTATTACTAGTAACGTGGCAAAAACTGATAATCGAACATTATTATACGGCTCGCACGTTGTTTAACTTCACCTACCGCAATGAGAAGTTATTACAAATCACTGAGTACTTCTATGGATGTTATCAAAAAAACCATTTTCATCGTCACATTTTAGCTTTTAATCCATTCTTTGTGAATATCGAACAGAAAGATAACATCCTGTATTTACTCCAAGCATTTAATGTTGATGCATTAATTACCATGTTTCAAGGATTTCGAGTCACGCATCCCAAACCGGATTCAATTTTACTTTCTACCATGCTAGAAATGAATATGACTGATTTGAAAGACTTCAGAACCTTAGCCAGTGATTTTCTAGCTTTGCCGCAACAGGGCACACCTGCATGGAAAGTTAATTTCCACGATGCTTATCGCGATGCTTTCGATGACGGGTCTCTCAAGCATGCATCAGCTCAACAAATGAAAATGACTTTAAAATATTTTTCTCTGGTTGAACGCGCTCGAAAGCTACCTGAAATTCTTGATCGCGATGCTGAGATACTCAATTGCGTATTTCATTGCAACTCAGAAATAATTCACAACATCGCACTAGCCGTTATTGATCAGCTACTGTCATTTAATATCTTGCACCCATTAGGTCAATTACATCAACAAGAATTAATTCTAAAATTAATTTATCGAGATGCAACCTATTTATCAATGATAAAAATACGCGCCCCACATGACTTTGACCGAATCGCAACTATTATCAATGACACTTACGCTGAAAAGATTGCCCCTGAACTAACAGGTCAATCTGACTTAAAGGTCTACGACTATCTCTACAATAATCGCACTAAGCTACATGAGTTAATACAATTGATACACGAAAAGTTTACTGAGTCTGGCTATTTGAAGGCAGCTTAGTTACAATTAGATATGGACGTTCATAACATCATAAATATTGTCATCAGCCTGTTCTCATTAACAGTGCTCGAGTTAATTCTCGGGGTAGATAACCTTGTGTTCATCGCTGTCGCAAGCAGTCAACTCCCCCTTGAAAAGCAAAAATTGGCACGCCGCTTTGGACTTTTACTTGCTTTATTTACGCGATTACTGCTGTTAGCTTCAGTGGCCTATCTCGCTCACCTAAATGCGCCACTTTATACTGTTTATGACAATTCTTTTTCCATCAGAGACCATTTATTAATCGGTGGCGGTCTGTTCTTGATCTACAAATCAACCGTGCAAATTCACGCAGAAACAGAACCTGAAGAACAGACTACACTCAAAAAGCACTACCACAAATTGTTACCTGTGATACTACAAATTGGTCTTTTAGACATTATCTTCTCATTCGACAGCGTTTTTACAGCAGTTGGCATGACCTCGGAATACTGGATAATGGCCACTGCCATTATTATCACTATCATCATTATGATCTTTGCTAGCGAACCTTTATATCGGTTTATTCATTCGAGGCCGACGATAAAAATTCTTGCACTCAGCTTCATTCTGTTAATAGGCACACTTTTAATTGCTGACGGGATGCATTATCCAATTCAAAGAGGTTACATTTATTTTGCTATCTGCTATGCACTTTTTATTGAATTGCTTAACGGTGTGATTCATAAAGTTAAAACGAAAAAGAAAATTAAGCTCTCTTGAGGCATTTTTAGTGCGTGCGAGTGGATGCAAGTTGGATGCGAGCTCCGCAGGTAAAATTGTTTTACGCGTTGGTAACGCGCAAAACAAGTTTACCTGCTCTTTGATACTGCTGTGAGGTCTTTTGGTTGGGCACTAAGCGAGCCTGCCTTCGTTGTTGGTCCTATGTAGTTCAATCTAAGGCTCCGTCGTTGCGAGCATTACGCGAAGCAATCCAGAGAAAATATATGGCCGATTGCTCTTTATAAAATCTGCGTGCGTAGCACTCCTTAACTTTTTAGTGCGTGCGAGCTCCGCAGGCCTCCGTCTTTGCGAGCATTACGCGAAGCAATCCAGAAGAAATATATAACCGATTGCTCTTTATCAAATCTGCGTGCGGAGCACTCCTTAACTTTGTAGTGCGTGCGAGCTCCGCAGGTCTCCGTCATTGCGAGCATTACGCGAAGCAATCCAGAGACAATATATGGCCGATTGCTCTTTACCAAATCTGCGTGCGGAGCACTCCTCAACTTCTTAGTGCGTGCGAGCTCCGCAGGTAAAATTGTTTTACGCGTTGGTAACGCGCAAAACAAGTTTACCTGCTCTTTGATACTGCTGTGAGGTCTTTTAGTTGGGCACTAAGCGAGCCTGCCTTCGTTGTTGGTCCTATATAGTTCAATCTAAGGCTCCGTCGTTGGTTGTGCCATGCTAAGCAATTCAAAGCTTCCGTCGTTGCGAGCATTACGCGAAGCAATCCAGAGACAATATATAACCGATTGCTCTTTATCAAATCTGCGTGCGTAGCACTCCTTAACTTTTAGTGCGTGCGAGCTCCGAAGGTAAAATTAAGCTATCAAGACGATACCGTCGTCTTTGTCGTTAAAAGGTAGCTTAATTTAGGGTTTTCAGATACATTACGTGATATGAATTTTGATGGAATTTATTATGCTACGCAACCTCTTTGTACTTAGCGCTTTGGGCTATGGTGGCACTGAAAAAGTGGTCTACTCTGTTATGCAAGTTCTTATTGATAATGGGGAGGAGGTTTCTCTTTTTTTGCCTTATATGGGTGGGGAGAATTATAAAAAAAATTTGCCGGTTGGGGTGAAAGTTTACTATGGGGCTGAAAAAAAGAGTTTATGGCAAAAAGTTGTTGGGCTTTGTAAGCTGCGATCGTTAATAAAATCCCATGATCGGGTGATCGCGGGTTCTGAAAAACGGCCCATCTATCTAGTTGGATTTTTAGGGCTGGGGCTTAAAAAGACAGCATTTGCATTGATTCATAGTTCATTACCTTATCAATTGATGCGATCACCCAAACACCGCTGGTTGATGCGTTGGAGTTTTCCGCAGTTTCATAAGGTGGTGTTTGTCAGCCAATCGTTGGAAAAACTGCTTAGTCCGATTTTAAAATTGCGGCCTGAGCAAGCCTTAACTATTTACAACAGCAATGATAGTGACAAAATTAGAGCAAAATCCACCCTTCCTTTACCGCCTGTCATGAATAATTCACAACCGTTTATTTTAACCGTTGCACGCATTGCACCTGAAAAGGATTTGGATATTTTAATCACAGCCTTCGCACAGATTGCAGAAAAAGTCCCTCATAGACTGGTGATTTGCGGCAAAGGTGAAGCTGTGTTAGAGGAAAAATTGCAAGCGCTCTGTCATGAACTCGGGTTGCAAGATAAGGTTTTATTTGTCGGACACGTAGATCCACCCTATGCACTTATGAAAGCTGCAGATTTATTTGTTTTGAGCTCAGCCTTCGAAGGCGCTTCTTTAGTGATCGTCGAAGCGTTATCTCTCGGCAAAAAAATTGTTAGCACCGATGCGCTCTACGGCGGTCCAGCTGAAATGCTCAACAATAAAAAATTCGGCACGATTGTGCCAGTTAAAGATGTCACCGCTCTCGCTACCGCGATGTTTGAGAGCATCAGTAGCACAGAAAACCTAGCAGACTCACCCGATTTACCAGAATATCTGCAGCGCTTTTCACCTGAACAAATAAAACAAGAATGGCTAAGCGTATTTGCAGAAACTTAAGTTACTCATATTTAATCGACAATATTTCCAGGCTGGATTCTCCGCTCGGTGTGCGAAGTTTAACAACGTCACCGACTTCCGCTTTTAACAACGACCTGGCAACGGGCGAATCGAAACTGATTTTACCTTTAGACAAATCTGCCTCATCCACACCCACTAATTTAACGGTTAATTCAGTTCCCTGTGAGTCTGCATAAGTTACAGTAGCGCCGAAGAAAATTTGAGTCAGATTTTGTTGTAACGCAGGATCAACAACAACAGCGCTTTCGATTCTTTTGATCAGATAGCGCAAACGCCTGTCAATTTCACGCAAACGCTTTTTGCCATAAATATAATCGCCATTTTCCGACCGATCACCATTACCGGCAGCCCAACTCACAATTTCAACTACCTTGGGACGCTCACCATATCTCAACAGTTTCATCTCTTCTTGTAATTCAGCCAGGCCGAAGGGCGTAACATAATTCTTGCCGAGGCTTGCTGGAAGTTCCGGCTCATCAGGCTCGTCATCAGTATCTTTTGTGAAGGCTTTAGTCATAAAAACATGTTAGTGAAATTCAACCCCAAAATCAAGCCTTGAATCTGATCAGCACGTCTGTTAATATGATCATCTCGTCCAAACCATAATCCTAGCATGACTACACAAGCGCGAGACAGCTAAAGCATGAAATATAATCCGAAGATAGACACAGATAATCTTACAGTGTTGCGTGTCAGCATGAATCAAACGTTATGGGCAATCCTCAGGAATCGAAAAGTCAATCTTACCATGTTAAGATCATTCAAAAAAACATTTGAAGAGGGCCTTTCACTTTTCACTACAACAAGCACATATTTACTTACTAAGTTCACAACACTACTAGCAGTTGAAGTTCAAGCCACTATGCCAGTTATTGATAGACTCAGTAGAGATACAAATAAATTAAAGCTTTTAAGCGAATTATTGACGAATAGCGAATTCGCCGAAATCATTGCAAATCCTAATTCTTCTTCATTTTCTAAACAGTGGGCAAGAACTCATCTGAGCTTTAAATTTTCGGAATTAGAAAGCAGCTTACTACTATCACGCACTTATTGTTTTGCCGTACTCAGCGAGTATAACATTGATAATGCCCAACTCTACGTTCAAGAGCTGAAAAAACGCGATTTATTTCATGATCATCTACGCATCGTTCTGCATAATAAACGGTTACCTGTTTTTTACATACTAGACATGAAAATTGCTGATATAGCCCTTCAATATCTAACTGAGCTACCTGAAGCGTTAGCTAACAGTCTGTTCCCAGCACAAATGAATGCTACTAAAAAAATTATGTTAGGTGATAAAAAGCATTTGTTTCGATTATGTTGCAGAATAGGCAGTGTTCCACTTATTGACTCTCTCGTTAAAACATTAAGAGCATTGTCCTCGCCTGAAAAATCGATTACTGGTCCATTATTCTCACCCACATTTGACAGTTTCCCTATAGCCTTTGTTTTCTCAACTAATTCATCGGGAGTGATGCCTCTACACATAGCATTGATGAGCAAACACTTTACTTTAGCAACTCAGTTACTAGATCAAATGCTGAACTCAAAAATTAGCCTTGTATATCGCTTATTTAGTATGTTTATTCTAAAAAAGAATAGCAATATTACTCATACTTCCCTTCTACATCTTATCTGTCAACTCATCCCCGAAGAGGCTGTGTTGTTATTAAATAAGTTACATGATGCTTATGGCGAAAGATTAATTAGGCAACTTTCCACATTGGATTCTACAACCCAAACTGCATTATTTTATATCAAGGACAAAGCTCAACAAGATTATTGGCAAACGCAAATTTCATTTCAACAAAATACATGTAATAAAATCCTCTGCCTTGATCTCGATGATACGATGGTTAATAATTCAGTATATTTATTTCCAAACCTATTCAGCGCACTAATTCGCTATAGTCATTTCAAAAAAATCCCACTCTATGTTATTACACTCAGTTTACGCGATAGCTTAATGCTTGGAAATATCCTAAGCACTGTACTGAATACTGAGCCTGCAATAGCCTTAGGATCAATCAGCGGCTACTTCTGTAGATCAATGTCATTTCTACCAGAATATTCAAAATTTCTCTCAAACAGAGATTTGAAGACACTAAATTGCGACGGACGAAAGCATATTCAAGCTGAATTTCTAGCCCACCATTCTGGATACGATATAACAAAAATCCAATTTTGTATTGTTGACGATAACGAAGGAATCATTCAACAAGCCAATATTCATAATCACATCGGTATCATAGCCAAAACAAAACACAACGATCCAACATGCATCCTAACCGCAGCTAATTTTTGCGGTTTAACTGAAGAAAATATCCATGACTATGATGCTACTGACCCAATAGTGTCCGTTATAAATACCTTGAGAGCAATATCACCTAACAATGCTACTAATGCTCCAGTTACAGAATCTCTTACGCCTACAATTTAATCACCACAAGGAAATACGATGCAGTATAAAGAATTTTCTCTACTCAGTGCAGCATGTCCATCTCGTAATGTCCTTGAAGGCATCAGCGATAAATGGTCGATTTTGGTGATCACGCTTTTGCTTAACAAAGCTTATCGATTTGGTGAGCTAAAACGCACCATTGGTGGCATATCGCCGAAAATGTTAACTCAAACTTTGCAGAAATTAGAAAAATACGGCTTAATCAATAGGCAATCTTTCCCTGTATTGCCTTTGAAAGTTGAGTACACTTTAACACCACTCGGACAAGAACTCTGCACCATCTTAAACACTCTCACTACTTGGACAGAGAAAAACATGCCAAGCATAATAGCAGCAGAAAAAACATTCTTGGAAAGATAGCTACTGTTTAAAATAACTACTGTTTATTTAAGTTATTATTAAACTCGCCATTAATGAAATCTTGTCGCCCCGGTGTGTGCACTTCTATGATCACAACATCTTCTACCGCAACAAATTCATGTGGAACATTTGGTGGGAATATCATCATTTGACCTGGCCTCAATGTATATTTGTTCCCTTGTGAATATACCGCCAATACGCCCTCTTTAACGCTGGTTATCTGCTCATTTATGTGAAAATGCAATGGGAGCTTTGTGCCCGCCTTGAGATCCCAACGAACCAAACTACTTTGAGTTCCCATGATAAAACGACGGCCGATGTTTGGTGAAATCTGTTCTACAGGCATACGATTTAAATCATAATACATGGGCATAGCTTTATAATGATCACTGACCTCAGCAATGACACCCTCTGCAGCAAAACTGATTGACGAACTAAGCAAAATAGTTACGATACTGATCAACTGAAAGATTTTATTACGCATTTCTTCTAACCTCGATTAAATTTATTGATAGAAATGCAAGTATATTTTTAATAGCAAATAATTACAATTAGTTACCAAATGGTAACTACATTTTTATAGTAATGTCTCTGGTGTCATCTGGTTTGGATGCCTTTGCTACGTTTTGTTCAGCATGTATCGTATGTCTTTGTGTTATTTGGTCAAGAATCTCGCCCGTTTTGACAGGCGGCTTATTTTCTCCCTGATTCGAATTCAACGATGCTTTTATTGTTGATACTTTTTCTTCATAGAGATTTTGCAGTATTGATTTAAGTGCGGGGGATGTATTTGATTTTTGTGTCCACGCCTGAAGACCACCGCAGGTAATTTTGCCATTTGCAACGCGGATGTAGGGCTCGTTAAGTTGAGCGAGTTGTATTAACGGATGCGATGACAAAGATTTATCGATTAATTGCTGACATTTTTCAGGTGAATTGAGAATATCTTTGACAGCTAAATTCTGGATGGTTTTTTTACTATTCGAGACAGTGCTTTCTTTATAGAGCTGCATCCCTGATTTTACTTCGCTGACTAATTCGTTCAACGAGAATCCGCTAAAGTGGTTTGGTGTCATAATAATCGCCGGGCTTAAACCATTTTGCTTGAGCAGATGATTTAGCATTAATGGTACAAAAGTGCGACCGTTTGCATCTTTGAAGTAATGCGACTGCAAACAACCTCGAGTAAATTTTACAATAGCTTTGATAACGTCATCTTCATTGCCGGATAGCATATTTGTATATCAGGATTGACTTTCAGTAATATTATATACTACTGTTCACGCTGTGATTAGCTTGACATCTATGAGGGCAGAATGCAAAAAATAACTAAAGAAACGGTTTTATTAGGGCGTGTCAATAAGGCACATTCTAGTAAAGAGGGATTGCTCTGTTTGAGTGATACCCGATTAGTCGATACCGATCTTGATACCCTATTTAATCAGACTAAAGCATTAGCGCTTAGAGAACTCGACTTAACCAATAATTCACTCACCGATGAAGGTGTCCGCAAGATTAAATTATTTTGTTTAGCACATCCCACTATTACCACGCTTATTTTAACTAATAATAGCGCGATGACGGATGCAAGTGCAATTGAATTACTCGAAGTCACTACAATCACAGATTTACAATTATGGAAAAATATTAACATCAAAAATCCTTTCGCTGATGCTGTTTTACTGCAGAAACATTTAACCAAGTTGGACATTCGCGAAACGGGAATTGACAATGAATTAATATTGAAAGCGCATACGCATGTGCGCGCAGACACAGATAGCGTACCTCGTTATGCGTAAAGAAAATCTTGCATCCAGTGTGGTGGCACAACACCGTAAATTTTCTGAGGAAATAAGCGAATACGCGCAATTTTTTGATGAGAGATTTGAGATTTTTGCACCGAATGCCAATAGCTGTATTATTTCCGGAAGTTCAATTGGCTATCCCAATATTGAATATACTGAAGCCCATTTAGATGCGGCTGCAACGTCGTTCATCACAGATAATACGGGAGTGATCACTGAAATTCGTATGGCAACGGCTGATGGTTTGGGTGATAGTCGTACAGATGTGATACAGAATAATGCCACTCGCAAAGCGGCCCAAGTTGCAACAGCCGTCTTTTGTACATTACCTAACACATCAACGATACGCCAACGATTTCTTAACATCAGCGAGAAAGTGAATCAAGAAACTCGCTCCGGCCAGATACAAGGTGATGCTGCATTAGCAGGAACCATTGTGCAACTTTCGGAACAGGCGATATCCTGTCAGTTTGCGAATGTCGGCGATACAATGATAATCGTATTGGATCGCGCAAATCTTTCAGTTAAATATATTGTGCCTCCGCACATTACGTCTCAAGGCTCCAACATATGGGCGCCACTCTCGCTACGACAATTTCAACGATGGGTTGTTAAGGGGCTATCAACAGAATGCGCACAATTTCAAACCGCAGATGTGATCATTAATCCCGGAGACTTCATTATTCAAATGACAGATGGAGCATGGTCAGAACTCAAAAAGAAAAGAATCGAGCACGCTGCGGGTAACGAAAAATGGATAGAATACAGCATAGATAAAGATTATTTTGCACAAATTATTGCGGATAAATCACCGTTAACTGATGCGCCTATGCCTATGCAAATTGCGGATTCATTGATTCGCAAAATTCTCAAGCAAACTTTAGCGCAACGTTTACACTTTAATAATCTCTTTAGTAAGATAAAAGATAATTTAAATGTGCAAGATAAGTTCATCACAATTAAAGAATGGTTAGATACTTTCGCCGACAAAACCAATGCAATTGAACTCGAATCTTATTTATTTGATACCGAGCATGATGGGATATGCTTTACCCCTGAAGCACCAGCTTATATGGCTGCAGAATGGCTGAAAGAATTTTGTTTTGGTGATTGCACAACCATTTCAGTAACGCAGGTACCTGATAGAAAACGCGAATTAATACGGGCACTAGTAGATAACCCAAAGAATTCATCTACTTTATTACCGATGATTGCAGAATGTTTACAAGGCCAGAATATTACGCCGCTGTTCAATCAACTACGTGCTGAAAAATGTCTTGGTCCTATTGGCGCTAAATTGAGCACCTTAGAAATTGTAAATGTTCATCCTAAAAATGATCTTGATGTTGCCGAAAATTTAGTTGCAGCATATTTAAAAATTCAAGTATTTCTTCAAGATTTACAGTTAACGGAAATTGCTCAACTCTATGCATCACAATCTCCAGAGGTAGTGACCTACTTGCATGAACCAGTGCATAGCTTATTGCATCAATATCAAAGCTTAACCTTCAGCAACAGATTTCTTAATGCACGTCGCTACTGCGACATAAAAAATCTCGATTCACGCTTAAATACGATTTATAAATCTCAAATGCAAGTTCAGGAATTTGGTTTGACAGTTTGAGTCAGCGCGTTAACCTATAAAGAGGCTAACAGCGCCGACTCACTACTAATTAGATCTGCGCGCTGACTCGCAGCGTGACTAGATTAGAGCTGTTTCCAGTGCCGCCGTGGTTAAAACCAAAATCTTTATCCTGAACCCACTGCAGTGCTACGCTAGTGTTTGGTAATATTATTGTAGTGATTGAAGCAACGTACCGTTTCTGAGGTAAAATATTACCGATTAAGAAGGGAGCTGGGATACCAGGTGATGGCGGACCAGCAAAAGGAGGCGATACATGTGTTAAAAATATATCGGCCTCGTGAGAACCTTGGTATCCAACTGCAATCGTGGTTGGAAATTGACAGGGATTAAAATCAACGCCTGCGTTCACTCCCCACGCACTAATTCGACTGTGATCGGATTCTGGATTGAGGTTATTTAAAGCAGATACGTAATCTGCGCCTAACGCAAAGCGATCAATTTTAACATCAGCATGCAATGCCACGCCACTCGCACGCTCGATGGTAAAAAATTGATTCACTAATACAAGATTTTGCCAAATCCAAGAATCAAATATCTCTTGATTTAGAAAAGCGAACGCACCGTTTATATAATTTGCATCTCGAATATCGGAAATCCAACTGGCATTAGTATTGATAAATACATTGCAAACCTGCCCTCTGAATCCTGCTTTAGCTGCAAAATTGCGCGCCACATTTTCACTCAGTCCATGCTCGCCGGCACCAACGGGCCCAGCAAGATCAAAGTTTGCTAATGTTTGCTCTGCCATAGACCATGAGCCAGAAGCATAAAATCCATTGTCAAAAATGGCTCCGGCAATAATCCCGCCAGTACGCACTTCTGATATCAATTGGGTTAAGCTTTCATTGATAGGAAAAGGTTGATAGTCACCAAAATTGAGATTAAAGCGACCTATCTGAATAAAAATTGGCGTTACGGCAGGATTGGCCAGTAACAGATAAGCTTGGTTTACTTTTAAGCTTGCGGAAGAATGATAGACGTTATTCCAATCCACGTCGGCATCCCCGTAATTCCTGGACTTAATTGAGGCATTAACATAAGCCAGATCGAAATGAGCATTCACCCAACAGTTAATCGCAGTATCGAGAAATAGATCGACATTATTAATACTACCAATTACTTGTGGCTGATGTATAGAGAACAGGGCTCTATTACCCACACCAATTACAGAGCCAGGAAGGAAACCATCACCTCGACGATCAAAATACTGCAAATCCAGATTAATTAAGCCAGAAACGCAGAGCAACCCTTTGATGCAAATATTTCTATCCGCAGTAGATTTGGGGCTCAATTGCGTAATGATCTCATCAAAATAGGGGTAATTATGTTTAATATACAACGCATCGCCCATTTGAAATAAGCCTAACTTATTCTCGCAATACCACGATTTTTTGGGATGATTTTTTGCTTTTATGTGTCGCACTTCCTTTTTGAGTGCCTTCACTTCATTAGTAAGCGATTGCACTTGCTTTTCTAATGATACGTCAGAGTTCGCAGCAGCAGCTGAGAGAGGTAATAACAAAAGCAATGCAGCGCGGATAAACTGATTCAGTGGCGATGTCCGTTCCATAAAAATGTCCTTATCGATATGAAAAGTTGCATGTTATAACAGATTCGTTGCGATTGCCAACACTTAGAAGACACTTACACTTCCAGTCTAACTCTATAGCGCATGAACATGCAGTGCAGTGAGTTATCCAGATAAGGATGGTTGATATCCTCTGCTGAGGTAAAACCTAAGCGCTGATAGAAGCCCAATGCCTTGTGGTTAATTTTGCGAACAATTAAATTGAGTTCAGAGGTCTCTGTAAGCCAATGATCAACAATCGAAGAGATCATTTTCTCGCCAATGCCTTTGCCTTCATAAGACGGATCAAGAACAAAAGTGCTGATATAAGTGTTATTTTTTTCGATAAAATTCGCTTCTAGTCCCATCCAACCGACAAACTTTGATTCCAAATAAGCTCTAATCCAAATCAACTTACCTGAACGAAAAGGCTGAATATCATACTCATCAATCAGATTGCGATAATACTCACCAATTTTCTCAGCCCCTTTAAAATGCTCATGAACATGTTCATGCGGTGTATCATTATAGGCGCTAATAAAAGCAGTAACACCCAAATCTTGATCTTGAGTAAAATCTGCATTTTTATCAAGGACACGCTCTAAAAAAAGTGTCTGACCATCTTTCAATTTGATTTGATAAGAATTAGTAACATTCATTTTAGACGAACCTCTCAATTAATTGCCAATATAAGTCCATAAAACTAACCGGATAATCTAAGTATGTCAACAGATAAGGGCTTCGAAAAAGTTGATTGCAGAAATTCAGCTAATCTTAGACAATTCCCTGAGTTATCCCAGGGAATTCATGGCACTAATTTATTTTTTATTAGACATAATCGGATCAGCATAGCATTGTTTAATAGTCACTTTGCCGGTGTTGTCGATGTTATTGAATATTAAATCGCTATAAAATACGCCTTGAATTTCAAGGGTATTCAAACCTTTTGCGAGCTTAATTGCAGAACCAGTAGACTGACCATTCGTCTTATATTGGTAAGGACTACCCATACTATTCGCTGGCGCCCATGAAAGAAAGGTGTCTGTCATTGAACTGATTACGGTACAGGTAATATTGTATTCAATCCAGGTTGAAGCATCAGTAGCAATGATGGTGGTTCCCATAAGCGGCACAGTGGCTGAAGTATGCGGTGCAATACTATCGCTTTGAACGGGAATTTGAACTCGGCCAGACGCTAACACCAGCCCACTAAAAGACGCTAAAACTAAACATAAAATAATCTTTTTCATTAATTTCTCCGGTATATTATAAAAAATATAGGTTAACATATTGCACTTATAAACTCAAGGCTGGCCGACTGGCTAGCTGACTGCCATGGATTAAAGTATGATTTTTGCTTGCGTAAGTGTTGTCGACGTTTCGCTGAACCAGAACCACCAAATTATTGCTGCAATCAATAGTAGTCCTGTTAAATTGACAATAACTGCAATCATACATTCGCTCCACTCGGTTTGTAAAATCGTAACCGATTTGCGTTAGCTACAACTGTCACCGATGAAAACGCCATTGCCGCGCCTGCTAACATCGGGCTTAATAACAATCCTGTGAAAGGGAATAAAATTCCTGCGGCAATGGGAATACCAATGATGTTATAAAAAAATGCGCCGAACAGATTTTGTTTCATGTTTTTGACTGTTTGTTTTGAAATCAGAATCGCATCAGCGATACCGTGTAATGAACCGCGCATTAAAGTAATTCCTGCACTTTCGATTGCGATATCTGTGCCAGTGCCGATGGCAAAACCCACTTCTGCTTGCGCCAAAGCTGGCGCGTCATTAATGCCATCTCCTACCATGCCGACTTTCTCACCTTGGCGTTGTAATTGCGCCACTCGATTGGCTTTATCTTGGGGCAAAACCTCAGCCATCACATCGCTAATACCCACTTGTGACGCAATCGCTTGCGCGGTGGTTTGATGATCACCTGTAATCATGACGATCTTTAATCCCATTTTTTGCAAACGTGCTATTGCATTTTTAGCATGCGCTTTAATCGGATCGGCTATCGTAATCACACCGAGTATTGCTTGATCTGTAGCGACAAAAATCGGCGTTTGTGCCGATTGCGCAAATTCATCAGCACGTTGCAGCCAACCCCCCACTGGAATTTTTTGATCCATCATCAAGCTATGATTACCTAAAAAAATCTGCTGACCTTCGATTTTGCCTGTAACACCGTGGCCCATTATTGCTTTGAAATCAGTAACTGATACAAGGTTAGATTGTTGTTCTTTTGCAGCGTTCACGATTGCTTCGGCTAACGGATGCTCAGACCCTGCCTCTAAACTCGCCGCCAAACTGAGAATATATTTTACATCGACATTCTGTGATGGATATACGCCGGTTACTTGCGGATGCCCCTCGGTAATGGTGCCTGTTTTATCTAAAATAATTGCGGTCAACTCTCCCGCCTGTTGCAAAGCCTGCGCATTTCGAATCAAAATGCCGTATTCAGCGGCTTTGCCAATGCCAACCATAACTGAAATCGGAATGGCCAAACCTAACGCACAAGGACAAGCAATCACTAGCACAGCCATCGATGTTACCAGCATATAAGCTACTCGCGGCTCAACTCCCACATTAAACCAGATAAGTGCAGTTATGATTGCAATAATTAAAACACCCGGCACAAAATAGGATGCGATTGTGTCAGCAAGACGTGCGAGTGGAGGTTTTGAACTTTGTGCTTGCTGCACCATTTGAATAATTTGTGCCAACACAGTTGCTTTGCCAACGCGCGTCGCTTTGAAAATAAAACTACCATTTTTATTCAAGGTTCCACCGATGACACTATCTCCTATTTTTTTCAGATTAGCTATCGGTTCTCCTGTTAACATAGATTCATCGATAAACGAAGTTCCAGATGTTAGCTCACCATCAACAGGAATTTGCTCACCCGGTCGCACTCGAATCTGACAGCCTATCTCTAGTGTTGCTACAGGCACATCAATTTCTTCACCATCACGAATAATACGAGCTGTTTTGGGTTGCAGTTTCATGAGTTTTTTTATGGCATCTGAAGTATGACGGCGCGCACGCAGTTCCAAAACAGCACCTAAATTAACTAAAGCAATAATAATCACTGCGGCTTCAAAATAAACATGTTGTGCCATGATGGGTAATTGTTGCGTGAATAAAATAGCGATCATCGAATAAACCCAAGCAATTCCAGTACCCATTGCAATCAAGGTATCCATGTTGGCATCATGTTTTTTCAGAGCTTTCCACGCGCCCTTAAAAAAATGGCCTCCCGAGTATACTAAAATTGCAAAAGTCGCTACGCCAAGAATTAAATTGATCAATTTACCTGAACCAGATACCAAACTCGGTTCTAAACCCAACAAGCCTAAAATCATCAATGGAACACCTAATAATGACGCAACCACAGTTTTGATTATCAGTGCAGAGTAATGTTGCTGCTCAATCGATTTGCGCTGTTGCTCTTCTAACTCCAAATCGACAGAAAGCACTGCACCATAACCAAGTTCTGTGATGATATTAATAACAGTATCGGGTAATAAGTCTTGATTTGCGTCCACGAGTAGAGTGTTATCTGCAAAATTCACCTTTGCATCAGATATACCCGAAACTGCTTTTAGGGATTTCTCAATCTTCGCAACACAACTGGCGCAGTGCATACCTGATATCATAAATCGGTAAGTATTTCTATTCATGCTCATTTATCCTCGATTTACAGGCTCATTAAAGTAACAACGACAATCCGAAAATGACTGTATCTTCACTCGTCGACTCACCTTGGTTACGGCGGATATTTTTCAATGCGCTATAATCTTGTTCATGTTCAAATTCCACGAATGCGCTTAAGCCCGGCAGTAGACGATAATATGGTCTTATTATATAACGCATTTGATTCAGGCCACTGCCGACCTCATCTTGAGTTACAGTTTTTGATGCTAAAATACTGCGAATACCTGCGCGCACAAAAAAATTATTCGTGATTTGTGTATCGCGCGATAATTCCACATCTAATTTAGCGCTACCTCTATGATAATACGCTCTCACATTTGTATCAATAAAATAGGGCATTAATCCTTCAATGCCGATACCGGGTTGCCAATAAGGAGTTTGAGCCGGTCGGTAAAAATAATTAACACCACCCTTAATTGTCCAAAATTGGCTTATTAAATGCCAATAGAAAATATCCATATCAGCATTTTCTACTTTGCCTTTTTTAATCTCTGCATCATTGATGAATAATTCGAGTTTGTTGTAGTCATATCCGTATAATCCTTTGTAGGTGATTCGTTGTACATTATTAAATGGGTCTGCACCCACATCTATAAATGATGCTAGATATAAACCAACAGGATGTGCCATAGGATGATTGACAAGCGAGACGTCAATCGGCTTTATCTCATCTACTCTCACAATAGGACGATTAAAATAAGCTGTTTGCTTAGTAATATTCTGTAGTTTAGCTTCACCTTTTGTAATATCTATTAACGTTGAATATTGAAATACGCGCGACATACCTGTCATCATGTGGTAAAGAAGGTGGCAGTGAAAAAACCATTGACCACTTGCATCAGCGTCAACGTCAGCCGTAATAGTGGCGCCCGGAGGTACATCAATAGTATGGAGTAACGGGTCGAATGCACCATTTCCTTTACGTAATATAAACCAGTGCCCGTGAATATGCATAGGATGATGCATCATCGATGTATTCGTAAACACAAAGCGATATCGTTTTCCTGGTTCAATTATTATAGGATGAGCGTTATACTCAGGCACACCGTTGATAAACCAAATAAACCTATCCATATAACCAAATAATTCCATTTTGATTACACCTGCTACAGGTTTTTTGGGATCATTGGTTTTAACTGCAGCAGTTAATTTTTGATATTTGGTTCCTGCTGATGTTTTATAAGAGGAATCCGGAGGTGATATCGTATCGCCTAAAATGGTTGACTCTGTCGGCATATCCATATCCATGCTCATGCCAGGCATATTCATCTTACCCATCATCATTGACATCATTTCTCTTGTTACCGGTAATGGCTCTGGAAAAGGAGCAACTCGTTGGTAGTTAACACATTGGTGTGGCGCAGTCACTAAAGCGCCGTAAGCAGCTCCTAAGGTATCTATTGACTCAGCATAAATAATATAAGGGTTATTGTTTTGTATTTTGACTAACACATCGTAGGTTTCACCGGGTGCAATTGTAAAATCCTTAATTGGATAAGGTTTCACATCATTGCCTTGTGCATGCACCATCTGCATCATTGCGCCAGGTATTTTGACATGAAAAATCGTGCTGCCTCCTGCCCCAATAAAACGTAAGCGTACAATATCTCCTACCTTCACAGGTGCAGTCCACGGATGCGAGGCAGAATGTCCATTTAATAAAAATGCATCGTACGCAACATCACTGAAATCATAGATACTCATACGCATTTGCTGCATCATTTTGTAATCATCGAGTAAACTTTTGCGTTCATCCACCGATGCTTTTCGATAATCGCAAATAAATTTTGCAAGCGAAGGTTGTAATGGAAATTTAGGTGAATAGAAATCACCTTCTTTTTTAAGATTCGCAAGAATTTGATCGGGATTAGTATTGCTCCAATCAGATAAAACAACAACATAGTCTTTATTATACTTGTAGCGTGGCTGTTCCGGTGGGTCAATTAAAAAAGCACCATATAATCCTTGCTGTTCTTGGAGACCGGCATGCGCATGATACCAATAGGTTCCTGCTTGATGAAGCGTAAACTGATAATGAAAAACGCACCCTGGAGGAATGGCTTTTTGACTTATACCTTCTACACCATCCATTTGCCAAGGAATCAATATACCATGCCAATGAATCGCTGTTGCTTCATTCAGATGATTGTAAACATTGATGGTAACATGATCACCTTCTTTGAAATGCAAAGTAGGTGCTGGAATTTGATTATTGACTGCAAGAGCTTTTTTGGCAACGCCTGCAAAATTAACCGTTTTGTAACCTACAACTAAGTTTATGGTGCGCTCGGCGGCAAAGACCTTTGTTGGAGCCAATTGAGTTGCAGCAATTATTAGCAAGAGAATCCAAACTTTTTTCCTCATCATGATGGTGGTGATGTTGCACTCCTTTGCATTGGGTAGAGGACGCCAGTTTAGCAATATATCTATCACTTAGCAATTTTTGGCATTAAATCTAAGACCATAATGTGATACCCTCCTTTAGGTGTAACAATTTTTTGGAGGAAATTATGTCTGATGTCGGTAGATTTGTTTGGCACGAGCTTCACACGCAAGATCGTACCAAAGCGCAAAACTTCTATGTTCCACTCACAGGCTGGAATCTTAAGGAATTTTCAATGGGACCAGGTGAGCCATACACACTGTGTCAACTCGGTGGCAAAGATCACGCAGGTATCATGAAATCGCAAGCGCCAGCAAATGTCCCACCGCACTGGCTGCCCTACATCCACGTAGATGACGTTGATGCTGCAGCGAAGAAGGTGACAGAATTGGGCGGTAAGGTGATAAATCCTCCCATGGATATCCCTGACATAGCACGATTCGCGATTGTGATGGATCCTACAGGTGGCGCATTCGCGATTCACCAGCATTTCACACCGTATCAGGCAGAGCCTGAGACGCCTCCGGTTGGATCATTTTGTTGGGATGAACTTCTCACCAGCGATCCGGAAAAAGCTGCGAATTTCTATTCAGCCCTTTTTGGTTATACGCAAGAATCCATGGATATGGGGCCAGCGGGCACCTATCGCATTCTCAAAAATGGTGACAAACGGCGAGCAGGAATTATGCAATCACCACCTGAAATGCCTGGTACTTATTGGAGTTCATACATCGCTGTGAAAAGCGTTGATGAATCAACAAAAAAAGCGCGTGAACTTAATGCCAAAGTGATGGTAGAACCACAGGACATTCCGAACGTCGGACGTTTCAGTGTAGTTCAAGATCCAACCGGAGCTGTGGTATCTTTTTTCACTGGAATGTAGATTATCAGTTCGAGGGTCACTCATGAGATGACCCTCGATTTGGATCTACAACGTCCAGCCGAAATTTGCAATAAGTGAATAATGATTTTTGTTTTGGTCACCGAATAAATGCTGTACAGCGGGTAGTCCAAAGCCGAGTTGGCAAATAAGTTTTTGCGTGGAAATCCATAGGGACGGTGTTACCGTGATGACATTACCACCCGAGTTTGGATCTATCGTGTGCTCGACAGTATTTTTATTGCTGTATTGACCATCTATTTCAAGCATCCATGCAAGTATGAAAGATTTTTCTATGCTCAAAATATTGCGACCAAAACCGGCTTGATATAAAAAATTGTTTCCCGTTTTTGTACCCGCACGAGCAGTCGTAAGAACCACACCATCAGATGCGAAGAAAAACCAGTCTGCGTAGGTGCGATTGACTGTAGCCCCTAATAAAAAAGTAGGCGAACCAGCACCCGTCGGAGGCTGTTTTTGTGTTGAACCTGTCGGCCCAGTAATGTTGGCTATCAAAGTAGCTTGTTCAATTAATGTTGATGTTTTATTAGTGTAGTAGGCGTATTCAAATTGCAGGATTAAATCTTCAAAACCAGATGAATGGTTAGCATCCATTTGATAACTTACAGCGTAAGGAACATTATAAAAAACACTGAAATCATCACGCAGTGCAATTAATGCCGCAGGAATAATATCGGTAGTATGTTGCGCTGCGCCCTGGAAAGTATCAGCATAAACATAAAGCTGAACTAGATTTTTATCAAGAATATTTTCACCCATACTCACTAGCGGCCCTGGCTGCTGAGAAAACGGTAATGCAAAATTACCGATCGATGGCGGATCAGCATACACACTGAACGACATAATAAAAGCCAACACAATTTTAAAATTACTTAACTTCATTTTAATCCTTGAAATTGATTTTCCTCTTTAAACATTCTAGAAAAAAAGTATTTGTTCAGCTTAGGATTAATCTTATTATATCGAACAAACTCTAACTGGAACCCACATTTCTTATAAAACTCAGGTGCCTGAAATTGAGATGTGCACAGATTGATATTATTAAATCCCTGCCCTTCAAACATATTTTCTAACTGTTGCAGAAGCTTCCGACCATATCCTTTGCCTCTATGTTTTGAATCAACCCACATATCATCCACATAAATTTCAGCAAACGCGGTGAAAGCATTAACAACACCCACAACCACTTCATCATCGTACAAGACCAAAGAAAACTTTTTATAATTCACATCAATCCCATGACTAGTTTCATAGTCTATGAGATCTTGATTCATTTTGTCTTCAATAGCTTTCGGCAGATTATCTAGCATCTTGACTTTAGTCATAATACTCTCCCTTTCGTTGGCCATGAATTAACCCTGTAACCGACAGCGATAACTGCCTTCACCACTGATGCATGATCATAACGCAGAGACTCATCTATTTACCAGAAGTTTTGGATAAAGTTTGACGCTGCCTCAGTAAGTTCAACTTCGTCTTCTACTGCATGCAAAAATAGCAGCCTGTCTAATAACTTATTGAAATCAATGAGAATAACATGCGAGTCAAAAAAGCCATTCTGCTTGTTAACTGTAAGACAGGCTTGAGTGTCATCAAGACCAAAAGTCTGTGCAACAATTTTGCTGATTTTTTCAACGGTGATCATAGCCGTGCTGTGCCAATAAAATTTTTCATTAAAAACTTTCCAGGAACTAACCTCAGCGGAGACTTTATTTAAGTCAATATTTTCAGGTGCAAATCCATTTTGTATTAAGCTATTTTTTAATTGCAAACGTAAACAAAATAGAATATACCCACTTGCATTAAAGCCGGCAGGCCCTTTTTCGGAAATTTCAAATGCGGCATTGGAAGGTTTGTAAGTTGCAAGTTCTCCCTCTGCCGCAATATAGTTTAACTTCAACCCTAATGGTGGCTGCTCTAATAATTCAGTAGCAATACTCGTCGCAATTTGATGATTTACACTGCCAACTTCATCGATATCTCTTCTGATCGATTCATAAAGGTAATTAAAATATCCTTCTTTCGAGAAATTCTGCATATACAGTATAGATTGAAGATAATTTGGATCGCATAACCCCATGCCTTTAATTCGATCACCACAAATCGTAATATTTTTGAGTACAGGCGAATTTGCCTCACGATGCCAAATTTGCAAGCTAATTGATTTGGGTAATAAAGTACGATGGTGCTGAAAGAAAGTTATTAGCGTTTTTATAATGTTCTGCATATCATCAAGAAAATGTATTACAATGCGAAGATTGGGATTATCTTTGTAAAGATTGGCAAGGTGTTGGGCCTGAAGACGCTTCAAAATTATTTTATATTCATCGCCTAGTGGACCGACAAAATTTTCGGGGGCCTCTCTTTTGCCACGTTCTATTTCTTCCGTATACATATAATGACAATGCGTGCCAGGCGACAGATGATTTGAGGCATCCGATATCAAAAGCCCATCAAATTCTGCATTAACACTTCGAGCTAATTCTTCTAATAAAAGAATAGATGACCCTGCGTAGAGCCCATGTTCTGCTCGAGTTACACGATTGGCGTTTTCACGAACTATAGATTGGCGATTACTTCCAGATAAAAATTTCGAAATCTTCTGTTGTTGAGCCCATGCCACTATATCAGCATTAGCTTCGATAATCTTTTGCGGAGTGTCATGCGACTGATCAGTGCCACCATGAATTAATGTTCCATCAATATCAATCGAGCCCACATGCAAAACTTTAACGAAGCGCCACTGATATTCAACTAACATATTTGTAAAAAATGAGTTATCTTCATCCAGAACAGGAATTAATTTTTCTCCTGCCATATCAAAATTAAAGGTCAAATTAAGCGTAGCGACCTTAAGATTATTTCGATTGATGTCTACAAAATCAATTTGAATGTGAAATATGGGAAGCCCATCGTGTCTAACAGTCAGTTGTTGTACTATATTATCATGACGGTTACTTGTTAAGTGACAGTTGGCTTGTTGGAAAAAATAATTTTTAAATATTTCAAGCACAGATCCAGCAGGATTTTGATTCTTCATAAGAAAATCTTGCAGCGCTTGTTTAAATCTGCTTTCTGGTAATATTTTCACGTCAGTAACATCACTAACAATAATCGATTCATCTTCGTAAGTTATACGAAGTGGACGTTTTTCAGTGATTAAGCGCATAGTCACATCAGACTTTTTAGTAAAATTCAATCCCGTATCATTTAAATCGAGTTTCCTGGTGGTATTATTTTTCCAGTTTTTTTGTAAGGCTTTTTGTAAATCGATAAATAATGCTTGAGCATGCCCTGGAATCCATTTGGAAAACCCTTCATGGAACTTAAGGTGTATGTACTTTAAGTTAATGTTGCGTAAAGGACACCCCAATGTCGATTCAGTCTCTGCAGAATTATTCGTATACGTCGAAAACAATTTTAATAACAACGGCTGATCAGGTTGAAATTGTAATAACTCAGGAATGCGCGCATCATTCACCCCAAGGTGGGTATAGAGAAATTGGGCAAAATAAACAATAAAGGCCTGCACGTCGCCATCAAGGGAATTTGATTTGTGAGCGGAAAATAAATAATGATTCATTATTTGCAGTAATTCATTTACCACGAGCACATCATCGTTTTGATATGTAGAAATATATTGTTCTTGCATACTTACCCCATTTATATTTTAAATAAGAGTGAATTATATCATCTTTCATAAGTATGTAAAGAGTTTTCGCAAGATTTTCTATGCAAACGACACAACATGGATCAATCTAATTAAAACATTATAATTTATAACAACATTTAGATGTTATTTAAACCCTCGCCTTGGTGAGTCGCCAGAAGCACTTGCTTCTTTCAATTTCTCTTGGATGTATTGTTCCTGCGCATGCTGATATGTCATATGTATCACAGAACGCTGCTCATCACTTCCACCTATGTTCATAAGAGCATAGGTTCTCTTTAATGCTTTATAGGCAGCCTTGTAATTCTTTTGCGAAAACTGAATCAGACCTTCTGCAATTTGCTTTCCGTCTTCAGATGGGATCTGCTCTTTAATAGCCTTGATCTTGTCAAAATGATTTGTATGAAGACAAAGATAAAGATACGTCAAACTTAAAAAAGGAAAAAGGTGCTTCGCTTCAAACAAGTTGGCATTTGTTTTAGTAATGTGAATATATAAAGCGTTAAGCTCATCATCTATAAGCTTTTTAAATGCCACGGGTAAGTCTGTAATGAGATTTGCGGCCCATAAAAACACAATCATATCCGTTTGTTGATAAACCATATCGGGTGTCGATCGCTTAATATGTGAATGGTATAAATTAAATGCGTTATCAAAATCACTATTCTGTAAATATAATAATGCCAAATGAAAATAATTGTGGCCCCGAACAAAATCGCCGTAGTTACTCCATGTATCTTTATATAATGTAAGCACCTCAATGCCAAGTTGCGGTGCTTTTAAATTGGACAGTGCATGAGCCAATGCATGTTGTGCCCAAGGATTAAACGGATTAATACATAACGCTTGTCCTCCATAAGCCAGTGTTTTTGCTGGTTGACCCACAAGTTCATAGGCATAAGCATAGTGAGCTAGAAAATGACCTACCAACGGATGATCTTTGACTTTATTTCCATCGAAATAATGCTCACGAATATTTTCCCACGCTGAGAGCTGCTTCTCTGGACAACCCGCTTCAAAACAATGAAATTCAATCATCAGTCCTGCAAGGAGATCGTCAGGCCATCTTATTAACACCTCTGTATATTGCGCGATAGCTTCATGCAAGCAATTGTCTCTGCCATAATTGATCGCAGCGATTAATAATTTTTCGCGCTCACAGTGAGCAAAACTCGCCTCTAATCTGTCAAAATATCGCTGCCCTGCTTTAATACCTTGCGCAGTTTGAGACAATATATGTACCATTGCGGCATAAATTTGTAATGGTATGCAATCAGGATATTGATCCGCATTGGCTAAAACGAGCCCCAGCTGATCACGCTGCAATAAAAAATTTCTATAAAAATCGTCAACCTGAAGTTTCTGCTCCGGTTCTAATTTAGAAAATGGCAAACTATCTGTTGCACTATAACGTGACACCGGAAAATGAGCCAAAATAATTTCCGAGTTGTCATTCTGAAATAAATGAATTGAAACGGAATGAGTCTTTCTAACCCATGCGGACATATGCAACATAGGCAGTTGATTATCCCACCACGAAATATGATCGAGATCAGGCAAGGAAATGACGTCGAGATTTACACCATTCCGTTTTGCCATTTCTGCAAATCGTTTATGCTGAGGCAGAAGCAGATCATTCCCCAGTTGGAATAAAAGTGTTTTAGGTAACCGCTGCATTGCCTCACGAGTCATATACAAAGGCGAAATGTTCGCATTCTGCAAATCTTGTTTGAATCGCTGCAGATAGAGAGAATGATTACTGCGGAAAAAATGACTGGTCATAAATCGATCCGCTTTACCAAAATCATCTTCCTCCGTATTTAAATAGGTGAAATCTAAGGTAGGCCCGATGAGGATAAGTGATGCAGCAGGGATATAAGTGTCTATAGCTGAGACTACCAGCGCGAGTTGTATAGCCAATGTCGCTCCAGCGCTGTAGCCAGAGATGATAATCTTTTTAGGATCAATATTCATGGTCTCACTATTGCTCGATAAATACTCATACGCTGACACCGCATCAAGCAACGCTTGCGGATAGCATTTCTCAGGAGCTAATCGATAATCCACCATAAAGACATTACAACCAGTATACAATGCAATTTTATAGGCTATTTTTTGACATGGCTCACTTAGCTCACGCGTATAACCCGTTCCAGGGAAATACAGAATAGTTGGAACAGACGCAGAATTTCTTTGCTGAAATAACGCACCCCTAATAAATGTTTTACACTGCAACGGTTTTCGATTGGAATAGATGGTTTTAATAAGATGTGTTGAGAAATTGATAGTTGGATCTAATGATTTAAACAATGCGTTAGTGTGAAAAAATTTAGTATAATATTGCATAATCCAGCCTGAATTATTTCTTGCAGTAAGTACGTCCTCTTTAAGCTTGTTCCGATGTTTTGTGGCCGATCTCTCAATTTGCGTCATCAAATCATCGCGAGAGTTACCCACAATGACTTGAATGGTGTTATTACGAAAATACAAGTAGGCTTCATTCGTCTCGTTTACAATGCACACGCAAAGATCGTCATGCCGATCTAAGCTTAACTTATCAACCCATTCATTTAGGTTTGGTTTGACATCCACCTCTTCGATGTTGACGCTAAAAAAAATTCCATCTCCCTTTACATAACGAATAGGATAAGATTCGGCTGGAGATAAATCATGCATGAATTGTCGCTGTTGAATACCAAGAGCCACGCTCAAATTTTCGATTAATTGTTCGCGATTAGCATTATTAAATACCGGGATATTCTTTGGCGTATATTCAGAAGGCTCAAAATCTTTCGAAATACTCATCAGATATTCTTCATCATATCCCCCTCGTTTATTTAATCGCTCAAGGAGAAATTCATTGTCGGATTGTAAATGAATAAAAATAGTGTCAGGAAATGCAGCCGCAATAGCCTCACGGTTACTTTTGATAAACAGCGCCTGACTTACCACTATAGGTTTAACCCCTACTACGTGTTTCAAAACGCGTATATTTTTAATGAGATTTTCAGTTAACAGATTCACCATCTCAAGGGTCATTTGTTCTTGTTGCGCTATGCAGTCAATCATTGACTGTGGAATAGCGTTGTCACCGTCCCAAAAATGAAACCCGAACTCCTTCGCTAAAATTCGTCCCGCAAATGTTTTTCCTGCTCCTGGAAATCCATAGATAATGACTAACATTGATCGCTCTCCTCATATTATAACTTTAGTAACAAGAACAATATTAACTATTCTTACGTATTCCTGATCAAAAGGCTATCTTTTTCTGTAGCATTCTGCTCTCGAACACCATTTTGGAAATTGAATCTTGGAGAGCTGATTAACTTAACCTGAGATCTATCTCGCAATGCCGCTTGCGCATGTTCAAATAATATCCTGTATGTTAAGGGATCTGGTAACCTTTCTCTCGGTAGCTTATATCGTGTTATGTCAAAGCCTACTTTCAGCATCAGCTTAATAATCAGGTTATGCTCGTTGTGTTCTATTACCAGCGAGATAGGATCTTCATGACACTGGTAGATCTTTTGAAAATCTAAACGAATTTCACCTTTTTGAACGCCAAGTAAACATCTGTGCAGGAAAAAAGCATTTTTATATCCAAGAGATTTTTTATGAATAACCGATTGAATCAATGCACATTGATTATCTTTAATGTGACAAGGGTCTGCTTTGAGTGATAACAAAATATTTAACCACTCTTTGTAACTAGTACGATGCAGGGTCTTAGTTTTTTTAGACCCAAACATACGACATTGATTTTTCTGAATGAGTGTTAACACATTAATTGATCGCCACAATAAATCATCAAGATTTTTATTATTTTCCGCTGCCGTTAACTCTATCGCAGGATATTTTTGTTTAATTCGACCAAGCAAAACAATAGCGCAATAAAACTCCTCCGAGTCTAATGTGTCAAGTTTTTCAAAGATATTATCCCAAACATTTTGCATAGGATGTGCAAATTCTAACAGATTATCTAACGTCTTAACATCCATTGTTACTTTATATGCCGCAATTAAAAAATCAACTAGAGCACTTGGGGACTCTGATTTAATCAATACATCCCGCATTTCGATCAGCATATCCGCAGGAATACCTCTCGCAGAAGCAAAGGCACTGTGTAAATCTTTGAATAATTGCAACTCATCACCCATCTCATAAAATAACATATTTCGATGGCGAGGCAACAAATCGGCAATAAACAATTTAAGTTTTTCTTTAACATCCAGGGAGAATTCTTTATTCATTTTACGAGCTTTAATATAGTATTCAAGTATATCCAGCATATGTTTCTTAAAATATTCAAGCCCTTTCCATCCCTCACCTAACTCTGAGTATTTTGCTCTTTGCGCATATACATCCAGCAATGCGAGCGTATACGAATAAGGATCCTTACTTATGTGATCATTAAAAATATCCGGGGATCCCTTTTGTATTCCCATCAATATCAAGTAATATGCCCAGTTATCTTCGCGGATAGCAGATCTTTCATTTAACATTATCATGCAACAAATACGTTCGCGATAATGAACATCAATTTCATCACTCGTTCGCACTCGCATTAGATGTGACATCATTATTGCTGCAAGTTGTAATGCATCCTTATGCCCTGTCAGTGATAGTTTAATATATGTTTTCACATAAGATTCGGTGTCACAATAATTAGGCATATTTTTTAGCGCAGAATCAAAGAGCTCACAATTTTCGTTCCAATTTTTAAAATAATATGGCAAACACTCTAACATGTATTCTATCATGAATTTTTTATTCTTATTAGGAATGTTAGACTGATCTAGAGCAAGCAGATTATCGATTAATTTAAACACATGCACTGGAGACACTCTCCGGGCAATGTGGTGGAAGATTTTTTTCATTTTAATATCATATCCAGGAACAACATCTGAATCGCAAGATATAAGCACAGATATAAATTTCGCACAGACACTCTTATAATTGGAAGCTTCCTCAATTTTAATCTGAATAAGCTTTTGCAATGAGTAGGAAACTTCAGCCCCATACTGCTCTAAAAATTCATCCATAGCAGTATTGAGCAATTCTAATATTAATGGTGTAGATATTTGTTTACGTTTGGTGTTATTTACCCCGATACCAGCCAAAATCACAAACCGCTCATTTACAGGCATATGCTCAAATAGCTCTCTTAGGATGTGACAATACGATGTTGCCAATGAGGGTATCTGTTTGATAACTTCTTCATAATACGTATTCGGCATTAAATTAGTCCCAATAAACAAATCCCCTATCGGCGTATCCACACTCACTGACTCATCACAATGACATTGACCACTGAAAAAATATTCTAATTCTTTCTCCTTACATAGAAGTTCGTAGAATGAATTTATAATATAAATAAAATCTTGCTGTATTAGCATATTATCTAAAAATGACATGATTCTATTTTTAAATTCTTCAGATTTTGAAACATGCAACAATTGATGCATGCTGGTAAAGTATATTCTTAATAACTCTTTTGCCAAAGGCAAATTTGAAATATGAGATAGCCTTGCTGAGCAAATGACGATTAATTTATAAGCCACAACCAATAGATCATCTCTAATTTTTTCTTTCTTTTTATAATAGTCCTTATATATCTGCTCGATTAGCTTAATAATAGCGGAATCAGAAGTTTCCTTATCAATAGCTTCCGCTCTTGTGATAAAACTGCGTAGACGGGAATCTCTATACGTATTAGTTTGAGCGTCAATTAATAATGATTTTCGTTCTTTCATGTTATACCTTTGTGAAGGCGGATATAATTTTTAGCAGTATAAGTCAAAAACCGGCATCAAAGTATCCGTAAAAATCACGGGTATATAGCAATAGCTATATGGAGCCACAAGTGTCAGGACAAAATAGTTATGGCTCCATATAAAATATTATATCGAGCCACAAGTCATCAAAGCAGATGCTTTATGCATAAAAATAGCTAAATACTCAAAGTTAATGGCTAAAATTACTAAGTAATGAAGAAATGACTCTTAACCAACCCAATACTGATAAAGATCTTCCAATGTGACAACGCCATCGACTAAATCTTCCGACCACAGATTGTTTTTCAAACCATTAGCCGCAATTATAATAAGTATTAGCCACCATCAACTAATGCAGACAGCATTTTTTATATTTTTTTCCGCTACCACAAGGGCAAGGATCATTACGGCCAACCCGCACTACAGTATGTGTCGGGCAACCACAATTATCCGCATGCTTGGTTTGGTGTAGTGAGCGCTTACGTAATTGAAATTGATAAATGTCGTCGGCAAATTTTGCGAGTGCATTAGGAATTTCCTGGAACAACTCGGTCACTCGTTCTTCTGGAGCATTCTTTTCAAAAAGTTTTCTGAATTTTGCGTAGGCTTCCTTATCTGGTAATGAAAAGGCAGAAAGCATCATAAACATGGTAAATATGTCTTCTGGTACTTGTTTAAGCCATTCTACGCCATCCAGAGATAATCCAAGAATATAGCCACTTGCCCACAATTTTGCTGAAATGTTAAAATCACCTTCATTTTCATCAATCAGTATTGGTTCATATGTCCGCTCTAATAATTCGTCAATGTTAGCATTGTAAAAATCATTTAAAAGTGCAAAAAATATTTTGAGTTCAGCTTCATTAGCAAATTCAATTTGATCAATGCCAACATGTTTATGCCACTCGCCAGGCATAACAACCCGATCCAGCGAAACGATTGCCGCAATAAAACCATCGAGCATAATCAACGGCATACAGTCATATTTAGTTAGCAAACTATTTAGCATTTCAAGATTAATTAAATCTTCAGATTTAGTCAACAATTTGTCGCCCCTTACTTAGGAAAAAGAGCATTATATCGGCTTCATAATTATCTTACTAGCTAGATATTGCTTAAAACTATCGATGAACGACTAGCTAATACGCATATTGCAATTGGGAAAACTATAGGCTATAATTCTTACCTCTGTCTTACTTTTGGAGTCAATCATGCAATTTACCATTCTCTCAAGCAAGGGTCAGCTAATCATTCCCAGGGCAATACGTCAAGCGCACGGGTGGCATAGTGGTGACAGATTTGTAGTAATTGAGCAAGAAAATGGAATACTACTCAAACCTGCTACATCCTATGGTCAGCTAACAATTGATGATGTGATTGGATGTGCAGGTTATCAAGGCAAAAAAAAATCACTGAAAGATATGGAGGCTGGTATAGCTAAAGGCGCCAAGAAACATGGTTAGCTTGGATACCAATGTTGTCGTAAGATTATTAACTAATGATGATGCCAGGCAGGTTAAAAAAGCTCGCAATGTCTTAATTCAAAATGACGTTTATTTAAGCAAAACCGTGCTTTTGGAATGTTTTTGGGTGCTAACATATACTTACGAGCTATCTACTAAAGTTGCTATTGAAAGCTTACTCCAATTAATCAGCCTATCTAATGTTACATTGGAAAATAATTCCGTTATAATCGAAGCATTAGATTTAGCTCGACAAGGCATGGATTTTGCAGATGCACTACATTTGCTATCCAGTCCAAGCGCCAAAAAGCTGGCAACTTTCGATAAGCGTTTTATTAAAATAGCTAAAAAATTGAACACAAAAATACAGGTCTTTTCACCATAATGGTTTTGAATATGAAGGTTGTCATATTTGACATCCGCTGTTATTAGCTGTGTTAATACATCAATTGTCAATGGTGTGCTAGCGACATGAGATGCTTGAAATCTTGAATTCCTGACTAAAGACATATATATTATCCTCACTATAAATATATGGACAAAAACGAGATGGCAATTAGAGAACTCAACATTATCGGCTACCGCTCTATTGCTAAAATGCAATTAAGTCTTAATCGGGTCAATATTATCACTGGACAGAATGGATGCGGCAAAAGTAATTTGTACAAAGCTGTTCATCTGATCGCTCAAGCCGCAAAAGGGCAACTGGCACAGTCTTTTGCTGATGAGGGTGGCTTTCCGTCGGCATTATGGGCGGGCGCTCGAACTAAGCATACTCGAACAGAACCTACCCGATTAATTCTCAGCGTGCATACAGATGATTTTAATTATGAATTTCAGTGCGGATTACCTATTCCATCAAGTTCGGCTTTTAATCTTGATCCTGAAATTAAAGAAGAATATGTATGGCATGGTAATCAACGTCGACCTGGAACGACTTTACTAGAGCGAAAAGTGGGTAGCACTTGGGTTGTGAATCAAGATGGGGTGCGCGTCAGTTATCCTACTAGATTATCACAAACTGAATCAGTGCTGGCGCAACTCCAAGAACCCCATTTGTATCCTGAACTTTCTAGTCTAACGCTAGAGATGAAACAATGGCGGTTTTATCATCATTTTCGTACAGATGCATTATCACCGATTCGAAAACCCCAAGTGGGTGTGAGAACACCTATATTAAGCAACCATGGTCATGATTTAGCCGCTGCATTGCAAACAATCCGCGAAATAGGCGATCGTGATTTACTTGATCAGGTAATCGATCGCGCTTTTCCAGGCGCTATTCTTATAATTCAGTATGACGATAAATTGCGTTTTGAAACCTTATTAAAAATGCCTGACCTTTATCGTCCTCTCGAAGCCAATGAACTTTCTGATGGCACACTGCGTTATTTATGTCTCGTGGCAGCATTACTCAGCCCGAGACCCCCGAAATTATTAGCCTTAAACGAACCTGAAACTAGCCTGCACCCCGATCTCATTGCACCTCTCGCTGAATTGATTACCCAAGCTTCACGTCATTCACAACTCTGGGTGACTACCCATTCTATACGCTTGGCAGAATTAATTAGCGAATTTAGCGGAGAATCACTCATTCAACTAAGCATGGGAAAAAATGGTACTATCGTGGTAAGTTAAATCTAATGGGAGTTAGGAAAATATGTCAAGTAAACAAAGCACAGTAGATTTCATACTCGAGCAAATTTCGGAGGCAGGGTCTGTCTCTGCTCGGAAAATGTTTGGTGAATATGGAATATTTTGTGATGGCAAAATGGCAGCTCTTGTTTGTGATGATGAGCTGTTTGTAAAAATCACACCAGAAGGAAAGGCCTTTATTGACGATTGCCCAGAAAAATCTCCTTATCCAGGAGCCAAACCTTGCTTTTTTATCTCTGGCGAGAAATGGGAAGAAAGCGAGTGGTTAACTTCTTTGATCAGAATAACCACCCTGCAATTACCCATACCAAAGAAGAAACCTCGTAAATCAAAAAAACTAGAAGCTATAATCTAAAGATTTGATGAGTTTTGCGGCGGATGATGGAAAGGACAGTCAGGATTAACGCAATCCTCAGCATTTCCTCGAACCACGAATACGAAACGATATCGCGGCAGCTCTGGCGCCTCTTCTCTTCGAGTTTGACGAACTATCTCTGCAAGCATATCTGCTTCCGCTTTTTTAGGCTTTACGCTCAATCTTTCGCGCCAACTGATTTTGGGAACTGCTGAGAAATAGGTATTTTCACTTTCTCCAGCTTCTACTATGGCACTACGAATTTGTGCAACCGTGCCTAGCAAATTTTTTCTGGTCAATTCAGACTGCGTGGTTGCTGAATTCACATACATATTTAATTTATGCAAACACTCAATGAAGCCGAAATTGTCATATGAAACCGTAGGATAAATATAATCTAAACGATCATGAAACTGCTCAGGCGTCATAGTCAGCGCTTGCTCTAGAACTAAAGCAAAAGTAGCATAATTTAATCTGCCATCATCGATGGAGATGCCCGCACCAAATAGTTTGGCAAACTGACTGAGTTTCTGCATATACTTACCTCTAGCTAAATTAACATTAGTAAGAGAGTATTTTACTATAACAACCTTATGAAAACCTTAAGGACTATTGGCTGCCCTGTAGGAATCCAATAACTCATCGCTTGCAGAGGAATGACTCTGTTTGTCAAAAAATCGACCATACGATTCGTGCTCAACCAATACCTGCTTGAATCTAGCGTAAGTTCTTGGATTTTCTTTGGATTGCCTTTTCCAAAATCCTTCTTCATGTGACATAAAGGGTGGTAACAGTCCTTTATGATTTGGATCAATTTGAACCATAAATCGATAGAGCTTATACAAATTAACTTGTATTTCGTCTTGGGCTATACCTTTAGTAATGTTCAAACTGATTTGTAACGATAGACGATGGATAAATTCTCGATTAGTTTCATTTTCAAGCTTCGGCGCAGCAAAATAGCGGTAGATAAAATCACCGACTACTTGAGCGCGTTCTGTAGAGATTTTATTTAAATTCGAAATAAATTGATATAATAAATCTGATGGCGCATAGTGAATTTCTTCAGTTTCTAAGATAGAAAATATTTTTTCCACGATATAATGCAACGATAGGCCATCAATTGCATTACCGCTGTCAACATATTCATTTATCGATTTTAACAGATCTTTCAAATCATTACTGTTGTTAGCAATATTGTAGTTGTGCATATCTAACAGTATGTTAATGAGCGGAATATCTAATTCAGACAATCCCCGCTCAGTCATCAATATTTCGCGTTCTAATGTAAAGAACATCACTTTAGTAACTTCTTTAAAGCGCTCTCTAAACATGAATTCACGATAAGCCGCCGGCCATGAATAATACTCATATCTATCTTGCAGGCGATCCCACACAGATTTTTCGATATCCGCTAACAAAGGATCTGCAAGTAAATTATACAACTCATAAGAATCTTCCACTGGAAAATTCGCTTGCACAAATAATTTAAATATTAACGTCAATACAGAAAAGTTGCCATTTCCAACGACTCGATACAAAATTGAATAAGGATATTTTCTTTGTGAACCACAAATAAGGTCGAAAATTTCCGCTTGACTGAGTATATTAGCCATTAAGTCAAAAATATGCCCAAGTAATTCCAGCTTTTTCGGTATCTGTTTGCTTCCCTCGAGAGCAATAAGGACATCCAGCAATGTGCCGTAACTTAACTTCGTCTGTGTAATCGCTTTTAATGTGTCCTTGGTGCTCTCGCTGGGTGCCGCAAGCAATCCAGCAATAAAAGGAACGACGAATCCCGAGTCCCGACCATAACAAGCCAGCTCCAATGAAGAAAACCCTCTCTCAAAACGTTTATTAGTAAAAGCTTGCAACAAAGTCGCTAACGGTACACCAGCAACAACTTTCATTAACAATGCACTCAATTTTTTCGATCGTTCGCAGCGTTGTGCAATTTGAAACAATGGTGTAACGTCCTTGATATTTGAGTGTGAAAGCACTTTTAACCAAGTAGCACCATCCGCAACATCTTGGAAACTATCCAATAGACACTTTATCACCGGCAATGAATTTGCTGCGTAATAAAAGCCATTATTACCTTTACTATCACACACTTCTGCGAACGCATTAAACCATTCAACGCGAGACACATGCTGATCAAAAAAATGAAACAAGGTGGGAAAACTAGAAACACTTCCCCAATAAGCAAGCATTTGTAACGGAGTCGCTCCGTTAGCATCGCGAGAGGCTTCCGTAAATTCCTTGAAAATTTCCCGCGGATTTCGACCTTCCTTAAATAACTTTTGTAAATATTCAAATAAGAATTTATTTTGTTTCGCAATACTGTGATGCGCACTGGCTTCACATAAGTATTCTACAATATCGGGATCACTGAAATAGGACATGTTATAATATTCTTCTTCGAGTTCCCTATCTAAACGTTCAAAATAGTCTTCAATATCTTTCTGACCTGCTTGTGTTTTAGACCATGCAATATACGGTGCAAGAATCTGGTAGTAGGCAGGGTTTACTGGCATTCCTGCTAGAAACACCTCAATCATGCGAATGTGATGATGATCATCGCGACGTAACCAAGGATAGTGTGTATAACGTCTGCGTCTGATACGGGCTTCATCGGCTTGACTAGAATACTTTGTATGAATATTATGTAGGTCATGTAATTTATAATTCTCAATCAACTCTGAGTGATTAATTGTGTTTTCAGTTTTAATATATTCTTCGAGAAGATCAAGCTTACCCGATAACAACAGTTCTTGTAGATAGTCGCTCATGTTAAATATTCCCCGCCCAAGCAGTAGCATTATTAAGTATTTATGCTATTATAACAAATTATACGCTGATGTCAACCTGAAATATCACAAAAACTACGCCGTATCCTAGGCTTTTGCACGAGAGAAACCAGAACAAAACTGATAATCGTCAGTAAATACCAAGCAATGATTTTCTGAGGGGACACCAGTTGCCAGCCTTGTTTCTGAACAGGATACAACCAAATATGTGTGAAGGTTGCAATATTCTCTGCAAACCAAATAAATATTGCGACCAAAAACCAGCCCGCTAATAATGGCATTGTTCTGGGCTGCTGATCAATTGTGAAATATAACCAAGTGCGCGAAAATAATATTATACTCAAGGCAACCAACAACCAACGAAAATCAATAATAAAATGATGACTAAAAAAATTGGCATAAATACCAACACCTAACAGAATAGTCAGAATTAACTTTGGATATTGACTAAATTCAAAATCAAACCCTTTCCAGCTTCGTGCGACATAACTACCCACAGCACTGTACATAAACCCTGCAAACAACGGCACATTAGCAATCTTGAACAATGCTGGCTCAGGATAATACCATGACCCGATCAGTGCCGAAGTTTTAAATATTTCCATAATTGTCGCCACAATATGGAATATAATTATAACACCAGCTTCCGCCGGAGTTTCCAATTTGAACAGTAACAATACAATCTGAATAAATACCGCGATAAGGAACAAAAAATCATAACGATACAGATACGCTTCAAAAGGATAATAATAATGTGTCGCCAAAATAAAAAACAGCAGCAACCCACCAAACAAACAAGCCCAAGCCTGTTTAAAGCCAAACAAAAAGAACTCCCGCAATATTAATCTTAAATTATAATGGGTTACTGGCGTGATTAATTGTGATTCTACAGATTTTAACTCGCTCATTTTTCTGATCCCACTAAGAATTTGGCGATTTTATCCTCAAAGCGTCTCCCTGTAAAGGCTGCGCAATGATCAACCACTTAATATTACCTTAAGGATATTTTAATATACTCTGATGATTCAGTATTAGGGCAACTACTCGCTATGAAGAATATCGATGAGCAAGAGAAAAGATTAGGTCAATGGCATAATTCAGTACAACAATTGAAACATAAAGCTCAAGCTTTTATGGTGTTGCCCGGCGTTCCTAATGGAACTTCTACGTTGATTGAGCTGTTCTTGCTTAATTATTTCAAAGAATCAACTGACGACATGACGTATCTTGATCTTGTCAACTTGTTAAACGAGAGCATACCTGGCAGAAATTTATTTAAAAATATGTTGCTTGCGGGTGCTGCCTGGAGTTGTGCGGGAGTAGAGACGCAATCAAAAGGACAAATCACACGAAAATATTTGAAGAAATATCAATCATCGCGCGGTTATGTGATTGACCACAATTTACTTGGATTTTTTACTATCAAAAACACTTTGTATGTTAGCAAGCTTAAGAAAAAAGAAAATGTGGCGACGGTTATGCATGAATTAACCCATGGTTTGTGTAATGCGATTTATCAGAATAAGTGTCTACCCTATTATCAAGATGATCAAATGCAATTCCAGAATTGGAAAAACTATATTGATAGCATCATTGATGATTTAGAAGATTATATGGCGGCCCTAAAAATAAATATTAGGGATAATACTGCCACCGCAGAACAAATTTGTGACTATAAATTGTATAATGAAATTGCTGGCTTTAAATTCAATGGCTATTCAGAGCGTGAATACCCTGTGGAAGCGATTGCGCATTTGGTTCAAGCTGTTGTTTATCAAGATGTTGATGACTTTGTGAAATTATCAGAGAAAACCAAACTTCTTGCTTCACAACTATTAAAGCGGTTTGCCAAAGACTGCCATGCATGGGCTACTGCGAGTTTACAAGATGTTGGTTTTGGCTTAATCGAAGATCCTCTCGTTTGTGGCGAGAGAGGTTCTGAAGTGGAGCGAGCTCGAGCAGGTGATTTCATGCAATCGGGTTTAATGTACTGCTCTGCAGCGCAAGCGCACGTTTTAAACACAGCATTAGAATATCATAAACCGATAGTGGATATGTGGCTGGACACATTATTTCAAACTATTTTGACCGATCATTGGCGTGAAGGCATCGAAAAATATGATATGCGGCAGCAATACAAGGATTATTATGCTTGGCTCGAAGAGTTAACAAAATCTGAAAGCCAGAGCGTTGCCAATAAAACCCCTAGAGAAGATCTGTTGAAAGAAAGGTTGTGTATCTTATGGAATCAAGCGCTGGAACAGAAAAGGGTTTCATTGAATGGGTTGTTTGAGGCTATAGTCCGCTATTTAAATCGACTACCTGAAGAAAAATGTGAAAATCATTTTATCCAATCGTGTTTTAAAGTCTATTTTGATCTAGTTGATATTCATGCCAAAGATGAACCGAAACATTTTGGTCAACTTCGTCGTCTCACTGATAATAAATTTGATTTTACTCGTATGATCATTTTTATTAGCAAACATTATTCACCAAGATATTATCAGCTGTTTTTTGACCTCATGGTGGCACACTATAGCCATGGAGCTAATGTTATGGATGAGTCTGTCATATATTGGCTTGGTGCCTCAGGGCATCCCGCTATAATGAATGAAGTTGCTCGCATGCCTAAAATTCGTATAGAAAAAACATTATCCAAAGTTGTTCATGGCGCGATATGCTATGGAAAAACGCAATTAGTCGAGTTGCTTGCACAACGTTATCCAGTCGAATTAACACAAATTTTGAAATCTAAATTGGCCAAGTGGGCTGCCAAATCTAAATTGGCCAAGTGGGCTGCTGATATTATTCATTACGGGTATGTAGGTATTGTTGAAGTGCTCTGTAAAGAAATTCCAGCGTTACGCCAGAATTTGATTCCAATTTATCTTTGTATTGCAGATAAGAAGTCGTTATCATTCTCGAAGATTTTAGGAAGGATCGACATTGATTTTATGACGGTGGAATCAACTGACGAATTGATTAGCATGCTATGTCAGCGTGGATTTTATAAAGAGCTGGCACAACTTATTGATTTTATTGTTATAAACAAGCCGGAGTGTTTGAATCTTAAATATGTACCTAAAAATGAACCTAAAAAATGGCATCATATTCAACAATTTATAGCGAAGGGTGATCTCAAGGCGTTTGAGATCATGACTAAATATGAACCTGAAAGAATGTGCAAAGATAACTCTGACAGTAATATCTTACATGTCATGGTAACATGCAACCGTTATGAGTTTGCAGTCAATTTGAAAAACAATCACCCTAGAACATTCGAAAGATTAGTGACGGAAAAAGATTCCGTCAATCGCACTCCGTTTGATTATGCGATGCATATCGGTGACTTTAGACTTGCAGCGCTATTCAGTCTAGAACGCTTAATACGTGCTGTGAATGAAAATATAATCCCAACAGTCGCTCTATCTCGTAATAGATCCAAATCGGGTATGTTAGCATGTGTGCTTGCTGCTGCCGGTCCAGATTACGAAGGATCATTAATCACATTTTTAAGTAATCATCCAGAAGCAGACTTAACCCTTAAATATGAAGCCGGAAATACATTGTTGCACTTTTCGGCATTATATAACTTGCCCGCAGTTGCTCAAAGAATTCTTGATTTATTCCCGAATGCATCTGAGATTGAAAACCTTTTGGGTGAAACGCCCATTTTTCTGGCTATCAAAAACGGTTTTGATCAGGTAGCAGAGTTGCTGTATCAAGGTGCATTGCTGCGATTGGATCAAAATCAATTGCAATCGCTGCTTTGTGATGCAGTGGTGTATGATTGTTTTCCTGTGTTTGAGCATATCATTTCCCTCCACAATTATTTACTTTTTAGACCGGTATGTGAGTCTTATTTGGATATCCATCAGCCAACAATTGCCATGTTAGCAACGATGTGTAAAAGCCACAAAGTACTGACTTGGGTTAAACACCGATTAAACCAAACAGAGAATTTCAGTGATTTTAATCCGCTGATTTTATTAACGCTGAATAATGATTCGAAAAATCTTGAAGAAACCTTGCAGCAGATTCTTGATCAAGGCGGACAAGCATTATTTTCTCCAGACCGTTCTGGGCGTAATCCGATGCATTTTGCCGCTTGCGCCAGTTTAGAAATTTGCCAAGCATTTTATCGTTATAATCCAAATTTTGACGACCAAGATGATAACGGTAATTCGCCATTACATATTGCGTTAATGATCAGTAAAACTGATATTGCGAAATTTTTAATCGAAACTTGTCATGTCAAGCAAGCTTATAATAATGCAGGTCTACGACCTGTTCATTTGGCTGCTGCGAAAGGCTCGTATGCGATCAAATCACTATTAGAAGCCTTCCCTGAAGAAATCAATGTGCTGACACGAGATGCAAACACTGTCAAAAGTCCTTTGGTCATCGCTATTACCAACGGAAAAGAAAAAGCCGCAATGTATCTTGTAAATCATGGCGCCGATTTGAGTAACCCAAACTATCTCATAGAATTGGCAACCAGCCATGCCATGCATGCTTTAGCAAAAGCCATCCTCAACAAATCAATGTCGTCCTCTTTGCCGGAGTCGCGTCTTGTTTTGCGCAAGGTTCTCTAGGTTTTGTACTCACAACGTCAATTACTGCCGCGCAGCATTTTTATAATCGCAGAAAAATCCAATTGAGCACTGCCGTTGTTGTTGAATAGCAAGTAAAGCTCTGCTGCTTCTGCTCCCAACGGAGTAGCTACATTGTGAGTACGAGCTGCTTCTTGGCTTAATTGTAGGTCTTTTAGCATCATTTGTGCTGTGAAACCAGGTTCGTAGTTTTTGTTTGCAGGAGAGGTTGGGACAAGGTTTGGAACTGGGCAGTAGCTTGTTAAAGACCAGCATTGACCTGAAGCATTGCTGGAGACTTCGAATAACTTTTCTGCTGAGAGGCCTAATTTCTCAGCCAAAACGAAGGTTTCGCTGACGGCGATCATTGAAATTCCTAAGAGCATGTTGTTGCAGATTTTTGCGGCTTGGCCGTTTCCTGCAGGGCCAGTGTGAATGATTTTTTTGCCTAGTTTTTCTAAATATTCTTTGCTACGTGCGAAATCTTTTTCTTCTCCACCTACCATGATGGTGAGGGTTGCGGCTTCTGCTCCTGCGACTCCACCTGAGACTGGAGCATCTAGCATTGCTATTCCTTGATTGCTGCATTCATTGTGAAGTAAACGACTTGCAGTAATATCGATTGATGAGCTGTCGATATATAAAGCAGATTTAGGGATGTGCACGAAAATGCCTGAATCGCCATGGCAAACGCTAGTGACTTGTTCGCCGGTTTGCAACATAGTGAAAACAACTTCAGAATCTTTTGCTGCAGCACCTGGATTTTCTGCGGCGATTGCGCCAAATTCTACGCAGGATTGTATTGCTGCAGGAACTACGTCAAAAACTTGAACTACAAATCCTGCATCAATTAAATGCTTTACCATGGGTTTGCCCATATGACCTAAACCGATGAAACCGATTTTTCGCATTGTTACGCTCCGGTGGGAATATGAAATTCAGGACCGTGTGGTATGCTAGGCCAGGTCGACGTTATCGTTTTTAGTTTGGTGTAAAATTGCACACCTTCTGGGCCATGTAGATTTAAATCTGCAAATATAGAACTTTTCCAGCCGCCGAAACTAAATTGTGCAGCGGGAACTGGAATCGGCACATTGATGCCGACCATGCCTGCTTGCACGCGTATAGAAAATTCTCGTGCAATATTTGCATCCACCGTGAATATGGCTGTGCCATTGCCGTAGGGATTGTTATTGATTAATTCAAGACCTTCTGCAAAATCATCTACGCGCACTATGCATAACACCGGACCGAAAATTTCGTTGGTATAGATGGTCATTTTGGGTGTGACGTTGTCGAATAAACAGGCACCCATAAAATTGCCTTCTGCATAGCCATCTACTTTTATTTGCCTGCCATCAACAACTAATTTTGCACCTTCGTGCACACCTTTTTCAACAAAAGATAATACGCGATGTAAGTGATCACGTGTGACCAGTGGGCCCATTAGCACATCTTTATCGCTGCCTGACCCTATTTTTAATGTAGCAATTAAATCCGTTAATTTCGCGATCAATGCGTCAGCGGTTTCGTTTCCTACTGCCACGACGACTGAAATTGCCATGCAGCGTTCACCTGCTGAACCGTAGGCTGCACCGAAAATTGAATTTGCTGCGTGATCTAAATCTGCGTCAGGCATAACTAATGCGTGATTTTTTGCGCCGCCGAACGCTTGCACACGTTTGTGATGAAAACTTGCGGTTTGGTGGATGTGTTGTGCTACAGCTGTTGATCCAACTGCGCTGATTGCTACTACATCGCGATGAGTAATTAAAGCATCAACAGCTACTTTATCGCCGTGTACGATATTTAATACGCCATCAGGAAGACCTGCGGCTTGCATTAATTCTGCTAATTTTACTGCTACAGTTGGATCGCGTTCTGAAGGTTTTAAAATGAAGGTGTTACCGCAGGCGATTGCGAGGGGAAACATCCACAATGGAACCATTACAGGAAAATTAAAAGGTGTGATACCTACGCAAACACCTAACGGTTGTCGTAGAGAATAGCCGTCAATGTTTGTTCCAACTGCAGTGCTAAATTGTGTTTGCAGATGGTTCGGAATTCCACATGCGTATTCTACTACAGCGATTCCGCGTTGCACTGATGCTCTTGCGTCAGATAGCGTTTTTCCGTGTTCTTCTGTTATTAACTGTGCTAGTTGATCAGTGTGTTGATCTAATAAAGTTTTGAAGCGAAATAATATTTGACTGCGTTTTGCTGGGGTGGTGGTAGACCATGCTGGAAAGGCTTCTTTTGCTGCTTCGACTGCTTTGTTCACGTCTGCTGCGTCTGCGTAGATAACTTGCTTGGTGATTTGATTTGTGAGTGGATCTCGTAAGGGTTGCCAGTTTTTATTTGAGCCTGGGGTTTGTTTGCCGTTGATGAAGTGGTGAACGTCCTTGTTCATGAGTTTCTCCTTAAGAAACTATCTAATTTTCAATGTAGCTAAACCAATCAGCACTAACACAAAACTGATAATCCAAAATCTTACGATCACACGTGGTTCTGGCCAACCTTTTAATTCGAAGTGATGATGTATAGGCGCCATGCGAAAAATACGTTTACCGGTGAGCTTAAATGAAGCCACTTGCAAAATCACTGACACCGTTTCCATTACAAAAACGCCGCCCATAATGATCAAAACTAATTCTTGGCGGACAATCACTGCTACCATGCCTAACGCAGCGCCTAATCCTAGCGAGCCAACATCACCCATAAAAACTTGTGCTGGATAGGTATTAAACCACAAAAATCCTAAACCGGCACCGACTAATGATGCGCAAAATACAGCGACTTCACCCACGCCCGCAACATAAGGAATCCCTAAATAATTTGCGAATTGTGCATTACCTGTGACATACGCAAAAATGCCAAGTGCGCCACCCACCATGACTGTCGGTAAAATTGCCAAGCCATCTAAACCGTCGGTTAAATTTACGGCATTGCTAGTACCCACAATAACGAAAAACGCCAGTACGATAAAAAATAAACCCAGCGGCACCACTAAGCTTTTAAAAAACGGTACAATTAATGCTGTTTCCATTGGACTGCCCGCGGTATAAAACACAAGCAACGCAGCACACAGCGCAATTATAGATTGCCAAATTAATTTCGAACGCGCAGATAACCCTTTCGAGTTTTTGTAAATCACTTTGCGATAATCATCCACCCAACCAATTGCGCCAAAACCTAACATCACAAATAATAACACCCACACAAAGCGATTAGATAAATCTCCCCACAACAACATACTTGCTGTAATAGAGACTAATATTAAGGCGCCACCCATCGTAGGCGTGCCTGATTTACTCAAATGTGATTGCGGCCCATCATCACGAACCGATTGGCCAATTTGATTTAATTTTAAACGTCGAATCATCACAGGTCCGACTAATAACGAAATCAACAACGCTGTTAAACTACCTAGAATCGAGCGTAATGTAAGATAATGAAAAACCTGTAATGCATGGATATATTGTCCAAAATATTGGCTTAACCAAAATAACATGATTTATCCTTGTTGCTCGAGTAAAGCGTTAACGACATGCCACATTTGCATCGATTTCGATCCTTTCACCAACACCGCGCTGTTTTCCGTGAGTGTCGGCGCTAATGCTGCCACCAGCGCATTGCGATCAGTAAAATGTTTGCCACCCGATCCAAAAGCGCGCGCGGTGTGCGCAGTGAGTTCACCTAAAGTATAAACTTGATCAATACCTGCTTGCTGTGCATGTTGTCCAATTTCAATATGATATTGCTCGGCATTATCGCCAAGCTCGCGCATATCACCCAACACTAATGTGGTGTGTTTTCCTGCACGCTGCAACACCACCATCGCCGCTTTGACCGCGAGAGGGTTAGCATTATACGTGTCATCGATCAACACGGTGCCATTCGCTAATTGATGACGCACCAAACGCTTTTCAACAGCAGTCATCTGTTCCAAACCTTGCTTGATAATGTCTAATCGTACATTCAGTGCAAGCGCACAAGTCGCCGCACACACTGCATTCTGCACATTATGCTCACCGAGCAGAGGCAAATTAATTTGCACGGATTCATCTGCGTTGATTAATGTAAATGACACCAATCCGAATTCAGTCGTTACCACATCTCGCGCACGAACATCTGCAGCAGCATTAGAGCTAAACTTCAACACGCGATGGTGTTTTAATTTTTCATCCCACGTTTTGGATAGCGGATCATCGGCATTGATCACCGCGATATCATCAGATGACAAGGCATTAAAAATTTCGCCTTTCGCTTTCGCAATATTCTCAATCGAACCAAATCCTGCTAAATGAACCGGCGCAACCATCGTGATTGCACACACGTTGGGGCGCGCAATATTGACTAAATAGTCAATTTCACCCATATGATTAGCACCCAATTCCAATACCACATAATCATAGGATTTATCGAGTTGCATTAATGTTAATGGCAAACCAACATGATTATTAAAACTGCCCTCAGGACTTAAGGTTTTGCCCAGCTGACTAAAAATGCTGGCTAACATGGCTTTGGTCGTGGTTTTTCCACAACTGCCTGTCACGGCAATCACTGGCACATTAAAATGTTGACGATGCCATGCGGCAAGCTGTCCGAGTGCTTTATCGGCATCAGCAACAACTAACTGGGGGATATTGACATCGACACGCTTGGTCACCACTACAGCAACCGCACCTTTTTCAACGGCTTGAGTGATATAATCATGGCCATCAAATTGCGGGCCTGATCGCGCGAAAAATAATTGCCCTGCTTGAACATCGCGTGAGTCGGTGCTCACTCCTCGAAATGCGACATCATTACCAATTAAAGTTGCCGCTAAAACCTCGATTATTTCCGATAAATTTATCATTTCACACTCTATCTTAAACGTTTATCCGCGGTTTGTTGCCGCACCAATTCGATATCACTGAAAGGCGTTTTTTCGTCACCAATGATCTGGTACGCCTCATGACCTTTACCCGCGATTAATACCACATCACCTGGCTCGGCACAATCGATAGCATGCGCTATCGCGGCTTCTCGATCGAGCTCCACTTCTGCTGCCCACGCACAAATCAGGCCGCTCTTAATATCATCGACGATATCCAGCGGCATTTCATGGCGCGGATTATCGTTGGTGATAATCAATTGATCACTGAAACGTTCTGCAATTTGTCCCATTAATTCGCGCTTACCACGATCGCGATCACCACCGCAGCCAAATACACACCACAAAGTGCCATTGGTGTGTGGACGCAATGACGTTAACGCCTGCTCTAATGCATCGGGTGTATGCGCGTAATCGACTACCACTAAAGCTTGTCTGCCGCCACCAAACGACATCATTCTTCCAGGGACGGTTTCAACTTGATTCACTGCATCCAACGCATCTTGAAATTTTACATCCATCGCCAACAACACACCGAGCACCGCCAATAAATTTAAAATATTAAATTGACCGAGCAACTTAGAACGCAACTCACCTTCGCCCCACGGCGTTTTCAGAGTTGCTTTAAAACCTTTAAAATTCTGCGTGAATTCCGTTGTGATTAATTTTGGACAATCAAACTCATCATGATTTTCTAAGCCGTAACCGATAATCGGCACCTTGCCTTTTAATTCTTGCGCCAACTCGCGACCCATCTCATCATCTAAATTCAAAATACAATGCGATAATCCAGGCCGAGTAAATAAGCGTTTTTTCTGCGCTTTATAAGCTTCCATCGATTCATGATAATCTAAATGATCACGGCTAATATTACTAAATACCGCAATATCAAATTGCACACCGTTGACACGCTCTTGTTGCAATCCGTGCGAAGAAACTTCCATGGCAACACTGTCGGCACCTTGCTGCAAATCATGCGCTAAAATAGCTTGCAATGAAATTGCATCAGGAGTGGTATTGGCACTTGGCTCTAAATCAGGTAAAAAACCATTACCTAGAGTACCAATCACTGCGCAACGTCTTTGCAGAAACCGTAATGATTGTGACACAAAATGTGTGATAGATGATTTACCATTGGTACCCGTCACGCCAATAATTTGCATCTCTGCAGAAGGATTACCATAATAACGACTTGCAATCACACCTAATTTTTCGCGCAAATTGGCGATGACAATCACTCGTGGATCTTTAATTTCATCACGCTCAGCCAATACAGCTACTGCACCGCGAGCTAAAACATTTTCAATATATTGATGTCCATCTGATGCCTCACCTTGCATAGCGACAAACACATCCCCGGCTTGCAACAGACGCGAATCTAAACAAAGATGTTGAAACGGCGTTGACGCGATTTCATGAATTCCTACTAGACACTCAGCTAAATCATGCTGTTTTTGCTCTACTACTTTCATTATACTACCCCTTAAACTTGTTTTGGGAGATTATCTGGCGTAACTGCAAGCAATCGTAACGCACCTGCCATCACTTTTGCAAATACTGGGCCTGCAACCGGGCCACCAAAATGCGCACCGTGCGGCTCTGAGATCACAACAACACAAGCCAAACGAGGATGATCCACCGGAACAATTCCCACAAATGAAGAATTATACCGAGTATGATCATAACCATGCCCGCTAGCAATATACGCTGTCCCCGTCTTTCCTGCTACATTATATCCTGGCACCACCGCAAGTTTTCCGGTACCACCATCACCCGTGGTTACACCGAGGAGCATTTGCATTAAATCAGCCACATCTTTTGCGGACGCCACACGTTCACCTTCTGGTGGTTTTTCAACTTTCACCATAGAAAGCTGACGTTTTATACCACCCGCACCGATCACAGAATATCCTTGCACTAATTGTAATGGCGTGACAGCAACCCCATAACCCATCGCCAAAGTGGCAGCTTCAATCGGTCGCCATTTTAAATGTACACCAACTAATCCGCCCAATTCACCTGGAAAACCAATGCTTGAACGTTCACCAAACCCCATTTTTAACAGCATTTTCCACATATCTTGCGCATTAATTTGCAACGCCATTTTGCTCATCGCCACGTTACTGGATTTTTTTACCGCTTCACTTACCGTCACCACTCCGCAATTATGCACATCGGTGATGCGATGACCATCAATCACAATATACCCTGGATTCGTGTTTATTACGGTAGTTGGTTTAAATTTTCCAGAACGTAAAAAACTCAAGACACTAAATGCTTTTAAAGTTGATCCTGGTTCATAGACATCCGTAACAGCACGATTTCGATAGCGCCCATCATGGGGCCCTGAAATTAAATTGGGATTATACGTTGGAATATTCACCATCGCTAAAATTTCACCCGTCGTCACATCCACCATCACTAGAGAAGCTGATTTAGCTTTATGTTCTTCAACTGCACTCGCTAACGCACGATACGCCATAAATTGTATCCGACTATCGATACTGAGCGCTAAATTATGTCCTTCACGTGGCGCGCGAATATTATTAAGATCTGCAACCACTCTGCCCAAACGATCTTTAATCACTTCTTTTTTACCAGGCACACCTTTGAGCCAATCATCAAACGCCAACTCCATACCTTCTTGGCCACGATCATCAACATTGGTATAACCTAAAACATGCGCCATTACTTCTGCTTCTGGATAAAAACGCTTGTACGTTCTCTCTGTATAAACGCCTGGAATATCGAGTTTTTGAATTTCTTCTGCTTCTGCCGGTGGAATCGTGCGATTGAGATAAATAAAAGAACGTGATTCAGAATCTTCGATACGTTGACGTAATTTTTTGACATCCCAACCCGATAATTTTGCCAATTTATCTAATGGTGCATCATCAGGAACCAGTTGTGGATTTACCCAAACGGCGTGCACTTGCGCACTGACTGCCAAAGGTTTTCCTAAACGATCCGTGATCATGCCGCGATGCGCAGGAATATCCACCACACGACGCATGCGCGCATTACCTTGTTTAGCCAGAAAATCGTGTTTGCGGATACTAAGATCGACCATCCGCCAGCCGACACTGAGCCCTGCTATTAGCAGAAGTGCAGAAACAACATAAAATCGTCCTACGCTGTTCATTTCCGTAGTCCTTTAAAAAAATATTCTCATTTTTTACGAGGCTAATTATTTTCATCATTATTAAGTTGTGTGAAAACGACTTGCTGCTCAGTGGGCACAGCCATTTGCAAACGTTGTTGTGCAATGCGTTCGATACGCACTTGCTGCGTCAACGTTCCTTGCTCTAACAACAATTTGGTCCAATTTTCATAATGATTATTTTGCACGCTTTGTTGCGCTTGATATTCAATAAACAACAAACGACTGATATCTTTGCTGTAAATGATGGCAAACGCCGTCAACAAAATTGCAAATGTTAATAACATATTGCGCAACACCGGACGCGTTGCCAATGGCATCATATAAGGTGAAACCCATTGCCACCTTGCAGGTGCCCATACTTTTGCAGCGATATTCATATTAGCTTCTCCGCTATTCGCAACACAGCACTCCGTGCTCGTGGGTTCGCATCGACTTCAGCATCACTCGCTCGAATCGGTTTGCCCACCAAACGCAATGTTGGGTGCAATTCATTTGCCGTCACCGGCAATTCCATTGGTAAATCATCACCGCGTGCTTCTGCACGCATAAATCTTTTTACACAGCGATCTTCCAAAGAATGGAAACTGATCACTGCTAAACGTCCGCCTGGTTTCAGTGCTGCAAGAGCCTGCGGTAATACCGCTTCTAATGCTGCGAGTTCCTGATTTATATAAATCCGAATTCCCTGAAAACTGCGTGTCGCAGGATGTTTATGACGCTCCCATTTCGGATGTGCCGCCGCCACAATCTCTGCTAATTGCCGTGTCCGTGTGATTGGTGTTTGCACGCGCGCTTTTACGATCGCTCCTGCAATCCGCCGTGCAAATCGTTCCTCACCAAATTCATGTAACACTGTTGCAATCTCCTCTTGCTTAGCTTCTGCTAACCAAGTAGTGGCATCCATGCCCTGCGCCGGGTTCATTCTCATGTCCAGCGGTCCGTCCTGCAAAAAACTGAAACCTCTTTCACTATCATCTAATTGCGGTGATGACACCCCAATATCCAGCAAAATACCGTCGACTTGGCCTTGCCAGCCCTGTTCGGCAATACATTTTTCTAGGTTTGCGAATGAACCATGCCACAACGTTAATCGTGGCTCATTCGCAAACTTAGCTTGCCCTGCCGCTATCGCTTCTGGATCTTGGTCTATCGCTAACACGTGTCCTTCAGGCCCCAAGGTCTTCAAGATGCGCTCGCTATGACCACCCCGTCCAAAAGTGCCATCCACATACTTGCCTTTCGGCTGTATTGCTAATGCGGCAATAGCTTCTTCTAATAAAACCGGCTTATGTATAAAACTCATCTATAATGAAATCGTCATCAATTCAGGGGGCAACTCATTTGACCCATCAGAGTCCAGCCAACCTTCACAAGAGGTTGTCCACACTGATTTACTCCAAATCTCAAACTTATTACCTTGACCTACCAACATCACTTCTTTCTCAAGTTGCGCATATTCACGCAACAGCCCAGGCAACAGAATGCGTCCATTTGCATCCAACTCCACTTCCGTGGCATGCCCTATCAATAAGCGCTGTATCCGCCGTACAGCCGGGTTTAACGCCGGCAATGCTTGTACTTTCTGCTCAATCTCTTCCCAGAATGGCAACGGATATAGCAGCAAACAATGTTCATCGGTATCAATAGTCACTATCAACTGCCCGTGCGCACGCTCACTGAGCGACGCACGATAACGCGCCGGAACAGCTAACCGCCCTTTGGCGTCGATATTAATGGCATTGATACCACGAAACACAGGGTAACACCCCCCACAATTTTCCACAACATCCCACCTTATAACACCATTCCCCACAAATGGGAAGTAGTCGCCCACTTTGAATCAAAATTAAGGGTGGGGCGGGGGGATGGCTTGGCCGCCTGTCATTGCGAGCGAAGCGTGGCAATCCAGAAAAAATCTATAGCCGTTTGCCGTCTTTGATAAAGCTCTTAAGGTGACGTACAATAGAATTATATCTAGCAGTTATTGGAGAAAGCTCATGTCGAAAAAGCTTAAGATGGATAAAGATTACGAAGGCAACATAACGAATCCGCTTATGCCACTAACTCATTCGTTACGTGGTGTTTTAAAAGGCTTCAAGATTTCTGAGCGAGATTACAAAAAATATTTTGAAGATAAATACCTGAAATCTAAAACGGTGGCTTAGAATAAGGCGGCTCTTCCAGCGATTGCAGCAACATAATCGGATATTCATAGATCTGTTGCGCGGGCAAATGATTCACTTCGATGCCTTCTTTAATATAAGCAGCAAGCGTTGATCTAATTTGCTTACAATCCTGTCCTGATTTTTCCATATCGTTGACGATAGAATTTAATTTTTCTTTGGCTTTATTTTGCGCAGCGACATCCGCTTTCGGTAGATCAGGTTTTGGCAGGTATTGCTGATAAAAATAATATTGAAATTGCTTGCCGTACAAATCAGCATTCGCGCGCAGAATGCGTTTGTACGATCCGTCGATACTACAAACAGCTAACGCTTTTTCTACCATGGCAGTTCTTGCAGCTTCAAAATCTCGAAAATTACCCGTTGCACCCATTAGCGGGCCTTTATTTTGTGCGTCCAATTTTTGTTTTAATGCGGATAATTTTTGATTATAACAAACGCCGTATTGATATGTAGCTTTTACTTGCTCTAAAGTATTATCGCCGTAGGCTTTGACATATGTTTTCACCCAATCGCTGGAATCTTGCGACAACACAACATTACATGGCGTCACAGCATATTTTTTGATATCGACATTTGTTGCAGCCAAACAATACGATGAAAAGAGTAACGTTGACATAACGGTGATACAGCGATTTGAATTCATTTCGGGTTCTCCATTTGAGGCTATATATGAGTATAGTACTTACCCATCAAGACTGCCACTGCAAAGCAATCTCATACAGCTCATTTTTTTTTGCACCTGACAACTCGGCGCACAAACGCACTGCCTGTTTCAACGGCAGCTCAGCCAATAACACCTTGAGCATACGCAAACTCTGCGTTTGCTTAGCGTTATCGTCAACTCGTGCTCCCGCTAACATGACCACAAACTCACCACGCTGCTGATTCGGATCGGCCGTCATCCACGCCAGCATACCTTCAATAGTATCTTCATGAATAGTCTCATACTGCTTAGTCAATTCACGCCCGATCACCACCTTTCGCCCACCACCCAGCACGGTCATCATATCTGCCAACATTGCCATAATGCGATGCGGTGACTCATAAAACACCACCGTACGCGCCTCATCTTGTAATTCCGTTAAGCGCTTTTGCCGCGCACCCGATTTCGCCGATAAAAAGCCCTCAAACACAAATTTATCTGCAGGCAATCCCGAGGCACACAGTGCCACAATCGCCGCACACGCCCCGGGCACAGGCACTACCTGAACACCCGCCTCCCGTGCGGCTCGCACTAGTGGAAAACCTGGATCACTAATTAATGGCGTCCCCGCATCGCTGATCACCGCCACCGACTGTCCATCCTGCAACCAGGCCAACAACTGCCCCACGCGCAGCTCTTCATTATGCGCATGCATAGAAATCATCTTGGTATCAATCTGATAATGCTGCAGCAAAGTTTTGCTATGCCGAGTATCCTCAGCAGCAATCACATCCACCGTTTTCAAAACTTCAACCGCACGAAAACCGATATCCAACAAATTCCCAATCGGCGTAGCGATGAGATATAACGAACCCTTTTGCATAACAATCACCCCAAATAAATCCCGCATGTCGTATATTAAGAGAAAAACGAGGATATAATAACATGATTACTAACTAGCAAGGTAAAACTATGACTGACTACCCTCCTCATCTGCTCGGCGAACAAGCCGAACAGCTCGCCCAAAAAGTCTTAGCTTCACACGGTTTAAAACTCATCGAAAAAAATTTTCGCTGCAAAGTAGGGGAAATCGATTTAATTCTACTCGACCAAGACTGCATAGTATTCACGGAGGTCCGCGCACGCACTAGCAAACAAGTGATGCACCCTTTTGAAAGCATAGACGTATATAAGCAACAAAAAATCGTTTGTGCAGCTGAATTTTTTCTCCTGAAAAACCCGCGCTATGCAGATTATCTTTGCCGCTTCGACGCAATCGCTATTGATTTCTCACAAGCAAAACCCTCACTCAGCTGGATTAAAGACGCATTTCGACCTGATTAACGGAGAACATATCATGTCACACAATATTATGCGACTATATTTAGTTGCATTTTTTCATACCTATTGCTATACTGGCATACAGGTGTCAATGATGGACACCCGCAGAAATGACTCAGTTTGATAAACTTTTGTAACGCTTCTTATCGAAGCCAAAAGACTTTACATGGGCAGAGTTGACCAAGCTCCATAAACCCCACCCTAGACCGACAATGAAGGAATATCAGCTAAGACAAATTCTGGAGGCATTAACAGTGAGAGGCCAAATATGAAAGATATGATGAAGCACAAAGGCTATTATGGGTCTGTGCATTACGATTCCGCTGAATTAATTTTTTATGGGAAGCTGGAATTCATTAAGGCACTCGTGTCCTACGAAGCTGAAGATGCCAAAGGTATAAAAAAAGTTTTTGAAGATGCTGTTGACGATTACTTGGCCACCTGTGAAGCAGAAGGAATTGCTGCCGAAAAACCATTTAAAGGTTCTTTTAATGTTCGAACCGGTCACAAATTGCATGAAATGGTGGCACTCACTGCGCAGCGAGAGAAAATGAGTATCAATAAATTTATTTGCTACATCCTTCAAAAAGAATGTCAGAAAAAGCTTAAACTTGTTATCGCTTAAACATCGAAAAAGTGGTAATCTTAGTTAACCTTAATATAGAGCGAAATACATGAAAAAAAACACTCTTCCGATGGCATCATCAACAACACCTATAATGGATGCAACTAAAGCCGCGAAGATTTTGCTTTTACCAGAAAATGACCCCATTATTGCACTTTACCGCGGTATTGAATTATTTGAAGCAGGTCAACGACAAGAATCATTAACACATTTTATCGCTGCTGCAGAACAGTATTATTTACCCGCAATCCCTTATTTATTTTTACTGACTCAACCTCGCGAAAAACTGATTATCAGCGCTGAAGCGAAACAGAAAATTGCCACAATTAACGCTTGGGCAGTGTGGCTGCCTAATATAGACTTGAGCTACAAAAGCCATTTTGAAGCCAGCTTGAACCAATGCAATAGAATGAAGAATCAGCAAGAACTATCGGCGAAACCTGACAACAAAAAAATATTACGCGAAAAGAAAGCCCTACTAGCTCATTTTAAAAATGAAAGCACTAGTCATTACCTCTATCATCGAGCATTATATTATTTTGAAAAGAAAAAAATTGCTAAGGCACTCACCTTTCTTGCACATGCCGCCAGCGCCGGACATTTATTGGCCGTTGCTTATTTTGTTGAAAAAGGAAAAGCACCTAATCAGGCACATCCAAATACCAAAGCACTTTGTGATTTACAGCTACATTTATCTCAGCAAACCGAGCGCTTTGCAACGCGCATTTTATATGTTGCCGAACGCTCAAACGAACCTTCACATAAAGTATTATTGCTAAATACACTCGCGCAGTGCGCAGTCCCTTTTGCGCTAATCATGTACTCAGAATTAGCAACTGAAAAAAATCATCGCACCTCAAGCGCTCATCCTTTGATCGCGATCGGCGTATTACAAGACAATGTTGCGGCAATATGCGCTTTGAGCAAATTGGTCGCTAATAAAGTTAATCTCCATCTTCCCGGATTTGACGCATCACCCAAAACAGTATTACGGCTATTATTTAAGATATTAGTGGAAAACAAAATGTCTTATGTGCCATTCGGGCAATCGCCTGAAGAAGTATCTCGACAACATCACAAAGTCACTCGATTTTATTTTGCTATGCTGGTGAATGAATTAAGAAACGACCCGGATATTTACAATAATGATGAATTGTTGAACTATTGTGATCAAGTCATATCAACGGACAAGCATCTCCAGGAAAGCTATGTGCATGAATTATGTAGCGCATTAGGAAATATTTATTTACAGCGTCAGCACCGTCAATCTTCGATCAAATATCTAAAAATGCTCTGGGAATTCACCAAGCAAATCCCAGTACTACGCGATATGTTTTATGTGTGGTATGAAGACAGCAAACCCGTTTTAAACAACCCCGAAGCTGACCTCACTTTACGACAGTCCTTGAACACTGAGTTAATTGCCACAATCGCTATTTTAGATCAGCATGACTCACAATTGGACTTAGAGCAACATCTTGGCTGCAAGGATTATCTTAAATATATCGAGTATTGTGTAGAAACTGTGGTTAGAGAAGTTCGATTTTCGTCGAACCCAGATGACAACCTACTGCAGTTACATAAAAAATATCTTCTGCTCGCAGCTAGTGCGAACTTTGAAAAGTGCGCGCGTTTAGCCGCCATTTATTCTTTCAGTGGTAAATATGGATTTGACATCGATTATAAAAAAACCAAACAATTGATTTTTGACTTAACCAAAGAAGAACAAGAAAGATTTGACCTTATCTTTATTGCCGCACAAGCGCATTTACGTGACAACCCACCTGAGCCTAAAAGCGCAATACAATTGATGTTAAAACATGCCGACCGCCTACCCAATTTATATTTTCAGTTGGCGGAATTTTATGTCGACGGCTTCATTGGCATTTCACAAAATATAGAACAGGCAAATGAGTATTACCATAAAGCCGTGCAACTGGGCGACAAAAGTGCTTATATTGGCCTCGGCATATTAAAAATGCATGATTATGACTTACTAGAAAACACCGCACAACAAGATAAATTGCGTCAAGAAATTTTCCAATTTTTTCAAATTGCTTATAATGCGAAAATTGCCGACGGCGCATTTTTTATGGGAAAAATCTATTTACATGGTTACTTGGATGTTCCTTGCGATTTAAATCGTGCTAGACAATATTTCCAAGATGCTGTCACGTTTGAGCACCAACCCACCGCCCACGCTTATTTGGCCATGATGGACAGGGGTTATCAGGGCGAAGCTCAGCTCACATTAGAATTTGAATTGATAAAACAAAAAGTACTGCATGAACATGATTATCATAAAGATAACTCTGCCGCTATGCTTGAGCTCGGGCTACTATGCTTAAACACCGACATGCATTATGCCACAGAGAACATCATTAAAGCCGCACATTATAATAATTTAAATGCACAATACCTGCTGGCAATTTTAAATTGCTATATCGAACTAGACGTTTTTTGTAGCGATTCTGATGCAGTAGCCAGCATCAAACAACATCCTTATTCTAGCCTCATGGAAAAACCTTTGACCACCAAAGTGGCTCCGTATATTCACGATTTCTTCTGTTTCGTACAACTGATCAGACAATACAAAGGCAAAAAATATGAAATCACCACCAAATACATTCAAACTATTTTGAAAACTGAATTATTTGGCAGCGCGATTGATTTCAGCATTATTGAGGATGACATCAAAGAAAGATTCGCACCCCCTGAGATTCAACAAATTCGCTTACTCGCCAAAAAATTTTCCGAGCATGAAAAATCGGGCGACAGAGAATGCGCTATCCTCACAGAAAAATTATTAGCCTCATCGCGCTCGAGCAATCAAAATCTACAACGCAAACTCACCAAAATCCGCGACAGTGGTCAAGTTTCTATGCACAATATCACTCACAGCTTATCAGCCTTTTTCTCTTCCGGCGGTGAAGCGACTAAAAGTATCAAAGCCGCTATGAATATCCACCCGCCACATCAAGGTCGCGAAGAACGCAATTTCCATCAGCCTCTCGAAGGTGGCCGCGCAAAAGTCGCCAATACTGCCATCGACGATATGCTTATAGGAGTGGCTTTCAAATGATTAGGAGTTAATATTATGCAAAAAGAAACTATAAGCTTGGTTGAATATTTAAACCGAACCCCCATTTTTCAACCCTACATAAAAGATATCCTGGCATCCACACCTCTAGAGAATCTTGAACTTTCACCCGACAGCTTGTTTTTATTAGTCAAACAATGCGTATCTGGAATTCACTCAGCGGGTAATGCGCTTATGCGTAGAATCATGACTACCCAAGTAAAAAAATTAATAGTGACTAGCCTTGCCTATTTGTGTGCCATCCTTGATGATATCGCCCATTCTCCGACTCCTTCAATCGTTTTACCCAACTTTGCGCAAAAGGAATTTATAGACCTCATTAACCATCTGCGCAGCCTAACAATTGTTTTACGCGATTATAGCAATGATGCCAATTTTGCAGATGAGATATTGCAAATTTGTTTTAGCATTATTATACCTTTTTTCAGGGATCATTTGATTGTCGCTCATCCCATTATTAATCATAATAAACAAAGCTTATCCGAAACAGATTTTTTATATTCCCATCTCCATATTAACAATATCGTCAAGTTCATGCATACCTGTCACGCTAAAATTTTCTGCGATAGAGGTAATGCGGAATTGGCCATGAGGTCAGTTATCTTATCACAAATTGCACATGAGGCATCAAGATCAGAGATTGGCAAGCTAATTCCCGTGAAAATACCTCAATCCGATTACACTGCAACACTTCGCCATCAATTTAAACAATGTGACAATTGGCGATCTGCTAAATTGCAACTTTACATGCCTTTCAAGGAAAACAGTAATTTTACCTGCGATCAAAGCTATATCAACGCTATGATTTACCTGATGCAAGATTTTCAAAATCTAGAACTGGCCGAATGCTTCCTGGATATGGGCGCAAAAATATTAATCATGCCTACTTCAGATAAAAACACCGTGCTGTATTCCACATCGATACCTGATGGTTATTGCAAGCTGAGTGAACTACTACAAATCGAAAATGACATTAATCGTGAAGTTCGCTGTCTCCTCAAAGCCAAGAAATGCTATGAAAGATTCTTGCAGTATATTAGAGACAACCGTACAACATCAGACTCAGTAACCGATGTCAAGGCAGAATCACTTAAACACAAGAGCAGTCTTGCAAAAATAAATAGTCGATTAAAGATAATAAATTCATTAGCATTTAAATCACTGTCTGAAGAATGGTCAACACTTGCAGATCAATATACTGAGTTCTGCATCGTAAAATTTGATCTTCAAAATATTCGCATAACCATTGAATACAAAGATTCAGTCTACATGAAAGGGTTATTGCGACAATTGCGCCAGGCGAATATACCCTCACATAACAATGATGACAACAAAACGATCTCAATCAATGAACCCGCGGAAATTACCATCAACGTGCTTCAACGCTGCTTCAAACGAACTCAACTTGATTTGCTCGCTCGCAGAAGAAGAATCGAAAAAGCGCTCCTGGCGAAAGCGCAAGCTCCCGCTCCCGATCCGGCACCCAAAATTGAAGCTGAACCTGAATTATCATTACCCGCATCGACTTTATTAGCGCAATACAAAAATCACAATAAAGTAAAGCCTAATAAAAAAGCCAAGCCAAAAGTCACCGAACCTAAAACAGCAACCCCCATCGCAGTAATAGCCAAACCACCTTTACCCAACATAGATTGGGGAGAAGATTTTCCAAAATTTAGCTACGGCGACAGCCATGTATATGCATTCCCTAATCCCGAAGTGAATACCAACGCAATGGTCAAAGGCCTGTTTTTTGGCTATATTGATGTTGACCAACTCCAAGATCTTAACGAAGAACTGCTCAATCGTTTTGAAGAACAACTCGCCTTAGGCAGTCTCTCAAACGAAGATAAAGCCCAAGGCATACGCCCAATTACCAGCAGCGAAGCTAACGGCACAGATTATCTCTATAAAATCAATATCGGCAAAGAAGACTTACGCCTCTATGGCCGAAAAGTAGCCATCACCATCATCGACGGAACTCCTCGCACACTCATTTGCTTTGACCAAACTCAACCACACAACAAAAAGCTGAAGCAACTACCAACTGAATTTGCAAATCTTAATAATGCAGATCAACACGATTTCAGGTTATACTAGAATCATACTGCATACCAAAAAAGGATGATTGAAATGAAGATTTTACACTACAGCCTTCTCCTCTGCTTCATAGCACTGAATGCGACAGCGAAATTGCCGCCACTCTATCCACGTGAAGATTGCAGTAGTCTTGCGACGCAAACTGATATGAATATATGCGCATGCAACAATCGCGATTCAGCAGACAAAATACTAAACGAAACTTACCAACGCGTTATGTTGCTAATGCCAAATCAGCAAGCAAAGAATGATCTCAAGAATGCTGAACGTGCTTGGATAAAAAAGCGTGATAAAGTTTGTCATGAGAAAATTGGCAATCGTGAAGACAGCGGCACAATCTGGGACATGGAAATGTGTGGCTGTCTAGAAGACATGACCGCCAATCGCATCCGTGAACTCAACACAAAGCATCCAGCAACAATCGATCAATTAGATTGATTAGTCGTGAGCTGCGCGTGCATCACAAATCTCTTTACAGATGATGAAGTGATAATGATTGCAAGATTTTAGCGTGTTATCGACATCTTCGGTCGAATTCTAGCAAACACAATATAAGCATATTGCATTGATCAACAAAAAAATGTACTCTTACATTGAAATATACCTAAGGAGATGATCATGAAGGTCTGGATTAAAGTACTTAGCCTTTGCGCATTACTGTGTTCCTCGATGGTTTTTGGGGGCAATCTCAAAGATAACAATGACGCTAATACTCGCGCCTATTGGAATCGGATTACGGTGTTCAATCATGCATCTTACGATATTCGATATGCCTTTTTAACGTCAATCTCACTGGATCAACTCTATGACCTCAGAAGAAACAGCCAAGATACTTATCACTCTGGCTTAGGTGATAAACACGCTCGATTTTTAATCATGGCGTGCACGGAGCGAGACCCCAACGGATTTTGTTTGAATGATGTAATCTATAGCATAACGCCAGATTATTACAATGCCGAAGAAATTACCGCGATGAAGATTCATTCTGCTACTAATATCGAAGTGATCTGTCGTGATGGTAGCGCAACTTCTTGTATTGCGAAATAGCATATCGATAAACTTTAGGAGATGACAATGAAGAAATGGATAATAGCATTAAGCCTCACAACGTTACTGAGCTCGTCAGCCATTCTGGCTCACAATGCTGTCACTAATAATCCATCTAAAAATCGTGCCTACTGGAATCCAATTACTCTTAATAATTACGCACCATACGGAATTCTGTATCGGTTTTATCTCGATAGACTGCCCAATGCAATATATTTTATCGACAAAAATGGCACCGATATATTTCATACAGGCGCGGGGAATAAAAGATCATGGTTTGCAGTCCAAGCTTGTACCAAAACGGATTCAAATGGAAAATGCATCATGTCCGTGAGACATTTTCTACCCAATCCTTATAATGCTGAAGAAATTGCCACTATCAATATCAAAGCAGTTGATGACATTGAAGTGATCTGCCGCGACGGCAGCTCAACATCATGTATGTTGCAGTAGCTACTCTCACAATAGCAGAAACCCCAGAAAATCAACAATTACATACAAATAACTTAAAATATCGAGGAATAGATTATGCGAGTAAAAGCAAAAACAGTTGCGACTATATTCGCGACAGGTTGCGTAGCAGGCTATGTCGGAAAGTGCCTTTATGAACGATCAGCCTTGCCTGGTTTTTTTAAAGAAATTCGTGAACTTCCACCGGGTGAAACTAAAGTCTTCAAGATGGGCGAAAAAACCACTTTCAGTTATACCAAACGAGCTCAAATAGAGCCTGAAAATTCCGATGAAAATCAATTTGATCTCAAAGAAACATTGCTGACAATAGCAAGAATACAGCTTAGATTTTTTAAAGGACCTGTCGCCAAATTGTCCCGAGCTCTACTTCCAAAACATATTGAAACAAGTCTTGCTTTACCTATGCCAATTGAAAATGAAGAATACCTAAAACGAATTAATTATCATATTTAACATGTCGAATTACGATTTGGCATTCAACGCTTGTGATTCAGCTGATCACAAGGCTATAGCACATACGTCAACACAACGGCATAAAATTATGTTTAAAATCAGAGAAAACAAAGCAAAAGATACCTTTTCTTTTTTATTCCATAATTAAGTTATATAGAAATAAGAAACTGAATTATCAGTATAATCCAAACCACCCAATATGAGAAAAACTCTTTTGACCTCTTTTCTTTTGGTCTGAAAATATTGACGATGAAATTAATAACAGCCGCCAATATGATTGAGCCAAGAATGAACCTGAGATACAAACCGATCATTAAACCAGCTACAAACGGTTCAAAATGATCAATGAAATTAGATAAACCACCGGCTTTGTAAACCGCAATGGACACTGTCATCAGTAATCCGACGACTAAGATTGCAATAAAATTGAGTGTGTTAGCTTTTTTTCCGTTCATAAAAATCTCCATTTAAAGATATCAGGCAAATATTTAATGACTATATGGTGAATTCAATGTAAGGTCAACAAATATACGATGACTTCCCAGTGGTAACGAAAGCCCCCAAAAAAACCACTAAGATCATTTATAGATCATGCTTCTATAGTGCTCATACAGGCTTCTATCGCATCGGCCAGTGATTTTCCTTTTTCATTGGCTGAAAAATCGCGGATAAATCGGTTGTATTCAATTAGAGCTCGGAGAATAATAGTCAAGAAAACAATTCATTAATAAAAGTTAGGATGATAGGCTATACTAATAATCAGCAAGTATTAAATGGTTAATAAGCTGTTGGGCAAAAGCCCAGGGAATTCAAGATTTAATGAAAGTCATACCTAAACAAGGAGGTAGTTATTATGCGAATTATTCATACGATGATAAGGGTTACAAATTTAGAGCGCTCAATTGCTTTCTATTGTGATGCGCTAGGTATGCGCGAGTTGCGTCGCCAGGATTATCCAGAGGGACAATTTACTTTGGCATTTGTCGGTTATCAAGATGAATCAGAATCTGCTGTGATTGAGCTCACATACAATTGGAATACCCATGAATACAATTTAGGTAACGCTTTTGGTCATATTGCCATTGCGGTGGATGATGCTTATAAAGTCTGTGAACAAGTTAAGCAAAATGGCGGCAAGGTAGTGCGTGAAGCAGGGCCAATGAAGCATGGTACTGCTGTAATTGCATTTGTTGAAGACCCTGATGGTTACAAAATCGAATTCGTACAACAACGCATTTGAAATTTGGCTGTTAAAAGGGGCTTTAAACCCGTCGAATTCGACGGGTTTAGGATTGATTTTGCTGTTTATTAGTTATTATAGCCGGGTTTATGCTAACAGACGATTTCGGAGCTTTTTTCTTTCATGTGATAATTAACAAAATCTTAAGTGAATTACGATTTTGATATAGCGAGAATTAAATCAACGAGCCAAATGAGTGACTTTTGACTTAGGCTTCGCTTGTGTCGACACAGCTTGATCGTTATTTTAGGCAAACGATAAGGGCATGCAAAACGATGTAAATCATAATCGCGTTGCAATAATTGAGCATATCCGTCTGAGATGGTTGCTATCATATTTGTATCCTGAATAACTTTAGGCAAGCAGGCTCTTTGGTCAATATTTAACTGAATTCTGCGCTTATCGCCACCAACTGGATGCGGCTCATGAAAGCTGGTGAGAACGTGCCCATATTGCAAGTAATCTTGCTTAGTGGGCTTGCTAATTTTCGCCAGAGGGTGCTTTTTTCTTACCACACAAGAGAAATTACTCTCAAGCAAAATGTCGGAAACTACAGACTTAGGTAATTTTTTAAAATAACCTATGCCGATATCTATTTCACCTGATTCGATTGCCTCAAGAGCCGCCGACTCATTCAAATGCTTTGCTTCAATTGTAATTGAACTTCGATTCTGATCAATCCACTTCATGATTCTTGGCAAAATAGCCATATCACCAAACTCACCAATCAACCCGATTTTAAAAGTGTGCGTAATCGAGACTGGATCAAACTCTCGATCTTCAGCAAAAAGATTTTCAACTTCACCTAAAACCCGGCTCACTTGCAGCCTAAGCTCCTTTGCTTTGCTTGTAAGCTCCATTCCTTTATTCGTACGCAACAAAATTTCATCATTAAAAATATCGCGCAATTTTTTTAGCCCATGACTTACAGCAGGCTGAGTCAAGCACAGCTTATCAGCAGCTTTGGAAACGCTGCGCTCATTCAATAGCGCTTCCAAAACCCTGATTAGATTAAGATTTAAAGTCTTTATATTAAATTGATTCATAATGATCACTATAAATATTGACAATAATAATGTCAATATTTTAATATTTCAACTTAGCCATTTAGAAGCAAAACATCCTACTCTGTTCTCTTTCCCATCGTTTTTGATAAACCACCTCTTTTTTAGCTTTTTCTATCTCTCTACCATGCAATTTAGAGCCAAAAAATACGCATGTAGAATATAAATGTATGACATCTCGCGGACCAAGATATTTGACAACATTTGCCAAGGCAAGATCAGTTAATGTACAAACTGGTTGAGCCGCATTGTATTCAAGATCATCTTTATTTTTCATAACTTCACCTATATAAACAAAAAACAAAGTTACCATGTCATTTCTCATTAATATAATGAATAGTTGTAATATCGATTATAAGCAGTAATAATACACTAAACCCTTGGCCCAACGTACTGAAATATTTTTTATCTGCAAAACTGAATTAGCTTCTGGTCTGGCCCTAATCAGATTCAACAAATGTCATTAAATCTGCATTACAAGCATTTACAACTGCATAAATAGGGTATGAATGGATGGCATCAAACACTGAAAAATCATGGGTTGAGAAACGAACTCCGAAAGGCGTATGAGGGCGATTATTTAAAAATTGACGGATACTTTGCAATTGTGACCCCTTGCCGCTTTTTACTTCAATTTGTATAACACGATTGTTTTGACCCATCAAATAATCGACTTCAGCGTTACTTCCGGCTTTATTGCTTTTCCAGTAGTACAAATCATGTTTCGCTGACGGGTCGCTATAAGAAAGAATTTCTTGCTCCACAAATGCTTCGACAAGCTCCCCTTTATTAATGAAAGCCTTTTGATTGTTTAAAAACCAGTCTTTTAAATCCACACCATTCACTGCTTGTGTTAAACCACAATCGACAAAAATTAATTTGAACTTGTTAAAATCTGCTTCAGCCTGTAAAGGCATGCCATTGCAATAGGTATTGTAAACATAATGCACTAGCCCCGCTTTATGAAGTAGTTGTAGCGCGGGCTCTAATTCACGTTTACGATAACTGTCAGATATTGCAGTGAATTTAAAAGGCTTACTGATGACGCGTGGAATTTTTTTAAACAGTACATCAAGATATTTTATTTGAACTTTTTTAGCATACTTACCAAAATCATCCATGTAAGTATTTTGGATCGCATTTAAATGCAATTGGCATTGCTGCACATTTTGGCTATTAACCCATTCTTCCATGACTTGCGGCATGCCTCCTATAGCCATATAGTGCCCGCTCTCTAAAATGTATACAAATCTGTACACGGCTTAGTTCTTGCTTCAACGAGGCCGGTTTCACTTACCCATTGGCGTAAGTCAGAGCCGCCCTCTCCACAAGCGTCAATTCCGGTGGAGCTCACCGTACTTCTCAAATTCCTCGCTGCATTTTCATCTCGGTCGATGAATAAGCCACAACACGGGCAATCATAATCCCGATTTTTTAGTGTCATCTCTTTATTCAACGCATGACAGCGAGAGCATCTCTTCGTCGATGGAAACCAGCGATCAACCACTTCAATATGGTTTCCATGTAATTCCGCCTTGTACATCAACTGACGACGAAACTCATAAAAATCCATATCAGCGATTCTGCGTGACAAACGCCTGTTTGACATCATACCCTTCACATTGAGATCTTCAATCGCAATATTCCGGTAATTTCTTGTCAAGCGAGTTGTCAGTTGGTGCAAACATTCTTGTCGAATACAGCTTATCCGATAATGTATTTGCGCTACTCGCAGTCTTTGCTTATTCCGATTCATTGAGCCTTTTTCTTTACTCGAGCATAAGCAACAGGAATAACTTTATTTCTATCAGATTGAGTGCTTTATTTTGTAACAAATCGATATCGTAATAGCGCGTACCACTGGCACTCTTTCGTGCGGGTAGCAATTCACCAGCTCGTTCCCATCGTCTCAATGTTTGAATGCTAACGCCTAGGCAATTAGCTGCCTCGCCTATTTTGACAAATCTGTTCATATGATCAGATAGCATCAGATATGTATAGATTTTTCAATACTGCTTCCAGCCCCAATTGGGAACTGCCTCGGCGAGTTCACATTCGCTAGAAAAAACATCAATGGTCGAATCTTTCGCTGTGGATTCTCAAGCAATTTCGATCGATAATTCGCACGAAAATCATGCACATGATAATCAAATTTAGCCAAAATCTTAGGCGAGTCTGATTTTGGATATTATTAATGTATTACCTGTAATTTCCACTCTGTTTATCAATCGAAATTGCTTGAGAATCCACAACGAAGACCCCTAGCCTCCCAATACGAGTACACTATTTGAATGGCTGAAAAACCAAATTTGCGCTTAGAGTAGGCGCTGAACAAAGTCTTGAAGTGCTGATTTCTTAGGTTGCGCGTTATTGTCGTTTGCATTCGTATTACGCTGCTGGCCACGCTGCATCACGGGTGAAGCAGATACCGAGGATGGGCTAGGCGTACGATTGGGACGTTGTTGTGCTGCATCTAACACGGCAATGATATCGTTGTGTTGGCATTCTCGGGCAATTGTCAAAGCCGTGTTACCTTGCGCATCAAAAATACGGTGGCAAGCACCAGCTGCGAGTAAAGCGCGTACAACCTCGATACGATTGTATGCGACTGCAACATGTAATGCAGTGTGACCGCCAGCATTACAGCGATCGATATAGGAATCTTGTTTCTGAGAGCCAGGTGCAAATAAGCCCAGATTAGCCACTAAGGCCACGCTGTTATGTTGTTGCGATTGTGCAAGGAGAGTGGCAACATCTGCCAGACCAAGCATTGCAGCAAAATGTAGCAATGTTCGGCCTTGTGCATCTTTATACGCTATTGAGGTGCCGAGCTTAATCAGCTCACAGGCAAATTCATTGTGACCAGCATACATCGAGATAATCAATGGTGAACATCCGTTTTCATTAAGACAGTTAATATGCTTTAGCGCATCGGCCCGTGCGATTACACGCAGTATAGCAACATTGCCTTTGCGTGCTGCATGATGAAAGCCATTTTCACCTGATGCCGTACGTAAACTCACATCACCGCCTGCGGATATTAATTTTTCAACACAGGGTACATGACCTCGAACAATCGCTAAGTGCACTGCAGTAAATGATTCTCGATCTGACCGATTAGGGTCGGCGTTATGAGCTAACAATGTCGTTAACAATCCAACGTTGCCTTGCGCAGCGGTGATGTGCAAGGGATTCATGCCTTCGTGAAAAACACTCTTTTGATTAATTCTGGGTAACAGTTTCGCAGAAATAATAGGGCAACCCATTCGTAAAGCTAAACAATAAGCTTCTGCAATATCACAAGTTAAATTTCCAATACGCCCTAGAATCTCTAAAGCAAGTGTCTCGTGACCTTTACGAATTGCTTTTACAAACGCATCAGTTAAAACTTTGTCAGTGATGAGTGGTGATAGCATGATTTCCCGAACACAATCTTGCTCTCCCTTTTCAACAAGCTTTTTGACTAATCCATCATCAATATCGCGTTGTTTGATCATATCGGGGCATAATAATAGAAATTTTTTGGCGTACATCAGTGCATCACTTGTTCCTTTCTGCACGAGCATGTAAATGACGCTATGACGATCACTTGTGGTTTTTGTTATCTTAGGACACGCTCGTGCGATCATCCATGCTGACTCATAGCGCTCAACATCAATCGCTACATCAAATGCAGTTTTGCCTTCATCATCCACTTGCATTATCCATTTTTCATCTGTGTTTTCAACAACAACAGCGGTTACAAAGCGAGGGTTCGTGTAGCGCACACAGAGATGTAATACAGTTTCATGATGTAAATTGGAACGCCAATGATCGCGAGCAAGTTTATGTGCAAAAATCTCGCAGGTTCGGTGATGATTGTTCGCAAATGCATTCGTCAGCAATGTCTGACAGTGGAGATTAACGAGAGTTTCAGTTGCATTTGGATGTTGAAGTAATTTAGCTGCTAATTCTTCTAACCCATTCTCGACACAATGTCCAATATACATCATCAACCGATCAGGCTGTAGCGCATCAACATACGCATCCATTATGGCAATAGCTTTGCATTGATGATTTGCGAATATCGCTGTCATTAAGGCAGTCTCTACGCATTCAGGATTTGTTTTGCACAATAGTAATATGGCTTCTGTTTCTAATATGCTAGCTGCATTATACATAACTTGTTTGGGATTTTCGTAATTTGAGAGATCCACTCCTAAATTGATCAGATAGGTACATACTTTTTTGTACTGAGTAAGTCGAGCATCTTGTAGTAATGTTCTTTGAATGCCAATAAGTAATCCATCAATTTTGTGTTGTCTCGCATGTTCGAACAAAGCTTGCAGAATGACAACATGATCATTTCGAATAATTTCTGTCACTAAAGATTTGAGAATTGCCTCACTAATTGGAAATTCCAAACTTAGCAACTCACATATTAATCCGGAATGTTTTTTTGCGTATAGTTCACTTATAAAAAATTCAGCGTCTTGCGGATATTGTCGTATAAGTTTTTTCAGCTGTTCAATTTTTTTATACCTGGCGAGCTGGCATATAGCACCCATATTGAATCTTGCGCCAGATTCAAGTAAAACTATTGTCGTTTCGACACCAGAACCGGTTCCCTCTGTCGATAAGTTTAATAGTGTCATATTACCGTCTACCAAAGCCTCAAGATCGGCATCTTTCGATCTTGCGAGTAATTCTCGCATCAGAATATGATAGTTGTTTTTGGCAGCAATAATGAGTATTCTAGTTAAATCTTTCGGCTCAATTGTCATGCCCACTTGCAGAAAATAAAGTGCAATATCTTCACGACGATGAGCAATTGACATACTCACCAGCCTACGTTTAACCTCATCAGAACAGCTAGACAATACACAGGCGATTATATCTTTGTGGCCATAACGTATCATAACTTTAATGTAACTTTCTACATGAGCATTGATGTGATCGGCATGATCAATATAGAGCCGTTTAAAGACACTTAATTTTCCATGCTTAATCGCACCGCAGAAAGCCTCGGAAATATATTCATGAAACTTTTTAAGGTAAGCAACGAGCTCATCGAGATGTCCTGAGGCTGCTAACCAGTAAACCACTTTTTCATGATCGGGATTTTTCATATGCTTTGATATATATTCGATTATATTACTGCGACCAAATTTAGCCGCGGTTTCGAGTGCCGGCTGCAGTAAAGCACCGCCATTACAAACGAAGAATCGATTGGCCAACATAAAGACATACAATGTTTCTGGAGATCCCTTTCTCGCGATAGAAAATAATAAACCTTCAGGGCTCACATTGGGGTTAGTTGCTAGTTCACGTAGAGTTTGCGTCCGATGCTCAATGTTTTGCAATTCCAATCTTTCGACTATGACGTCGAGCAAACTGCAACCCTGTTCTTGCATTTCAGCTAATAATCGGCAGTCTTCGTCACTGAGATTTATTACTTCATGCCTATCGAAAGCATCCTGCAAACTGGGTAACAATTTTAAGCCATATGTTGCAATATTTTGATTAGTCCAAACCAAACAATCCTGGCAAAATTTTGCAAAGACCTCATCGAAAAAAGCCATTACTTCCGCGCTAAAACCAACATTAGATCGACCATAAACAAGATAGTATGGCACAATACGTGCGATCAACTCACCCGTAAATGCTGAACTATCATAATGCTCATATTTGAAATTTCGACGGACCTTGTTGTCAGTCAACTTGGGCAATTCTTTGATGATGCGAGAAGCCATTTCTTGCCAACGAATTTCTTCAACATCATTCTGGGGAAAAGGCTCGCAATTATTTTCGTATAAGATGTTACACAATGCATGCGTGAGCTCGTGAATAAGCGTCGCCACATTGTGTTTATCGACGATTTTCCGCACGAAAACAGAGTTTTTCAAACGGTATTCACCGCATAGATATGGGTTACCGAACAATCCGCTGTCTTCTCCTTCGACGATTTTCAACAATCGACGTTTGCCATGAAACGTTTGACTGTTAAGTTCCTGGTCGCTACCAAGGAGCACCCAAATTGCCGCAGCTCGCAGAATGGGCTTTGCCTGATCAAAATCAGCGATAGCTGAGCTAATAAGCTTGCACGTTTGTTGGTACTCTTCTACCGGACGGTTGGTCGAATAGTAACGGGTGAGCAATAGATCAATCAGTGAATAAGTGCCAGGCTTAATGCTACCTTGATTTGTAAATTGCAATGCCCGCTGTTTTACATCTTTTTTCACCGCTTTTTCTAACATTATGAACCTCGAAACTTCAGTTTAACCGCAACACATATGATTTATTTGTTATAACAGCGCTAAAGTATCCCTCATTTTCATATAAACGTCAAGATTTAATCGAAGCCAAAAAGCCATGTGTCAGACACCTTTCTTCGAAGCAATATTCCGCCCTCGGAAATGGTTGCCAGCATGGCACTGCGAAACATGCTGCCTAGCGCAGCGAGGGAATGCGTCTTGTTGCTTGACGCAACAACCAGCTAAAATTTCCGTCAAAAGCATAATTATTCGTCCATACTGCAACAAAAAACCTGCTGCAGCCCCTGGTGTTCGCCATTGAAAAATACAAAACAAAGCCATCATAAAAGTTATTTTTTAATATCTAACCAAATTATTTAATCTATTGCAAATATACACGATTTGTAATTTGCCAAATATGTACTACACTGAAGGTAAGGGAGCTGTAAAGTACTTTCTTAGCAAAAGGAGAATGCGAAGGCTAAGATGGGATCACGGGGCCAATATTAGGTTGAGCCTGGATTTTCGACGGCTTTATAGCCGGAGGTGTCCTGACTCTCAAGATAAGAGGTTTCGATATGCGTAACGCTACACTCACAAATATCATTATACAAACTATTGCAACCTTTGCTTTGTTATTGTCGTGCTCAAATGTTTTGGCAATTAAAATTATTCCACATTTTACAGCAGGAGTTTTGGTCTGTAATGGTTCAAATACTACTTGCCACCCCGTAATTTGCTCTACGGACACCAATAATCCAACGCCAACACCTACGGGACCGAATGTTTATACCCCTGTCGTTCAAGCTTTTTTGGGTTCATCGACAGTGACTTCGTGTATGACTCCGACTGAGATGGCATCAGTTAATCAATATGTTAAGCAACTTGATTCAGTAACAACAGATCCGATTACTGTCGATATTGAATATTATGATTCACCCATTTTTTTTGGGGGATTTAGTGTGATGCGGGAAGTTTTGATCTCTCCTAAGGATCCGATTCATCATCCTGAAGCAGCTTACAATGCAGTGGTAAATCGTTTAAAAGTAAAAAGCTTATTAAATAGTTTATTGGATGAACAGATTGAGGGCCCATACAGTGTCAATACCACTTTGATGTTACCCAACTATAATCAAATCACAGTGCAATACCCTCAGACATATCCAATTTTCACTCAGAGTAATTTTGTCGATAACTCACCACAAACCTTTGAGTATTATCCACAAACAATTGTGCAGAGTGTTGGGGTATTCAATTCGAGTGTTACCAAGCCTATAGTTATGATCGATAACATCGCGCATTTCAATATGCTTACTGCTAACGGTCTGTTACCACTTCCGAATGTAAATATAACTCCGACGATATTTCCATTAGACAATACCATCGCCAATGTGAATGGTACAGTGGTCAATGCTGAAACAGGGATCATTCCAGTTTTCTACGATGAAAAGAATCCTGCAATTGTGTCTCAGCAAATAAATTGGCCTACGATTGTTTCCGGTAATTATATTACAGCAGGAATTAATGCATTTTTTACAGGTAATCTTTCACTGACGGGTGTTTTTCCAGCTAATTGGAATCCTGGCTTTGACTTTACCGCGTTCATTACACATGAAAACATTCATAATCTTGGATGGATATCTGCAGAAGCCACATACGGGATTTATGTAGATAATAATGGATTACCTGCAGCGCCTGCTACACAAGCTACAGGACTTCTAGTCGATGATTTGTATATGATAGACGTAGCAAATATTAGCCACATAAATAGCCCACAAAGCTTTGCTCTTACACCGAGATTACAACAATTTGAAGGGTTTCCATTATCAAATGGCAATTTTGCAGGTCATCACGTTTTTGTTTACCATGTTGGTAATGGTCATTCTGATACAACTAAATATATAGGTACAAACGACATTTTTGGTGGTGATTTTAATGATTGGACCTATCCTGTACCAACATCCGATTTTGTAAATTTCTCAACCTTTCAACAATCGGATGATTCACCATCATTCACAGATCGATTTGGTAATGTGCTCAACTCATCACAAACTCAAGGTGCTGGTTTATTTGGACAAATATCACCTTTGAGCATACGTGAGCTCATTTTGCTGAATTCCATGGGCTATGGTGTTAAAAACGTAAAGAGTGTTGAAGATGGTAACCTTACACATTAATAAAATACTTACTCCAAGTCGCGGCTGATTGCGCAATCACCAATACTAGCCGCCCATAAAGATTGCATTGGGAATTTCTTGGAGCACCTGAAATTTCGTATTGATTTTTTTTGCTGTTTATTAGCATCTATGACCGCATTTATACTAACAAGCGATTTCGGAGCTTTTTTCTTTCACACCTTAGCATGTGATAATTAACACAATCTTAAGTGAATTACGATTTTGATATAGCGAGGATTAAATCAACGAGCCAAATGAGTGGCTTTTGACTTAAGCTTCGTTTGTGTCGACATTGCAAAATCAGCTGTAAAAGTGTTAAAATAACCGGTTTTACATCTCAGGAACCATGCATGCTCACTCAACAAAATTCACGCCTACCTCTCACACAGCTTGAGAGTATTTTACGTGGGCTCTCTCCTGAATTACTCGAGCTTGGCAGAAGATATAAGGCTGCCGGAAATGTATATGACCTGATAATTGTAAATGAATATGAACTGCATGCTTCAGTTGATGGTTTTGATTCAAAATTTTATAGAGTAGAAATCACTAGCTCGGCAGAAAACGCTGTTCGCGCAGGGTGTAGCTGTACTAAAAAGAGTGTTTGCGGACACATTGTGGCAGCCATGTATGCTTGTCTTGAAATGCAGAAAAAACAAATACTACTACCTGGAGAAGCTCAATTAGAATATCGAGCTAAATCTTGGATCGAATCACTAACTCAACAACCTGCGGCAAGCAATACACAAAATGCCTTGCTGTTTATCCTGTCAAATTTCTGTGATACTTTCAAAATTCAAACATATCTAGCACGCAGTCTGCAAAAAGGTGGCTTCGGTAAACCAGAAAAATTTTTCCCATCTACCCTTGCTAAAAAATCTAAACTGTCTCCGGATGACATTGAATTAGCCACTAAAATCTTTATGCATTGTCGCGATAACACTTCTGCTCAACTTTCTTCATTTATAATAGGTGACGGCGACACTCAAGATTTATTGGAATCACTGATTGCAACTCACCGCTGCTATTACCTAGACGCAGACACACAACCTTTGACGTTGAGCAAAAACAGATCTATCGAGTTTGAATGGGTTCTTGATAACTACAGCAAACAAACTCTGCAACATAATCTTCCTGAAGGGTTCGAACTGCTCGTTGCCAATCCACTCTGGTATATCAATACCCATAACGGAGAAATCGGCAGAGCGATTTCTGATCGCCCGAGCAATATCGACTATTTTCTCGCGAAAGCGCCGCCCATTCACGCTAACCAAGCAAATACTTTTATTAAAGAACTGACTCAAGCGTTGCCTTCCACACGAACATTACCTTTGCCAAAAGTCTACAAAAAATCAGGAAGCGTGGAAATAAAACCCATTCCCTGCATTGCTATTTCTGCTGAAAACAAAACTGGCTTTGCGGAACTCAGCTTTCGTTACGGCAAACAATATATCGATGTCGACAGCAAAAAAAGCACTATTACTGGCATCGAAAAAGGCTCTCTGATTAATATCACACGAAATTTCGTTGAAGAAGCAAAGTATATTGAGATTCTCGATGATCTACTTGAACGCGGCTTCAACTCACATAATTACACACTTGGCGTCGACTCTCGTTCACAATCTGCTCTAAAAGATTTTTTCGTTAATACTCTGCCGATATTGAAGGCTCAAGGTTTTGAAATCACACTCGAAAAATCATTCCCCTATTCAGAATTGTTACAGCCAGAAGAATGGTACAGTGATTTACACGAAACCAGTGACTACGATTGGTTTGAGTTCGAAATGGGCGTTGTCATTAATGGCAAGAAAACCAATCTTCTGCCTATCTTAATCGATGCCATTAAAAACAGCTTTGCAGTGAATGATCAAACCGGAGAAGTCTTGCTCGAACTTCCTGACAGACGCTTAATCAAGCTTCCAGAAGAACGTTTTGCTAGCATCATGCAAACTTTGAAGCAATTTTTATTTCGCGAATCTTTGACAAAAACAAATGGCTTGCGCCTACATCGGCAACGCGCTGCATTACTCGCCGAAATTGACAAAGCATTTACCTCAGCACAATTACGTTGGTTTGGCGCAACAAAACTACTGGCATTAGGCAAAAAACTGCGTGACTTTTCAGGCATTAAAACCACCAAAGTACCAAAGAAATTTAAAGCCACATTACGTCCTTATCAACAGCACGGGGTTGATTGGCTGCAATTTTTGCGTGAATATAATTTATGCGGAATTCTTGCTGATGACATGGGGCTCGGCAAAACCATCCAAACTTTAGCCCATTTAACCATTGAAAAATCAAAGTCACGATTAACAAAACCCACTCTCATTATCGCTCCAACCAGCGTCATTTCAAATTGGAAATCAGAGATCGCAACTTTCAGCCCCTATCTGAAAACGCTGGTTCTTCATGGCACGCTACGCAAAGAACAGTTTAGTGCTATTAATGATCACGATTTAGTCATCACCACATACCCGCTATTAGTTCGAGACAAAGATGCCTTGCTTGCGCACGATTATTATTACGTGATTCTAGACGAAGCACAAACTATAAAGAATTCTCAAGCAAAAATGACGCAGATAGTTCAGCAATTCAAAACAGAACATCGTTTATGCCTAACCGGAACACCCATGGAAAATCATTTAGGCGAATTGTGGTCGCTGTTCCATTTTCTACTACCTGGCATGCTGGGCACCCCACAACAGTTCCGTCAACACTATCGTACCCCTATCGAAAAAGAGCAAAATGTAGAAGCCAGACGCGATTTGGCTCAGCTCATTCGCCCTTATTTATTAAGACGAACCAAGCAAGAGGTTGTCACAGAGCTTCCTGAAAAAACCGAAATCATCGAAACTATCTCCCTCGACACCAAACAACAAGATCTATATGAAACAATTCGTTTAGCCATGGATAAAAAAATCAGAGATGTCATTTCACAAAGAGGCATTGAACGCAGCAGAATTATTATTTTGGATGCGTTATTAAAATTACGACAAATTTGTTGTGACCCACGTCTGTTGAAATCGGTTGCTGGAAATGAATCTTACGAATCCGCAAAATTAAACCGATTACTAGAAATGCTTCCAGAGATGCTAGAACAAGGTCGGCGCATTTTACTTTTCTCTCAGTTCACCAGCATGCTATCGCTAATTGAAGCCGAGCTCAAAACACGCAATATTGATTATGTAAAACTAACAGGCAACACAGTCAACCGCGACCTGCCCATTTCTCAATTTCAAAGCAAAGCCGTACCACTCTTTTTAATCAGCCTAAAAGCAGGCGGCACTGGCCTGAACCTAACTGCAGCAGACACCGTCATCCATTATGACCCCTGGTGGAACCCTGCCGTCGAAAATCAAGCCACAGATCGCGCACACCGAATTGGACAAACCAACCCCGTATTTGTGTATAAGCTGATCACAGAGCACACCATCGAAGAAAAAATACTGAAAATGCAACGCGATAAAAGCGGTTTACTAAACAATCTACTCGATGGTCAAGGTGAAAAGTCTTCATTAACCTCACAGGATATAATGACCTTACTAGATTGACATCCTCCCCTTCCTAAAGGAAGGGGATTCCTACGGCGCTCAAGCAGCAAGTGCTTGAGTCACTTCGGTGGGTTCCTGCTTCACAGAGCGAGCTAAGCGCATCGGCTCTCCACAGGCTAACAAGCGATGTCCTCGCTCTAGTATATTCATTGCTCCCACAACATCAGCATGGTTTTTGTAATCACACACCACACACGCAAATTGTGATTGCGTTTTCCGGTTGTCTTTTGATACATGCAAACAGCAGGGACAAGTGATGCTGGTATTTTGAGGTGCTACTGCAAGCAAGACACCTCCGTTCCATATCAATTTATACCCTAACTGCCGACGAAACTCGCCCCATCCTTGATCGAGGATAGATCGATTCAAGCCGGATTTTTGTCTCACCCTTTTCCCTGGCTGATCGCAATTGCCCTTCGCTGATTTGGACATATTCCGAACCTGCAAATCCTCTATACACACGAGCGCGTGGTTTTTGCTGATCGTTGTCGTCAGTTTATGCAGGAAATCTTTTCGGGCATTTGCAATTTGACTATGAACTTTCTGGATCTTCACTTTTTCTTTTTTCCAATTATTACTGAATTTCGTTTTTTTACTCATTCGTCGCTGATGTTTGATCAGTCGAGCTTGATGATGCTTGAAACTATTCAATGGTTCAATATAACTACCATCGCTGAAGGTAGCAAAACGTGCGATACCAACATCGACACCCACCGCGGTAGTGGAGGTTGGCAGTGGTGCTTCCATTTCACGTTGCGTCTGTATGGCTACGAACCATTTGCCATTGCGGCACGATACCGTCATGTTGCGAATTTCGCCTACCACAACACGACTATTTCGGTAACGCATCCAACCTAATTTTGGCAGAAAAATACGATTATTTTTTTCGTCTAATTTAAAACCTTGAGGATAGTGAAAACTATCGCGCGCCCCTCGCTTAGCAAATCGTGGGAAGTTAGTGCGATTGGCAAAGAAATTTTTGTACGCACTCTCAAGATGTTTGAGTGCATGTTGCAGAGCTTGAGATGGTGCATTATTTAGCCACATACTGTCGGGATTTTTTTTCCAAACCACGAGTTGTGCAGCCATTTCCACATAACCAATATAGGAATTTCTCGCTTCATGATTTTCTTTTTGAATGGAGAGCGCCTTGTTGTAAACAAAACGACAGCAGCCTGCGAAACAGCGCATTAACTTTTGCTGCTCTCCGTTTGGCATTAATTCAAATTTAAAAGCTTGAAGTTTTTTCATGGTTTAATCATACTCTGATCTATGAAAAAAATCAATGAAATTCGACACGGTAGAATTTATGTATACAACCTTCATGTACATCTAGTCTTTGTAACAAAATATCGCCGCGGTGTTTTTACGAAACAAATTCTTCACAATCTTAAGCTCATCTTTTCTAGTGTATGTGAAAATTTTGAAGCAACTTTAGTTGAATTTGAATTACCCTCCCAAAATAGCAATATCAAAACTTGTGAATAGTCTGAAAGGAATTTCCAGTCTGTTGATTCGGAAGGGAAACTACCCCAGTATTACAAAAAAACTGTGGGGTGACGCTCTATGGCCCCCTAGTTATTTTGCCGGGAGCTGCGGTGGTGCGCCTATCGATATTATTCGTCAATATATTGAGCAGCAGAAAACACCTCATTAGCCTGCTGTAACAAACAGGGACGGCTTTGCCGTCCTGCGCTATCCATCCTTGCCCTAAAGTGGCAAGGTTTTTCGCGCAAGAGATTGATAAAATTTTACACTACTAGCTGATGTTTATTGACGCTTTTATACTAATCAACTTTGTTGGAGCTTTTTTCTTTCACACCTTAGCATGTGACAATTAACGCAATCTTAAATGATTACGAGCCATAGATTCTCGACACGCCAATAATTTTCACACAAAAAGAATGTCAGAAAAAGCTTAAACTTGTTATTGCCTGAATAAATAAAAATGCTGACTGCTTTATTCAGTGAAGCTTAGAGGCTAACATCCATGACTCAATTTCTAATGCAGTTATTTCCGGGTTTTCCAGAGGGGCATAATGTGCTGCATTTGATATTTCTACCAATTTAGCGTCAGGGATTTCTTGAAGCATTTTCTCCTGTCTTGGAATATTCAGGCTGCGATCTTCTTGTCCACGAATTAATAACGAAGGGGAACTAATTTCGTTCATATTTGGAAATGCTTTATTGAACTCGAGCATGGATCTTAATTGATTTACTGCAACTTTCGCGCCTTGATCGTGTGTCATTTTCATAAATGCTTTTTTAAGGTCTGCGTGCTTTTTATTGCTCTCTGCGAAATCAAACTCGTAATCGTCGTTAATAAATTTCTCGAAATCGCCTGATTCAATTTCTTCGATGTATCCCGATAGTCGGTTTTGTGTTGATGGTGTTAAATTTCCGGGTGTTGAGGAAATTAAAATTATTCCTCGACAGTAATCACGTAGTAGTGAATACGCATGCAGGGCAATCCAGGCGCCTAGAGAAAATCCAACTAGGATGACATCTTCATCAATTCCTTCGACAATAGAACGTGCGAACTCATCTATATCAGTGCAAGAAGAAACATCAATAATCTGAATTTCGTATTGATGTTTAAAGCAGTTGATAATGGGTTGCCAAAAACTGTCATCACACAATAAGCCTGGTATAAATATCAGTTTCATCATCATCGTCCTAAATTGATAGGCCAATAATGACACAACCGAACTGAAGTTGCATGTAAATACGCCGGGATGTTTTTGCTGTTTATTGATAATTAATATTGCATTTATGTTAACTGGCGCTTTTGAAGCGTTTTTCTTTCACACCATAGCATGCGATAATTAACACAATACCATCGACTGTAGTATTTATCATTTATTGCCAATTATTAACTCATTTATACCAACAAGAGACTGTAAAGCCACTTCCAGACTTTGAATCTTTCCACCAACCCTAAATATGGAAGCATAAATGTCGAAATAGTCTATCATATTAATATGACAATGATGTAATAGGGAACAATCATGGTATTAGCCTCAATCAAGCGCATATTAAGCGTGGCAACCACGATTATTAATGACCGGCGCCAGATACAAGCCTCGCAGCATGGCGAGGTTGTGCAGACTGCCGAAGCGTTAGGTAATCAGAAAGCTGAATCAGCGTCTATGCGTCACCAGACTAGTACTATCAATTGGCCTAAGGTGGAGTGCTCATGGATTTTTTAGACAAACTCAATTTGCAGTCATTATACTCGGGTGCGAACTCGAAAAAAATTGCTAGCATTAATCCATGCACTGCTGAGACGATTACAGAGGTCACTGCTGGATCATTGGATGATTACGAGAGCATTATGAGATCCTCTCAAGCTGCTTTTTTACACTGGAGGGACGTGCCAGCACCAAAACGAGGAGAGATAGTTCGACAAATTCGCGACATTTTGATCCAGAAAAAAGATGAACTGGGTTCTTTGATTGCCTTAGAAACCGGTAAAACTAAATTTGAAGGTGATTGCGAGGTGCAAGAGGCAATAGATTTAGCTGATTTTGCACAAGGTGAATCGCGAAGGTTGTATGGAAGAATGATGCAGAGTGAACGTGAGCATCATCGTCTCTATGAACAATGGCATCCTTTAGGTATAGTCGGTGTGATAACAGCCTTTAATTTTCCAGTGTCACTTTGGGCGTGGAACATTTTTATTCCAATTATTACTGGAAATTGTGTGATCTGGAAACCCTCTCCTAAAACACCGCTTTGTGCTGTAGCGATTCAGCAAATATGCAATTACGTAATGGAAAAAAATCACTGCACTGGAATACTTAATAGCTTAATTACAGAAGATATAAATTTAGCCGGCAAACTGGTTGATGATCCTCGTATTGCACTGATTTCTTTCACTGGATCAAGCGTCGTTGGCAAACAGGTTGCTCAAAGAGTTACGGAGCGTTTCGGAAGATGTCTGTTAGAATGTGATGGCAATAATGCCATTATTGTTGATCGCACTGCGGATTTAGGTATAGCGATTCCTGCAGTTGTTACAGGTGCTTTAGCAACAGCCGGTCAACGCTGTGTCACACCTCGGCGTTTAATTATTCATGAAGCCATTTATGAAAAATTTCTTAATAAATTGATCGAAGCTTATAGAAAAGTAAACATAGGAGACCCTTTTGATTCCAAGAACTCAATGGGACCTTTGATCAATCAAGCTGCTGTTGATAATTTTGTAACCGCAATTTCTAAGGTAAAACAGCGCGGTGGCAGAATACTACTAGGTGGAGAAGTTGTAAAAGGTCCCGGATTTTTTGTGCAACCGACACTTGTTGAAGCAGATAATTCTTGGGATATAGTGCAAGTAGAAACCTTTGCTCCGATTTTATATATCATGTCATTTAAGTCATTAACCGAGGCGATTAATTTACAAAATAGCGTACCACAAGCATTATCTTCCGCATTTTTTACCAATGATTTAAAAGCTGCAGAATTGTTTTTGTCTGCAGCGGGCAGTAATTGTGGAATTGCGAATATTAATATCAGTACTTCCGGGGCAGAATTTAGTGGTGTTGGCAGTTTTGAACTTGGCTCTCCCTCTTGGCAAAATTATATGCGTCGCCAATCGAATGCCATCAACTGGAGTGATGCAGATGGCTGAGAAAAAACTATCAAGAGTACTTAAACCTTTTGGTGTACTTCTGATCACATTGTCAATTATCACACCTGCATCGAGTTTTTTCATTATTACACCCGGTATCATTGCTATTTCAGGAACGGGTGCTTTACTCAGTTACGTCTTTGCAGCTTTGTTAGCGTTATGTTTGGCTGTGCTATTCGCAGAGCTTGCGTCCGCGTTTCCTATGTCTGGAGGCCATTATACGATGGTAGGCAAAACAATGGGACGTTTTTCGGGTTTTTTGATATTCGTTCTCAGTTTATTAATACCCGTGTTTATGAAGGCACTTTTTGCGCTGAGTATCGCGAATTATCTCGGTTTTGCCATAGGCGGGCGAAATCAAATTATCGTTGGAATTATTGCCATAGCATTGGTAACAGTAATCGCAGCTGTTAAGATTAAAGTCAATGCTATTGTGACAGGAGTTTTTCTAGGTATAGAGCTTTTTTTGTTGCTGCTGATTGCAATAGCGGGGTTAATGAATATACAGCACCCAATTGGTGATTTACTCTTTCACCCTAGTTATATAGACCCGGCAACAAAAAGCCTTTCAACTGTACCTTTAGGTCTCATTATTGGGACAACTGCCGCGGCTCTTTTTAGCCTAGGCGGATATGAATATGCTGTTTATTTCGGAGAAGAGACCGTCGATGCAAGAAAGAACATGGGTGGAATTATTTTGATAGCGTTTTTGTTAAGTGTCATTACACAGGTGATTCCATTAATTGGGTTGCTTTTGGGCACTTCTGATCTTCACTCACTGCTTAGTTCTACCAGGATGATTCCATATTTTATAGAACAACATTTCGGACACAATATGACTATCATTGCAAGCTTGGTAATTGCTGCCACAATATTCAACGCGATGATTGGCTGCATGTTGGGTGTGGCCCGATTAGTTTTTAGTACAGCGCGAGATTGTATTTGGTTTGACTCGGCCAATACAGTGCTATCCTATATTCATCCAAAATTTGCTTCACCATTCGGTGCTACATTGTTTATAGGCGTTCTAAGTTCGCTCGCCTGCTTTCTAGGTGCTCATCTTCTTATTTTAATCTCTAGTACATTAGTAATTGCGATCTACTTTTTCGCATGCATTGCAGTCATAGTTGGGCGTGCGAATCAAAGTACATTAATTGGACATTATCGCATGCCACTCTATCCACTACCGCCAATCGTGGTAATGTTAGCCTTAATATATATTGTATACGAAACTTGGTTCGACCTAACCTTGGGGCGTCCGAGCCTAATAATTACGGGTGTAATTTTGGTTTTAGCCGCAATATATTATTTGCTTTTTCTTTCACGGAAGAAAAATTGGCAGTTAAGAGGCCCAGATGACGCCTGATTTTGTGGGGTACCATGACCTAAAAAAGCTTGCTGAAGGTCGCGAGCGTGTTGTCTATTCAGGCGTGAGAAACGATGGCACCCCTGTCGTGCTTAAAGCTTTGCGATCAGAGCACCCCAGTGTGGATATGATTGCCCTGATGTACCACGAATATGAGGTGTCTAAAAATCTCGATTTCCCAGGAATTCTTAAGACCTATGGTTTGATTGATCAGGAAAATCAATATGCATTAGTTCTTGAAAACATGCACGGCATTTCATTGCGTGATTATTTGCAGGCTAACCCGATACATGATTTATCACAATTTTTTTCGCTGTCCGTTCAAATGGCAAATATTTTAGGGACATTGCATCAACAAAATATTATTCACAAAGATATTAAACCCAGTAATTTTATAATTCATCCGGAAACCCTCGTCGAGAAACTGACTGATTTTAATTATTCATCGAAACTATTACATGAGGTTCAAGACATCGTACCGCCCAATAAATTAGAAGGTACATTGGCCTATATGGCGCCTGAACAAACAGGGCGCATGAATATGAACATTGATTATCGCTGCGATTTTTACGCACTTGGCGTGACATTTTATGAAATGCTTGCAGGTGAATTGCCGTATTTATATAATGACCCTCTCGAATTATTGCATGCGCATCTCGCCAATGCCATTCCTGAAGTGGTTAACCCTTTATTTGATATACCACCTGTATTGAAGAGAATCATCCAAAAGTTAATGTCGAAGAATCCTTCCGATCGATATCAAAGTGCAATCGGGCTTCAAGCAGATTTAGAACGTTGTAAAAAAACACTGACACACGCAGGAGATATTGAGGACTTTGATTTGGGTCAAGATGATGTGCATGATCGATTAAATATATCACAAAAAATCTATGGACGTGAAACCGAAGCGGAAATTCTTTTAAATGCATATGATCGCGTCAGCCATGGCAAGGTAGAAGCATTAATGGTATGTGGCTATTCTGGCATTGGCAAAACCATGCTGATTAATGAAGTTCACAAGCCGATGGTTAAACACAAAGGCTATTTCATCAATGGCAAGTTTGACCAATTACAACGCAATACACCTTATACTGCAATGACACAGGCGTTTAATCAACTGGCACGGTTAATATTGGCCGAGCCAGAAGCTCGATTCGAAGCGATTAAAAATGATATTATAAATGCTCTCGGTGGGGTTGCACAAATTATTATAGATTTAGCTCCTGATTTTGAGCTTATAATTGGGTTGCAGCCTTCGTTAGAAAAATTGCCCCCGCTAGAAACCCAAAATAGAATGATGATTTTTTTCAAGCGATTTTTACAAGCCATTGCGAATCAAGAACACCCTTTAGTATTGTTCATTGACGATCTGCAATGGATTGATAGCGGAACATTAAAGTTGTTCGAACAAATTATGATGGATGATGAACTAACTCATGTTTTGCTAATAGGGGCTTATCGTGATAATGAAGTTGAGGTGGATCACCCACTCCGCCAATTGCTTATGGACATTCATGATAAAGGCAAAAAAACAACTTCATTGCCACTGAAACCGCTCACGCCAACTCATTTTGAGGCATTACTTAAGGATAGCTTTGATCATGGCGATGCTTCCATTAAAAACTTAGCAAAACTAATACATAAACGCACCGATGGTAACCCTTTTTTCTGTAAACAAGTTATTAGAACGATCTATCAAAGAAAGCTGCTGTACTTTGATTATGAACTACGCCGATGGAATTGGGACTTGGATGGTATTATCACTCTGAAAATAACAGAAAATGTCGTCGATCTAATGCTTAGTAAGCTCGATGAGTTACCGGCAGAAACACAGGAATTATTAAAATATGCCGCATGCGTAGGTAATCGATTTACGGTTCAGATGCTAATATTGACTAGCAATCAATCTGCCGATGCAATTGGTCATGCGCTTTGGCCAGCGCTGCAACTCGAATTATTATATACTCTGCACTTGGGCTACAAACGTATGGATGCCATGGGACATGAGAATATAGCGGCACTAATATCAAAAGATATTATATATCAATTCACTCATGATCGTGTACAGCAGACTGTTTATCAGAATATCTCGGCAGATGAAAAACAGAAAACGCATTTAAGTATCGGAAGACTGATGGTAGAGAAAGAGCCTGAAGCCTGCAAAAAAGAAAGATTATTCGAAGTTGTCGATCATTTTAATCAAGCACATATGCTACTGAAAGAAAGCGAAAAAATAATCGTGGCAGGCTTAAATTACCAAGCTGCTGATAGAGCACGAAATGCAAGTGCATACATGCCAATGTCAAACTACCTGACTGAGGCCTTAAGTTTGATGGATGAAAGTTGGTGGGAAAATCATTATGATTTCACATTCAAAGTAAATCGCGATTATGCTTTAAGTTTGCTGTTGCTTAATAAAATCACAGATGCCGGAACCTTTATAGAAAACTTGCTAGCACGTTCAAAAACAAATTTAGATAAAGCAAGCCTATATCGTTTACAAGTTATGAGTTATGGAATACAGGGTAAAATCGAAAAGCTCCTCGAAACAGGTCAAGCCGCCTCGGCATTTTTAGGTGTTAAATATCCTACGCACCCAACTCGATTTCATTTATTTGTAAAACTTGCAAAGGTTCGATGGCTAATGCGCCGGTTTCATTTAACCACAATTGATACAGAATTGCCTATACTCCAAGATACTTCAATAGAAGGCGCGTTTGAGATATTAATCGAAATCATGAGTTATTGGGGCTGTAGAAGTCTTATATATTATACGTATGGCCAGTTGCTCGGCGTTGAGCTGTTATTGCGCTACGGAAAACCGCGAAGTGCTAGTTATTGGGTAGTCAGTTATGGTCAATCCATATTAAATATATTTATGAATGCTAACTATCTATTTGAAAGCCTACCTGTTCTCGATAGGCTTATTGCAGTTTCCGAGGATAAATACAGTTCAAGTATGACTAATGAGAATATCGGTTCGTCTGCTCATTTGCGCTACCCTATCCCTGTTGGCAAAGAATATTGTGAACATGCGATTCAAGACGCAATGGAATCGGGTAATATTTTTGAGAAAGTGTGGTGTAATATTCTATTAACTGACAATATGTTAGTTGAAGCAAAATCTCTGAAGAACGTTCTTTCTAGAGCGAAAATCAATTTAAAAACGGCAATCGATGGTGGATTAAAGGATTTCAGAGAGTATGTTGAAATCGATTGTCTTTTGTATGAAAGCATGTTGCTTGATAAGGAATTACCAGCCGATCGAATGAAGGTTTTGGATCTAGTTTTAGCGCAGAGTGAGCATTTAGTACAGACCTGGAGCTCAAGAAAGCGTACATTTTACTACTATTTTATGGAGTCCTTTGAGCAGGCCATTTACTACTCTCAAATTTGGTATCGTCGTCACAAACAAGTGCGCTTCTTACCGTTCGATTATGATGCTAAAACAACTCTTGCATTGACTTTGGCTAAATGTATTCCTAATGTCCGAGGGTTAGCTTGGTATCGTTATCAACGACGATTCAGGCAGATTATGCAGGAATTAAAATGGGTGGCAAAGGAATGTCCTGGTAATTATCTTCATCAGTATTTGCTCATTATCGGCACAAAATTAAGGCTTGCAAGTGCTATTGCTGGTGCATTGTCAACTTTCGATGAATCGATAAAACACTCAAAAAAAGGAAACTTTTATTTATGGACTGCGGTTGCCAATGAGCTGGCTGGAGAGATGTTGACTGAGCATAACCAACCAAGATCTGCAATAGATTATATCCGAGAAGCCCATTATTATTATGGACGTTACGGGATGGCAATAAAGGTTAAGACACTTGAAAAACGCTATCCGCAATGCTTTATAGAGCAAACAGCAATCAAAAAAGATACTTTGTATGATAGCACTTCAACCACTTCGGCGAGCCTAGATTATCTGTCGGTAATTAAGGCAAGCCAAGCCATTTCCGGCGAGATCATTCTCGATAAATTATTGGAAAAAATGCTACATATCTGTGTGGAAAATGCTGGAGCTGATAGAGCATTATTTTTAGAACCCCAAAAAGGCAAATGGGTTGCAACAGCTACCTTAGAAGTACGCCAAGGCCAAGAACAGTTTAAAATGCTTAAGATGCCACTAACAGAATTACATGACATACCACTATCAGTATTTCAGTACGCACTTCGGTCTAATGAACCTGTTGTTCTCAGTAATGCAGCCGAAGATAGTCAATTTAGTGACGATGCTTTCATAACGCGCACGCAGTCTAAATCGATATTATGTTTGCCTGTGATGTATCAGGATCATATATCCGGAATTATCTATCTGGAAAATAATTTAATAATGGGTGCCTTTACCCAAGACAGGGTGATAGTGCTATCAACCTTATCTGCACAAATTGCTATTTCCCTCGAAAATGCCCGTCATTTTGAACACACTGAATTACTCTATCGTTCAACTGAGCGATTTGTGCCAAAACCTTTTTTAGAGTTACTGCAGAAGAAAAATATCGAGGAGGTCAAGCGTGGTGACAGTGTAGAGCGTGAGATCTCGGTGTTATTTAATGATATTCGCAGCTTCACGACTCTTGTCGAAAAACGCAAGCCAAAAGATGCATTTGCGTTTGTGAATCGTTATTGGGAATTTATGGCACCTGTTATCCAAAAATTTAATGGATACATTGATCAATATCAAGGAGATGCCATTTTAGCAATCTTTCCCCAAAACGCAGATGATGCAGTAAACGCCGCGATTGCGATGATGAACGCGCTTGCTGATTTTAACAAACTGCAATTAGAGCTGGGCGATGTCACTATTAACATGGGGATTGGGGTAAGCACCGGTCCAGCGATGTTAGGAATCATAGGAGAAGAATCGCGGCAAATAGCTGGCTTAATTAGCGACGTGGCAAATACTGCGGCACGCATTGAAGGTTTAAACAAAATATTTCATTCAAATATATTACTGAGCGGCGATACTCTAGCAAAGTTAACGTCTACATATGATCTTCGCCAAGTCGAAAAAGCGCGATTGAAAGGTAAAGAGCTTACCACTAATGTTTATGAAGTCATTGACTGGCAAGCCGAAATTCGTGGCATCGAATTGAATGAATATATTTTGCAATATAATAAGGCCTTCAATCTCTACACCCTAGGTGATTTCAAAGCGGCTCTAGAAGGATTTAAAATCTGTCTGGGGTATAATCCTGAGGATGCTGCAGCCAAAGTACTAGTGAATAGATGTGAGAAGTTTTTAATTGCAGGGCCGCCAAAAGGCTGGGATGGCACAGTGACTTTGTTGGAAAAATAATGTAACAGTCATTTTTGCAAGAAGATCATGCGTGCTTGCACTCGTATCCCTGTTTTTGGATTGGTCCATGCGGAAAACATGTAATCATCAGTCAATTTACCATAATCAAGATTGGAGTGGTCGTGCAATTTCGTATTAGGAACAAGAGATTCCATAGCCTTTACAATTGGAGTCACCGCTTCGGGAGTTGCCGTTATAGATTTACGAGCGATTCGCAGCATGTGTTGCCATAATTCCATACCTTCAGCAATCCAAAGCATTCCTCCAATACAAAGCACATGATCAAATGAATTATCTGGGATTTTTTTCAATATTGATAATGCATCCCCCTCATGTATGGTATATCCGCGCGATACAGCGTGCACCAGCATTTTTCCTGAAAGATCGATTCCGGTGTAAGAAAAATTCTTGCCAAGATTATCTGCTAGCAAACCTGTGCCACACATTACATCGAGTATCGCACCTTCGGTAATATTGTGCTTTTTAAACAACGCCACTACATTAGGCATAAATTCTGCATCAAACCCAGATGTTGTTTTGGCGTCGTATTCATCTGCCATCTTTTCGTAATACTCATGCGCGTCCATTACCATCTCCTTGTCGGTTTAGACATGCTCTTAAATAACCCAAAATCTGGTGAATAACTTCTTTACTGAGCGCAGGTATGTCTTCCAGTAGTTGGTTAAATTCTACCTTATATATACTATAGAGCACCACATCTGTTTTTGCAACGGCGGTAGCACTTCGTGGCATGTCATCAAGCAGCCCGAGCTCACCAAACAATTCATATTGATTGAATTCATTTACGATACGATTATCGATGATTATGTCAACAGTACCTGATACAACCATAAATATTCTATCCGCAATTTCGCCATAAAGAAAAATGTTTTGATTGGCTTTCACAGTAGTTTCGACAAGAAACTGAGAAATAATCTCCAGGGTTTCAGCAGGAAGAGATTCATATAATCTCACTCGACGTAGAAAAAGAATTTTTTCATTTGTGCTCATATTTACTCCAGGAATGAATATATCAATTAAATGAATACGCGTCAACCAGTCATCTTGAGATACAAGAGCAACATATTCATGAGGTGTAATGGGATCATATTTATGCTCAATAGTTTCTTGCAACAGTGTTCTTAATGAATTTATTTCAGACAGCTCATCTAAATACTCGATGGCATTTGCGCGTTCTACACGTGTTGATTTTACAAATATTTGGTCTTGAATTTTTGGCATCGTGTTCAATACTGCTCGTGTATCGCTGATTGCAGCAAAGAGATACAAAAATCGTCGTATAGCAATTTTATGACGAGATTCAATCTCGAGTCGCACCGGCTCAGAAAGTTTACCTTGCAGGGCACGAACAAGTAATATAATTTTTTGACTTTCGACATAAAGCGCATTTTCAATAGACTTTCGAGTTGTCTCCTCGATCTCTGACTTTAGAGCCCGCATCGCTATTGTTTTAGCATCGCTTAAATCATGAATGATAGAGCCATGTGGTTCGTAATAAAAATATCGAGTTTTCTCCACATGTCTTTTAAGATTTTCTCGATAACCTTCGTGGATACGCCGAACCAATGAGATAGCTAAAAAACCAAATACTATCGTAATAAAAATTATATTACGCACCGACCCATATTCTTCACCTAATGAAAATAAAATTGCAGTTGCTATTACAGCTCGACCAAAGATTGATGCGATTAACCGAACTTTTAATCGAGCACTATGTCTCAGCTTTTCGGCTATGGTATTGAGTATGGTTTCATAAGACACAGCGCAAACGCCATCATAAATTACCAATGAAACGATATATATCATAATTATCGACGCTACACCGGGAAACATAATAGCAACTAACCCGAATAGAATAATACAGCCAGGGAATAGCAATAATGCAGCGGTGACTCCATAACGCGGCATAAACCATCCTAATCCATAGTATTGTATAAAAATCATCAGTGTATAGATGCTGCCACTCACTGCGGTCGCTATAGATCCAATAATCGCTTTATCGAAGCTTTGTTTTAACATAACCAGAAAAAGATAATTAACTAGAACCAGTATTACCATACTGATGGTTGCATAAAGAATCAATGGCCTGAAAAAAGTTGGCATAATAGTAGAAATTCGTTCATCGACCTTAGTTACAGATTGTGGTAATGGTTTAATTTGCATACTTAAAAATTGGCAACAGGGATATAAGAAAAGACTAATAACAATCAATATTTCCCTTCCGAACACACTGATTAGAAACGGGTATAATAATGCGAAAAAGCCGCCTGCCACTCCAACCACACTGACTAATCTATTCTCAAGACGACGAAACTCTCGAATATCAAAGGCTAAAGAAATAGAGTTACCCAAAATGATAAATAATTGTAAAGCGGCTATTGGCAAAATTATACACGTAACAAATACAGCCCACGAGAAGCCAGAGATTATTAATATGTAGGATATGGTTAGGACTGAAAAAATAGAAATAAAAAATGCATATGAATAACCTTGTAGATTTTCTTGTATCATCCTCGCGCTCAAAACCATAACCAGGAATAAAAATACAGCTTGTGCAAAATAGTAATAGGGCAAAATATGAGGTGTATAGCTGCCCATCAAGCCTGATGCAATGTAACCTGCTGACGCGACATAAATGCCTGTTTCACAGAACCGCAATAAGCAGGTTGGAAGAATTCGTTTATCTGTGAATGTTGACATTATTGCGAATCCGTGTGCAGAGTTCCTTTATATTTTCCGGCTTTAATAGGCTGTAATGATCACCTTTCAGCGTACAAATCTCTATTTTTCCTGTTGTGAGCTTACCCCAGCTAGATTGCTGATTGCTGACGGATTCAGCTGCATAGATGAGCTGCAGATTCTCTTTAATTTGTGGGGCTTGATAATTTTTTAGGGACAAGGCATTTGCTCTCTGCACCTCATCTTGTTTCGTGATTCCATTTGAAGCAACTTTGTGACCTATTAATTTTCTTGCATCCTGTGTTACAAATGAATCAATCAGAATGATATTTTCGATAGAATCCCCTTGAATTCTAAATTGGTGAGCCATCTCAATTGCGATAACCCCACCAAAAGACCACGCAACTAAGCGATATGGTCCTTGCGGTTGAACGGTTTTAATTTCTTGGATATACGATGCAGCCATTTCAGGAATTGTCAGTTGTGCTTTATGATTGGGCAGTAGTCCTTGTGATTGTAATCCATAGCAGCGGAACTCACCTTCAAATTCTTGCGCGAGATGCATATAACAAAAAACTTGACCACCGATAGGGTGGATACAAAATAAATTTGCTTTAGGACCGGCATGATTAAGAGCAACTAAACAATGGTCAGAATCGCCGAATTCATTGTTTATGCGTATGGCTAGCTTGGCAATAGTCGGTGCAACAAATAAATCAGCGATCGGCAGATGCGATCCCATTTCTTGTTGTATTTTCGCGAACAATTCGATTGCAAGCAATGAATGTCCGCCTAATTCGAAAAAATTATCATCGATGCCGACCTTCTCGAGGCACAGCACTTCTTCCCAAATTTGCGCCAGGACAACTTCGGTAGGTGTTTGCGGAGGCGAATATTCATGTCTAATTTCTGCTCCTTTCGGTGCGGGTAGCGACTTACGATCAAGCTTTCCATTGGATGTGAGCGGCATCGCATCCAGCTTAATAAAGTAAGAAGGTACCATTGGTTCGGGTAGCTGATTCATAACAAAATCTCGGACAGTATTAGCCTCGAGTTGAGCTGCTTGATCGGTAACATAATAGGCAACTAAATACTTGCTGTCTGGTTCATCCTCTCGAGCAAGGACAACAGCTTGTTTTATCTTAGGATGAGACAAAAGTACAGTTTCTATTTCACCGAGCTCAATACGAAATCCACGGATTTTTACCTGAAAATCAATACGACCCATAAATTCCAGATTGCCGTCTTCATGATAGCGACAAAGATCACCTGTGCGGTAAATTCGATGCTGCTGATCTTCAATAGTAAGATCGATAAATCGCTCAGTGGTTAAATCAGGATGATTCAAATACCCACGCGCCAATCCATCACCACCAATATAAAGTTCACCGACTACACCAACTGGAACTGGATTTAGGCACTTATCCAGAACATAAACTTGGGTATTCGCTATGGGATGACCTATGCGAATGGGGTTTTTATCAATCATCCAAATAGTGGACCAGATCGTTGTCTCCGTCGGACCGAAAACATTATAAAAACGACCTTCAATGCTATTAAAATAATTTTGAAGAGATATCGGTAACGCCTCCCCACCACATAAACCGGTTAATTGTTTTCGCCCTTTCCACGTAATGTTCTGCAGCATTTGCCATTTTGATGGTGTTGCTTGCATATGCGAAACATTATGTCTTTTAATCAATTCAATCAGCTTATTAGGATTTTGTGAGTCTGCTTTATTGGGCAATATTATTTCTGCGCCAAACAATAGTGGCATATACAATTCAAGACCAAATATATCGAAGGATAACGACGTAACAGAAAGCCATTTAGATGCTTGATTCACCTTTAATACAATACCAAAATAATCTATGACATTGACAACACTTCGGTGCTCGATCATCACTGCTTTTGGTTTTCCTGTAGATCCAGAAGTATACATAATATAGGCCAAGTTATTTTGGCATGATATATGATTTAGATTTTCAGTCGATTCATTGACAATGACAGCATCGAGTTTATTGAAATTGATTTTGATTGCCCTGGCATCTTTGAGCATATATTCCTGTCGTTCTTGCGGAATTACAGGATCTATAGGAACATAGGCACCACCAGCTTTTAAAATGCCCAGAATTGCAACAATCATTTGCAAAGACCGTTCAAAATAAATCGGGACTGGATCTTCAAGTTTAAGTCCCTGTCTTTTTAAATAATGCGCAAACTGGTTTGCTTTACTATTTAGCTCTCGATAAGTCATTTTATGATTTTCTGAAATAATGGCAATATTATCTGGGGATTTTTCGACCTGCTCTTCAAAGAGCTGATGAATAGTCTTATCATTAGGATAAAATGAAGTGGTATTATTCCAGTCGATCAAGATTTGTTGCTTTTCTGCTGCAGTTAAAAGCTCGTACTGTTGTATGAGCTGCCCAGGATTGGCGACAATTTCTTCAAGTAATTTGGTGAAATGCCCTAGGAGGCGATTAATTGTGGTGACTTTAAATAAATCGGTTGCATATTCAATTTCCCCATCTAACCCTGTTGTTGTTTCTGTCAGAGAGAGTGTTAAATCAAATTTCGCAAAATTTACATCGATATCAACTGGAGTAGCTTGTATATCAGAAAGATTTAGTGCAGGCTTTTGGTTGTTTTGCAAAATAAACATCACTTGAATTAAAGGGCTATATGCTAGGGTTCGTTCTACCGGTATTGATTCGAGTAATTTCTCAAAAGGAATATCTTGATTAACATACCCTTGCAGAGTAACATCCTTAACCAAAGCGAGCAGGTCATTAAAGGTCATCTTATCACTAATATGGACTCTGAGAGCCAAGGTGTTGACAAAAAAACCCATTAGCAATTCTAATTCTTCTCGTTGACGATTAGCAACCGGCGTGCCAACAACGATATCATTTTGACCTGAGTATCGATAAAGGAGCACATAAAAAATAGACAGTAAAGTCATAAATAATGTAGTGCCTTGAGCATGACTGAGGCCCTTTAATTGCTCAAGAATTATTTTGGGTATTTGAAAGCTAATCTTATCCCCTCGATAACTTTGTACTGCAGGACGCTGATAATCGAGAGAGAGGGCGAGTAAACCAGGAGCATCTTGCAGTTGTTGTTGCCAATAACGAAGCTGTGATTGAGCAGTTTCCCCATCTTCTCGCAGATAATCTCGCTGCCATAATGTGAAATCAGCATATTGAATTGGCAGTGCTGGCAAAGAGTCTACATTATTATAAAGGGTAGCGAGCTCTTCAACGAGGATAGCAATAGACCAACCATCAGTTATAGTGTGATGCAAATTTATTTCAAGGATATACTCATTCTGATCGACTTTGATCAATTGGGCACGAAATAGCGGACCGTGATTTAAATCAAATGGTTTTTGAGAAAATTCTTTGATTAAAGTTTCAAGATGATCATACTTCTGAATATAATCCAGATTAAACTCAATATTTTTTGCGATATCTTGATATGCAACGCCTTTTTGTTTTTTAAAAGTAGTGCGTAATATTTCATGTCTCTGAATCATAGCTCTGAAGGCACGCTGCAAAGCATCAATATCGATTTGCCCTTTAAGTGAAAATGCGATCGGGGCATTATATAATGCACTTTCAGGCTTAAGTTGATCCAGAAACCAGAGGCGTTGTTGAGCAAAAGACAGTGGTATTTTTTCCGGTCTAGCATAAGGCACTATGGGAGTATGACTCATTTTTTCAGCATGTTCTAAATAGTGACTTAAGCCAATTACTGTGGGGTTTTCAAAAATATCATGCAACTCTAATTTTAAATTTAAAATGCGTTCTACACGTAATACAACCTGTAGAACGAGTAATGAGTTTCCTCCGAGCTCAAAGAAATTATCATGTATTCCGATCTGTTCAAGATGAAGCACTTCGTGCCATATTTCTACGAGTGCTTGTTCTACTGGATTGCGGGGAGGAGAAAATTCTGAAACGTTAAGTGGCTCGAGAGCTGCAATCGCCTTTCGATCAAGCTTGCCATTTGTGGTAATCGGCATTTCGTCTAGTTTCACAAAAATGGTCGGAATTAGATGGTCTGGTAGAGATTTAGCGAGAAATTTACGAAGAGGATAAAAATTATATCTTCTTCGCTTTATTGCGTCTAATGGGCAATTTGTTAATTTATTATTATAGACTTCCTGGTGTATTATTGCAAAATTAGGTTTGATTACATAGTTCCGATAAAATATTAGATCATAAAATGCAGCAGATCGCGGACCACTCAAATTGAGATGGACATATAATTGATAGCCATGCCTTTTCGCAAGATTGTATAGCTCCTCATATCCTAAGATATTATCGACCTCGACTTGTATCCCTTCCAACAAATGGTAATCAATCCAAATACGTTTATTCGGGTAATGACTTATAGCCAGGAGATCCTGATTCTCCTTTAAAAGACAAGATAGATCTTTAGTATTCGTCCATTTCATCCAGTTGCATTCTATTATTTCTTTCGGCGTTTCACTGACATGCAAGATGACATCGTATCGAAAACGATTCATTTCATTATTAGAAAGTCCTTTTTTCGGCAAAATTTCAATATGCTTAATTTTCTTATTCCTCTGCATTATTTGCAGAAAGTATTCTGGGGATACTAATAGCTCTTCTTCATTTAGAGTACGCTTCTTAATTAAGTCTCTTAGATTTTGGCTATTGATAGCCTCATTTTTTCCGAGCAAAATCGCTAGCTGAAAAACGCTTAATAATCGATAGTCCCGAATGTCACCGAGGAAAATGATCCCTTCATTTATTCTATCGATGCATTGCGAGAGGACACGATCTAAATATTCTTTAGTAGGAAAGTGTTGAATCACTGAATTAACAATAATCATGTCAAATTTTCTTTCGGGATTCAAACTACCAATTTGATTAACTTCATCAGCATTGCCAAGGAATGCGGCAGCATTTTTTATTTTTAATTTTTTGAAATTATTATTATGTTTTTCTATCATTCCTTTAGAAAAATCCACACCCACATAGTTCTTGCAATGTGAAACAAGTGGATAAAGTAGCAACCCTGAGCCACAACCTATCTCCAGTATTTCACTAGGTTGATAGGATAATATCCGGCTCAAGGTTGCATTTGTCCATTCATGCATCTCTTCTTCAGGTATCGGACGCTGGTCAAATGAACTAACCCAACCCGTAGTATCAAAGTTGTTAAGATTAGTATTTAAATTCCTATAAATGTCTTGATAGACCAAGTTCCAACTATTTACTATATCCGCCTCATCTGCCTTATCAATTTTTTTAGAAACGATTTCTTCATCATTAAGTTGGCAGTAAGCAATTAAATTTTCGTTCCGAACTAGCACAACGGCTCTCTTAATCTCCGGATATTTTTCTAACGCATATTCTATCTCTCCTAATTCTATACGAATCCCTCGGATTTTAACCTGTAAATCAAGGCGACCCAAGTACTCTATATTGCCATCTTCTAAGTAACGACAACGATCCCCTGTTTGATATAATCGAGAATTTTGATTCGAAAATGGATCGATAATAAACTTTTCAGCTGTCAATTCTGGGCGATTGAGATATCCACGAGCAAGCCCTTCACCGCCGATATAAAGCTCACCAATATTACCTATAGGAACAGGCTTTAATCCACTGTCTAATATGTAGATTTGAATATTATCTAAAGGTTTTCCAATAGGAATAATCATACAATTTGGTTGTGCACGCCAATAGGTGACATCAATGGATGCTTCAGTAGGTCCATATAAATTGATGAGTTCAGCATCGAGTATTTTATAAAATCTATCGACCTGTTTTGAGAGCAGGGCCTCACCACTACAGTAAACATGTCTCAAACTTTTGCACTGAGAGAATGTTGGTTCGCTTAATATGACATCTAGGACAGAAGGAACGAAATGAATTATGGTGATGTTGTGCCTAATGATAAACTCACAAAGATAATGAGTATCTTTATGCTTGATAGGTTCCAAAATGACCAACGTTGCACCCATCGTTAGTGGCAAAAATATTTCCCATACAGACACATCAAAAATAAACGGTGTTTTCAATATAAACTTATCATCAGAATATAATTGAAATTTAGATTGGCGTGACACAAGGTAATTGATTACTCCACGATGCTCATTCATAACGCCCTTAGGCTTGCCAGTGGAGCCTGAAGTATATATCACGTAAGCCAAATTATTTGATGATGATAAAGGTGAATTTTCTGTTGATTCTTCGGAACAGATTTCTGCAAGTTGATCGAGATAGACATTGATGGCGGGAGTTTCGGGTAACCTGTTCTTTAACCAAGACTGTGTTAACAGAACGGGAGCATTTGTGTCTTCCAGCATGTACAAAAGTCGTTCTTGCGGATTACCAGGATCCATCGGCACATAGGCGCCTCCAGCCTTCAATACTCCCAGGATGCCAATAATCATCTCAAATGATCTGTCACAAACTATTGCTACAAGAGTTTCCAATCCCACACCTTTCTGTCGCAAATAATGCGCCAGACGGTTAGCCTTTTCATTCAGTTCATGATAATTCATAGACTTGTTTTCAAATACTAGTGCTATCTGATCTGGAGATTTTTCAACTTGTTCTTCAAAGAGCTGATGGAGAGTTATTTCAGTTCGATAATCTTTTGCTTTGTTTGTATCAACAAAACTTTTGCTCAATCCGAGCCCCTCCTTGACAAATCCATTAGTATCCAACATTAAACCCCTAAAATATGCGCATAAACCATATTGCTATATGGCTGCTGCTATTTAGAAGTATAGGAGTCAGGGTTACAATTCGCCACTATCTGATTTTGTTGTTTATTATCAGTTAATGCACTGTTTATACTAATTGAGGGTTTCGGAGCGTTTTTCTTTCACACCTTAGCATGTGATAATTAACGCAATCTTAAATGATTACGAGCCATAGATTCTCGACACGCCAATAATTTTCACACAGAAAGAATGTCAGAAAAAGCTTAAACTTGTTATGGCCTGAATAAATAAAAATGCTGACTGCTTTATTCAGTGAAGCTTAGAGGCTAACATCCATGACTCAATTTCAAATGCAGTTATTTCTGGGTTTTCCAGAGGGGCATAATGTGCTGCATTTGATATTTCTACCAATTTAGCGTCAGGGATTTCTTGAAGCATTTTCTCCTGTCTTGGAATATTCAGGCTGCGATCTTCTTGTCCACGAATTAATAACGAAGGGGAACTAATTTCGTTCATATTTGGAAATGCTTTATTGAACTCGAGCATGGATCTTAATTGATTTACTGCAACTTTCGCGCCTTGATCGTGTGTCATTTTCATAAATGCTTTTTTAAGGTCTGCGTGCTTTTTATTGCTCTCTGCGAAATCAAACTCGTAATCGTCGTTAATAAATTTCTCGAAATCGCCTGATTCAATTTCTTCGATGTATCCCGATAGTCGGTTTTGTGTTGATGGTGTTAAATTTCCGGGTGTTGAGGAAATTAAAATTATTCCTCGACAGTAATCACGTAGTAGTGAATACGCATGCAGGGCAATCCAGGCGCCTAGAGAAAATCCAACTAGGATGACATCTTCATCAATTCCTTCGACAATAGAACGTGCGAACTCATCTATATCAGTGCAAGAAGAAACATCAATAATCTGAATTTCGTATTGATG
>Ga0207137_1003_pt1 | contig 81189 bp, 85 predicted proteins | sample Alteio_BWMinHeat_9_FD_153572 | JGI IMG/M metagenome (GOLD analysis project Ga0207137, IMG submission 153572) | Enriched cells from forest soil in Barre Woods Harvard Forest LTER site, Petersham, Massachusetts, United States -... | ecosystem: Environmental > Terrestrial > Soil > Temperate forest >...
GGAAGCTAGCCGCTTATTGCAAAAACGCCAGGTTGAAAAATACGCAACGCTGATTGAAGATTTGAGAAGGATGTGAAACTCTTGTATGATATCGATCTTTCCCTGACCCCAAAAAGACAAAGGTATTCCCCATGGCAAGAGTGACCGTAGAAGATTGTTTGAAAAATGTTAAAAACCGTTTTGAATTAGTCATTGTTGCCGCTCAACGAGCAAGGCAGTTAATGCGTGGTAAAGAACCCAAAGTTCCATGGGATAATGACAAACCCACCGTTGTTGCCTTACGTGAAATTGCAGCAGGGTTTACGACTATACACAATGTGAATAGCACTGAAACACACGATGAACCGCATACCGAAGTATTGCATATCGTCAAAGTAGAAGCAGAAGATAATGATATTGAAATCGATGAAATAAAAATCGAAGTCAAACCCGAACCATCTGACGAAGAAACCAAATCATCTGAAGAATAATCACAAGAGTCATGGCGTGAAAAAACTCTCTTCTCTTTTATTCACATGTCTTTTGTTGACCGCGACACTCGCCCATGCGAGAGAACCGGTCAACTTAGCCGTCTGTAAACAAAATGCCGTAAAATACCACGACTCTGGCGCTTACATGAATGATGTCGCAAACGTGACACAAAAAGCGTTGCGCTATCTTGAGTTACGCATCAAGCGCAATCACTTTAAAGGCAAGCCTGCCATCATTCTCGACATTGATGAAACAGCGTTAAGCAATTATCCTGATCTGCTTAAACTGGATTTTGGCGGCACGATATCAGAGATTCGACAATTAGAAGACAAAGGAACCGATGCAGCGATTCAACCCACCTTAAAATTATATCGTTTCGCTAAAGAGCATCACATCGCTGTATTTTTTATCACTGGCCGCTTTGAAGAAGAACGTGCAGTAACCATGAATAATTTAAAAAATGCAGGCTATACGCATGCCGATGGTTTAATTTTACGAACCGGCAAATACAGAAACGCACCGGCTGCTACTTACAAAACCGCCGTACGTAAAAAAATCGTGAGCGAAGGCTACGACATACTCTTAAACATAGGCGATCAGAAAAGCGATTTGCGCGGTGGTTATGCGGATGAGACGTTTAAGCTGCCTAATCCGTATTATTTCATTCCATAGATTCTTAATACTCAGGCTCCGTTCATGAAACGCTGTCTGCGCGGCAGATTCAACAAATCTGTGCTTTTGATAAACTATTTTAACACTAAGTCAAGAAAACAACCGGTTGTTTTCTTGGGCAGCCTATGAAAACAACCGGTTGTTTTCTTAAGATAATTATCTATAAACATATATCTCTTATAAAAACATTCCTAACTGCATTGCTATAACTAGGCTAATAGAGAAATTATCGCACTGGAGCAGAATGCAATCCTAACGTTTTAGCTGTTTTTATTATCTTGTGAAAATCCTCATGCAAAGGATTTAATATGAGATTACGTTCTTCAGGAACGAGCACAGAAGGCAATGCTAGCGCGATGTATTGATTTGTTGAAAATAGATATTGATCAGCAAAATCCCGAGTAACATCCGTAGCTGGTGTTGTATCCCATTCTTTAGGCAATTCATTCAATGCAACTGAATATACCAACGCATCGGGAACTTCTAATGAGTAGCGATAATAATTAAAACCCGATACAGAAAGCCCATGATGGGATAACCATTCCAACGTACAAAGTGAAATAGATTGCGAACAATAAATAACTTTTCTACCAAGATGGTTCCATCTTGCAGCAGTAAATAAACCACCTTCTCCCGAAAAAACATTTTTTATATTAGCGATAGTTGAAGCGCGATACCAAACTGTCATTAAGCATACATACCATATTTAATTTGTAACAAGGCTTGCTCAACCAAACGATGGCCTACTTCTGTATCAAGCAAACTAAGCGGCGTTTGATTATCGAGAGAAGGAATTTTTCTGTCAATCCATAACTTAGCTTCTGTTTTTCCCAGTATTTCAGATGCTATTTTCAACACGGAGATTAATCGAATAAATTTTTCAGTGCTATAAGCATCTAGTGGTTGATGATTTTTCTTTTTTGAAAAATAAGTAGAAGATGAAATATGAAGTGTTTCAAGAACATTTTTAATCGAAAGATTTTCGGTAACAAGATAAGATTCAATAACGTCTGTTTTAATTCCATCTCGCACCAAATCCATTTCCTTAAATGGATCTTTCAAATCATTCAATAAATTACGCACTGCTGCTGCCATACAATATCCTCAGGTTATATTATCAGGATAACTCCATATATGGAGTTTTTCAAGTCCATTTTAAGAAACTTTACCATTTTCTGTGTTTAATTATTGCAATAACTGTAAGAATCTTGTAAATTTTAACCACCATGAATACTTGTTCAATTTCAATACAAAGAGGTGTGGAATGTTAAACCGAGATGTTTTTGATACCTTACCCATTGAGGTTTTACTTACAATATTTTCTTATCTCAGCCCAGAAGCGGTTGTAACGCTCACTCATGCCAAAAAATTTCCCATCAGTGATGCTGACGCTAATCTATTCTGGAGAGAAAAGTGCAATAAACATTTCCCACATATTTTCAAAACTGCTAAATTAAAAAATAATATTAATTGGTATGTCACTTTTCGTAACGCATATGAAGATGAATACTCATTTTTTAATATGAAAAGCTATACTGACATAGCCTTACCCACTCACACCAGAAAACTATTTTCCCTTATAAAAGAAGCTGACGTTAACAGCCTTGACGGTGTCCTTACATTAGCTGATTTAGATCTAAAAGATAAAAACGGTATGAAACTTCTCAATTGGGCAAGCAAAGCAAACAATCAAAGATTATATGATTATCTCTATCAACAACTAATAATAAATGAATATCACTCAGGTCTCACCATTGATGTAACAAAAACAGATGGACAAGAAAGAACGATTCTACATTGGGCTATTCACTTTCATCAACCTGCGGAAGAAATTGAGTTATTGATATTACAAGGCGCCGATATCCATGCAGCCAGCACAAATGGCACAACGCCGCTTCATATCGCCGCTCACAATGGCCACTTTAATATCGCCAAGCTACTATTAGAAAATCACGCTAATATCGATGCCGCCAACACAGATGACGCAACTCCGCTTTACCTCGCCACTCAAGAAGGCTGTTTTGATGTTGTTAAACTACTATTAGAAAATGGCGCCAACATTCATGCCGCTCTCAAAAATGGCACAACGCTGCTTTACATTGCCGCTCAAGAGGGTCACTTTGATATCGTCAAGCTACTGCTAGAAAATAGCGCCAACATTCATGCCGCCCGCACAAACGGCACAACGCCGCTTTACATCGCCGCTAAAAATGGCTACTTTGATATCGTTAAACTGCTATTGGAAAATGGCGCCAACATCCATGCCACTCTCGAAAATGGCACAACGCCGCTTTTGATTGCAAATGAAACTGGTCACACAGAAATAGCCTTGGCAATTAACAAACATCACCTGCTTAATTACTTAGAAAAAACAAATAACCGACCCAATGATGACTATCACACTTATAACTTTCTGGGCTATACATTCGATTTACGTTTCTTTGGCGCTTGCTCCGCTAAACAGAAAAAAGATGCTGCAGCTGCATTAAAAAGAATCATGCTTGATCAATCAAACGAATCGCTCTCTGATCATCAAGAAGCATTAAACAACGGTGAGCTTAAAGATATTTATCGTGGCTTTAATAGCTAATTACCCACATTCATTAAATAATGGGCTATTTTAATATTAAACCAAGAAAACAACCGGTTGTTTTCTTAAGATAATTATTAAAAGACATACATCCTTCGCAAAAACACTGACGCATTAAAAAAACTTCCCACTCCACAAATTCTCCAAAAACTCTCGAAACGGCCACACTTCAATAGCCGTTTTGCCGATGGTAGTGATCACACGTTTACGCGGTGCCTGACACACAACCAATGCATGAGCTGGCTGATAATCTTCACAAAATGCAACCAAACCTTTTATATCACTGAGATCAACATTAGCTGATATTTTTGTTTCAATTGCAACCTTGCCTTGCCCTAAAACAAAATCCACTTCCAAACCGGATTTACTACGCCAATAATAAAGTGGTACATCTAATTCATTCAAACCTAAATACGCTTTCAATTCTGTCAGAATATAATGCTCAAATGATTCACCCGCTTCTTCACCTTTTAATATCGATATTTGCCTGTGGCGTAAATAATTAGCAACCCCTACATCAAACAAATAAAATTTCGCGACCGATTGAATTAAATCACGCTTCACTTTTTGATGAAACGGTTGCACGTAATAACCAAGTAATGTATCCACTAAAATTTGGTAATACTCTTTAATCGTTTTTGCATCCACTCCAACATCGCGCGCAATATTCGAAAAATTTAGCATTTGACCATTCGTGAATCCAACTAATTCCATAAAACGTGCAAACGGAGGTATGTTACGCACTAGTCCTTCCGCCTGAATTTCTTCTGCCAAATAATCATGCGTATAAGCACGTAACATTCGCTCTGGTTGATTCGATAAATAATTTGCAGGTAACAATCCGTGTTTAAACGCACGCAACAAATCAAACTCAGGAATTTCAGGATACACTAATGGATAAAATTGAAATCGCCACGCACGTCCACCTAATAAATTAGCCGCGCCACGTTTTAATTTTCGCGCGCTAGAACCGCATAAAATAAAACTTACTTTTTTATTTTCAATTAACCAGTGCACTTCATTTAACAATGCCGGTATTTTTTGAACCTCATCTATGATCACGGGATACTTAAGTTCACTTGCCGTTAATGCAAGCAACTCTTCCCGCAGCAAATGCGGTGCGGTTAATAAACGTGCATGCTCATCTGTTTTCAACAAATCATATTTTATGGAATGCGGAAAATGTTGTGCCAAGTAAGTCGACTTACCTGTTTTACGTGCCCCCCACAAAAATGCCGATTGATGCGGAGGTAACTTCATGTTTAATAAACGTTTTAAATTCATGGATTGCCTTTTTAGTAATAACTAACTAGGAGTATACTCCGGATTAGTGTAACTTAAAAGGAACATACTCCGGATTAGTTGTCTTTATCCGGAGTAACATGCTGAATTATTTTCATTATTTTATCGCCTACATCATGCAGGTCCGCATCTAACCATTCCACATTAGGCCATGAACGCAGCCATGTTATTTGCCGCTTAGCAAGCTGACGAGTAGCCGCTAATGCTTTTTCCCGCATCTCTGTCTCAGTCGATAATCCAGAAAAATATTCCCACATTTCTTTATAGCCTACTGAGCGAATAGAGGGTAAATCGGGATGAAGATCACCGCGTTCATACAATGCTCGCACTTCATCCATGAAACCCGCTGCAAGCATTTGATCAAAACGTAATGTGATACGTTCATGCAAACGCACACGATCAAAAGGAGTGAGTGCAATATTATAAATTGTATAATCAGAAAGTGCGTGAGTATGCTCTCTCTGCCATTTCGTCATGTTTTTTCCCGTGAGCAAATACACTTCCAGTGCGCGCTGAATACGTTGACTATCATTTGGATTTATCTTCATACCAGCAACGGCATCTATCTTACAAAGATCAGCATGTAATGATTCCCATCCTTCTTTTTCTGCACGTGTTTGTAATTCCAGACGTAATGCCGCATCCGCTTGGGGAAGTGTCGCAAGACCTTGTTGCAAAATACGAAAATACATCATGGTGCCGCCCACAAGCAGTGGGATTTTATTAGCTGAGTGAATAGATTCTATTTCACGTAAAGCATCAAGACGAAATTGCCCTGCAGAATACGTATTCGCTGGATCAAGAAAATCAATGAGTCTATGCGGTGCAATGCGCAATGTTTCTTTATCGGGTTTAGCAGTACCAATATCCATACCACGGTATACCATAGCGGAATCCACACTGATAATCTCACAAGGAAAACGCTGAACGATTTCAACCGCTCTCGATGTTTTACCCGATGCAGTTGGGCCCATTAAACAAATAATCTTTTTCATTTAACGGCCACGCATAAATAATTTATCCATCTCATCCATAGTGAATGTCACGCACGTTGGTCGCCCGTGATTACACTGACCACTGTGATCGGTTTTTTCCATATCACGTAACAAGGCATTCATTTCAGGAATAGTGAGCTTACGATGTGCACGAACAGAAGCATGACAAGCAAGTGTTCCCAATAATTTATTTATTTCTTCTTGTGCGCGTGTTGATTTTCCTTTTTCTAATAAATCGCTAATGATATCGCGAATCAATTGTTCTATAGGCCCTTCTGCTAATAACTGCGGCACTTCACGCACAACCACGGTTTCTTTACTCATGCGATCTATAGAAAAACCAACAGACTGAAATAATTGAGGTGAAGATTGAACGGCATCAGCCTCACGTTCACTGAGTGTTATTGTAATAGGAACCAATAATGTTTGAATGGCTATATCTTGTTTAGCAAAAGCTGCTTTCATTTTTTCATAAACAATACGTTCATGTGCCGCGTGCATGTCTATCATCACTAAGCCTTGCGCATTTTCAGCTAAGATATAAACGCCTTGTAATTGGCCTATTGCGTAACCTAAAGTGGGCTCAGGATGAGATGGTGTGATGTCTGCTGAAACAGTAGGTTGATGCAATACACGATACATTTCCATTTGTTCTTGCACAACAACACTTTTTTCCGCGTAAGGTTTTGCCACGTGAGATTTAGATAAATAATGCGTATGCTCGTGTGGAGTTTCACTAACCACATCTTGATGCGGATGCGCTAATGCATCATGCACAGCGTGTGAAATAAAATCATGTACCACTCTACCATCTCTGAAACGCACTTCATGCTTAGTAGGATGTACATTCACATCGACTTGTGTCGCTGAGATCTCCAAAAATAAAATATACGCAGGATAACGATCACGATAAAGCACGTCATGATACGCTTGCTTTAATGCATGCATCACTAACTTGTCCCGCACAATACGTCCATTCACATAAAAATATTGTGCATCTGCCTGAGCGCGTGAAAAAGTAGGCGTTGCAATCCAACCATAAAGCCGCATACCCGCGCCTTCTGCTTCTATGTGTAACGCATGCTCAACAAAAGCAGGCCCACATAATGCAGTAAGACGTTCATTGCTAGCGGTTTGTAATGCCGATGGAAAATATTGTCTAGCAAGACGCTGATTATGTTTTAACGTAAACCCCACATTAAATGAAGATAAAGCCATACGCTTTACTAACTCATCTATGTGATCGAATTCCGTTTTTTCTGCGCGCAAAAATTTGCGACGAGCCGGTGTATTATAAAATAAATCGTATACTTCTACTGTGGTACCGCGAGTATGTGCAAATGGAGTGATCTCGGGTGACTCATCCCCTGCTATAGAAACTTGCCAACCCGTATTTTTTTCACGCGCTGAAATCAAACTAAGTCTCGATACTGAGCCAATACTCGCTAATGCTTCACCGCGAAATCCCAACGTTGCAATGCGTGCTAAATCTTCAGGTAAAGCAATCTTACTCGTCGCATGACGGCAAAGCGCCAAGGGCAAATCATCTTGATGTATGCCACAACCATTATCACGCACACGAATCAGTCTCGCTCCACCTTGTTCAATATCGATATCAATTTGAGTCGCACCGGCATCTAAACTATTTTCGATTAATTCTTTAACAACGGATGCTGGTCGTTCTATCACTTCTCCAGCTGCTATTTGGTTAGCAAGAAGTGAGGTGAGTTTTTGTATTCGATTTGTCATGATATTGCTGCCCTCGCATTTATTTTAATCGCTGCAGTATTTCACTGCCTTTCAGAGACAACGCTTCTATACGCACGTCACGGCCTTCATCATGAAATGCAAAATGACAAGCAATATCCGGTGCTTTCAATAATGAGCCTCCACGCTCCGGCCATTCGATTAAACAAATAGCGTCTTCTGTGAAATAATCCCGAATGCCCATTTCTTCTAATTCATCAACATGCGTTACACGGTATAAATCAAAATGAAATATTTTTTTATTATCTAACTCATACGGCTCTACTAACGTATACGTTGGACTTTTCACTTTTGATTTCCATCCAAGACCACGCAAAAAACCTCTAGTGAAAGTCGTTTTGCCTGCGCCAAGCGGGCCGTATAAAAAAATAATCGTGCCTGCATTCACCTCTGCCGCAAATTGCGCTGCAAATGCAAGCATGTCGGTTTCGGATAAATTCATACGTGTGTCAACACCGAATTACTTAAACGTCGCAAATAAGGCATTAAATCTGTCGCAACCATTCCACGCTCACCTTCTTTAGCCGCCAAATCACCTGCCATAGCATGCAGGCAAACGCCGAGTTTTGCAGCGTCTACTAACGGTATGCCTTGACCCATTAATCCAGCAATCACACCGCTTAATACATCGCCCATACCTGCTGTTGCCATACCAGGATTGCCTTTATCACAAAGCGCCGGCAATGCATTCGCTGCCACCACTAAACTGCCTGCACCTTTTAAAACACAGACGCCGCCATAACGTTTATTTATTTTTATTGCAGCAGTTAATCTATCTTGTTGTACTTTCTCTACCGAAATACCCAATAAACGCGCTGCTTCTCCTGGATGTGGCGTTAACACCCAATTTTCATTGTAGGCATTGGTTTTCGCTAACCCATTTAAACCATCTGCATCAACAACCAATGGGCAAGGTTGTTTACTCACTTGTTCATACATTATCTTGGACCACTCCGTTTGTGATAAGCCTGGCCCTAAAATAATCACACTTGCTTTTTGAATCAAAACAGCTAATTCATCCGCTGTTAACACACCATGAGACATGATTTCCGGACAATTGCTATTTAATGTGATGGCATTTTCAGGACGCGTTGCAACACTCACTAAACCAGCACCGACCCGTAAAGCCGCTTCTGCTGCCATACGCGGCGCGCCAGAATAGCCTAATTCACCACCTACTACCAATACATGTCCCGATAATCCTTTATGCCAATCACGTGTGCGAGGCTTGAGAAATGGCGTGTAATTAGACAGATTCATTTTCTCAGCAACCGGTTGCACCAATGAAAATAATTCCATGGGCAATTGTAAATCGTTGCAAACTAATTCTCCCGCGTAAGCCATACCACTACCTGTCAATAAACCTAATTTAAATCCTATAAAAGTAATCGTCGCCGTCGCATGAACAGCGTGACCTAACACTTGCCCTGTATCTGCATCTATACCCGTCGGCAAATCAAGGGACAATACCGGTACATGTATACGTTCTATTTTTTGAATAACACCAACGATTTCTTCTCTCACTGTTTCATGCAAACCCATTCCACAAATGGCATCTACAATGACATCGGGATGATGCAAATTAACATTCTGTTCAAACGGGTAAATTTCCATATGCGCTGCTTCGCAATGCTTTAACGCTAACCGTGCATTTTCAGTGCTCGCTTTCGTTTCACCGACTTGCCATATCGTAACGTCCAACCCATGTTCTTTTAGAAGTAAAGCCAGCACATAGCCATCACCCCCATTATTTCCACTACCACAAAATACAGCGATTTTTCTAGCCTTGGGCCAACGGCGTTGCAAAAAATCAAAAGCTGCCTTGCCTGCCCGCTGCATCAGAATAAATGGGCTCACACCAAATTGTTCTTCTGCCAAGCGCTCACATTCACGTATTTGCTGAGATTGATAAATGAAGGTTTTAATGGACTGCATCAGTTGCATCCTCGTATTGAGACCACTTTATTCTACGCTTGCCTCTGCATTAAATGCGACCCAAAAAAAATGGGGCCACATGTGGCCCCATTCTACAAGTACCGCTATTCCTAAGCTGCATTCTCCGCGGTTTTACCCATGATCTTCTGTGCAATAAATCCTGTAGCAAACACAGCTGTCATTAAGACCAGTGAAATCATGCCTAATTTTCCAGAAATACCCAACAAAACCGTTCCAAATACGATTAAGCAAATCAATACAGGCTTATTCGCAGGTGTGAGGTAATGGTGACTGGAAAATGATTTACGGTATCGTCCTGCCCATGTCATTAATGGCGGGAATAACACCATCAAAATGAGAATACTGATACCGGCAAATTCAAGACCCAGTAAAAAGGCGTTTGGATAAAACAACACGATGATAACAGGTGGTATAAACGTCGCGCCTAAAATAATGAAATTACCCTTTATGCCTTGTTTCTTCACTTTCAAACCATCGGATAAAAAGTCTGACAAACTCAAAGACACACCTAAAAATGAGGTTGCCATGCAGATAGAAGTAAAGAATTTAGCGATAAACGTCACGCTATCTTTATGCAAGATAGTGTTTAAGGCTGAGACTAAATCACTGTTGGTGTTGCTTGAGTTAGTCATGGCTTTTAAACCAGGTATACCCTCTAACGGAATAACACCCATGATGACCATGTCCCAGGCAATGTAGCAGAACAATGGAATTAACATACCTATCAAAATGGATTTACGTAATGTTTTAATGTCTTTATCAAAATACGTACGCAAGCTAGGAATAATCATTAAGCATCCAAAAGAAACCGCTGTTACCGTTAAGCTAGAGGGTGCAACGATATGCTTAAATTCACCCGCGCCTAAATTAACCGATGAGATAAACGGTAAGATCAAACAAATTAATATGAGTAACGCGCCCATTTTACCCATCATCAATCCACGATTCACATAATCGACAGAACGAATGCCTAAATAAACAACTGCACCGAAGATTGCCGTAAATAATATGGATGCAACGGATTGAGGCAAATGAATACCATTACTCGCTAATACGTAATGAAATAAATCACCACCGCCTGCAATGTAAGCACAAATAATGGAATAGAGTAATACGAGATAAACAACCCAGGTAATAGCCTGACCGGATCGGCCCAAGGTCGCACCTGCCATAGAAACCAAATTACTATTAGGTGGCAACCACAAATTCACTTCTAAAAATAAAAATGCAGAAGCTGTCATCACACCCCAGCAGCCGATTAATAATAAAAGTGATCCCCAAAAACCTAACTGAGCCGTTGCAACGGGTAATGCAAGCATACCTGCCCCAATCGTCGTACCCACTACCAGTAAAATACCGCCTATCAATTTGGAATTCATGTTGAATCCTCCACGTACCATTTGTTTATATTATGTATTTAAATTAGCCATTCTACCGGTTAATTCTTAACAAAATCTGAACCCTGCTCAAAATACCAGTAACCCATTGAAATAAATGACATTACCCTAATAGCGCTTTCCCTATCATGATACAAGAAAGACCCATTAAGACGATTAATAACGGCTTACCAAACGGAACCGTAAAATGCGAAGTCAATTTTCGTTTATAACGACCTGCCCAAGCCATCCATGCCGGCAACAGAATCAATAATACAATGCAATATACGCCTGCATATTTAAGCGCTGTCACAAACATCCCTGGAAAAAATAACACAATGACTAACGGCGGCAAAAAAGTAATAGCCGTAATCATCAAATTCTCTTTTCCCTTTTTTTCTAACTGCAACGCATCCGCCCAAAAATCGGTAAGGCATAAAGATACGCCTAGAAAAGACGTTAACACGCAAATAGAGGTAAATAACTCTACAAAGAAAGTGGCTGAATGCGATGAAGCCGCAACATCTAATGTATTCACCAAATCACTGGTTGAATTATTGGATTGCAAAATATTCATGAGACCGTGTTCACCGGATAGTGGAATAATCCCCATAATCACCAAGTCCCAAGCAACGTAACACAACAAAGGAATCAAACTGCCAATGAGAATCGCTTTCTTTAACCCTCTAACATCACCCGCAAAATAAATGCGTAAACTAGGCACGATAGTACCGTAACCAAACGAGGTAATCGTAACAGTGATAGCGGTGATGGATGTGATATGCGAAATACTACCGGCTGCCAATTTTGTCGATGAGATAAGCGGCATCAGCAATAATACCAGTAAAATATAAGCGCCAAATTTAGCAAACATTAATCCACGATTCACATAATCGACTGATCGAATACCAAAATAAACAATAGAGCCAAATACAACAGTAAAAATGATAGAAGCAAGCCACATGGGTATCGTTATACCCACTCGTTCCAGCAAGTTATGAAATAAATCACTGCCACCGCCGATATAAGCACATAACAAGGAATACAGTAAAAGCAAAAAAGTGATCCAAGAAATCATCTGGCCAATAGGGCCTATGGTCATTCGCGCCATGGTATTTAAATTACTGTTAAGCGGCGCCCACAAATTCACTTCCAGTAACAAGAAAGCACCTGCTGCCATCACCATCCAGCAACCAAACAATAATATCAACGAACCCATAAATCCTAATTCTGCGGTTGCCATGGGCAATGCGAGCATACCCGCACCAATAGACGTACCAACGACCAATAAAATACTGCCTAATAATTTAAAGTCCATCTTTCATCACACCTTGATTCAAAAAATGTGTCTTATAATATTTTAATTCATTGACGGAATCGCGAATATCTTGAAGGGCCAAATGAGCAGATTCTTTTTGCACGCCACCATAGACTTTTGGTGCCCAACGTAGAGCTAATTCTTTTAAGGTACTGACATCAATCATGCGGTAATGAAAAAACTTTTCTAACTCGGGCATAAACCGTGACAGAAAACGTCTATCTTGCCAAATACTATTGCCACACATAGGCGATTTGCCTTCAGGTACATATTTTCTTAAAAATTCCAGCATGGCAGCTTCTGCCATTTGCTCAGTAAAAGCACTTTCCTGAACGCGAGCAACCAATCCTGATTGGTGATGATGTTTAGTATTCCATTCATCCATTTGATCTAACAAGGATTGCGGTTGATGAATGGCATACACGGGGCTTTCTGCGAGCACGTTCAAATGAGAATCCGTCACAATAGTCGCCATCTCAATAATGCGATCAACGTCAGGATTAAGACCTGTCATTTCAAGATCTATCCAGATAAGATTACTCGAATTTACTGCCATTACTGTTCCCCTATTAGTAAGGTAACGAATCATACACACTTGAAGGGCCTGGCACTAGCTCACACTTTGGATAAATGAAGGTCATTTTTATGTCAATGATAACAATAATCATCGCGATACTGCTGTCTTACCTCATAGGATCCATTTCTAGCGCGATTATCGTCTGCAAATTCATGCGTTTACCCGATCCACGCACTCAAGGCTCGCATAATCCTGGCGCAACCAATGTATTACGCATTGGCGGAAAAAAAGCTGCCATCATCACCTTGTTAGGCGATGCACTCAAAGGCTTATTACCCGTTCTTATCGCCAAATGGTTAGGATGTGATGCATCTTTAGTCGCATTGATTGCACTTGCCGCTTTTCTCGGGCATTTATTTCCTATTTTTTTTCGTTTTCAAGGCGGCAAAGGTGTGGCAACTGCAATAGGCTGTTTACTCGCGCTTAATTGGCCAACGGGATTATGCTGGCTCATCACCTGGGGTGTAGTCGCGGGGTTTTTTCGCTATTCTTCACTGGCTTCACTCACGGCATCTGTCCTCGCACCGTTTTATATCTGGTTTTTTACGGGGAATGTCTTCTGGGTCATTACGATTACCCTTATGAGTTTTATATTAATCATTCGTCATCGCGATAATGTAATGAAGTTAATACGAGGTGAAGAAAGTAGAATTGGAAAGAGAGCTTAACGCCCAACGTGGATAGACTTCCACACTTAAATCATCACACTCACCTGCCATGAGCCGCTTGCAACCGACATAAGCAATCATAGCTCCATTATCGGTACAAAATTCCATACGCGGAAAAAATAAAGAGACTTGCTGTTTTTTACACAGGATATGCAAACCATGACGTAAAGCCTTATTCGCACCGACACCGCCTGCTATCACTAGCGTGGAAATACCCGTTTCCTGCAATGCACGACGACATTTAATCACCAGCGTTTCAACGACAGCTTCTTCAAATGCACGGGCAATATCTGCCTTGGTTTGATCATCTTGCTCATTCGTCTCTACGGTATGTAAAGCAAATGTTTTTAATCCGCTAAAACTAAAATCAAGACCTGGCCTATCGACCATGGGTCGTGGAAAATGAAACCGCCCGTGATGACCTTGCTCTGCCAATTTAGCGAGTGCTGCACCGCCCGGATAACCTAATCCCAATAATTTTGCTGTCTTATCAAAAGCTTCGCCAACGGCATCATCTAAGGTATCCCCTATGATTTCATAACGTCCCATACTTTCAACTTTCACAAGCTCGGTATGTCCACCAGATACCAGTAATGCCAAAAAAGGAAAAGTAGGCGGATTGGGTTCCAAAAAAGGTGCCATCAAATGACCTTCCAGATGGTGCACTCCTACCGTCCTCACCCCCAAAGCAAACCCTAACGTTCTACCTAACATAGCACCCACCAGTAATGCGCCTACCAAACCTGGGCCTTTTGTATAAGCAATACCTTGAATGTCTTTTCTAGTGATCCCCGTTTTATCCAGCACTTCTGTTAAAAGGGGAATGGCTTTACGGACGTGATCGCGGGAGGCCAATTCCGGTACAACCCCACCCCATTTCGCATGAACATCTTGACTATAAAGGGTATCGCCCAGCAATCCACGCTCGGAATCATAAATGGCCATACCCGTTTCATCACACGATGTTTCTATACCTAAAACCAACATACTGACCTACTCATGGCAAAAATTGGCTTATTCTATACATATTTTGGTTAAACAAAAATGACTCCGTAGCCCGTAGATCGTTTCACTGATTTACCCTTAGTTACTTTGGCAATGGCTCGTCGGCCTCCGGCCTCCTGCGCTTTATTTGCCAAAGTAACTAAGGGTAAATCAGTGAAACGATCTACTAGTACCCGTTTTAATCTTGTCCATTTTTAATCTTTGCTTTTCTTTGAATCTGCCATTAGAATTGGCGATCTTCATTATTTACTAATTTAGGATATAGCTTCCAACATGCCAACCGTACGTGTAAGAGATAACGAAAATTTTGAATTAAGCCTGCGCCGATTCAAGCGTCTTTGTGAAAAAGCCGGCATTCTCGCTGATTTAAGACGTCACGAATTCTATGAAAAACCCACTTGGAAACGTAAGCGCAAGAAAGCTGCTGCTGTAAAACGCTACCAGAAAAAAATTCTGCGTGAACATATGGCGTTAGAACGTGATCGTCAGCCTACAGGCACTGGCAACAGAAGAGAAAAAGAAGCAGCTTAAAATACTTCTTTTCAATATATAGCATTACCCTACCATCACCGTAGGGTTTATTCTTTTCAGCGAGCAATCACCATGACATCCGCCATCAAAGCACACATACAGGAAGACATGAAAACAGCCATGCGTGCTCAAGAAAAAGACCGCTTGGCCACTATTCGTCTCATTATGGCTGCAATCAAACAACGTGAAGTAGATGAGCGCATTGAATTATCCGATGAGCATATACTTGCCATTCTAAATAAAATGATTAAGCAGCGCCGCGACTCCATCGCCCAATTTGAAGCGGGCAATCGTCACGATTTGGCACAAAAAGAAGCAGCGGAAATTCAAATTATTCAGCAATACCTCCCTGCTCAGTTATCTGAAGCCGATATTTTACAAGCCGTCATCGCTGCCATTTCCGAATCCGGTGCTCAATCGGGAAAAGATATGGGTAAAGTCATGGGATTATTAAAAACCAGACTGCAAGGCAAAGCTGACATGACTGTAGTTAGCGCCAAAGTTAAGGAAAAACTTGGGTAACATAGGAGACTGCCGCGTCGCAAAAAACGCTCCTCGCAATGACGACCACCCCTATTTTCTTACCTACCTCTCTGTTATAACTATCTTTGTTTTAATGAAAGAGATAACAGTGTGAACATCCCACGGGAATTTATCGAATTATTATTAGCCAAAATCGATATTGTTGATTTGATCAACACGCACATTCCCTTACGCAAAAAATCAGGTAGTAATTATTTTGCCCGTTGCCCTTTTCACAATGAAAAAAGCGGGTCTTTTTCAGTGAGTCAGACTAAACAATTCTATTACTGCTTTGGCTGCGGCGCACATGGCAATGCCATTGATTTCATGATGCAACATGAACGCTTAAGCTTTCCAGAAGCCATAGAATCACTAGCACGCGAAGCCAGTATGGAAATACCACGCACGGTGGCTAGCATTAAGAAAGATGATTCACTGGTAGCTTTATTTGATGTCATGACTGAAACTGCAAATCATTATTACGAACAAATGCGTCAATCCCAACACGCTATCGATTATTTAAAAAAACGCGGCATTTCAGGCAAAATCGCCAAACAATTTTTATTGGGTTACGCCTCTCCAAGCTGGAGCCAACTATTCGATCAATTTGGCAAAACAGATACAGATAAAAAGAAATTGTTAGATGCCGGCCTTATCATCAAAAAAGACGAAGGCGGTTATTACGATAGATTTCGTGATCGCATCATGTTCCCCATTCACGATTACCGTGGACGAATTATTGGCATGGGCGGACGAGTCATAGACAAAGGCGAACCCAAATATTTAAATTCACCTGAGACCATCCTTTTTCAAAAAGGCCATGAATTATACGGCTTATACCAAGCCATCAAAGCGAATCGCAAACTGGATAGAGTATTAATTGTTGAAGGTTATATGGATGTGGTTGCCCTTTTTCAACATGATATTACTTACGCCGTTGCAACCTTGGGGACTGCGACTACCGAACATCATTTGCATAGACTCATACGCTATACCACTGAAATTATTTTTTGTTTCGATGGCGATGAAGCCGGTCGCACGGCCGCCTCACGTGCTTTGCAAGTGCTTTTCCCCTTACTGCAAGATAATTTGCAAATACGATTTTTATTTTTACCCGATGGCGAAGACCCCGATTCCATGGTTAGAAAAGAAGGAAAGCCTGCATTTGAAGCACGCTTATCACAAGCCCTTTCCTTATCAGCCTTTTTCTTTCAAACAATAAGCCATCAATCTGACCTTACTACGATGGAAGGCCGCGCACGCTTTACTGCAACGGCACTTCGCTTTATCAAACAGGTAACGAGTGAAATCTTGCCTGAAATTTTATTAGAGGAATTATCCAAACGCGCGCGTATCGCCGTCACCGAATTAAAACAACAACTCAAAAAATCTGAACCCATGCCTAGCGAAATCAACACGACACCTCTTCATCAAACGGATTTAAACAAGCCTAAATTAAAAGCTCCTATGCAAACCGCACTTGCCTTACTCATACAAAATCCTGCGCTTTCTCACCTTATCACCGAAGCTCTACCGGAAAGTCATTTATTGGGAAATGCATTTTTACGACGCCTCACTGAAATCATTCAACAACAACCCAATATTAATACTGCCGGATTAATTGAATATTGGCGTGGTCAAAAAGAAGAACGTTTTGTATCAAACTTGGCCTGCTTTACACATAACATACCAGAAGCAGGAATAGCCAATGAGTTTCTAGGCACCTTACGGCAATTAAACTTACTTATCATAGAAGAAGAAATTAACCGCCTACTCGCTAAAGCCGCACAAGAAGGATTAGTTGAGGAAGAAAAACAAGCCTTATCCGACTGGATAGTCAAAAAGAAAACGGTGACACTACCTTTAAATAAAATATCCTCTTGATTAATATAAACAATTATCAAACCAACCTTATATGTTACCAAAAACCCTTCATGACATTTCATGAAAAATAATAGATAATGTAAAATCGCCTTGTTTTGCTATAATTTGACTACATTCAAAAATCCATTAAATATCAGATAGGTTACCGACTATGGCTCAGCAAGATTCCAAAATGAAGACTCAAGATGCTCAAAAAGAATCACAAAAATCCCGTTTTATGGGTCAGGATGATTCCAAAGTGGAGACTCAGGATTCTCAAAAAGAATCGCATAAATCCCGCTTCAAAGAACTGATTACTCGCGGTAAGGAGCAAGGCTACCTTACTTATGCTGATGTAAACGATCACTTACCCGATGAATTCACCGATCCCGAACAGATCGAAGATATTATCAGCATGATCAATGACATGGGCATCATGGTTTCAGAAGATGCACCGAAAATGAAAGAGTTACTACTGGCTGAAGGTGAAGCATCTGAAGATGAAGGCGCGGTAGAAGAAGTTGCCAATGCGCTAGTTGCATCGGATGGTGAGCTGGGTCGCACTACTGATCCCGTACGCATGTATATGCGTGAAATGGGTCGCGTTGAATTGCTTTCTCGCGAAGGCGAAATTGCAATCGCAAAACGCATAGAAGAAGGCGTGATTCAAATGCTAACCACCCTCGCCTATCAGCCACAAATGATAGCTGAAGTATTAGGTGATTTTGATCGTATGGAAAAAGGCGAGTTACGCTTAAGCGATCTTATCAGCGGCTACATTGAGCCTGATCTTGCTAGCGTTGAAGCAGAAGAAGGTGGTGAAGAAGGCGAAGGCACCCCTAAACCCGCCGAAAAAGCTGCCGCGCCTGCTGCTGCCGAAGGCGATGAAGAATCTGAAGAAGCCGCCGACCCTTTTGATGACGATGCAGGTCTTGATCCTGTCAAAGCAAAAGAACGATTTGAAGAATTACGCAAAATTTATAATGAAGCCATTGCATCTGATAAAAAGCATGGACAGAAACATAAAAAGACGGTTGAAAAACGTGATGAATTAGCCAAATTTTTCATGGATATCAAATTATCTCCCCGTCAATTTAATAAATTATCTAAAAAAATGCGCAGCATGTTAGACGAGATTCGCGCACAAGAACGCATGATCATGGATTTATGCGTCAATAAAGGTAAATTACCGCGCAAAGCCTTCATCGCCTCTTTTATTGGCAATGAAACCAATGTCGCCTGGATGGAAGAACATAAAACAAAAACTTACTATGCTGACATGGAAAAGTTTGTTCCCGATATTCATCGTTCACAGCGAAAACTGATTACGCTAGAACAACAAATGCGTATGACCATAGCTGAAATCAAGGAAGTGAATCGCAGACTTTCCATTGGTGAAGCGAAAGCACGCCGCGCAAAAAAAGAAATGGTAGAAGCCAATTTACGTCTCGTGATTTCCATCGCAAAAAAATACACGAATCGTGGCTTACAATTTCTTGATCTCATTCAAGAAGGCAACATTGGATTAATGAAAGCAGTTGATAAATTTGAATATCAACGTGGTTACAAATTTTCAACGTATGCGACCTGGTGGATACGCCAAGCCATTACACGCTCCATCGCCGATCAAGCACGTACCATTCGTATACCTGTGCATATGATTGAAACCATTAACAAATTGAATCGTATTTCACGACAATTACTTCAGGAAACAGGTCTTGAACCGACTCCCGAAGAGTTAAGTCGTCGCATGAGCATTCCGGAAGATAAAATTCGCAAGATTCTCAAAATCGCTAAAGAACCTATCTCCATGGAAACACCGATTGGTGATGATGAAGATTCACATCTTGGCGATTTCATCGAAGATTTAAATACCATGTCACCGATTGATGCGGCTACTAACTTTGGTTTATCAGAAGCCGTACAAAAAGTATTGGGATCGCTCACGCCGCGTGAAGCAAAAGTGTTACGCATGCGATTTGGCATCAACATGAATACGGATCACACTTTAGAAGAAGTCGGAAAACAATTCGACGTCACACGTGAACGTATCCGTCAAATTGAAGCAAAAGCGTTACGCAAACTGCGCCATCCTTCCCGTGCGGAACAACTGCGCAGCTTCCTGGAAGAACAAGAGTAAGTCTTTTAAAAAAAACGTCCCGTTGTTAAATGCAATGGGACAGGTTTTTTTAAGGATTGCATGCGTTTTTTCAACATTCTCTGGAAAATGAAATAGTTTATCGATATTATTGGCAATCTCAATCTTCATGCAGGGCCCATAGCTCAGTTGGTTAGAGCAGAGGACTCATAATCCTTTGGTCCTAGGTTCAAGTCCTAGTGGGCCCAGTAGTGGAATCAAGTGGTTGCGTAACTTCGCTAAAATTCAAAAATTCTGTGTCGAATAATTATACCTCGTTGTTAATCAATCTAATTTCTCAAAGGTCTATAATAGAATAGTTGCTAGTTTTCACGGGAAACACTCTGTGCCCAAAACTCTCTCTACCTCACAACAAATCGCCCAACTTAACCGCGAATTAGCGGTAGCGCAGATATGTTACGAAATGTATAAAAATTTAACTTTCACATCTTCCGGTATAAGCAACAATATAGAGACTCTATACTTCAGATACCCTAATTTGATTAAAGCTGAGAGAAATATATATTTTTCAACTTTGATCATTCAACTTTATAAACTGATAGATGATCACCCTAAATCAATCTCATTAGAGAAGTTAATTGGAATGTGCAATACGAATTCTTCATACACAACAATCAAAACTAGCTATCAGCAATTAATATCGCGCTATTCAAAACCGATTAGACTATTAAGAAGCAAAGCATGCGCGCACACTGATATATATGATGAACCCGATGAGCTTTTTAACCAGATCGCTCCACCTATTGCATATCAAGACCTGAACGATGCTTTAATTGAGCTTAAAACAATTATCAATTTTATTAATTCTTGTCTAAATGGAGGAAAGATAAACAATCCTCCGATTGACTTTGCTGTTGTGGGTAAAGAGCAAAAGGAGATAGTTCAATTGATAGCCAATCATTTGAACAAATGATAAATTTCACATGGAGGGAAATTATATGGTAAACATTCCAACCTACGAAGACCTCAGCAAACTAACACATTCAACTGAATCATTCCCCATTTCATCTATCAAAGGAGAAGAAAAGTCTCATGTGTTTTCTGATCCTTATGACTTTTCATATAAGTTTGTACGATGCACATATAGTAATAAAAAAAAGATTTTTAACCATGTAGAAATTGATGAAGAAATTTTTGATGATTTTTCAGGCGAAAAGGATTCAATAATTAAATGTGCGATTAAAAAACTCAATGAAAATGGTTGTTGGAAAATTTTTGGCTCAGAAGGCTTTACAGTAATTTTAAATTGTGAAAAATGCAAACAAATATCACGGTAATTTAATTATTAAGCAGCTGCATAGACTCCGCTTAAAAATATTCCCAAGGATAATTATGTTCATCAACTCAGCATCATTGATATTCATCTCAATCTAATGAATCAATTTCCCAATGCCACATGGCTAAGCGAACGATTCATTAGGCGAGAAAAATCTACTTATAGTGTAGGCCATAAAATTAATCACCTTTGTGACGGAATATTAATCTTTCCTGATGACAGGCAAGTTGCAATTGAAGTTGAGTTAACGATGAAAACCAAAGAAAGAATAAAAGAAATTATTATGGGATATGTATTACATAGCCGCATCAAGGAGGTGTGGTATTACTGCTCACCTGAAACGATCAATCGGGTACGAAGAGCTGCGGATAAGTGGGGTCATGTTAAGGTCTATGGGTTGAGTTAGAGGCTAAATCTGTGTCAAAACTCTCGTAATATAACGTTTTTCGTTATATTACGAGAGTTTTGACACATTTTAATTATTGCGTAAAAAAAATTCTCTCTAAAAAACAATCAATTATATTATTATTTCGTTCATTTCGATTATTTCGTATATTTCGAATAATATGTTATACTTAACTAAGATAACGTTAGCACTAAAAGGTGACTTATGAGCGAGACAGCCGTAAAAATATATGAAACCATTGTTCCGACCAAAACGGAAACCGCACTTGCCGAGCAAACCATAAAAGTGCTGATGCCCTACATGAAGTCAACAAAACATCCCATGTTTGAGCTTTTGGCTAAAGGACGACAGGGAAAACAAATTGCCATTCCTGATTCTGCATTACGCTTGCTCGTAGATATATTAAATCAAATGGCAAAAGGAAATGCTGTTACCTTAATCCCTGTTCATGCCGAATTAACCACACAAGAAGCGGCTGACATGCTCAATGTTTCACGCCCATATTTAGTTGAATTACTTGAGCAAGGAAAAATACCACATCGTAAAGTCGGCACGCGACGCCGTGTCTTTGTTAATGATCTTTTGCATTACAAAGAAAAAATTGACAAAGCACGCCTTAAAACATTAGAAGAATTAGCAGCACAAGAACTAGATATGGGATATTGATGTGGCAAATTTTATCGCTTTATACGACGCTTGCGTCTTGTATCCTGCACCTTTACGCGATTTATTGATGCATTTAGCGATGACAGATTTGTATAGAGCTAAATGGACAAATGAAATTCATGATGAATGGATGCGCAATGTTCTCGCTAATCGACCAGATTTAATAAGAACACAATTGGAACGCACACGTGAATTAATGAATTCAAATGTGCGTGAATGTTTGGTTGACGGTTATGAGAAACTTATTCCGGCACTTACCTTGCCAGACCCTAATGACAGGCATGTTTTAGCTGCTGCAATACGCTCCTCATCTTCAGTAATTGTTACATTTAATCTGAAAGATTTTCCTGCCAAGATACTCAAGGAGTTTGGAATCGAAGCACAGCATCCGGATGATTTTTTGATGCACTTGCTAGATCTGGCGCCAGAAATAGTATGTCTTAAAGTGGGGTATTTAACCAGAACGACCACCAGCCCCAAAAAATAACATTTTCTAATCTTGATGATGTGGAATCGTTTTCTAAAAAGAAATTTAATATTTTTTAGTGATAATGATATGAATATTAAAATTTAATTTCAAATAACTTATTCAAATAGTTTCACGTATTCATCAAAAGCAAAAATTCTATTACGTTTAAACCCAGTTATCTCTTTTAATATCCCTAACCGAATAAAATCATCAATTAATCGTAATGCTGGTGGTACACTTATCGAAAAATTAGTCACAATATCATTACTATCTATGATGGGATGGCTGTATAAATACTGCAAAAAAGCTTTTGCCAATTTTGTCTTTTTGCCTAAAGTCAAAATTTCATGCTCGTATTTATTTCGTAAATTTATAATTGATTTAAAGGTTTGAATTGAATTTTCAGAGGTTTGACGAATACCTTCTAAAAAAAATTTTACCCATTGTGTTAAATCATTATGTGTACGCACTCGTGTTAAATTGTCGTAATATAAAGGTTTATATTTTTCAAAAAACACCGATAAATACAATGTTGGCCTTACTAATAATCCTTTGCTTACCAAATACAATGTAATTAGCAATCGACCCAATCTGCCATTTCCATCGAGAAAAGGATGGATAGTTTCAAATTGATAATGCGCTATTGCTATTCTCACTAAGTGTGGAACAGGATGATTTTCTTCATTTAAAAAATACTCTAAATCACTCATTAAGTCAGCTACATCGTCCTGATGAGGTGGAATAAAAACAGCATCATTAATAGTCGCACCACCAATCCAATTCTGACTATTTCGAAATTCACCAGGTTGCTTATCTTTTCCTCGAACTCCTTGCAATAATATTCCATGAGTTTCTTTTAATAAGCGACCAGAAACTGGCAGCTTATCTAGAGCAGCCACTGCTTTATTCATTGCCTCAACATAATTTTGTACTTCTTCCCAATCATCTCTTTTTTCAGGATCGATATATTCAATTTTCTGCAAGGCTTCTTCGATATTTGTTTGTGTTCCTTCAATGCGACTACTAGATGTAGCTTCCTTATTCACATGCATTTTAATAAAAAAATCAACATCCGGAATTAACTGCGAAAAAGCATTCAATTCTCCTAATTTGTTATCAGCCTGGCTTAGCAGTAATGATAGACTGCTATCACTTATTTCCCATCCGTGGTTTACAAATGTAGGAGTAAAGCTTTTATACTTAAATTGCTGCTTATAACTGCCTGATTTATAGTCATGAAAATCCATAATAAACCCTTTAGTTCATGTTATTACATTAATTCATAATTACACTTTTTAATTTTAATAATATTATTATATTTTATATTTACACAAAGTCAAGTAAATGTAATTATAAATTAATATAGTAACACTTAAGCATGTTAATTCCTGCGCAATAATGCCAAGTAAAGAATGGAAAAATAGGTTTAGCGAGAGAGATAAATGACGAATTACTGATAAAGTGATAAATTTCACACCCAATTAAATCGCATAAACGAGGATGAATAAAATGCAGCGTTACAATCTCAGTCTATTTGAGAGTTTTAAAAAGCGTGCTGCTGAAACGCTATCTTTTGGTCCAGAAAGCACTGCCATCAAGATTTTACATCGCATTTTGGAATTGGATCAAAAAAATAGCGCTGCCAGGATACATGAAAAAGATACACTCATTAAAAAATTAAGTGATGCTCTGGAAATAACAATTAACTACAAGAAATATCAAAATCTGCAAGAAGAACACAAGATCGCTATTAGAGAGGCGATTGCCTGCGAATTGCATGAAAAGTCAAAAGAATGGGAAACAAACTGTATTCATTACGTTGAAATTCACGATTTTCAATGTGCTACTTCAGTATCTAAAACAAACTATCCACAACCTGGGTTGTCATACAATCCATATAAAATTATTATCGAAGACAGGGTGACTTATTATGACAACTTTCATTCGGTGCAATTTCCCGATAATTTTTACATAGAGAATTTAGCACCTCATGTTCAGCATGCGCTTGGTAATATACGATTTTTAAGCAAGAATTTACTTCTTTTGCTGAATAGCACTTCCGATAAGAATTCGTTTTTTGCGAAAATTCAGCTTCCGAAAGATGTAATGCACTTTATTGGAAAAAACATGGTTGAGCTTGAGAATAGTCAACTTAAATTATAAAAACGCTAGCCCAACCAACACACCTAGATTTCCATACCATGATTACTTACCACATCAATTTTCTTTTTCTCCACAGAAACATGAGCCCGCTCCATCAGCAACTCGATATAACGCACACGACGCGCTAATGAGCCAACGGGATTAAACGTGCCATTCTCTTTATTCAATTCAACTATCGCATTCAACTCATGGTATAAATCATCAAACGATTGTATCGATTGATTACTCAAAAGCGCGTGAACTGCAGCAACATGATTGCGGCCTAAGCAACAAGTAAAGAATCTAACCGTCAAAGAATTATCTTTTGTATAATCCGATAAAATAGCTCTCGCTTGATTCAATAATCCATTTTCTTCGTTTGCCATCTTTTCGTATGTATCAGGAAAATAATTAGCTTTTCTATATTCTTCGAGATGACGATGAATGTTATTTTCAAGGCATCTCTCTCCTTGCCGCACAACAATGGTTTTCACAGACACTGGCAAATGAATGAAATATAGTTTTTGCTGTTCCTTTGTGAACGAACCCAATTCTGTAATATCCACTTTTGTTATATGAGAAGGAAGACTAGCAAATAACTCGATTATTTCGTTGCTAAAACAGCTAGGCAATGAAATGGAGGTGATATGTTTTGGAGTGTTAGTGATGATTTTCTTAAAACTATTAAACTCACAATGCAAAATAGAAATAGAAAAAATAAGTTCTCGCACCGTATCCGTTAGCTTATTTAAAAGCGCAATCTGTTTATTTTCCCAGTCTATTTTTATCTGTTCTTCTTCATTAATATCATCTTGAAGCTGCTGATTCCAATGAACGACAGCAGCATTATTCAAGAAAGATGGCATTGGTCTAACTTTTGGCACCACACTTGGATAGTCATTTATTACATAATCGACATAGGCAACGTGATCAGAAATAGGAAATTTTTCACAGTCACATTCATGCAATTTCGTATCTGAATGGATAGTAATTGCATATGCCTCTTTCGGTATTTTTTGAAATTCCCCTTTCAACAATTCATTATTATTGAGATCATCATCAGACAATTCACCGAAAATTCTAACAGGTTGGAATCTCCCATTCTTACGCACATCCTTCCACTCTGTATAACTAAATAATTTTCCCACAATCAATCCCCGTTTTTTTAAGCCAATAATACGCCTATCATACCTAAGCCGGCTTAACGCAAGCTTAAGGTAAAACCTAAAAATAGCGTAAAATTTATGGTGAATATTCAGCAAACTATTGAATTATATAACCTTTGTATGCAGCAACCCTACCTTCTCGTATTGCTCTTTCACGGTATGCTGATTTTTAATCATGAGATTATGCGTATCACTATATTCTGAACTCGCTATAAATATATCCATGGCTCCTGGCACCAATGAATAATTTCGATAAAACAAACTACTGCACGCCCAAAACCAGGAACCATCTGGCCAAGTCACTTTATGCGCTTTGCCGGCTGGCTTACTAAAAAACATGGCATACGTTGCTATGGATTTTGCATCTTCACGATTATCCGCCGTTGTACTAATCAAGCCGTTATACATAGGGCTAGGACCATTCTGAAAAAATGCCTCCCATAAACCAAACCTGTCGGTGACAAGAGAAATGGAATAACCATCCAAAGGTGGGCAATCTGGCGCATCCTCCGCATAAAGAGGAGCGGCAATCATGCAAGACATCAAGCATGACAACACATACGCATTATATTTTTTCATGACAAATTCCATAAGCAAATAAAATGGAAAAATAGTATAGGCAATGCTAGCTTAAATCAAGCTACTACAAGGAGAGATAACAAATGGATAAGATCAACCGTTTATTTACCATCATGGCAACATCTAAGATCAAGTCCAGCCAAGTGGACTTGATCTTAGATTTTCACTAGTCGACCAGACGAATCGATAGAAGCAATAATAGAAAAATAAATAGAAATAAAACAAAGAATATTTTTGCAATACCAGCCGTTGCGGCAGCCACACCTGTAAAACCTAAAATACCTGCAATGATAGAAACAAGAAAAAATACCAATGCCCAGTACAACATATCTCTCTCCCTGATGATTGTTATTCAATGGCTATCCTAGCACATATTTATGAGTATAATGAATCTGGACTAATAAGGAGGATTATCCAAATGTTGAAATATGTTATTGCCTGGTTATTAGGTGTTCCACTTGTCGTATTAGTTCTCATCTATCTTATTTCACACGCATTTTAATCAAGGAGCTATTTCATGATGAATCAAGATTGCAAAACACATACCGAAGACTGCAGATGTCTTTCATGGAAACCCATTATTGCTGGCGCTCTCATGGCCATTGGTCTCAGTTTTTTATTGCATTTATTCAGCGTTGCAATTGGCTTAACCGCTTTCACCACAGACAATCAAGGTATTGAAACATTGATGATGGGTGGATTAGTCGCAACCGCTTTTGGTACCGTTATCATCATGTTTGCATCTGGCTGGATAGCAGGTTACTTAGGCAATCGTGCCTGCACCAAACGTCATCTAGGTGCATTATATGGATTCTTAACTTGGGTCGTGGCTTTAATCGCGTTAATGCTTATCGTTGATAATATCCTCCATTACGTCATCGTTTATAGCCATTCCATTTCTGGTGTAATGGAAATGTCTACTAATAAAGCAGAAAACATGATGAACCAACACGCAGCTAATTCTATAGCGATGGGTAGTTATATTACGTTCATCTTATTTTTCTTAAGTGCATTTGCAGCAAGCCTTGGTGGTCATTGCGGCATGCGACATGTTTGTAAGGAATAATAGTGTCTGTTCTCAATAAAATACTAAAACTCTCTATCGTTATTTTCGCATGCCAGGTTTATGCCAACGAAATGAAAAATGGAAAAACCTGTGCCTGCGAAAAAATGCCAAATCGATATGCATCTTACAGCATGGCGCACATTCCTGCTGGTACGTTTATGATGGGCGGCGATAATAATCAAGCTAAGCGTGATGAGTTACCAAAACATAAAGTAACCATCAGTACATTCTGGATGGATAAAACGGAAGTCACTAACGCTCAATTTAAGCAATTTATAGATGCAACACATTATGTGACTACCGCAGAAAAAAAACCGGACTGGAATGAATTAAAAAAACAATTACCACCTGATACACCTAAACCTGATGAATCATTATTAGTACCAGCTTCACTCGTATTTACCCCATTAAATCATCCTGTCTCACTGGATAATCCAGGACAATGGTGGGCGTGGACCCCTGGTGCAACCTGGGCACATCCTCGCGGACCAAAGAGTGATATAGAAGGGAGAAATCATCCCGTGGTACACGTTTCATGGGATGATGCTAATGCTTATTGCAAATGGCAGGGTAAACGCTTGCCCACCGAAGCTGAATGGGAATGGGCGGCACGCGGCGGATTAACCAATAAAAACTATCCTTGGGGCAATGAACCTATTGATACCGGTAAAGTGAAAGCCAACACGTGGCAAGGAAAATTTCCGTATCAAAATACACTAAGAGATAACTATTTTTATACGGCACCCGTTGCATCGTTTGCTGCAAATGGTTATGGATTATATGACATGGCTGGCAATGTTTGGGAGTGGGTATCAGATTGGTACGATCATGATTATTATTCCAACATAAAAGATGGCGCGACCAATCCACAAGGCCCCGCTATCAGTTACGATCCTGAAGATGCGACCATGCCAAAAAAATCTTTACGCGGTGGTTCATTTTTATGTAATGAAGCCTATTGTTCTGGATATAGAGTAGCCGCCAGAATGAAAACGTCGCCTGATACCAGCATGGAACATCTCGGTTTTCGCTGCGCAAAAACGTAAGTATCGTCGTTGCACAATGGGACGTCCCACCGTATCAATTATTTACACGGGTAATATTTCACAAACGCATTATAAATGGCAGAGGCAGCATTCGCTGTCATGTCTTCTGAAGATTCAGCAATAAAATTGATAACTGTATTTATCTTCTCTTCATCTGATGTATTGTCCGGAATACAATACGGTTTTTTAATAATATCAATATTAGTATGGTTTTTGTTATTACTATCGATAATTTGCGAATTAACCAACCCTAACATCAATTGAACGCTATCATTTGCTGCATTGACATAATTCGTACACGTAGCTGAATTTTTTGCAAGTGTAACCAACGTATCCGTACTCGCGACTCTTGGTCTTTGTTTCAAACCGGCAATACAAGCATTGCTTAATTGTAATCCGGTCATGGTACTGATTTTATTATTTGCCCAAGTCGTTTGTGAGATAACAGCGATTAACGTTATGATGGTTAACTTGATTGCACGATGCATGATGATATTCTCCTGAAAGTGATAGAACTTATTCCTAAATGAATTCTATCACAACAAGAAGTGCTTCTTATAAATGGATTATGCGTGATTTGTCATTCAGGAGGATAAGGGCTTTATCGATTTCCAAAATGATCTCGCCTTTATAATCTCACCTTTTTTCGTTAACCCACCATTCTCATCGATTAATTCCATATCCACACATACTGCTCGACTACGACTACGCTTATTCTTTAAAGCATGATCCAAAATATCTTGCATTGTCGAATCTGGTTTTACAGAAGTACGAGGACAATAAAGGCCACACCAAGATTGAGCATCTGCAGAAAATTTTTCACGATGGCGCATAAAAAATTCATTTTTCAAATCCAAAAATTGCTCTTCTTCTGTTAAATCTTTTACGTGATTTTCTTCATCAGTAACAACGACAATATTTTTGCTGACCTGTTTTTCATTTTCTAATATGCGTTGATCTTGTTGCTTAAGGCTAAATAGTATTTGTTCTTGATTCAAAACATTCGATTTGGATTCAAGTTCAACTCTTCTTGTTGGATAAGGTGCATACTTATTTATTCCTACCGCGGCATTAAGTTTATCTCTAATTTTTTTATCTTGCTGTTGCTGCACATACACGAGATTCGCAGCTTTACAATTAGCGCAAAGATTCCCAGGCTTGCAGCCTTCTTGATCAGAGCAACCTTGACTTGAAAACATAAACCCCTCGTTTTTTATCTAATTAATAATCCCAATGTACCACTCATTTCTTAAAAAAATCTTAACGGGTCAGCGGAAATACACACGTAAACCGACTTCCTTTACCCACTTCGCTCTCAATTTGCAAGGTCGCATGATGGCGTAACAACACATGTTTTACGATGGCAAGGCCGAGTCCCGTGCCACCACGCTCGCGTGATCTTGCTTTATCCACGCGGTAAAATCGCTCAGTAATGCGTGGAATATGTTCTTTGGCAATACCAATTCCCGTATCCGTCACACTGAAATACGCATGATTCTGATCACGATACCAATCTATCGTGATGCTACCGAATGCCGGCGTATACTTAACCGCATTCACAATAATATTGGAAAATAAACTACGTAATTCCGTTTCAGAACCCGACAATAACAAGTGTTCATCTGCATGCAGAATAATAGTATGTTTTTTATCACCGCTAATATTTTTAGCATCAAGGCACAACGCTTGTAACATATCTTTAATCGCAATATCTTTTTTTTCATCTAACGTATCTTCACCTTCCAAATGTGCAAGCAATAATAAATCTTCTATGATATCTGCCATGCGTAAACTGTGTTGATACATTTGCGAATAAATTTTATTTAACACATCTTTTTCGGTTTGCTCTTGATGAATGAGCGTCTCAAGATAACCCCGTATCACGGTAAGCGGTGTGCGCAATTCATGCGAAACATTCGCAACAAAATCACTGCGCACTTGCTCAAGATGATGAATATAATCTTTTACTTCCGACGGAAGTTTTTCAAAATCAATAATGTTATGTGTTGACATGATGGCTTCTACAAAAAATATATCCCGAACTTCTAATCGTTTTAATACGCTCATGATAACCGTAAGGTTTCAATTTAGCCCTGAGCCGTTTGATTTGCACATCGACACTGCGTTCATCTAAATGTGCGCTTTGCCCCCAAATATAATCCATCAATTGATCTCTAGTATAAACTTTATCGGGATGTAACATAAAAAAATGCAATAATTTATATTCTATGGGTGTTAAATTTAATAAAACATTTCCTATCATAACACTCGCTTGATGCGTATTCAGTCTAAGCTCATCGATAATAATCTCACCTTCCGGTGATTTAATAATGCCGCGACGCAATACCGTACGTATGCGAGCAGCTAATTCATGGGGAGAAAAAGGCTTAGTAATATAATCATCCGCACCTGCAACCAATCCCATGATTTTATTTTCTTCTTCAGCACGCGCGGTCAACATGATCACAGGAATATCTTTTATTTTTATTTGCTTCCGTATTAATTTAATAAAATCAATTCCATTCATATCTGGCAACATCCAATCAAGGAGAATCAAATCAGGTATGGTATGCGCTAATAATTGCAATGCTTGGCTGGTATTTTCAGCATCAATTAAATTAAATTCTGCTTGCGGCAAAGAGAAACGCAACATATCGCGTATGGCCGTTTCATCTTCCACCAGAAGTAAAGTTACTTTGGTCATGGTCTACACTAAATGAGTCGGTAAACTCTAGTGTAACATCACGCGGTTTAATATCCTTAAAATTATTCACCAACTCTCTATATTTACTCTGCGAAAAGTCTGGTACTTCACCTGCATTTGCAAATAAATGTAATTTCTCAATCAGACTCTCTTTGATAAACGATATATCTTTTTCTCGCGCATGATCATGAATATATTGGCCTAATGCCGCTGCTGTTTTTTCTTTATTCTCTATATTCATAGCGTTTACAACTTTCTCTTGCAAAGTCTCACCATGGTAGCTGGTTAACATAGTATAAAGAATAATGGCTTGCTGTAATTCATTCGTGCAACCTTTCAATAGAGACAAATAAGTATCCGATCGATTGGCTCCCGTTTCCCAATCAAAATGCTGCTGCCAATCATCCAGCTGGTTTTGCTTTAATTCTTTATACGAGTCAATGCCTAGCTTTGCATCCGTTAATACTTTCAAGGTAATAACATCACTAGAAATAGTCCGATCATTCGCCTCAAACTGAATGTCTTTTTTTAAACGAGGACCGTATCTATCCAATTGCCTGCCTAAGAAACGACCGCCTCCTTGAAAAGTAGCGAGCGTCAACGGCACAGCTATTAAAGCAAGCATCCACGGTAAAACCGTAGTGCTACCAGCAAGCAATGGTACGGCTAACGGCCAACCCACACTGATCAAAGCAATAACAGCGACTACACCAACGAGAAGTCCTATCACTGTTCCCATTTTTTCATAGTTGGACGGAGTTTTATCAATCAACAAATTAATCGCAATTCCAATGGCTCTAAATAAATTCGTATAATTATTCAATGCCATAGCGATAGAGGCTAATACACCAGCCATCACACCAATCACCAATACTGCCGTACCACCGCTTGCAACAATAGCCGCTATGCCTAATGCAAACACGGTTATCACTATGCCAATGCCGAATAACAAACCTAAGAGTTCTAATACTTCAAAGCCGTTATAATATTTTCGTAACAGGTTGAATTGCTCACCTGTCCACTTCGCGATTTCTGCTAACACGCGTGTTTCCTCATTTGATTGACCGGGGTATAGTAACGCTTATTTATGTCATTTAGATGACATTAACGTGAGATGCCTATCATGCAAAAACCTAAACCCAATGCTGGCTTAAGACACGTCGCACTGTATGTTAAACAGTTGTCAGAATGTGCCCATTTTTATACTGAATTACTGGGCATGAAGCTGGTCTGGAAGCCCGATAATGATAATTACTACTTGAGTCATGCTGGCACCGATAACCTCGCCTTGCATCGCGCTCCCGCTGATTTTGATCCAGCACCGCATCAACGGCTAGATCACATTGGATTTTTTATACGCGAGCGAAATGAAGTCGATGTTTGGTACGACTATTTGCGTGATCAACAAGTAAAAATCATCGCTCAGCCCAAAGATCATCGCGATGGTACGCGTAGTTTTTATGTCAGCGATCCGGATGGGAATGTCGTGCAGATGATTTATTATCCTATGGACTCAAAGCAACTCTAAGTTAGGACGTCTTCCCCCTAAGGGGGAAGATGCCCGAAGGGCAGAAGGGGGAATACAATATTACTTAAATTTTATACCTTCCTCACGCCCGCATCACCACCCAACAACACAACATCGGCTGTGCGTTTAGCGAATACACCATTCTCCACCACACCGACTATACTTTTTAATTTTTCTTCCATCATTCCAGGATTTAATAATTTCAAATTAAATACATCTAAAATCACATTCCCGTTATCCGTGACAAATCCTTCTCTATAAACAGGATCACCGCCTAATTGCACAATTTGTCTTGCAACATAACTGCGCGCCATAGGCAATACTTCAACCGAGACAGGAAACGCACCTAACACATTCACATATTTTGTTTCATCTGCAATACAAATAAATTGTTTAGCAACGGTTGCAATGATTTTTTCACGCGTTAATGCACCACCACCACCTTTAACCATTTGTTTAGCTGCATTCACTTCATCTGCACCATCAACATACAAAGGCAATTCAGTCACTGAATTTAAATCCATTAATGGAATGGATAAGGCTTTTAATTTATTCGCTGTTGCAACTGAACTTGCAATCGCACCTTCAATTCTATGTTTCATCGCTTGCAATGCATCAATAAAATAATCTACGGTACTGCCAGTACCGACACCGATAATCATGTCATCTTTTACAAATTCCATGGCAGCTTGCGCTGCACTTTTTTTTCCGGCTTCTTTATCCATGATCATTCCTTATAAAATATAACTTGATAAGTCTTCATCTTTTACTAATGCTTGCAATCGATTATTCACATAATTCGCATCAATATCAATTTTTTCATTTTTCATATCCGATGCCGTATACGATACCTCTTCCAGCAATCTCTCCATCACCGTATGCAAACGACGCGCACCGATATTTTCAACACGTTCATTCACATGATATGCGATTTCTGCAATACGTCTTACGCCATCTGGCAAGAAAGAAATCGTCACACCTTCTGTACCTAATAATGCAACATATTGCTCGGTTAGTGCCGCTTCCGGCTCAGTCAGAATTTTTACAAAATCATCGGTAGATAAAGATTTTAATTCCACTCGTATCGGTAAACGTCCTTGCAATTCAGGAATGAGATCTGATGGTTTAGAAAAATGAAACGCACCCGATGCAATAAATAAAATATGATCCGTACGTACCATGCCATATTTGGTGGATACAGTTGATCCTTCAATCAATGGTAACAAATCACGCTGCACACCTTCGCGCGATACATCTGCACCCGCGTATTCAGAACGCTTGGCGATTTTATCAATCTCATCCAGAAACACGATACCGTTTTGTTCTACACTTTCTATCGCTCTCGCTTTCATTTCTTCACTATCAATTAATTTTGCGGCTTCTTCTTCACGCAAAATTTTTCTGGCATCTTTAATTTTAAATTTACGCGTTTTTTTCCTATCAGAACCCATGTGCTGAAACATACTTTGTAACTGACTCGTCATTTCTTCCATGCCAGGTGGCGCCATGATTTCCACACCGACACCGCCAGTAGACACTTCTAATTCAATTTCTTTATTATCTAATTCATTCGCACGTAAACGATTTCGAAATACTTCTCGTGTAGTTGAATCTTCTTTTACCGGCTCATGCGGCTCGCCTGCAAACGGCATGCGCGGTGGCGGCAATAACGCATTCAAAATACGTTCTTCTGCAGCAGCCTCAGCTAAAGGACGCGCTTTCTCCATTTCTTTTTCGCGCATCATTTTCATCGCCATATCAATAAGGTCACGAATAATGGATTCCACATCGCGGCCAACATAACCCACTTCGGTGAATTTAGTCGCTTCTATTTTAATAAATGGTGCATCCGCAAGTTTAGCTAATCGTCTTGCTATCTCCGTTTTACCCACACCCGTCGGCCCTATCATAAGAATATTTTTTGGCATGATTTCATCACGCATAGGGGAGGTGAGCTGCATACGTCGCCAACGATTACGTAACGCAACCGCCACAGCACGCTTTGCTTCTGCTTGACCAATAATATGTTTATCTAATTCCATCACAATTTCTTTAGGGGTAGGCGTTACAAGAATATTTTCTGACATGTTTTATTACTCTTTAAATTAAGAACCAAGCGTTTCGATAGTAAAATGGTTATTCGTATAAATACAAATGGATGCAGCAACGGAAAGTGCTTTTTCTGTAATCGTACGTGCATCATGCTCACTCAAATCCAGCAGCGCTAATGCCGCGGCTTTTGCATATGGGCCGCCAGAACCAATGGCTATCAAACCATTTTCTGGCTCTATCACATCACCGTTTCCTGAAATAATTAGTGAAGCTTTTGCATCCGCGACTATCATCATGGCTTCAAGACGTCTAAGCATGCGATCACTACGCCAATCTTTAGCCATCTCAACCGCTGCTCTCACCAAATTCCCTTGATGAGTTTCTAGTTTTGATTCAAAGCGTTCAAACAGAGTGAAAGCATCAGCTGTACCGCCTGCAAAACCGGCAAGAACGTTATTGTTATAAAGACGTCGTACCTTACGAGCATTGGATTTCATGATGGTGGTTCCAAGCGTTACCTGACCATCACCGCCTACTACTACCATACCGTTACGTCTCACTGATACTATCGTCGTGCCATGCATTTCAGCCAAGATACACCTCCCTAATTTTTTAGTGACCGCTATTATGGGGGCAATTAAAAACATTACAAGCTTGAGAAGACTATGAGTATAATCAGCGCATTTTATATTGAGAGCTTAAATGATGCGTCCCAGTCAACGAGCGAATGATCAATTACGCGACATACGTATTACCCGCCACTTTACCAAACACGCTGAAGGGTCTGTGCTAGTCGAATTCGGCGATACAAAAGTATTGTGTACAGCGAGTCTTACGCCAGGTGTGCCTCCTTTCTTAAAAGACTCGGGAAAAGGTTGGGTCACGGCAGAATACGGCATGTTGCCACGCTCTACGCATGAGCGCATGCAACGTGAAGCTGCCAAGGGAAAGCAAAACGGTCGCACTCTGGAAATTCAGCGTTTAATTGCTCGTTCATTGCGCGCTGCTGTCGATTTATCTGCCTTGAATGGTTTTACTGTCGTTGTAGATTGTGATGTGATTCAAGCAGATGGCGGCACTCGAACGGCTTCCATTACCGGCGGCTGCATAGCCTTACACGATGCCATCTCAACACTACCCACTAACCCTTTTAAGCAATGGATAGCTGCCATCTCTGTCGGCGTGTATCAAGGTCAGGCCATATTGGATCTCGATTATGCTGAAGATGCTTCTGCGGATACGGACATGAATATCGTCATGACAGAAGAAGGCGGATTCATCGAAATTCAAGGCACGGCAGAAAAAGAAACGTTTGGGCAAGGAGAATTGGATAACATGCTCACACTCGCTAAAAGCGGAATTATGCAATTGGTGGCGATACAGAAGTCTTAAGATTCTCCTAATGTTTGGCTGCTATAATGGCTGGATAACACTGAAACCCGAGGTTTTTATGCTACACGTCGATGAATATGAAAGAGAAGAAGCTAAAAAAAAGCGCAATCTTATCAATGATACTGTTGAAAATAAAATCAACGTCCAAACCTCTATAGAAAAAACGCAGCAATTCATTAAAGAAAAAAACTATGTCGTGAAAATACCTAGCATCACTGACGAATTAACTGTCGATAATCTCATTACTGCTGTCAACACTGGCTATCATGATGCGATACACCTCACCTTATTTGGCAAGAATAACGAGGAAGTTCGAATTACTAATCTTGAAGAATTAACGCAAGCTGCTAATGATGATCATTTAACGGACGAACAAAAAAGAGAAGCCAGCGATCTTCTTTATGCCATTCAGCTGCAAAATGAAGAAATTCGAGGATATTTATCTAAGTAGTTCAAAACTACGGCTTAGACTTTGAAGTAGGCGTAGGTTTTGGTGTCTGTTTTGAGGTGTCTGGTTTTTTAAAGAAACTCCATCCGCTTTTTTCAATGCTGGGAACAGTATCTTGAAAAGCAGCATGGGTGGATGGTTGTTGAAGTTGCTCGTTTATGTGTTTCATTGTCTCTGAACGGGTTTGACTTTTTAACTTGGCAATCTTCTCTTCATCTGAAGCAAGCTCTCCCTGACGTTCTGCTATTGTGTGCACTGCTTTTTGATGAATATCCGGAATATTAATATTGGGAATAAAAACTTTCACGCCTTCACTACGAAAATGCTCATGCATGTCTTCTAAATTAGGCGCATTGACATATTTTTCTTTTTCACCACCTTTTTCCCACAAAAAATCAGCAATGGCATGCCGCACAGCAGGAGAAACCGCACGCTCGTTCAAATCGCAATACCAAAATAAAAATGGTTTATCGCTCATGTCTATTTTAATGAAAGCTTGCAAAGCACCTAATTGAAATTGAACAAAGTGAGGCTCGTTTCTAAAGGCCAAAAGACGTTCCAGCTCAGCCCTCAATTCAACAGGGCCGGTTACGGTGGTGTATTCCAAACCTTTTGACTGTTTAGTATTCATAATTCCGTATGCCTCAATGGCTATATTTTTAGTCTAGACCGATTAACTTAAAAAACCCTTAAGTATTTTTGTATCACAACCACTCAGGCTCCCTCTCCTCCAGCGCTTTTTGCTGGAGGAGAGGGCTGGGGAGAGGAGGTATTTTTTAACCCCCTCTCCCTAACCCTCCCCCCCAATGAAAAGCGTTGGGGGAGAGGGGACGGACAGCTAGCTTCAAAGAACTATATCATAATCCATCACAACCGGTGCGTGATCTGAAAATCGTTGTTCTTTATAGATCATCGCTGATTTTACTGTAGGCTTTAAGCCAGGCGTAATCACTTGATAATCAATTCTCCAACCTACATTCTTTGCGCGTGCCTGCCCGCGATTTGACCACCAAGTATATTGATCAGCTTCTTGATTCACTTCACGAAAAGCATCAACAAAATTCATTTCCCCAAATAATTTATCCATCCACGCACGTTCTTCCGGTAAAAAACCCGATGTTTTTTGATTGCTACGCCAATTCTTAATATCAATGTTTTTATGCGCTATATTCCAGTCGCCACAAATAATGGTATCGCTACGAATGCCTTGCAAAATACTAGCGTATTGATCGAGAAACGCATATTTAACCGCCTGCCTATGTTCGCCCGATGTACCGGATGGCAAATAAAGCGATGCTACCGACAACCCTTTCACGGTAACTGCTACGTAACGACCTTCTGTATCTGCTGTCTCCCAACCTAAACCGGTAATCACCTGATCCGGTTTAAAGCGCGAATAAATACCAACGCCGCTATACCCTTTTTTTTCAGCACAATGAAAATACGCGTGATAACCATCCATGTGTAATGACGGATTGTCTAAATCACTTTCCTGTGCTTTTAATTCTTGCATGCAAATAAAATCCGCTTCTTGCGTTTGCAACCAGTCAAATACACCTTTACGTGCGGCTGAGCGTATCCCGTTTAAATTAATCGTAATAATGCGCATGATTATTTACCCAATAACTTTTGTAAAAGCTTTCCCGTTTTACCCGGAATATGTTTCTGAATTTGCTCAGCTGCTTTTTCTTTAAGATTATCAATCTCGATACTCGCTACTATTTTTTGTATCCCCATCACATCTAATTGTATTTCCGGTTGATTGAAATCACCGGTTAATAAAACCGGAATATCCCATTTCATCTTTGTATTTTGTAATGTTGGTTTGATCGCTAAATTGAAATGAAGTTGACGTGAAAGCAGCTCAATCTGACCTTGTGCCGTCGTCGTAAACGTAGGTGTAATTAACGAAAGATCATTGGTATTAACAATGCCATTTTTCACTGACGCAGTGCCACTCAACCCCGTAAACATCGTTTGTTTGGTATTCACTAAGGTATCAGTCGGTTGCTTATGCAAGATAGCATCCGCTAATTGCAGAAAATAATTGAGATCGATTCCTTGCAATACGCCATTATTCAGCGTAAATACCGTATTTCCATTTAACTGACTGAATAATTTTTCTCGATTATTTCCTCTGGTTTTTGCTTGCATCTTAAATAATGCAATACCGTCTATTTTTATTTTACTATCAATACCATTCGCATCTTCCAATAACGGTTTTAACTGAATGCGATTCGCCTCTACATCCCATTCCCATTCTGGTTCTTCAAAAAGACTGACGCTCACTGTCCCCTGCAACGTACCACCATACAACGACGCAGTGATAGCATTCAGTGTTAATTTATTTTGTATGACATTGATATTCGCACTGACGTTTTCCAGCTTTAAATTGACTAATCTAAAATGCGACACCGCTATTTTACTTTGGAATGCATGTTGTGATTGCGCTTGCCACAGCTTCATCATATCTACAGCTAAATAAACATCACTTGCATCGACTAATACTTGCGATTGCAGAGGCAGCCTCAACTGCAAATGATGCACTTTAATCGCGATATGTGGATAAACCGACCAAGTCAATTTTCCATCTATTGTTAAGTCATATCCTGTTTTACTTTTTACTTCAGCAATCAAGACTGGCTTTAACTTATCTGCATCCACAAAAAAAAGTAAGCAAGTGATAGCAAATACACCAACAACAATCATTAAACCAATCACGGAAAATACAATTTTCATTACTTTCATTTTTTATCTCATCTGAATTTAACCCATAAGCGGGCGATGGGAATCGAACCCACGCTGAGAGCTTGGGAAGCTCCCGTTCTACCATTAAACTACGCCCGCCAACCTACCGGTATTTTAGGGAATTTCAAATGAATATCAACCCGAATAAAGAACAGCACTCTGTTATTACACTCAATGCCAAGTAAGAAAGTCCCCTCTCCTCCAGCGTTTTTTGCTGGAGGAGAGGGACAGGGAGAGGAGGTTTCAGCCTACTAACCATCCAATTCAATGATCAACTTTCTTTCGAGACAAACAAAATCAACTACAAATGGATGTATGGGATGTTGTCTACGAAACTTATATCCGCGAAGCCTTTTAGCTCTTAAAAAATACCACAAATGTTTTTCTGCATCAGAACTTTTTTGTCTTAATTCACGAACATGATTTTTCATCATATTTTTCATGTGACATATCCTAAACCTCCTCTCCCTATCCCTCTCCTCCAGCAAAAAGCGCTGGAGGAGAGGGGACTTTCTTACTTAGCATTGAATGTTAATGAAAGAACGTCGCTTCAAACTACTTCATGAATTTTACACTGGCCCTTGTCCGTATAATCGACAGCAACTGCATCAAACGCGGCTTTCACTGCTGATACATCTCTCTTTAAATCTGTTGCAGCTTGCACAGTAAGACACGCACCACTGTTAAAGTTAGTGTTTGACGTCCAATAAAGATTGGCTTGAACCATCACATCAAATGCTTGTCTTACATCCCATCCAGCAGATGTACTCAGTAAATAAAAGAAACGATTGTAAACACCACTGCTATAATGGACATCAAGACCTTGATAATATTGATTAGCATTATCAATGGAACAATCAAGACCTGGTGCTCCACCGTTACAATCTCTACTCGGTGTATCCAAATAACGTATCACCTGATCACCTCTCTTAAAAACTTCAGCACCAATTTTCCAGGTGTTTTTACCCGCGCCGTATACGTATACCTCAGCCGCTTGTGCTGCCATATCAGAGAATGACTCATTCATGCCACCGGATTGACCTCTATAAGAAAGACCTGAATTCTGTTCCGTAAATCCATGACTCACTTCATGTGCCGTGATACCTAATGAAGTCATGGGATAAAACTCCCTATCCCCATCACCAAATACCATCTCATTGCGATGACCATCCCAATAAGCATTCGCACCGACTTTTTTATCATGAACAAACATATTTAACACCATGGGAGAACCCGAAGGTGTTTTAAGAGCCAGAAGATTATACCAATCCTGATATAATCGTTTTACTGCAGTACCACCAAATAACGCATCATTACTCGGTGAAAATCCACCATTAGCCGCATCTAACACACCATTCCAATACAATTTATTATGCTTATTACTAGGCGCACCACATTTATAATTAATCACTCTATTACCCCCTTTCATCACCACAATATCTGGATTTTCCAGGGTACATATTCTTTTAACATCATCGCGCGTTACAGTGAATGCAGGTAAGTGATTGAGAAGACCGTCATAAGACAATTGACCGCTTTTTGGATTACCACCAAAACCGCCGCCTGCTACTGTCGCTGTCTGAATATCATTCCATTCTTCATAAACATGCAATGTGATGGCATCCATAATAAAAGTGGGCCTAGCAGGTAGGGTTCCCGATTTTAACGATGGGACAAAGAAACTCGTTTTATACGCCCAATGCGCTTTATTATTCTCATCCACATAAACCATTAATTCATTTTTTTGTTCTTGCACATTCGTTTTCAAACCGATTTTATGTTGATACTGATCAATCGCTTTTTCTAATGCTTTTTGTGCTTGCAAATGATTAGGCATCTTAGGTAAATCAGCACGAATATTTTGATAAACAATACCATTCATATAAGTATTTTTTGCAAGGGTTTGATTCCGTGTATGCGGGATATGCATAACCGCATCTGCACCCCATACTTTATAACCTGCGTAGGTTTCCTGAACGCGAATGTGCAACATTTTATTCGCATCCACCACGCGACTCGTTTCTATTAGATTGATATTAGATGCACCAGCCGACAGCAAATTCTGTTTCATAAAAGGCTGCTGCATTAGATTGACTCTATTTGCAGCATAAAGCGGTGTGGATATCATGGCTAACATTAATACGATTTTTTTCATAAGATTTCCTTATAGTGATGAATAAAAATTGGGCGTTAAAAATAATAACTGGGGGAAAGAGGGGGAGGAATAAAACGATGGCTTAATGTAAACTCCGCATTCAATAAAGTAAAGCTGAAATTGTAGTAATAAGGTAAAACATGTTAAGACAACTTAGACAAAATATACTTCAGGCATTATGGACATCGTATTCTCTTTCATCGAAAGACATGCAACGCATAACAAGCGCGTTTAAACAAAAAAATATTTCCGATTTTATATTAGATCATTTTGCGATTATTGATCTACCATCTCCTCATTCTGGTATTTCAACCTTACGTCATATTTTTTCCCAACTCGGATACCGTGAACGCGGTAGTGATTATCTTGCTGACAAACAAAATGATTTTCTCTGGATGGCTGAAATAGATTGTGAACATCAACCAGCAACAACCGTCTTACCACAAGTCGTCCTCGCTGATTTTCGTTTAGATGAAATGCCAGCTACCATACGTCATATTATTTATCAGTATGCCAAACAAACATCGAAAACAGCTGCAAACGATATACTCGCTTCTATCAAACAAGTAGCAGAGGGTGATGAACACGCACTCATTCCCTGCACCCATAAAATGGTAAATTATTTTTCCGGTCGAGATTGGCGACTACCTACCGTAAACGAATTTAATACCGTGCGTGAGTTTAATGAATTATTAGCTTGGGTATTAGTCTTTGGCCGTAAGCCTAATCATTTTACACTGTCTATTCACTTGCTAAATCCATTCTCTCATCTTGCAGATTTCCATGATTTCATTGAGAGAGATGTAAAGCTCACGCTAAATCAAGAAGGTGGTGTGATCAAAGGAGGAGAAAAAAGTGGTATGGCGCAAAGCTCAACTAAAGGCATGCCAGAGAGGATTCAACTGGCTGATGGTGAAATAACGATACCGACAGGATTTGTTGAATTTGTGTGGCGTTATGCCAAAGATGCTGCTAATCAACATCCTGTAAAATGGAATGAATATTTTAATGATTTTATTGCAAAACATGCAGATAGAGTGATTGAGTCGCTGTATGAAAGTTAAAAACTATCTCCGCAACCACGCGAGAATTTCCTCACACACATCGTGCACGGAACGATTGTCCGTGACTACCGTAAAATCCGCGATGTTTTCATAATAGGGTTCTCGTTCTTCCCATAAACGAATCAAGACTTCCTGGGGATTATCACCTTGTAACAGCGGGCGTTTTTTATCGCGCTTCAAACGGTTTAATTGTGTTTCTAACGACACTTCCATATAAACAACGGTGCCGCGTTGTCGTAAAAATTCACGCACTTCCGGTGTTTCTACGCATCCACCACCAGTCGATAAAACAATATTTGAAAGTGAAGTAAACTCATCTATCACTTTCATTTCACGCTGCCTAAATCCTGCTAATCCTTCCAGATCGTAAATCCAGGTTAAACTCACACCTGTCGTCTTTTCGATTTCAAGATCCGTATCATAAAATTGTTTATCCAAATGTCTGGATAAATAACGCCCAACACTGGTTTTACCAGCGCCCATAGGCCCTATCAAAAAAATATTCGTTTGCTGCCCAGTTTTCATATGTCACATATTAAAGGCTAAACAGGTAGTTTAACACAGACTTTTGTTATCTTTCTCTTAAAGCAAGTGGGACGTCGTTGCGAGGAGCGCTTTTTGCGACGAAGCAATCCAGTCTTGGACTTTGCTTTTTGTTAAAGTGATTTAAAGTCTAAGCCGGGATTGCTTCGTCGCAAAAAACGCTCCTCGCAACGACGTCCCACCGTACAACAACGTCCCACCGTACAACAACGTCCCACCGTACAACAACGTCCCACTTGCTTTGATGCTCATCAGATTATCCTATAATATTCGGCGTGACAAAAATCAACAACTCACGTTTATTATTCCGATTATGTTGCTGTTTAAACAACACGCCTAACCCGGGAATACGACTGAGCAAAGGAATACCCGATTCTCCACTCTCTGTATTCATTTCATAAATCCCGCCTAGAACAATAGTCTGACCACTTTTAACCAATACACTCGTCTTGATTTGACGGGTACTAATAGTCGGCATGCCTTGTACCATTTTATTGCTAGGTCTATCTTGATTAATATGCAATTGCAGTAAAATATTTTTTTGCGGCAAAATTTGCGGCACCACTTTCAAACCCAATACCGCTTTTTTAAACACAACTGCCGTCCCACCGCTTTCACTCACTTCTTGATACGGCACTTCTTCTCCTGCTTCTATAGAGGCAGCTTGCTGATTGGCTGCAAATAAACTGGGGCTAGAAATCAACTCCGCTCTTCCCTGGTTTTCTAGTGCTAACAATTTAATATCTAACAATGAACCATCGGCGAGTTTTGCAACCGCTAAACTATAACTACCGTTTTGATCAGAAGTATCTATGACGGGTTTAACGGAAAATTTCACACCCAATTCTTGTTCGCAATCACTGTCTATGCTAACCAATTTTGCAGCAATTGAAATTTGTTGCACCGGTACATCTAAACGATGAATTAAGCGGCGTATTGCAGTAAGTCGCGGCAAAACATCTTGAATGCAAATGGTATTCGTGCGCACATCTACCCGTATGCGGCCGCGTTTAGAAAGAAAAGAAGCGCGTTCATCTGAAATAATACGTGCCACATCCTCTGCTTTTGCATACTTCATTTGCCCAATATCACTGGCCAATGGTGCAGCATTTTCATCTAACTCCAACCATTTTATTTCTTTTTCTTTTAATGCAACTAACTCATCTTGCGGTGCGATTAACCAGATATTTCCACTACGCGATTTAGCAAGCCCGTGTGATGTGAGTAACATATTTAAAGCATCATGAGGATCAACGTGATTCAAATTCAACACGGCTTTTCCTTGTACCGCTCTACTAATAATCACGTTTATATCCAATAATTTTGCTATATATCGTATGGCATCCGGCAAATTTGTATCTTGTAATGATACGGAAAAAGCCTGTTCTTTCGCTGAAACCGATGAAAACAACATGCAAAAAAATACGCATTTTAAAAAAAATTTCATGTTGTTACCCTTACCTCTTTACCCTCTGGCAACTTCACCACTATATATTTTTGATAGATTCCAACAACCACTCCTCGCTCGAGTCCGAGCACACTGCCTATTTCAACGTTTATCATTTTTTTATCTGGCATCAATATTAGCGCCTGACTATGCGTACCCAATTGCAAATATCCCACCATTTTTATTTGCAAAATGGGCGCATTTATTTGCTGCAACCACTCCTCTTCATTCACTCCCACACAAAATGGATTCACTGAATCTCTCATCACACTGGTCGTGGTTTTACTTTTTGTATCCCCGAGTAATGACAAATCTATTCCGATTTGCAAATGATTTTTATCGACTCCTCTACAATAAAAATGCACGACATTCACGATATGTTTTTTTTGTTGTAATGCATTAATCAATCGCATCCACTGTCGATAACTGCCTTCTAAATCAACGTGCGTGATGAGTTCTGATACTTGATTGACCGATAAAATATCCAATCCACTCGCTTCTATCATGTTGATGGCTATGCTCATATGGTTTAATGCATGATCGGATTTTTCACCTAAAATCATTTTATTTGCTGATATTGTTTGCAAATTATTTAATTTTTCTTGTGAATCCATTTCGATTTCCTGTAGTTCATTGATACGATTTTGTATGGGATAAAAATCATAATAAGTGCGATTTATCGCAAAAAATAATACCAGTCCCAATGCGAGCCACCATCGATATCGATATAACATATTGATTATACTCTATTTTTTTACGCCGAACGCAAACACCACCTCTCCTTTTTCATCCTGTTTTATTTCCTCCATTCTCATTTCACCAAAAAAATTCGACGGAAATTGTGAGACATATTCCGATAATGCTTGCACAGATTTTGCTTTTCCTTTGAATAAAAAAGTCTGTTCATCTTGTTTTATTTCCGTAAAACAAGCGAGACCTTGCTGCATTTTTCCCAAGGTTTTAAAAATAATTGGCAGGAAATCATGCGATGGAGACACCATCAATTGCCCTTCTACGCCGCCAATTTGTTTGAAATGTTCATTCATATTTTGAATGTGAACACTTAATTTATCTTCACGTTGCGTTAAAAAAATATGTATCACGCTGCTCATTGTGATCATGATGACCACCGATAAAATAAAAAAACGTATCAGTATTTTTCTTTCATATTGCGATGCAGGCTCTCGCCACGGGAATAAATTGATATTCACCATCTGGGTGCCTCGCGCATAGCGAGACTAATCGCCAGTAAAAAATCAGGGAGATGATAAGCTTTTGCCTGCTGTAATAAACCATCACGAAATCGAATCAAAGGGAAGGGATCACGTTTATCTAAGCGTTTCAATGCGTATTCATCCACATCAACTATCTTGACCGAAAGCCCTGTAGCATTCATACACTGTACATATTCCTTAATATAATCTTCTCGCGTTGCAACGTAATGAATGTCGCAATAACCGCTTACATTGGCTTTCTTCACACGATAATCAATGGCAAGCGAATGATGCATGCCTGGAATATCTCTTTCCATTTGCAAGTGTATTTCCATTTCTATTTCAAGATGAGATACCCCAATGGGCAATTGTATTGTATGAACACGCACCAACTTAATGGGAATGTGAATAGCGGCAAGCGCACCTTGCTGCTCCATGGTATTAACCCATTCTGAAAGCACGGCTTGAATAACAAAAAAATCATTCGTCTTCCCTGCTGCAAATACAGGTTCCGCCCATTTCCACTCAGCCATGTTGATGGCAAGAAATCGTCTCCCAGACTGGCGTAATTGTATAAGCCGCATGGCATGAGGTTGTATGTCTAGCCCGATTAACGCTTTCGATAAAAAAGGATACAAAATCTAACTCCCTGATTGTGCGGAGAAAATAATGAAATAACCAAACGAGTTTGTCCCCTCTCCTCCAACGCTTCCCATTGGGGGAGAGGGTTGGGAGAGGGGGCTATAAAATACCTCCTCTCCCTAACCCTCTCCTCCAGCAAAAAACGCTGGAGGAGAGGGGACAATAACGAGGCGGGGCGTTATTGAATATTTAAATTTATTTAAATATTTAATTTGGGTGGGGGATGATGAAAAGATGAGGTCACGCGGAAAGATCGTGTTAATATACGGGATGTCTTTTTAAATGCAAGCATTATTATAACTTATGAATCGTTTTCTACGTCTTATCCGGGGATTTATTATCCTTGCACTATTGCTGTCTGCCATGCTTGCAGGCGCTATGCTTTACTACATCGAATTTAAACTGCCTGATATCGATGCGCTGAATACCGTGCAGTTACAAGTTCCCTTACAAGTTTTTTCACACGATGGAAAATTAATCGCAACCTTTGGGGAAAAACGCCGCATCCCTATTCCTTACGATCAAATTCCAAAAGATTTGATTCACGCGGTTCTTGCAACCGAAGATCAACGTTATTACTCCCACTCCGGTGTCGATATTCAAGGGCTAGGCCGAGCAACCGTACAACTCATTTTAACCGGTAGAAAATTGCAAGGCGGCAGCACCATCACCATGCAAGTCGCGCGCAGTTTTTATCTTTCTCGTCATAAAACATTTGGACGCAAGTTACGCGAAATATTATTGGCGATTAAAATCGAACATCGATTAACCAAAGAAAAAATCCTGGAACTGTATCTCAATAAAGTGTTTCTCGGTAATCGTGCTTACGGTGTAGGCGCTGCGGCTGAAGTCTATTACGGCAAACACTTAAATGAACTTTCTATAGCTGAATACGCCATGCTCGCAGGCCTTCCCAAAGCGCCTTCCACATTAAATCCATTGGCCGATCCAGATGCTGCTTTAAAACGTCGTAATCACGTATTAATTCGCATGCATGATCAAGGTTACATTGATAATGCTCTTTACGAACAAGCTATCAAACAACCGCTTAATGCTCGCTATCATGATATTCAAAACGAAGTAAAAGCCCCGTATCTCGCTGAACTGGTCAGAGAACAACTCGAACAAATGTACGGTGATAGCATTTACACCGATGGTTTTAAGGTATACACCACCATTGAAAGTTCGCTACAAGTTGCAGCAAATACGGCTGTTCGCGATCAATTGCTCGCTTACGATCAACGTCATGGTTATCGCGGTGCCATAGACAATTTAGGTATTCCTGATTTTGACAACATGGAAGCCTGGGAACTCTTATTACAAAAGAAACCTGTGATCAATGGTCTTCTACCCGCTGCCGTCATTGAAATGACAGCAAATACCATCACGGTTTTACGAGCAGATGGCTCATTAAAAATGATTCCCTGGTCAGGATTATCGTGGGCGCGTAAACAAATTAATGCCGATTATTTGGGCCCCCGACCCAAAACACCTAGCCAAATCATGAAATTAGGTGATGTTATCCGTATCACTGCAACACCTCTAGGCTATCAACTCGCACAAATGCCAAAAGCAGAAGCGGGTCTTGTTGCATTAAGCCCCAAAAACGGCGCCATTCTCGCGATGACCGGTGGGTTTGATTATCAACTCAGTAACTTCAATCGCATCACTAGCGCTCAACGTCAACCTGGCTCTAGCTTTAAACCCTTTGTCTATTCTGCTGCCCTCGAAAAAGGCTTTACGCTTGCAACGGTGATTAACGATGCGCCTATCGTGATTGAAAACACATCGGATAATAGTTTGTGGCGTCCACAAAATGATACGCATCGATTCTACGGCCCTACTCGCTTACGCACAGCCATCATCGAATCACGCAATCTGGTTTCCATTCGATTGCTTGCTGAAATGGGCATGTCTTACACGGTCGATTACTTAAAACGATTTGGGTTTGTACCATCACAATTACCACCGGGTCTTTCACTCGCATTGGGAACCGCAACCGTTACGCCTTTACAAATGGCGCAAGCCTATTCCGTCTTTGCAAATGGTGGCCTGAAAATTGTGCCTTACGCCATAGACTCCATACGAAATTCACAAAATGAAATCATTTATCAAGCGAAACCGCTAGTCGCGTGTTCTCTTAGCTGTAATCAAAACGATGCGCCAGCGCCGCGTGTGATCACCGCTGAAAATGCGTATCTCATCACGTCTGCGTTGCACGATGTGATTCAACGCGGTACGGCAAAACGCGCCAAGAATTTAGGTAGACGCGATTTATCCGGTAAAACAGGTACCACACAAAATCAAGTAGATGCCTGGTTCGCTGGTTATAATCCGGATATTGTTGCAGTCACTTGGGTTGGCTTCGATCAACCACAATCCTTACATGAATATGGCGCAGTCGCAGCCCTTCCGGTTTGGATACAATTTATTGAGTCTGCTTTAAAAGGCAAACCTGAAAATATCATGATGCAACCGCCAGGCATTATGAATATTCGTATCGATGCAAACACAGGATTACCGGTATCGCCCAAAAATAAAAACGGCATTAACGAATATTTTATGGAACCGTATTTACCCAACGCTCAAGGCGTCACTGAAGCTGCACCCGCTAAAAATAAAACGGATAATGCGGATGATACGAATACCAGTAGCGATGCTATCGATACCGGCGCACACGATGCGGTTAATTCTACCAACAAAGACCCTAATGATGCGGATACGGGTGATGCGAATACAGATCATCCTGATGATGATGCACCTAGCAGTGATAGAAATAATGACGGAGCTGAGTATTAAATCAAAACACAATAAAGAGACTGTCTACTATGCACCATCAAGATTTTTCAGATAGCGACGACATTCTTTTACAACCCATATCCAACGAAGAAGAAGATGCAGAAACCTATAACCTCTTACTCAACGAAGAACAGCAAGCATTCATTCCCATTTATCAAAATGATTTAACGATTGCATGGAAATATTTAAATGATGATGAATTGTCTGATGCCGAGTATTACTTTAAGGAAGCAATAAAAAAAGATTCCAGATGTCATGAAGCTTATTACGGACTTGGAAGCATTTATTACAGATATCTAAAGTATTGGGATGCCATTGAATACATGGGAGCCGCTATTGCTTGTCATTCAGATTACATAGAAGCGTATCTCATCTGTTCAGCTGCTTATTTAGGATTAAGAAACAACGAAAAAGCGATAGAGTATTGCAACATAGCGATACAAAAAAATCCGCATCATGCCATGGCACATAAAACACTTGCAGATATTTATTTTCAACAAGAAGAGTATGGACTTTCGCTGGAAGCTTGTAATAATGCAATACAATTACATTCAAAAAACTCTATTTTTTACAGTGACCGCGCAGCAATCTATTTAAAATTAGAAAACATTACACATGCATTACTCGATTACAAAAAAGCACTCACATTAAATCCCCATTGCAAAATCACCATTAGAAGACTGAAACACTTTTTAGCGAATCTGGATGACCATTCATCTATCGAAAAAGAAATACTCTTTAAAGTCATCAAAAAGCTGCCTGAAGAAGATCAACTCAACTGGTTAAATCAATGTTGCGATAGAGATACCATCATTGGCCACATCATGTATAAACCAAGAAGTGCATTTGCTCCTATCGTCAGATTGTTTGGCGGCAACCCAGAAGATTACAATTTCATCAAATGCAATACTCATAAAGGTATGCTAAAAAAAATACGTGAGGAGATTGAGAAGATAAATGAGAGTCGTCATTATTGTGATGATGGAGATGATAGCGTGGAGTTAAGGTCGTTTATCATTTAACACCTAACTTCCGCAACAACGCAGCATCTCCCCCCGATACCTTCGCCTCTTTAATCATCGTATAAGCCAATTCATATCGATAATTAAATTGATTACGCATTTCATCAAACCCACATCCCTCTCGCATCCTGTGAGTCAGTATCATGGGATTAAACACCCCCAACACGATTTCTTGCCAGGAACGATGACCAGAAAAAGCTAACGTTTGTATAGGCATAACAATAGGCGTAATAGGTTTTGCTTTTATTAATGCTGTATCGCAAGCCATTTTATAAATGATATCAATACCACGAATTTTACTTTGCACCGAATAACCCGCAATATGCGGTGTAGCTATGATCGCTCTCTCCATTATTTTTTTATCGATATTCGGTTCGTGTTCCCACACATCAAAACACCAATGTAAATGCGAACCATATTGCATTAAATCGTTAGAATCAATCACCGCACCACGACTCGCATTGATTAAAACACAATCGGATATTTGTTTTTGTAGAAAATGTTTATCTATAAAATGATAAGTAGCATGCGGGCCACTTTTCGTTAAAGGCACGTGCAAAGAAATAATATCCATATCATGAATATCATGTAACGGTGTCGAAATAAAATCGGGCTCAGATTGCGCGCGCAATGGATCGCATACGGTCACATCCATATTCAATAGTCGCATCTTATCAACGACGAGCTGACCGGCACTGCCTACCCCTATCACAGCCGCACGCACTTTTTTTTCAGGCAATATTTTTTCTTGTTGCAAGGCTGCCAATACACTTACAACATAATCCGCTACAGGCGGTGAATTAAAACCCTTGGCCACACGCCAAAGAATACCCGCTTCATCTAACCATTTCGTATCTAAATGATCACTGCCTGCTGTCACACTACCTACAAACTTAACGCAGCTCTCTGCTAATAATGCTTCATTAACCGGTGTAATCGATCGAACTAATAAGATATCGGCATCTTTCACATCTGCATGAGAAAGAGAACGTCCGGATTTTAAAATGAGTTGGCCGTAACCACCAAAATAATCATTAATAAATGGAATGTGTGAATCAGCAACTATTTTCATTGCAATAGGATTCCAAGAAAAATCATAAAACCTACCCAATGATTATTTAAAAATGCTTTAAAACAACCTTGTCTATCACGGTGTCTAATCAACCATTGTTGATACAGAAATAATCCCGAGACAAACATGAGGCAAAGATAATAATAAAAATATAATTGAAAGAGGACGCCAACTAACAGTAAACCGATTAGAAATATTATCTGTAATAAAGCAATCCCTATTTTATCTTGCTGACCTAATAAAATAGCCGTGGATTTGACGCCGATTTTTATATCATCGTCTCTATCAACCATGGCATACAAAGTGTCATACATGACTGGCCATAACAAAGCGACTGCAAACAAAAACCACGCATGCAGAGGTACTGCACCCGTTTCTGCGGCAAACGCCATGGGAATACCCCATGAAAATGCTAAGCCTAAACCTATTTGTGGCAAATGAGTGACCCGTTTCATCAATGGATACACGACTGTCAAACCCGCACCTATAAAAGCGAGTAAAACCGTGAGCATGTTGCATTGGCATACCAATAAAAAAGCGATAAAGGCGAGAATAGCTGCGAGGACTAAAGCGGACGTAACGCTAATCGCACGTGTTGCTAACGGTCTATTACAGGTTCGTTGTACGTGACCATCTACATGTCTATCAGCAACATCGTTTAATATACAACCGGCTGAACGCATTAAAATCACACCCAAGGTGAAAATAACCAATATCTCACGATTGGGTTCGCCATCGCTTGCTAGCCATAACGCCCACAAAGTAGGCCAGAGTAATAATAAAATCCCTATGGGCTTGTTTAGCCGCATCAGATGGATATAGTGTGAAACCGATAGCTGATTTAACATGGCGGCAGTATACAAGAAGGCAGAATGAAAATGACACAAAATCCAGTAACCATCGATTTTCTGGCAAGCAAGCTCTTGTATCGATGTAAACAAGCTAGCCTCAAAAAAGAATTACTAGCGCGAGCAATCGGCATACATCCCAAGGAAAAGCCGACAATAGTGGATGCAACCGCTGGATTGGGGCGTGATAGTTTTATTCTCGCTTATTTGGGCTATCACATTACTTTAGTTGAACGATCCCCCATTTTACATGCTGCACTGCTAAACGCCATGCAACTTGCTGCTAAAAACCCAGAAATTGCGCCTATCATCCAGCGTATGCAGTTAATTCACGCTAATGCTATCACTTGGCTTCCAACCCAAAAAGCGCCCGATATTATCTATCTTGACCCCATGTTTCCAGAACGAAAAAAGTCGGCATCTGTCAAGAAAGAGATAGCATCTCTCCAGAAACTGCTGGGAACTGACACAGATTCAGACCAGTTATTAAACGTGGCATTAACTTGTGCAAGGCGACGGGTTGTGGTAAAAAGACCGCGCTTGGCAGAGAGCCTGTCCAATCAAGAACCTAGCTTTACCTTAACGGGGAAAAGCAGCCGGTTTGATGTCTATCTTAGGTGAGGTCTTACTAAATGCATACTCTATCTTTCCTATTACAATACGTATTACACATAGACACCTACCTCATTGCCTTTGTCTCTCAATACGGCGCCTTAACCTACGCTCTTTTATTCGTCATTATTTTCGCTGAAACCGGTTTTGTCATTACCCCTTTTCTACCCGGTGACTCCTTATTATTTGCAGCAGGCAGTATTGCTGCAAATGCAAACCATGCGCTTAATATTCAAATACTGTTTATTCTGCTTATCGCGGCTTCCATTCTCGGCAATAAACTCAATTATCTTTTAGGCAGAATGCTTGGCCATAAAGCCCAATCCTCTCGATTGTTGAATCAAAAATACCTGCAAGAAGCCCATCAATTCTATGAAAAACACGGCGGCAAAACGATTATCTTCGCAAGATTCATCCCCATTATCCGTACGTTTGCGCCTTTTGTTGCTGGAATGGCCAATATGAGCCTCAAGGAATTTTCACTCTATAACGTATTAAGCGCCTTATTATGGATAGGCAGCTTATTAGGTGCGGGGTATTTTTTCGGCACCCTTCCTTTTGTTAGGGATAATTTTTCTATGGTGATATACGGCATTATCGTATTATCCCTGCTTCCTCCCGCGCTTACCTTTATTTATCGTAAATCATTTGTTGGTTAAAATGCTGGGAATTTACCTGATCATCCTGTATCTTGTTCGCATTTAGTCAGAATCGGAGCTTACCGTTACCATGGATATGCGCAAAATCAAGAAATTAATTGAACTTATTCAAAGCACAGGCGTTGCCGAAATTGAAATACGCGAAGGCGAAGAATCCGTCCGAATCACGAGAGAAGTGCATCGTGCCGCTCCCATGATGATGGCGCAAGCCCCTATGCCTCTTGCCCCAGAAGCGGCACCGGTTGCAGCAGACGCGGCTCCCGCAAAACCAGCAACGGCTGCAACTCTGCATCAACACACCTTAAAATCCCCCATGGTCGGTACCGTTTATTTATCTTCAACGCCAGGCGCGAAACCCTTTGTCGAAATAGGGCAGTCCGTTAAAAGCGGCGATGTCATCTGCCTGATTGAAGCCATGAAGATGTTCAACCAGATTGAAGCCGATAAAACTGGCACAGTGAAGGCCAGATTAGTCGATAATGGCACGCCCGTTGAATTCAACCAGCCATTATTTGTCATCGAGTAAGGATAAAACACTATGTTAGATAAAGTGCTGATTGCCAATCGCGGCGAAATTGCTTTACGCATACTGCGCGCCTGCAAGGAGCTAGGCATCAAAACGGTCGCCGCGCATTCCACAGCAGACAGCGATCTTTTGCATGTGAGACTAGCGGATGAATCTGTCTGCATAGGCCCTCATCAAGCCGCCGAAAGCTATCTCAATATTCCTGCCATCATCAGTGCAGCTGAAATCACCGATGCCGTTGCCATTCACCCGGGTTATGGATTTCTCTCCGAAAATGCTGATTTTGCAGAACAAGTTGAAAAAAGCGGCTTTACCTTCATAGGTCCTGCGCCTGAAACCATACGTCAAATGGGCGATAAAGTATCTGCTATTACTATCATGAAAGAAATGGGTGTTCCCTGTGTACCCGGTTCTGGCAGCCCTATCGATGATAATGATGCAGAAACCCTGAAATTGGCGCGCGGCATCGGCTACCCTGTCATTATCAAAGCATCCGGTGGCGGAGGCGGCCGCGGCATGCGCGTCGTTCATACTGAATCCCATCTCATTAATGCTATTGCATTAACCCGTAGCGAAGCGAAAGCCGCTTTTAATAACGACAAGGTTTATCTGGAAAAATACCTTCAAAATCCACGGCATATCGAAATTCAGGTATTTGGCGATGGGCAAGGCGATGCCATTTATTTAGCGGAACGGGATTGCTCTATTCAACGTCGTCATCAAAAAATCATTGAAGAAGCGCCAGCTCCCGGAATGACGGAAGCAGAACGAAAAGAAATCGGCGAATTATGCGCTAAAGCTTGCCGCGACATGAAATACCGCGGTGCCGGCACCATGGAATTTTTGTATGAAGATGGGAAATTTTATTTCATTGAAATGAATACCCGCATTCAAGTAGAACACCCGATTACTGAATTAATCACGGGTATTGATCTCGTCAAAGAACAATTACTTATAGCCTCAGGAAAAAAACTGAGCTGCAAACAAAGCGATATACGCATAAAAGGCCATGCCATTGAATGCCGTATTAATGCAGAAGATCCGCGTACCTTTACCCCATCCCCTGGCACTATTACTTACTTTCACGCCCCAGGCGGCCCTGGCATACGCGTGGATTCTCACATTTATGGCAGTTATAAAGTACCGCCTTATTACGACTCGCTGATTGCTAAAATCATCGCTTATGGCGAAACACGTGAGATTGCCTTAGCACGCATGCGTAACGCTCTGGATGAAACCGTCATAGAAGGGATTCGAACCAATATACCGCTACATCAAGATATTTTACGGGGCAATTCGTTTCAAAAAGGGATAGTTAATATTCATTATTTGGAAAAATGGATGAATTTATGAGAATTACTATTGAAAAATGAAGGATTTAGCAAATATGAGTAAATTATTTCATATTATGCCCAAAAAATGATTGCTCTAACAAAGAACAATGGATACAATACGTGCTTTATTATGAACGATCTTGGGAGACCGAGGGGGAAATTATGACTATCGAAACGTTAGAAAGATCATCTTTTGAATTAACTCAAAAGAACCAACCGTTACATGACAGCGTGCGTCAATCCTTAGAGAATTTCATTTCTCTACAGAAAGGCCAACTGGCAAATAACTTAAACTTATACGAATTAATCTTGGCTGAAGTCGAAGCGCCTTTAATGGAAGCTGTGATGGAATACACCAAGGGCAATCAATCTCGTGCAGCCATTGTGTTAGGCTTAAGCCGTGGCACCTTGAGAAAGAAACTCAAAATGTACGGTTTGCTTGATTAATTTTGTTTCCTGTCCTTAGCAGACCTGTTAACTTAACAAAGGTTAGTTTAACAGGGCTGTTATGGGATGAATGCATCGCTTGAAAAATGCCTCTCATTAGAGACGACACCCTCCAACCTGCAACTTGCTAATCACATCGTACGCCATCATCCTCAATCCGGCTTAAATACCCTAGCAGATGCTGCAACCCATCTTTTCACCTGCATTGGCAAACTAAAATTAATGAAGTCACATACGGCATTGCACACCTTGCAAGCTGAATTAATCGAAGAAATAAACTTCTTTTATGCAACCGTGAAACACCATGGATTTAGCCCTGAATACACTTTAGTTTCAAGATACATCATGTGTGCCATGTTAGATGAAATTTTGATGCACTCACCACTTCCATGGGAACCTTACCGTTTACTGGTTTTTTACAATCAAGATTTAGAGCATCAGGAAAAGTTCTTCACTATCTTGCAGCGCATTATTAAAGAACCTGCGCTTTATATCGATTTAATGGAACTCATGTATCTTTGTCTCAGCATGGAATACAAGGGACAGTATCGCACCATGGAAAATGGACACTACCAACTGGAACAAATCACCAATGGTCTTTACAAACACATACGTGCTTATCGCGGTAGTTACAGTAAAATATTATCGCCAACGCCGCTTAAACCTTCTAATCACCCTTCCATGACTATACTCAAACGAAAAAAATCCCTGACCACCATTTTTATCGTGACCGTCTGCGTGATTTTGACTATCTTCATTAGTCTAGGCTATCGAATGGATGTTTCAAATGAATCTACAATATCGCTCGCACAAAACCAGACTTAACATACTGTCTCCGTATATTAGCGCTATTTCAGCCTCACTACTCCCCATTAGCTTATTGAGTTTGATGGCTATCGCCATTTGGCTGTTTGGGCCTTACGCTGTTTTTGGTAGCTATGCGCCGCTTAACCAGCCTGAAAAACGTATTTACTGCATACTCTTTCTTTTTCTAGCTTGGTTATTAAAATTTATCCTCATTGATCTTGATATCCCTCATCCCTCTCAATATCAGGGGAGTGAAATTCGCAAAAAATTATTTGAATGTCAAAACCGTTTTTATGGCGCAATACAATTCTTAAATAAAACCCGTCTTTCCAAGCGGCCTTGTTATTTATTGATAGGCCCAGAGGATGCAGGCAAAACCACTTTGCTCGCTAATGCTGGTATTCATTACATTTTACAAAAACACATTCAAAGTAACGACTTACATCATCCTGTAACCACTGAAAATTGTGACTGGTGGGTAACACGCGAAGCTAGCATTATTGATGTGCCAGGGAAGTATGTTTCAAATGAAAATCCGGTTTATGCAACACTCTGGATGTTTTTTCTTAGGCTCATGAAAAAACATCGCGGAAAAGGCGCCATTGACGGCATTATCATTGCACTGCCTTCGAGAGAGATGATGGAAGTCATGGATAATAAACTATTTCAACGCGTATTGGATTTACAAAAATTATTTTCACGCCCCATACACTGCCAACTCGTGATAACAAAATGCGATTTACTGACTGGATTCACCGCTTTTTTTGCAGAAACCAGCCGAGAAGAAAGCACTCAAGCCTTTGGTGTAAGCTTGCCCGTTGCAAAAAACGGTGAAGCGATGCTGGATGCTTTTTCAACACGGTTTAATGCTTTAATTAAAAAACTGAATCAGCAATTATTATCGCGCTTGCATCAAGAACGAAATCCGATAGCACGTACTGCCATTAAAGATTTTCCCCTGCAAGTTGAACGCATCAAAACATTTACGACTGATTTTATTAAAAAACTGTCTGCCATTTCACTGGACGTATCGTTAAACGGCGTTTATTTAACTAGCGCGTTTCAACCTGAGTTAGAAACGCATTCAAACATAGAACATTCATCTTCACTCGACGTTCAGCTATTTGAAAAAGCCATTCCGCATTCTCGCGCGTATTTTATCAAACAATTTTTTATGCACGGCATTCATCCCTCTCCTATCACACCACCTTCTCATTTTCATTGGAAAACGATTTCAGCTTACGCTCTATCTCTCACACTGGTGATTGCATCTGCTATTTTATTCAGACTCTATTTTCCATTTGGAATAAAACAAACGTATCAAGCACGAAATAATACACATGCTACGGAACAAGTTGCTACGCAAACGATTTCACTACCTGAAATAAAACAATATCTGGAAGAATCTTTACAAAATCCTGTTAACAGAAAAGCCGACGATGTTTATGCCACATTAAAATCGTATTTAATGATGGGTGATGCAACGCATTTCAATGGCGCATACATTACTTCTACCTTGCAACACATTCTTACCCCATCCATGTCGGAAAATGTAAAAATATCACTGCACGCTCCGTTTAAACCCATGATGCTAGATGCTAAAAAAATTCAAGATACACGCCAATATTTAATCGCTTTACCGGCATCAAAACTGAGTTATCTGATTTTAAAAAATCTGGATGGTAATACAGTAGAAAGTGATATTGCGATAGCCCATTCACCTAGCGGCATTCCTGTTTTTGCTAATCAACACATCGCATCGCGTATTCCGCTTCTATTTACGGCAAAATTATTTAACACGGTTTTAACGCAGCAAGTGGCGACAGCCATACAAGAAACGTATACGGGTAATTGGATATTAGGAAACACGGTATCTCCCAATAACAATGCAAACGCCAATCCTTTACTCGCTGAAGAATTGCGCATTCAATACATTACTGAATACATTGCAACGTGGGAAAACTTGCTGGATACGATTCGTTTATCTAAGCCCAGTGATCTTGCAGCAACCGATGCCATGATAGTCAGCATGATAGGCAATCCTTCACCGTTACTGCATTTATTAAAAACCATACATGATAATACAAATTTTGAAGCGATTAACGTATCTAGCCCGCGATTACAAAGCATCAATACGTTAGTCGATAACACGAATGATACACAACAAACCCTTTATTCTATTTTTGCTAGCATGCAATCCTTGCATCAATATTTACAATCCATATTGCTGGCTAACGATAGAAAACAAGCGGCGTTTAATGCCATATCCTCTCGCATGTTAAGTCGTGGAAAACCCGATGCGATTACGCAGCTAAGAGTCATTGCAGAAACCTGCCCTACTCCCATCAGACAATGGTTAGTCAAAATTACGGATACTAGCTGGAATTACCTCATGCAAGAAGCAGGACAATATCTGGATATTTCATGGAATGAAAAAGTAATCCCGTATTATAAAAATGACATTGCTGGTCGCTATCCCTTTAGCACTAACACCGATCAAGAAGTTAACCTTGAAAAATTTACTCAATTTTTTGGAAACACAGGAACGATACTCGCTTTTTATAATACTTATTTACAACCGCTTGTGGATACATCTTCGGCTGATTGGCATTGGAAATTAATCGATGGTAAACCGCTACCTTTTTCAGTTGAAACCTTACGTCAAATTCAATATGCCATGCGTATTCATCATTCTTTTTTTCCGCGCGGCGATAATAAACTGTATGTGCAATTTGCATTGCAACCGTATAAATTTAGTAAGCAAGTGAAATCCGTCACGATTAATATTAATGATAAAGAAATCATTGATACCACCGATTCTGGTCAAACCCATTTATTTACCTTACAAGATAATCATCCTGGAAGTATGAGCAGCATACGACTCACGTTTGATAATGCGGAAGTGATTAATCGTCATTTCAACGGTCACTGGGGTTGGCTTAAATTGCTCAATCAATCTTTTGAAAGTGTGCTGACAAAAAAAGAAAGTTTGATTAATCTTTCCATGAATGAATATCCTGCAAAATATATTTTATCGTCTGATCATCAGGTCAATTCATTCATGTCGCTCAATTTACAACTGTTTCATTTGCCACAACAATTGATGGAGAAGCCATGTTAAAAACACAACGCATTGAATACCAAGACGATGAGCTCACACTAGAAGGTTATTATGCTTACGATGACAGCATCACCGAAAAAAGACCGGCCATATTAATCGCCCACGACTGGTCTGGCAAAAATGCATTCGCCTGTCAAAAAGCCGATAAATTAGCAGAATTAGGGTATGTAGGATTTGCGCTCGACATGTATGGCAAAGGCATCACCGGTAACACCAAAGAAGAAAAAATGGCTTTAATCACACCGTTTATGCAAGATCGTTATCGATTACAAAAACGCATTACCGCTGCATTTGAAACGGTTAAAAAATTAGATACGGTAGCGAGTTCAAAAATAGGCGCCATAGGATTTTGTTTCGGTGGTTTATGTGTATTAGACCTTGCAAGAAGTGGTGCGGATATAAAAGGTGTAGTTAGTTTTCATGGTTTGCTGCAAAAGCCCGATAATATTGCTAACCCTAAAATAACCGCAAAGATATTAGCCTTACACGGTTTTGATGACCCTATGGTTACATCCGATCACGTGATTGCATTCGGTCAGGAAATGACTCATGCCAAGGTTGACTGGCAATTTGATATTTATGGCAATGCCATGCATGCATTCACGAATCCCGAGGCTCACGATAAAGCATTTGGCACGGTTTATAATGAGAAAGCGGATGCGAGGTCTTGGATAGCGATGAAAGGGTTTTTTAAAGAGGTGTTTTAATAACTGAGACTCCGTTCACGAAACGCTGTCTGTAAGCAAAACCAGCTTAGGACTTCTTCCCCCACCGGGGGAAGGTGCCCAAAGGGCGGAAGGGGGAGTATAAAAGTAAAGCATTTATTTATTCCCCCTTCTGCCCCTTGGGCATCTTCCCCCGGTGGGGGAAGAAGTCCTAAGCTGGTTTTGCTTACAGACAGCGTTTGCTGCACATTCAACAGGAGCTTTTCACTGCAACTTATTTTTTATTTACAACTACCAACTCAATTTCATTATCACACGAAACATTTTTATCCTGATGCTGACTTACACCGTATAAACCAAAATACCCATACGCTTTACGCTGATAAGCCAAAATATCTTTCTTAATCGCTTCTAAACACGCATCGATATATTTCAATACAGGTACAAAACTAATGAAAGCATTCATAAATATTTCATTAGCTGGCGTAAGACAACGCTCGCCTTCTACAACACGATTTTGTTTCGTTTCATTTTTATTAAACTGACTGAGATAATTAAATCGCCCAATGGCTCTTCCATAAACCATACCATCGTAAACACCGCCTATACCTTCTTTTACAAATCCATCGTAAGCACCATACAAACCACCTGCGAATTCACTTTCCGCTTGTGCAAACCTAGCAGAGAAAGAAATAGGACATCTGGGTGTAAGCAAATCTAATACTGAACCAACGTAAGCACCTACTGACAATCCAGCATTCACATAGGGTTCATATTCTGGTGGCGTCACGAAATTAGCTATAATGTCAGTGGTATCGGGTTCATTTGTTGGTGTTTTCCATGGAAGAGTGTAATCACGCATAGCAACACCAATACCATCATTAAAACCGAGTAAACCACCAACGAATCCGCCTTTAACTGCTCCGTCATACGCACCTTTTATTGCACCAGCGAAAGTCTTACCAACATAACTACCGGCAGCACCGAACAACAAGCCTCCATAAACAGCCAACTCCGGCCCGCCAACAAATCCACCAATCACTGCGCCAACCACCATACCGGATGTAAAACCTATTTCTTCTCCGTCGGCAAGAACCGTTTTGTAAGATGATGGTTGTGCGGAATAAGCTTGTAGATAAGCTTTGATCGTTTGTTCTTGAGCTGGATCTAAGATTGCGTCTCTGTTATTCATTGGATATATCCTCGTTTCTATTGTTTATTCACATTCACTGGAGTCATTTCAATTTCATCATTACATTCCACTGCTTTCTTATTCGAAGCAGCATATAAACCAAAGTGACGAGACATTGAATGTAAACAAGATAAAATATCTTTCTCTATGGATTTCAGACAATCAGAAATAAAATCCAATACGGTATCACTGAAAATGATGCTACCAGCACGCATGCCATCTAAGGAAGCGGCGAGTTGACTACCGGTTTGCAGACTCACGATAAAACCTTGTTTATCAGCGGCCTGAACGGCACCTTCTATTCCAGCACCAAATATCGAGCCAATATAAGCACCACCAATCCCACCAACTACACCTCCTATCGGACCACCAACAGCAACACCAATCACTATGCCTACTGTTCCACAAACTAAGTAACCTACACTTGCCCCAAGGGCATATGTGTAACTAGTCTGTTCTACTGGTTGAACAAAATTAGCTTGGGGGTTGGAAACGCTAACATTAAACAACTTCTTATCAACTTCTGGAACAGTCACACCGAATCTTGGATTTGCCATTTGATCTTACCTCGTTTGTGTTTTATCTGACCTACTATTCTACAGGCCTCTGCTTAAGGGAATATTAAGCGAATCTCATGCAAAATTTTGTCTACTCCATTGATTAAACTACAATTTTTTAAGTATGCTCACCGTAAAGCCGAACAAATCCCGCAGACTACGCCATTTTTAGGAACATACAGATTGATTTCCCTAGCAAGAAGTATTACTATTACAAGTAATACTCAGGAGCATGTTATGCAAATCACAAGCAAAGGCCAAGTAACCATTCCATTACACATACGTGAAGAAATGGGTTTTTTGCCGCATACTGAAATCGATTTTGTAACAGAAAAAGGCCGCACTTATATTATAAAAATTGAAAAGAAAACCCAACGTGGAAAAAACGTTATTGCTCATTTACGCGGCACAGCTACCGTTCATATGACAACGGATGAAATTATGGCTCTGACGCGGGGTGATAAAAAATGAGTGGCGTGCTTGTCGATACCAACATCATCCTGGATATAGCAACAGAAGATACTAAATGGTTTGAATGGTCTTCCAGGCAATTATCCGAATGCGCAGAAAAACATACTTTATTTATCAATAAAATTATCTATGCAGAAGTCTCCATTGGTTATAAAAAAATTGAAGATCTTGAAGCAGCTATTCATCACTCGATATTTAAAAGAGCAACCATTCCATGGGAAGCAGCATTCCTGGCGGGAAAAACTTTTTTACGGTACAAAAAATTAGGTGATAACCGTTCACAACCTTTGCCCGATTTTTTTATTGCCGCACATGCAGTCATTGATGGTTTAACCTTGTTAACAAGAGATGGAAAACGATTTCGCCATTATTTCCCCACCCTTAAACTGATCTCACCAAACAAAAAAACATGATTTTCCCCACCCTTACAGGGTGGCTTCCCTAAAAAATTTTCTACCTTATTGATTAAATTACAATTTATTTTAAACGTGTTTAATGTTTCATTTTATATTAGAATGCCGATCTATTTTTCTACTATCTATTGGATTTGGAGGACACAACAATGACCAAGCTTCAAGACATGCAAATCCCTGTCATGATTTCAGAAGAAAACGTGAGGGCAAATCTTCAGCATTTAAATAAAATTAAATCCGAGCTGGAAAAATGTACCGAGCAACGAAAAACAACCATGATAGATCTCATCAATAGACAAATTGAAATTGAAAACGGCATGAAAGATTTATTAAAACCCATGCAAGATTTTTTTGAAACGTCAGTGAAAGTGTCAGTGCAAGAAGAAATGTTAATTAAAGAGATGGCGGCGTTTTCTGCTTTCTTTGTGGAAAATAAAACATTACTCGGTGGGAAGAAATATAATGAATACGCTCAGAAAGTGAAATCACTGTCTGATAAATTTTCTGATCTTAAGGTGATGAAGTGTGAGCTGGATAAGTCGTATCAGGTGGTTAAGCCTCAGATTGGTAAGTTTAATGGATTGAATGGCGCGGTGGAGAAGAATGGTGAGGTGTTGCCGATTATTACGAGTATTGCAGGTAGAGAGGAAAACATTCGGAAACTTGAATTTGAAAATGCTGAGCGACTCGTTAGAATGAATGAGTTAGAAACCAATCTTGCTAAAAATCAGGAAATACTAAACAAAAGTATAGAAAAGACTTTTGGCAAAACAAAAACTGATAAAAAGAAACACTCAAAAACTGCTGCATCTACATCAAGCAAACATACAAAAAATAAAACACAAGATCAACCAATCGCTAACCAACCTATAAAACGGGAAACTTTCATCCCAACTAACTTTTTACCTTTGATAGATGAATCTAAACGCCATCATGATCAACAGGCATCGTTTTATTGTCCATATAATGCTGCTGTTGGTGGGTATTCTGGGTTAGAAAATGACTTTGCTTTTTGTGTTGATAAGATGAAAGATATTACTTCTGGATTTAATAAATTAGAAGAAAGAAGAATTCAGGAAATGAAACGACGCGCCTCCTTACAACAAGCATCTGACATATCTATTCCTGTATCTACTCAAGGCAGACAACAGAATGCTTTTTATCAACCTGCCAGAGAATCTACTTCCCTACCCACTAAAATGATACAACAGCAACCAATTTATCAACGCGCCGTCAAATAATCACTCAAAGGGTCGTCGTTGCTGACGACGACCCTGCGTTACCAGATAATAAAATATATTCTATTTTTTAAAGTGATTTTTAGAATCGGCAGACTGTTGAAGATTAGCAGTAGACGTTTCGAATTTCTTCTGCAGAGTAATACCACTCTGTGGACGTTCAAACGATGAAGTCTTGACCGATTTTTCTTCTTTAATTTGTTTCGGCAATACAGAATCAACCACCTCATCTCTCTTATCTACCATATTAAATTCATCCATGATTAAAGCTGTTGATGAATCTGAATCCAATCTCTGATGATGGTATTTCTCAGTTTCACGATTCTGGGCAACATAAGCAATATTATTGTTTTCGTCAGATACATCATCATCAAAACTAAGACCAATATCATCGGTATCATAATTTAAATCTGGACTATCAATCTGCTTTCTTTCACTATCCAGCGCCTCCTTCATCTCCACCAAATTCACCTCTCCCGAAACATTCGCATCGTCTTTTTTATCATGATCATTCAACGCAGCAGTCTTATTCTTTTCACCCTCAGCCTTATTAATCGCTTTCTTTTGTTCAACTGCATTATCTAGATGCACTTCTTCTTTCTTAACCTCACGCTTTTCTTTTACAATCACAATCTCAGCATGTTTATATGCAGCTTTAGTTTCACCTAACTCAACATTATCTTTCCTCATTTCTTTTACGGCACTAACGTTATCCTTAAAATCAACATGCTCCGCCGGTTTATCTTTCAACTTGTCCGACAAAACATGAACCTTATGCAACATCTCATCCAACTCTAAATGACCTTCAATATAATCTTTAAACAACTTCTGAATATGATGCGCTTCATCACCAAACATCAGAACAATATTCTTATTCAACTCTTCATATCGTATTGAAAGGCTAGCTTCTAACTCACCAATACGAACTTTACGATTAGCGTTTTCAGCCTCCAACCTCTCAATATTCTCATACCTTCTCGCAATACTCAGATTCAACTGCTCTATCAACTTAACCAATCTATCTTTCTCATCCTTCAATCTTTCCACATCTTCTTTCGCTTTACGTTCATTAGCCTCTCTCACTTCATTTTCAATTCTATGTTTGTCTACCATCAACTGTTGATCATTCATATTCATTAATCGATTTTTTTCTTCTACCCACCTTTCTTCAATATCTGATTCCATGATTTCATTTTTCAGTTCATTTTGAATTGCAACTTGTTCACGAAATTCTTCCCAATCCATTTCTTCTTGCATCAACATTTCATTAATAACTTTTCCTATTTCTTCTGCATCTTTTTTTTGTTTTGTTTTGGATTGAATATGTGGACTTTTAATCGATTGTTCTTCTTCAAATTTTGCTGCATGAGGTGAAGCGTTTAGCTTGTTATAAATAAAATCAAGACTGCGATAAAGCATAACATCGCGTTTATAATTCTCTCGCCTGTAATCTTTATCTAACAAGAATGATTTAATTCTATCTTGTATTTTACTCAATTGATCAACATTGCTATGTCCCATCGGCGTCTTCCTCGTAATGAAGTTTCCTTGCCATTTGGTTTACAACAACACATGAACAACTTGCAGAATCTATTAACATTATACTTTATGGGAGAGGATTTATTTTGAGAGCGATAAAACATGTATGCTAATGCGATGAATGTATTGCGTAATTTGGTGGTGTAAAAATTTGATTATGATTTTTAAGGATATTTTTTGGAGGGGAATAAGTGAATGATTATTTTACAGAAAAAATTAATAGCAAATAATTAAGCAGTAATAATGGCTAATATCTCACACGAGCAAGAGAAATCACCTACATAAGCATCTCATTTCACATGCAATCATTCTGAATCATTGCAGTCACTCTGCATTCAGGTATCACGGAATCATGCCCTGTTATAAATCATGGAAAAATTAATTGATCCTGTATTTTTTCATTTATATGACAGAGGAATAAAAAATGAGATTTTTAATCAGTTTTTTACGAAATAAAAGTATTGAAGAAGTACGATATATTTTTTCAACTATACCAAGAACTGAAAATTGTATCGTATTGGAGGGGGATTTTCGGGATTCAGGTTCTGTAGTAAAAGCGTTGGCTTATCTGCCTAAATATATTTCCAGAATAGTTTTTGAGTTGCAATATCATTATTACAGTGAGAGCCATACTGTTAATGAATCAAGTTCTAGTCCTAGTCCTTTTGTAAAGTCTACCAGAACGTATTACACAGACCATAAGAAAATTGGAAGCTCTCTCAAGGATTGCGTCATTTCACTACCCCCATCGATTACCTCTATCAGCTTTATTTATCTTGGCGGTGTTAAGGATGACAGATTGTATTCCAATGCAACTGATAGCAAATATTTTCTTGATATGTTTAGTCATCTCTCGCCAATGGTTAATCATTTGGATTTGAATCAGCTACCTTATCTTATTGGTTGCTGGCCGCATTCAATAAGTCAATTATTAAAAAATATCTCTGATACAGTTCAATCACTTAATCCTGGGATTTTTTACTCATATAAATATGAACACATGCATCGCTGTGATGATTACAAAAATAGTATTTTATCCATTAATCATAATCTTATTGAACTAAACCTATCTAATATAGATCTTTATAAATTAAGAGAAGATTGTTTTAAACTATTTTTTGACAATTTACCTATTAATTTAAGAGTGCTTGATATCAGTTTTAATAAACTCTATAAAAAACCAGCTCATGAATTAGCAGATTTTCTTTCTTTCACTCGAAATCTTAGGAAACTAATATTGCGTGGTAATCAACTATCCGCGTTAGGTGGTAATGTTGTAGCGAAAGTTTTATCCCATTTAACCGGTGGTAAATTAACTGAGCTTGATATAGGAGAAAATGGTTTACTGTCTCTGGAGATTGATGAATTTATTAATATTCTTTACTCTTTAGATAAGCAGATTACTACATTAAGAATATGTGAAAAGAAAGCTAATGAAATGTTTATGTTGCTAAGTACCAGACTTTCTTATATTCCTTCTCATATTAAAATTCTGGATTTTAGTGAAAGCGCGATGTGTGGACTTTCAGCAAAGGAATTTGTAGAAGCACTTGCCTTCTCTCCTGAAACAGTAAAGGGAATTGATCTAAGTCGCCATGATTTTACCTCTGCAGTCGATGACTTCATTTATCTTCTTTCGCATTTACCGTATCACTTCAGGATACTCAAGCTTAATGAATGTTTTCTGGGTAATTTAATGCTGGAGGACTTGAAACTTATTTTAGCATCGGTTGCTCCATGGATAGATGAGCTTCATATTGTTAATAATGGTTTGGATAGATTGCCTTATCGGGAAATGCGTGAGGTGCTGACTTTTTTCCCTGCTACCATTAAAACTCTAGTCACAGGAAGCAAGGAATTTGCATTGCAAAATAATGGTGCAATGGTTTCCTTTAACAATGTATCTGAGGCCAGTTTTTTCAAATCTCAAAAGAGATTTCACTATCAGCGTGAATTTGCTGGTTTGCAAATAGTCATGATGCAGCTTATTAATGCCAAAAAACTAAACGTGGACGTTGTCCTGCATATTCTCTCGCATGTCCTAAATGAGCAACTTGCTAAATTGGAACGGCTGCGTCACTCAATCTTCTTCATATCATCCATACCGCCGCAACAAATTACTATTCAAGATCAGGAACAATGCAAGCTTGCTATTACAATACGCATGGGTAACTTAAAATCTGATGACACTTGCCTTGATTTAAGTCGTTGTGGTTTGAATCGTCTTGATAATTGCGAGCAGTGGTTTGCTGAAAAGATGGAAGAAACAATCGATGAAACGGAAATTCTAGTACTTCACAACATAACAACTATCAATCTTAGAGGAAACGGTTTTTTACATGGTGATGAAAAAAAACAAGTATTTATCACATTAATGAAGTTAATTCCGAAGAACATCAAGTGTCTTGATTTAAGCGACAATGGCTTTCAGTATAAAACAGCCGATGAATTGACGGTGTTATTTAAATGCCTGCCTAAAAACGTGGAAAGTGTAAGATTAGATAATGAATCACCTATGAGTCCCACACTGCAAATTGCGAGACGCCAGTGGCCAAAGAGTTATTTTGATTTCCCCCGAATGGATGGAATTATCGAATTACAAGAGGCACGTGAGATACTGAATGATTATACAAAAGGTGACTCAGCCTTCTTGCGATTTGTGCACGGGCATTGGAATAGGCATTGTGTTGAAGATGTCGCCCGTCTTGTTCACTATATTGACACTGGTTTAATGACCAACATGGAAGATTTGATTTATGAGTTGGGGCAAATTAGACTGACCAATGAAACAGGCTCCTTGGCACGACGATTCAGCTTCCTTACCTATAAACAACCTGTAGGCAATGGTGTTGATCATGTCATTGAAGAGCCAGAAACCTTCCGTTTAAATATCATGTAGCATAATTTCCAAGGAAACATAGAGATGATGCATTGCCAAAATCATGACTATTACCAAGTTTTGAAACTATCACGTGATGCATCACTGGATGAAATCAAGGAAGCCTATCACCAGCAGGCACGTAAAACCCACCCTGATAAAGTATCTGGCAAGGAAGATGAATTTAAAGCGGTTAATGAGGCATATGAAGTATTAAGCGATACTCGCAAGCGTGCAGCCTATGATAATAGAGAAAAAACATATCCTCTTAGTAATTCGTGTAAATTGCATGATAATCCACATGAGCTTAATCATTATGCATTTAATAATTTTCTATTTGGAGCAGAAGATAAAGAAAGTGATAAATACATGACCCCAGGATTTTTATCAGCGGGAAATAAAAAACATGTCTGGCATCAGGTTCATCACACTTTAGGGTTGTTTGAACAGAAAAAGAATCAGTTACAGTGGTTGGCTATGTGTCATAAAATATCAAAGGAAGATGAAAAACTGTTAGCCAAGTTAATTCGTAATTATAAAAAGCTTTGCGAGACATCCAGTATTCTTGGAGGTGGGGAAGGTGCGGAAAAGGCAAGATTTTTGTATGACTTGTGCCTTGCACCTGATGTCTTTTCACGAATTGACGATCCGCGATACATGGAAATGACGGAAATTGAAAATTTAATTGGTGGATTGGAAAGTCTACGAGAGCATATCAGGGTTCACCCTAAAATCTCTACTGCCGGAAGTATTTTTGCCTTGAAAAGGGCAGGTTTGTTAAATCGCGATAATTTTGAAAAGCTGATAAATGGGATAAATGACTCCTTCTCCGATATTACAATTATAATGTGGAAATTAGAGAAAACCGAACCTAATCTTCTTAATCAGGAAAATTTTGATTTGCTGATGGAGAACAGGCAATATTCACTTCCTATCATGAGAGGCATGGGTGAAGCAAAACGTTTAACTCAAACCATTTTTGATACTTTAGTACATTGTGGCAAAGGTGCAGAAACCTTTGGTGAGTCCTTACTATCATTCAAAAGATTAAAACTATGGAATGATACGAATTGGGCAATGCTCATTAGTATTGCGAAAGGAAAAAAGTGTAACTATCTTTTTCTTGATCGTCTCGATGCAATGGAAAAAAATAAATGTTTAACACCAGAGAAAGGAGAGCTTTTGCAATGGAAAGGCGAAGATGCATTCCATACTCTCAATTTATCTATAGATGAAATGTTTGCTCATGGGATATTTCTGCTTAGTGATGACAAGGTTGATACAAGCAAAGCAGAAGCCGCCATCAAACTTGCTCTCGATTTGAAACAGAAATTAAAAATATTTTTTGAAACACCACTTGATCAACGTCCTTCACAACAGGAATTTAATGCTGAATTTATGGAGTTACTGCAATCCAAAGACGGCATCATGGGCAAACATAGAGCTAAGTGGAAAATCATCATTGCTAATATTGCAGTTGGCTTTGCAGCTGCATCAACCGGAATAGGATTGTTAGCGTTAGGGGCTTATTACGCATACAACAGAGAGCTTCTGTTTTCCAAAACCCAGCGAGAAAAATCACGCGATGCTATTAAAGAGGAAGCTATACAACTGGGAATGGTTTCGCTACAAGCGTGATCGCAAAATTTTCAACACTGTTATTTTGTAATTGAGTACAAATATCAGGATAATTTGCTTTCATCTCATCACTAATTTCACAAAAATGTAATTCAAAAATATATTCGTTATATTTATTAAAATGATGCGTAGAATAATCCAATTGTAATAAATCTTTCAAAGAAGATTTATCTTGACGACAAATGATCGCTTTCAAATGTGATTGAATAGAACGTTCATCAAGCGGATTACATTGCAACTCATTTTCACAAAATGCTTGCATCCTGCGTTCCCACAAAATGTTTTCTTGAACAAGATAGGTAAAAATTTATAAAAATATCTACTTCCTATTCTCAAATTAACAATCGTCTATTTATCAAGCAGAAATATGGTGATTATCTTACATCTGAAATATAAATCACTTACATAAAAATCGCATGTCATGTGCAATTATCATCGGGCTAAAAAATTGGATAAAACAATGAATTACACATTATAGTGTTTACTACTTGTTTTATAATAAGATAATTTAATTGTTCAAAGGAGTTATAGTATGAATACATCAAAAGCTAGTGACGCTCAAAAAAACATGATTGACCAAGTTTTAGAATCCATTAATGATGAAGCTTTATTAAAGACAGCGTCAGCGCCAATTGATTACAGTCCATTTGGTAAATAAATTTCCGCAAAATAATGAGTGTGTTTGTTAGGGAAAATAAACGGTGAATATACAATCTGTTATAAACACAAAGCTATCTGCTTACACTATATTAGTGTTGCAAACAATATACTCTTCATGGAACTGGTTTTTTTTATTGTTTGCAACCATTTCGCTATCTGGAATGATCAATGGCGGACTAATCACTGGAATACTTTTCTTATCTAACTCTGCTGTACGCATGCTAGGAGCACATTGTTTTGCTACGTTAAGCGAAAAATACACTGAAACAGAACGGCTTTATTTTAGTCTTGTAACACGACTTGCTTTTATCGTCTTATTAAGTGGATTGATACTGATTGTAAAAAACCCTTTTTATTTAATCCTATGGACTATATTAACCAATATATTACTCGTAATAGATGGATACATGATATTTCATTTGAAATATTATTTTTCAGATGCAGCCCACATAAGCTTGATGCGATATAACACACTAGGAAATTTAGGCTCACGTGGAGTAATCGCAATAGCTTCTATTATGGCTATTTGGCTAGGCATGAATAATTGGCATGGATTAACTGTTACTTGCTTTGTTCTGGCAATTTTTGGCGTAATTGCATCATGCTTCTCAATTTTTTATGCAAGACAACACAAAAATGTAGCAACAAACAAACCAAACTCTACCCATCAAACTGTCATAGATGAAAACACACAGAATACAGCTACAATTGGCGCTTTCTATCTTTTTCTAATGAATTTATGTTTTGGTGCAGGAACACTTTTATTTACTCGAGCCTTACTGAAATACGATTTAATCATCTACGATAACTTAAATATAGTTACATTTTTTTATATAGGTTTTATTACGGTTAATATAATTGTCACCGTTTTTGATAAAATATTTAATGTATTTGTTACATGGAAACACATATTAATATCGTACTTTCTATCTGCAGTCATTGCGGGGTTATTTTTTATATTTCGTGATAACCCAAGCTTATGCTTTACTTTAGCCATCATTTGGGGAATCGTTTACGGCTGGAGTCTTATAGCATTTTTCCCACTCATCACAGAACTAATACGAGGCAATAATCAAAATAAATTATATGCAAAAATTGATTCAGCAAGCCGATTTGGCTTTATATTATCACAATTAATAACAGGATTTTTTTTAGACGCTGCAATGGATCCTTTACAATTACTACAACTTTATAGCTTGTTTGCTATAGCGTGTTTGATTTTTTCGTTTATTTTTTATAAAAAAAGAATATTGGATGTCGTATATGATTAAAATGCACTTAGACGAATCTTTATTTACCTTTGAGCCATCATTTTTAGTTGCAAAAGCCATTTCAGATACCTATAAAAAGAAAGCATTAAATAGCATTTTAACAATTGCCGATGCTATCAACAAAATAACTAGCTTGCCTTTTTATAAAACGTTTGATGAACGAATTGAAGAATTAAAATCCTATTCAGTTTCTTCTATGTTTTATAATTACAATACAAAATTGATACACTCTCTTATAGAATTAAAAGACATTCATCAAACTACAACCACGCTAGAAAAACTATCAAATGAAAATATTAGCAATTTAATTCATTACTATCCAAAAATTTCCAATCTAAACAATTACGATTGGGCAATGGAATTTGGAAGACAAACAGTTGAAGACTACAAAAAAATCAATAGCAATAAATACGCTAACATAAAACCAGCAAATAAAATTATTTTCAAAAAAAATATTGGGATATTATCTCAGGCTATGGCTTTACTTAAAACAAAAGCATATTCATTTTATGTGGAAGTAATTAACTACGTTTCAGATATTTTGCTTTTTGAAGGCAAAGGTATATCTGGCGGGACTAGTAGCAAATTCATGAATTCAATTTTCATACGAATCCCAATTCAACTTGATGTTGATAAAACATACAAAAATAAAATAACGTTAGTTCATCTCACAGAGCTTGTCTATTATTTAGAACAACTCATACACGAGACAGCACACCTTCATTTAGATCAGCTAATGGAATTTGATCCGATCGTCAATAATAATGAAAAGGAACGATTTAATTCCCCATTAAGAGAAGACTTAAGACCAATGCGGGGTGTATTTCACGCTACATTTGTTCTTGCTAGACTTAAAAGATTTTTTTCCATAATAACTTTATCTGGTTCAGATGAAGACTTCAAAAATAAGAGATTAATCACCATTAACGATTCGCTAAGTAGTGGCATTGATACCATCAAAAAATATGGCCAGCTAACCGTATCAGGAAAAAAGCTATTCCATGAAATGACACAAGCATCTAACTCATGATTATTAACCATGAATAATACAGACAATATAGTTTTCAATACATTAAATAAAATTCGATCTTCAGTCATATTTTCTGAAAAATCATTTTTTAATAATTATTATATAGCAAGAACTGGTATATATTGCCGCATGCCAGGCATTGCACAACCGCTTTTTATCGGCGGGTTTTCCTGCAAAAATAATGGTGAGCAAGCAAAAACAATTGCTCGTTTTGAAGTAGCTGAACGCACCTTAGCAACCTATTACTTATCAAATCCCCTATTAAGAGATAGAGATTATCCCTTGTTTTCAATTCATTCAGGCAAAAATATTGATTTTATTAAGCCAGAAAAAGTCTTACTAGGAACAACATCAACTGGGCAAATTAATGATACAGATGCTGTAGGATTGGGTTTTCACATTAATAAAAATGATGCAATCAACCATTCTATTTTTGAGCTATTAGAACGTCATATTTTAGGAAAAATATGGTATGAAAAACATCCACTAATTCAGATATCGGAAATCACTCTAGAAAAACAAGATTATATCATCCTGGATTTTACCATCGAATCTGAAAAGATATTACCATTTGTCATGAGTGTATTATTTGACAAAAAATGCAATCTACTTTGCGTAGGTGCCTCATTCTCTACATCAATATTAAAAGCGGTAGAAAAAGCGAGATGCGAAGCCATTATGCTAGCTAATGATGTAATATCAAGTAAATCTATTATTAATATCACAAACAAAGCTAACCAAGAAAGAATGCTTTCTCAAAAAAATGGAACTCTTTCATTAAAAAGAAGAAATTATCTGTTGAATCTAACATCCAGAAAAATTAATACTAATCTTCAATCTGAAATAACTTTACTCCAATCTTTAGAGATATTACATTTAAAAAATAATGATATTTATTACTGTTTGCTTCATGAATCTGAATATGGTTATCTTGCCAGAGCTGTTACCAAAAAACTAATAACATTGAGGGAGTACCGCAGACAATTTGCGCATACAGAGAAAAGCATTCTTGACCCTATTTGTTAAAATTATTCAAACAATTAGGATAAATGTATTGGCAGCAAATGGCTATACAACTGGGTATAGCCTCGTCGCAAGTATGATTGCAAAATATTCAATGATTAAATAACGAATAACAGGAGGATATATGTACTCATCAAATCCGCTAAATATTGTTTTAATCGGCAGCAAAGAAGATAAGCAAACCTTCATCGAACAATGTGGTGGAATAGATACTAACCTTAACGCTAACCACTCCCTTAAACACAAACTCATTCCATTTAAAATATTAGATTGTATTGAAGCAGCTAATCTTAAAACCTTAGGTACCCTTTCCAAGGCAGATGCTTTTATTTACCTTAACGCAACATTTAAACAAAAAAGTGAATTTGAAAAATTACGAAATCCGCATCTATGCACAGCATATAATTATGAATCTATCGATTTTAAAGACGCTTTAATCTGCCTTGAAAAAATTGCTCACCCCGAAGAAGTTGATGGCAATTACAATAAGAAATTAATCTATTTTTTATGCGCTCAAACATATGATAAAAATTCTTTACTAGCTCAATTACCAAAAGAAATTAATTACTTCATTTGTTACTTATATTCGTTAGCTGATCACAGAGCGATTGCATCATTCACACCTAAAAAAATTGTGCAAGTCCTTCCTGCCCGACTCGCCTATTTGAGAAAAAATAACAACACAACTAACATAAATAATTTAGCCTGTACATGGAAGTATGCGAAAGAAATAGAATTAAAAAAAATACAACTTAACGAAAAAAAAGCTGCGTTGAAAATTGCAGAAGAAAACATGATAAAAGAAAATTTTCTAACTAAAATGAGCCAGAATCATTGTCAGGATATTGAAATCATTCTTCAAAAACCAGAAACTAAAATTGAGCTTGAAAAAATAAAAAATGAATTTCAAGAAGCAATTGATACATCTTATTCAAATCTACAAACGTTAACTATTTTCTATTTAAATGAAAATGAAGATCGATACCCTTCAAAGAAATATTATTTTCATTGTCTCAATGATATTTTAGAAGAATACCCTACGAAATCAAAACATGAATGTATTATAGAATTTAAAGAAAAACTAAATACCTTTGATAGAGAAATGTTATTTGCTCATCGAACAGATGCGTGGAAACGTTACCTGTATAACTGCATTTCTATTTTATCGATTGTTCCAGCAATTGTCCGCATGGGTATTAGTTATTCCAACTACGGCACATTACAATTTTGGAAACCGAAAGGCCAACAAGCTGCTGAGTATGCAATAGAAAATTTTTCAGTATTGGATTTTGGGAAATCCAATTAACTATCGTGCCTAACTCACTCAAAACAATACTGCATTGACCCCCTTCAAACGCTGTACAATACTGAGATCAAATCTCGGAATTGTACAGACACACCTATATCATTGAATTTTAAACGATTAATTTCTAATGAACTATTGTCAGAGATAGATCAAACCTGTAAATAACGTCATAATTGACGTTATTTACTTGCAAAAAACGTCATAAATGCCGTTTTTTGCAAGCATGAACAGTAAATGCCATGCACACCTTACATCTTACACAAACTACGATTACTCTCATCAACTATACAATCACTTTTCGGAAAAACCTGCTTAATTAAATCACTAGCCGATATGCCATTTACCACTGCATTAATATCTGCTCCTTTGTCAATTAGCATTTTCACAATCTCAGCATCTCCAGCCAATATACCTACAAATAAGATCGGCAGTTTATTTGTGTTTGGTCTATAAATCAATTCACAATCCATGCCATGGCATTCAAAAGTATCAATACCGTTATTTTGTAATCGATAACAAATATCAGAATGATTTGCTTTCATCTCATTACTCATTTCACGAAAATCTAATTCAAAAATGAATTCATTATATTTATTGAAATGATGAGTAAAATAATCCAATTGTAATAAATCCCGCAAAAAAGATTTATTTTGACAGAGAATTATCGTTTGCAAATGCGATTGAATAGAACGTTCATCCAACGGATAACTTCGCAATGTATCTTCACACCATGACTCGTTATTCTGACGTTTCCACAAACTGTTTTCTTGAACAAGATAATGATTCTTATGAACACTTTCGATATAACTTTTATTTAACAAAGATTTATCTTTAATATGCTCCTGCAAAAAAGAAATACTGTTTATCAATCCATTATCATCAACCATTTTAAGTATTTTCTTTTCATCATTTTCATCAAAAGAAGCATTGTAAAAACGAATAAGATAATTTGCTATTTCAATGCGATTAAAAAACAAAGCATATTCCAATGGTGTAAGATGCCACGCTAACCACGATGCACGAGTAGCAAACTCACCCGATGCATTATTTACATCTGCACCATTTTCCAATAAATATTTCACTATCTCAAAATAACCTCTTTGTACAGCGAGATGTAAAGGCGTTTTAGCAATCGGAACGCTACATCCCATATCGTGATCATCATTTCTTGTATCAATATAGATACCAGCCTTGATTAATTTTTTGATTTTTGTCAAATCTTCTGCTTTTACTGCATCGTGTAATTCCGTTGTATACCAGCTACCCAACAAACGGCTAGACGCATAATTTTTTATTTCATTTAAACGCGGACAATAACCAAACATGTTACCCTCGCTGTTGTGTTGATTGATGAAGTTTCTGCGCAACCAATGCATTCAAGCTAATGCCAGCTCTGGCAGCTTCAATTGCCAATGCTCTATGGTCTCGCTTGTCAATTCTGACATTAAACTGTCCGCTATATTCCTTACGACTAGGTGCAACTGGAATCAGCTCATTATGCTTAATATAGCTTTCTTTCATTGCTTCCCATGCTTCACTAAGTTCAATTAACGCTTCCTCAACAGTTGAACCAGCAGCAGAAACATTTGGCAGCTCAACAAAATGAGCAATAAAATCGCCATCATCCTGCAGAAGATAAATACTAAAACCATCAAAATTATCACGCATTGTTTTCGTCCTCCACTTCCAGTCTTGTTAAAAACTGTTTTACCTGATAGCTCTTAGCCTTACCATTCCTATTCTGCACCGAAAGCCTAAATGCCTTTGGTGAATACCAGATCTGATGACTACCTCTTTGATGATCTAAACTCCAGCCCTGATGCTTCATCAGGGTACAAAAATCATTAAAAGAAAAATCATTCGAATTATTTATAGCCTTATTCAACAACTTGTCTTTTTGGGTCATTATTTTTCTCGTATATTGTAACTATATACAGTTACAATATTTTTGTCAATATAATTAGTTTATTAAATTCAAGGGTTAATAACTGGTTATGGGTGCTTACAATCAATATAAATAGAATGTATTCATTTTAAATAATTCATTTAATTCACCAATAATTCTCCAAACCATTTTCTGACAATTTCCTCGCCCAAATTGTCATATGCGTATGACAAGAATCTAACAAAATCGATTTCGAAATCATTTGTTGATCGCTCTGCTTTTTCTTTGTCTGTCGTAGGAGAATGATGAAAGAATCTTCCCAAATACTGTTTACAAAATGAGATGTAGTCTTTAGTGAAAAGAAGGAAAGTATGCCACATATCATCTATTTCTTTCATCTCAGTGTGTATACCACAAATAAAATCAAGCTCCTTTTTATCAGGAAACTTCAACTTGTCTTCTTGATGCTTCTGAAAAAGCCAAAAAAATTTCATTAACTCTTCAAAAGCTTCTTGAGGTGCAAGTTTATTATTTGGGTAATCTTTAGAATAACGATTCAATACTTCGATATTCTGATAAGACAATATAGTGGGAAGATCTGTCATCATATCAACCTCGTTCTAAGCACAGACAAAACAAGGATGACAACTCAAGATACAATTTGTACCATTAACATTTTCCATTTTTTTGCTAACGATTTTTTCAATTAAATTATTTTTCATTGATATCTCCTTTTGATTTACATTGATATTGATAAGAAAAATGTTTCATTTCTCCTGTCAAAAGCAATGCGATAAAAAAACAAAAGATATCAAGAAGTCTTGAATGATTGAGTTGTTTTTTGCTTGCTTAAAATGCGCAGGGAGAAATGAAACGGAGGTTTGCTGAATTAATTCGAAGTGAATGTTGCCAAATTATTTATTAGTTGTCTAGGGGTATTTGAAAATAAAATTAATTATTTAACCTCCTCTCCCTATCCCTCTCCTCCACAAAAAGCGTGGAGGAGAGGGGACGCTCTTACTTAGGCAAGCTTTTCACATCCACATTTTTAGAATACGCTTCTAAAATTTCTTCCATCAATTGATCAGCAATGCTGAGATTAGAACCTTCTTCTATCACACCTTGCGCTTCCTTCAAGACAGCCAGTCTTGATTCAATCAAACTCTTAACAGAACCCGATGGAAAAAGATTGGCAAGTACTCGTCGCGCTTCTTTAGGTCCTAGTTTGGTATAGAGTTTATTGCGTAAACGCGCATCTTCTGCTGTCGTACTAAATGCCCATAATTCTATAGGGCCTAAAGTATTTGTTAATAATTGCGTATTCATACCTTGCTTAGTGGAAAACTGCGCGAGGAAAGTTGCACCACCTTCTCGTGGACCGTGCACTCTGGTTTTTAAAGCAACGCGTGCAGTTTCTGATAATCCAAAAATTTCGGTGGATCGTTTGATGGCTTGTTCAGGCCCTGCATCCATGATGAATACCGACGTACCGAATTCCACCATCACAGGATCAAAGTCATCTAGCGATTGCGAAATCAATGCAATCTGCACATTCCATTTTCGTCCTTCACGCATATCCAAAATCACTTGATCACGCACCGCTCGCGCTTTAGAGGTACGGTGAAATTCGTCATAAACAATTCGTTTGGAATCTTCGCGAATTTCAGAAATGCGTTGTCTATGATACTCACGATAACTATCTTGAATATCCGTCAGCGCATCTTCTGTTAAATAATAATGACGTGCTAATGAATAACGCGCGAGCATATACATGACGGCTGTTTGACGTTCAGACGCATCACCACCACTTTTTGCAACTTCATCGAGATCCAAAGAAACAATGCGTGCATCGCCTATGTCAAATCGAGTAATGCTGGATAAAATCGGATATTCACGCACAGCACCCGATATCATACGACTAAACGCTTGAATTAAAGGCTCGCCCGTTGGCGCTTTCACCTGACCGTATAAATCTTCTATGACTTGAGTTCGACAAATAGAAGCGGCATCTGCGAGTAGTGGCATAGCATAACGCTGAGCTAACATGGCTTGATGATGAAACCCTGCTAAAAATAAAGCGTCAGTGACTTCCCACCACGTGGTTCTATCATCAAATACAAATCCAATTTCACTTAAAATATCATCGACTATGGTTTCTATTCCATGCGTATACGGATGCGCTTTACCTTCGTCGGATAAATACTTATACATTTCATCGACGACCAATCCTGCCATGTCTGATATGCCATCGTAAGGACGGTCTGCACCTAATGGTGTTGCTAGCAGCGTGACAAAGTTGACTAAGAATCCGCGTTCTTGCGGCGAAGGACGACGACAACCGAGTTGTGTATCAAAGGGATTAATCGCGTAATCCGGTGTCATGCGTAATCGATGATAAGCGACATAGTGTTTTTGATCTGTCGGCAGCGCTTCTTTCAATAATGAAATTAATCCGCTGCTCGATGGTCCAATATCAACAATCGCAATTCTAGGCAGTCGTGTAATACCACCTGATAAACAAAGCGCGAGATTGATGGCATTCGATAAAACAGACTTACCCGAACCAGGACGCGCGTACATGAGATCTATCCAGGTGGTTTGCTGAGAAGAACCTGGTTGATACGGCCATGGTTTGCCATCCGGTGATCGCAATAATAATGCGCCATACGTCCATGCCGATGCAGGACGGGTAAACGGTAACATGTAAACGACATCTGACAATGGTGCGATCGATGGGGTTGCTACACTATTCGCTGAAAAACCTAATAAGCTGGATGCAACGCCTGCAAATGCATCACCGGATACTTCTGATACTTCACAACTACCCCATCCTTCTACTGCTTTTGCAAGTTCGGCTGTTCTTGTACGCAATAAACGAAGATTACCTTCCAACGCCCAGGTAGCAAGACTCACTTGTAATTTAACGACAGCATCATCGGTATTCACATCAATATTGCGTAACAGTTTAACGGCATCGTGTACTAAACCATTTTGTGCCGATGAAAAACTTAAAATCGCAGCCATGGCCGATTTGAATGACAAGGTCGCCAAACCACCACTTTCAATTAAAAATGAAATACGCCAAGGCACGCGTGTTGGCAAAGTGCGTGCAAATAATGCCATAAACGTTTTTAAATCTTGCGGAAATAAATCAATAAAAATTGGCGTATAAATTCTATCGCCTGCACGCACCGTGCGTAAATCCAGCACTTCTGCATCACGTGGAAAAACTTGTCTGGATAAAGGCGGATACATTAAACCGGATAGCTCACCCGCTGATTTTCTGGTTTCATGAGTAGGAATTTTATCGCCAGGAAGTACTGCCCGCCAATCTTTAGCTGTAAAATCCGGATCGCAAGAACGTCTCATGGCATAAACCGATTCATGCACTTCCAGCAATGAACAGAAAACATTTAAAGCATTTAAATCAGTTACCATGGACCTCACAAAAGACGCATGTGACTCACGTAAATCAGGAACTGCTGCAATTAAATACTGTCCATTTCTAAACGGTGGAATATTATTTTCCCGAATAAAATTCAGTTTATCTTTGGATGAACGTTTCATTTGTTCACCGCTTAAAGAATAAGGGCGCGTCCATAATACAAAATACAATTCTTCGTGGGCGCAATATTTAGAAATATGGTTAACG